>Ga0172370_10000274_pt1 | contig 79063 bp, 65 predicted proteins | sample LakKiv5m_FD_114538 | JGI IMG/M metagenome (GOLD analysis project Ga0172370, IMG submission 114538) | Freshwater microbial communities from Kabuno Bay, South-Kivu, Congo - kab_022012_11.5m | ecosystem: Environmental > Aquatic > Freshwater > Lake | place: Democratic Republic of the Congo... | reverse complement strand
AGATATTTGAAAAAACTATGGACTTCCTCACACGTAATTTTTACATGTAAAGATTACCGATCGAAACGACATATTGTAAGCTGCAAAATTGGAAAGTAAGTAAAATCAAAGTTATTTATCCAAATTGAATAATGAGAATTGATTGATCTGATTCATTTTGAATGGTACATAATTTGAACAATTATATAAAAAGAGACTCTTTAAGTTTATGAATACCGGACAGACTATGCTGACCTTGTTGGCAATGATGATGCTGACACTTTTGTCGGTAAGGATGAATAGCGCTCTTTTGAGCACGCAAGAAAATATGCAAAACTCCAAATTCGGATTGGCGGCTATTTCACTTGCAACTTCCGTAATCGAAAATGCAAACAAACTCGCCTTTGATGAAATAACTGTGGACAGCGCGATAACTTCTACTAATGCCTTAACCGGCATAAGCAGTTTGGGGGTTGATGGTTCCGAACATGCAAATAAACCGGTAGAGTTTGACGATTTTGATGACTACAATAATTATGAATACGACGAAAGAACTCTTGCCTCGGCGTATTACCATATTTCTTGCAGAGTTAGTTATGTAACATCCGCAACACCAAACATTGATGCCGCCGGCAAAACGTTTAATAAAAAATTGACCGTTTCTGTTTCGAGCGTTTCCATGCAAGACACGGTTACAATAAGTACAATTTTTAGTTACTGGTATTTTAGGTAGAAGAAGATGGGCTACTCAACTATCCTCGATATTATAGGCGCTATGGTTATCGGCGGAATTTTGCTCCTCACGCTTTTTACCGTTAATGATAATGCGATGCAAAGTTATTTTTACTACAATTCGGATTTTATTTTACAGCGCGATCTTGTTGATATTATCCTTATAGTTGAAGGGGATTTGAGACGTATCGGCTACTGCTCTGATCCTGATAATTTAATTCCGCCCAACCAAACCATTTTACACGCCGACTCGAATGCAATCTCCTTTGTTACTGATTTATATAAAACAGGAAAACTTGATACTATCGAATACAGAGTTGGAACCCCAAGGGATTTAGAGGGAACGCCAAATCCGAGAGATATTCCTCTCTATCGTATCATTAACAATAGAAACGTTGAAAGATCTATTACAGGCGTAGTAACGGAATTTCGACTTAAATATTTTAATGCATTGGGCGACATTATCCCGCAGCCCATTGCAAGTCCCGGAGAAATACAAACGATGGAGCTTTCAATAAAAGTTGAAAATGCTTCTGCAATAAGTCAAAATTATTCTAATGCCTACTGGCGGCAAGTTCGGTTGGCATCAAAAAATTTGAAAAGCAGATAGGAGAAACTTCTATGTTCGGCAGAGCTTCTGTTTTTTTAGTATTAGGATTTAGCGGCATCTTGCTTCTCTACACGCAAAACCTTTTTACGTTCAGCTCAAACTCGGTTGATGTATATACCCAATATTACAACAACACGATGGCGGAAAATATAGCTTCCAGCGCGGCAAACCTTGCATGCAATAGCTTTTTCTTAAATCCCACGTGGACGGGCAGCCAGACATCTTTTGCTTTCAACGGAGGCGCTTTTATATCTTCCGTTTCAAACTTAACAAACAACAGAAAAAAAATAACTTCCATCGGAACGTACGACGGAATTTCAAAAACCGTTGAAGTTATTTTACAGCCTTCAAGTTTTGCACGGTTTGGATATTATGCCGGAATTATGCCGGGAAATCTTTATTACGTAACCGGTGATACTGTTTCAGGACCTATGCATATTCAAGGGAAGTTGAATGTTTGGGGCAGACCGGTTTTTACGGGAAAAGTAACTACAAAAAATGGAATTAAAATGCTTGATGCCTCTACTAATCCCCAATTTTTAGGCGGATACGAAAGCGGCGTTGATCTTCCTTTACCAACCACACTGAATACGGTTTCATCCGATGCGGCTTCGGGCGGAAAATATTTTTCCGAGACCGACGTTTGGCTTACCTTCAAAGCTGATGGAACGGTTGATTACAAAGTTGGCAGTTCAGGTACATGGGAAAACGTCGCCCTTTCCACTTTTGCTCCGAACGGCGTTATTGCCGTCGATAAAGGAAATCTTCATATTAAAGGAACTTTAAGAGGAAAGGTAACCCTCGGCGCAACTCTTAGTTCGGGAACCGCAAACGGCAACATTTATTTAGATGATAACATCGTTTACAACACCGACCCGAACACACCCGGCTGCCCCGATATGCTTGGAATTGTTGCAACGAATAATGTAATAATTACAGACAATGCCGCCAACAAAAGCAATATCAATATTAATGCTTCCATCTTCTCTTTAAAAGGAGGATTATCGGTTGAACATTATAGCACTGTACCTTATTGCGGAGTTATTCGCTTAACCGGCGGACTAATTGAATACCAGGCTCAAGCAACTGGCGTTTTTAATCCTTACACAGGACAAATAACGAACGGCTTTAATGAATACATTAAGTTTGATGAAAGATTTATGACTTCCGTCCCCCCATCTTTTCCTAAAAGTTCATCTTATGAAGTTCTTTCCTGGTTTGAATAAGAGGAAACTTTAAATATTTTTATGTTGTTGTACTCACAGTAGGGAAAAATATTTTCTTTATATTTGCAACATCTAATAACAAATAATCTACCAGGAGGTATGATGTTCTCAAAAAAAAATCGTTCTTATTTCGGATTTGTACTCCTTCTTACGGTTTTAACATTTTCTTTTTTTGTAGGATGCGGAAAACAAGAAGCACCTAAGCAAGAAGAGAAAGCTGGGGAAACAGTAAAGACCCCCGCAGAAGCCGCACCTCAACCGGTTGCAGAGCAGCCAAAGGTTGAAGAAAAAAAAGTTCTTGATTTAAAAGGAACGTACACCGGCACTCTCGATTCACGCGCTACCACTTTAAAAATAACCGAGCAAACCGATACAAAATTTTCCGGTTCAATTGTAATTAATTATCGTGAAAAAATTGAACAAAAAGTATCGGGCGAAATAGACACTGCAAAAATGGCTTTGACCATGAAAGATTTGCTCCATAGCCGCTATGCAGGCGTTTATTCGGCTAAAGTTTCAGAAGACGGAAGTAAGCTTTCAGGCTCTTTTACACAAAACGTGGATAAGACCAAATTACCATTTACCTTAAAAAAGAAATAATCATTAGGAGAAAAAAAGAATGAAAAAGTATTTAGCCCTTTTATTTTTACCGTTAGTATTTTTCGCAACATCTTGCACAGATTCTACAACAGACACCCCGGTAGCCGAAACAGGCTCGCTTGTGGTAAGAAGCCTTCCGGTAGGCGCCTCAATTTATCTTGATGGCGTTGATCAAAAGAAAGTTACACCGGATACTTTGAAAAGCCTTTCGGTTGGAAGCCATACAATCACTTTCAAACTTACAGGTTATAAAGATTCAACTATTTCGATAAGCGTTGTTGCAAATTCAGTTATTAATACTTCAGAAGTTGCTTTAGTTTCCACCACTGATTTGGTTACATTCGGACCTGTCAAAATTTGGGAAACTGCCGGAACAGATACTACTCAACCAAGCGGACTTGATTTATCAAAAGGAACAACTTCCGGTATCGGTTCCAGCGCGGTAAATAGAGCCAATGTTGACATCTACTACTCCAGCAACGGTTTTGTTGTTACCTCGGCAGATAATGCTTCCGGTTTAACAAGAAAAACGTATTTCAAAGTTGGCGGCGCAACTGTTTTAACTGATGGAGTCGCATCGGCTGCTAAAGATGCAACATGGGCAAATCACATGACTGATCGCGAAGCAAATTATGTTTATTTATATGATGCTGATCTCCATTACAGCAAACTTATTATTGATTCTTACGGAGGCGGAACACCTGGAAATCCTGCCTGGGTAAACGTAAAATGGGTTTATAATAAAACTGCAAGTGATGTACGATTTAAATAATCGCACAATTTAAAACTAAAAAGCCGTGAAATCTTTCACGGCTTTTTTTATTCTTAAAATAGAATTTTTCAATTCCTAATTCGTCTTTCCTAATTCCTAATTCTAATATGCAGTTCTTTTAGTTGATGCTCGTCCACCGTAGAAGGGGCTTCATCCATTAACGAAACGCCGCTGGCTGTTTTCGGAAAAGCAATTACTTCGCGGATGGAATGTTCCCCCGCAAAAATCATTGCAAGGCGGTCAAATCCGAAAGCGATACCGCCGTGAGGCGGTGCGCCGAACTTGAACGCGTTCATCAGAAATCCGAATTTATGTTCAGCTTCTTCTTCGGTAATTCCCAAAGCTTTAAACATTTTGGATTGAAGATCAGCGCTGTGAATTCTGATACTTCCGCCGGCAACTTCGCTTCCGTTTAAAACCAAATCATACGCGCGGGCTTTAACTTTTCCCGGATCGGATTCCATAAACGGAATGTCATCAACATTGGGCGAGGTAAACGGATGATGCATTGCGTAATATCTCTTTGTATCATCGTCCCATTCAAATAGCGGGAAATCAACCACCCACAAAAGTTTTGGTTCGGAGTTTTCATTTATCAGATTTAATCTTCTCGCCATTTCCAGCCGAAGCATACCCATTAAGCCAAGGGTTTTATATTTCTTTCCGGTAAGAATTAAAATCAAGTCTCCCGGTTTTGCGCCCAAGAAGGCAGTTAAATTTGCTTGTTCTTCGTCAGTGAAGAATTTCATGGTTGGCGACTCAAGTCCTTCTTCCTTTACACGGATCCAAATCAAACCGCCGGCGCCTAATTTTTTAATAAAATCGGTAAGCACATCAAGCTGATTGCGAGTATAATCTCCGCAGCCGGGCGCAACCAAGCCCGTAATTTCCCCTTTATTTTGAATTTGATCTTGAAAAACTTTGAAGGTAGTATTTTCAAAAACATGATTTAAGGTTTTCATTTCCAGCTCAAAACGAAGATCGGGTTTGTCGCTGCCGTAACGTTTCATCGCTTCTTCAAACGAAAGCCGTGGTAGAGGAAGATGAAGATCTTTCCGCCAAACTTCTTTAAAGAATTGTTTCATCAATCCTTCTACAACTTCAAAAATATCTTCTTGATCAACGAAAGACATCTCAACGTCTATCTGTGTAAATTCCGGTTGACGGTCTGCGCGTAAATCTTCATCGCGGAAACATTTTACTACTTGAAAATAGCGGTCAAATCCCGAGACCATTAAAATTTGTTTGTAGGTTTGCGGTGATTGCGGAAGCGCGTAAAACTTTCCTTTGTGAAGCCTGCTGGGAACAAGAAAATCTCTCGCTCCTTCCGGAGTGCTTTTCATCAGCACCGGAGTTTCAATTTCAATAAATTTCTGCTCGTCAAAATATTTGCGCGTAATTTGGTACATCTTATGGCGCATAATTAAATTCTGCTGCATTGATGAGCGGCGCAAATCAAGGTATCGGTATTTTAAGCGTAAATCTTCGCCGGCATCGGTATCGTCTTTAATTTGAAACGGCGGCGTTTTAGCTTCATTTAAAATGGAGAGCTTGTTTACCATTACATCAACATTTCCGGTTGGGATTAACGAATTTTCCGTTCCTTCGGGGCGTTTTCTAACGATTCCTTCAATTGAAATAACAAATTCACTTCGCAAATGTTTGGCGGTATTGTGTGCGTCTTCGTTAAATCCCGGTTCAAAAACAATTTGGGTAATTCCGTACCGGTCGCGTAATTCAATAAAAATCAATCCGCCCAAATCTCTTCGTGTATCAACCCAGCCGTTTAAAATAACGCTTTGCCCTATATTCGCTTCTCGTAAATCTCCGCACGTATGTGTTCTTCGCTTAAAATGCATTCCTGCTAACTACTCCTTCAATTTCAAAATTTGAGGGTGAAAAATACTGAATTATGAAGTTCAAACAAACTGAACACGGCTGTGGATTTGCCGGTTTCGCCTTAATTCCGAATAATCATTTCCTTTTCTGCATATTTCATTTTTTTTATACCGTTCGTCGATTAATTCTAAAATTTTACACGAAAATTTGTAAATTGGACTATATGAATGAAAATAAATTGAAAATATTATTAGTTGAGGATAACCAGGAAAATCGCGAAGTGGTTTCATTCTTTATTAGAGGAATGGGACAACTTGATTTTGCTGTAAACGGAAACGAAGCATTACAAAAAGCCCGCGAGGATTTTTTCGACATCATTTTAATGGATATTAATCTCGGTTTTGGAATTAACGGAATTGAAGTAACAAAACAGTTGCGCCAAACACCCCGCTATTTGAATACTCCGATAGTTGCCGTAACTGCGTACGTGATGAAAGGCGATAAAACCATTTTTGACGATGCAGGCTGTTCCCATTTTATCGGGAAACCGTTTACAAGAAAAGAGCTGCGCGACCTTTTATCTAAAATTATATTCGACTATCGTCTCTCAGAAAAGATTCAATAACTTCAAAAACTTTTTCGCTCCCCAATTCTTTTATACACTTAAATTTTACATCGCTCCGGGTACAGGTGAGCGGTTTAGGTGAATAAAAAAAACAAGGCGCGCAATCAAGTTGAAGCGAGGCAATTCTATGTTTTGTTTTCCACGGATGAATGTAGTTTGTGTTGGTTGGACCGATAACCGCCACAACCTTTAACATCAATGCGGAAGCGATGTGCATTAAGCTGGAATCGTTGGTAACAAACACGTTGCATCTTTTCATAATTGAAGCAGTTTGCGGAAGTGAATTTGTTTCAATTACAAACGCATTTGGTGAGCCGATTTTTTCTTTAATTGATTCTTGTAACTCCCGTTCGTCAGGTCCGCCAAAAATAAATACCTTTGCATTTTTTTGTGCAATGAGCATCGTTCCAAGCGAAGCAAAGTTTTCCGGAGCCCATCTTCTTTTTAAATGATTTTTTAAAGTGGAGCAACCGGGATGAAATCCGACCACAAAATCATTTTCATCAACACCCAATTCATGTAAATATTTTTCTCTGAAAGTATTGTCTTCATCCGCCGGAGGAAAGCAAAGCGGCGGCGGCTCATCAAAAGTTACTTTAAATAGTTTTTCGCAAAGAAGGATGTTTTCTTCCACATTATGCAGCGCATCATTTTCCAAAATGCTAACGGTGTTTAGGAATCCCAAATTTCGAAAATCATTCCGGAGATACCGAACAGCAGCGCGTTTTTTAGCGCCGATAAGAAAGTTTATAAGATTATATTCCTTCCGGTTGGAGGGATAGACGTTGATTGAAGCATCATACTTTCCGCGCAGCTTTAACACAAACCGCAACGCAGAAAATTTTGAAGCGGATAAAAAATCAAAATAAAATATTGACGTAAAAAGACCGGTTCTTTCGAATATCTCGTTCACCCCTTTGTACATAACTACCGCGTCAATCTCAGCTTCGGGAAACTTCTTTCGTATCAACTGCATCGCCGGAGTAAACATCAGCGCATCGCCAATTCCCGAAAGAGCAAGAATTACTATTTTCATTTATATGTTTAAAGAAAAGGTCATTAGTTGTTGATAGAACAACAACTAATGACCGGTGATAAATGATTAATGACCGAGAGACAACGAGTCTTTGCCTGCCTTAGCGGCTTTCAATCTTTCAATTTCGTTTTTTACCTGTCCGTCATCCGGATACATATTTGAAAGTTTTTGGAGCAGGTCAATTCCTTTATCGTATTCTTTCAAGTTGTTGTAAATATCCAGCAAGATGCGGTAGGGATTGTAGTAATTACTAATTCCTCTCGGATTATCAATAATGGCTTGCAATGCGCTTTTCTCCACATCAGCGGCAATTTTTTTATAGGTCTTCACTTCGTTTACCGCAAAATATAAGTTACCGATATCGTAAAGGATGCGGTAATCTATCGGTAAAATTTTACGCGGAAGTTTTTTCTCCATCAAGTTTAACACGTCAACTACTTTTTGATCGGGTTGATTTGTATTCATATAGTAGATGGCTAAACGGATGTAAGCGTTACGATAATTTTGCACAAGCCGGGTATGGTTTTCATCAAAGAAGATGGTCGAATCATTTAATCCTCTAAACTTAAATCCCGGGAAATAATTTTTAGAGTAGCTGTTGTTTTCATCAAACAATTGTTTGCGCAACACCTGCTCGTTTACAAATTCAATGCGCGGACGTTTTTTCTCGGGGACGAGTCTGAACGCCATTCCTTCCATTTTCAAGTAATCGTTCAATCCGATTTTGCTGTCGTCGGAACACGTAACGGCAAAATAAATCGGTCGCTGCCAATTATTTGCTTGAACTATTTCCTTCACCATAATATCTTGCACGCGCACCGCTTTAACGCCGCTATACACAACGGGATTGTCCATTCTCCAGGTAAGTTTTCCTTCGCGAATAACCGTTGAGTCTTCAATTTTCCATTCGTCAAGATTTAACGATGGGTCGGTATTGAAGATCGTTTTTCCTTCAGAATATGTTTTATAAGAAGAAGGCAATTGCGGCGGAACGGGAATGGTTACATCTTGCGGTTCCCATTGCGCCGGTTGAAGCGCATCAATTTGAACGTCGTCAAAACTCATTACAACTTTTTTAGCTCCGTAGGGTTCGGAATTTTTTAATTGCTTAATGTACCAGCTCGTGTTCAACAAACTTAAGTTTGCAATACGAACATCCCGGCGGACACCTTCAACATCCTGCAAATACCAAAGCGGGAACGTATCGTTATCTCCGTTTGTAAAGAGGATTGCGTTTGGCGCGCAGCTTTGCAGCAGGTTGTAGGAATAATCCCACGGAATCCAATTGCGCGAGCGGTCGTGTGTAAAATAATTTGCTTGCAGCATCCGCACCGGCACAAAAATGATTCCCAACAGTACAACGGCATACGCAGCATTTTTAGCCAGAGAAGGCGTTTTAATTTTTTCCAGCAGCGCATCAATAATTCCGCGCAAGCCGAAGGCAATCCAAATAGAATAAACAAAGAAGGCGCCGACGTAAAAATAGTCTCTTTCGCGCGGCTGCGGTTCCTGTTGATTTTGATAGAATGCAGTTAAGTATCCCATAAAAATGAAAAGCACCATAAAAACACTCGCCATCTTCCAATCTTTTTTGAAATGGAAATACATGCCGAGTAATCCTAAAAGAAGAGGAATGCCGAAGAGGGAATCTTTCGCCTCGCCTGCAAAATGAATGTTGAATGGTTTGAAGAGAGCGTTGCCGAGCCCGTTAAGGGGCCACATATCGATTCCGCTGTCTTGTTCCCAGGATTCGCGTCCGACATAATTCCACATAAAATATCGTGTAGTCATGTGGTTCATTTGGTATCGCCACCAGAAATCGAGATCGGAAGAATAGCCTTCATAAACAATAGTCTGATGCGGTTCTGTTGCAAATCTTCTTTTAAATATCGGGAAGTCGCCGTATTGTTCACGGTTTAAGTAGGAAACTAATTCGGAAAAATTATCGGGTTCATTTTCATTCATCGGCGGATTTTGATTAGCCCGAACGATCACCATTGTGTAGGTGGTAAATCCCAGCAGCGCAAAAACCAACGAAAGAAAAACGAGATGCATTGTCGGTTTATTGTTCTTTACGGCGTAATAAACTCCGTAGCCCAAAGCGCCGAACATCACAATCAACAAAATAAATTCAGTGGTAATGTTATCACCGGAAATGCTTGCCATTAATCCCGGTAGAACTTTTACAATTCCGGGATAGACAACAAACAACGCAACGCCGCCGATGGCAAGCGCTACGTAAATAGAATTTCTGTTAAATAATTTTTTCCATAACACGCCGACAATTACAACGCTAAGACCCGCCATAACCATCTTAAAACGGGAATCAAATTCTTTATACTGATCCGGAGTTGGAGGCGTAGCATCTGTTTGAGCCGCCCACAGAGCCAGCGCAAGAATGGTGAGCAAAGCAGCGTGCGCAAGAAAAATGTAACTCGATTTTTTTAACGCTTCATCATCATCAACATATTTTCTGAACATGATAACCATAACCACGGAGATCATCGCCAGCACGCTCATTAAGTGAACTCCGGTGGAAAGACCGATCAAATAGGCGATAAGTAAAATATATTTTTCGTTGTCTTTATTGTCGGCTTTCTCGTGCCAGACCATCATCAAATAAACGATTAAGGTAAGGAAGAACGTACTTGAGGCGTAAACTTCGGCTTCAACTCCGTTAAACCAGAACGTATCGCTGAAGGAAAAAGATAAAGCTCCGATAGCTGCCGGAATATAGGTGAGGAACGCATCTGAAAGACTCTGGTAATTTTTCCCTTTGTAGTTTTCGATTAATTTAACAGCGGTTAAATAGAGAAAAAGAATAGAAAATGCGCTTGCCAAAACGGATACCGTATTGAACCTGAACGCCATGTTTTCACCGAACGGAAGCATTGAAAAAACTCTTCCGAGAAGTAAAAAGAGAGGAGCTCCCGGCGGGTGCGGCACCTGAAGCGAGTAGCCTGAAGCGATAAATTCGCCGCAATCCCAAAATGAAACCGAAGGCTGTACCGTTAAAAACAAAACGACTGCAGAGATGACAAAGACAACCGCAGCTACAATTCTATTCAGAAGTTTATAATTCATTAGTTCCTCAAAGATGAATGAGATTCACAATTAGTAATTCAAATTTATCAAACTCTTACTTAATAGTGAAACTTAAGTAGGTTTATTATTCTCCGATTGCCCGGAATTCTTAAAGAAGTGATCGTAATTTTTTATTTCACGCTGCGCCATATATTTATCGTACAGCGCTTTGAGTTTGGCAAATGAGATTGAATCGAATTCATCTTCATCTTTGTGCCGCTTAACGAACATCTTATATTCATCAAGTTCTTTGGGCGACATCTTTGCTTCAAATCTTTTCAGCTCTTCAATATATTTTTTCTGATCTCTAAAGTAATATGCCATTAACGTATTCCCGTTGTTTTTTATCCGCGCAGCGCCGAGGTGAGCATCTCTTCAATATCTCCAAAACGGCTTTGGTAATCTTCCTGGCTCCGCTTAATTACTTCGTGCGCAATTTCAAAATCATAGACTTCATGGATTTCGCAATGCTTGTGGTGTTCGTCTCCGGGAACATCTTTATAGGTAAGAAAATAATGGCGCAAACGGTCAATCACATTTCCCGGAATATCTTTTACGCTTTTCATATTTCCATATACAGCGTCGCCTTTCATCACGGCGATAATCTTATCATCAGCCTCGTTGCCGTCAATCATCCGCAGCCCGCCGATAGGAATTACTTCTAAAAGAATACCGCCTTGCGTAATCGTCTTTTCGGTCAGCACACAAATATCAAGCGGATCGCCGTCTCCAACAATATCTTTCTTGCCGGTTTTTTTCATGCTGAGTTCTGCAACTTTTTCCGAACAATAGGTTTGGGGAATAAGTCCGTAAAGTGTGGGACAAAAATTAGAATACCGCTGTGGTCTATCAACTTTTAAATAGCCGGATTCTTTATCAATTTCATATTTCATAGAATCCGTCGGAACAATTTCTATATATGCTGTAATCTGGTGAGGAGCTTTGTCGCCGATGGCTATTCCGTGCCATGGATGCGGCTTAAACAGCAGCCCCATCATTTTCCAAATCGGATCGTTTTTGGGTGGTTTCACTCTGATTCCTTTTTATTCTTTTCGTAAAAATAAGAAATAGTTGGCTGTGTAAGGTACTCTTCTTTTGAAAAGAAATTGTTTTTGTTAATTTTGACGCGGAAAGAAGTAAAAAGTAAGATGAAAAAAAGATTTAAATATTACCTGTTGAATAAGCCATACGGCGTCCTTTCTCAATTTACGGATAAGCAAGGAAGAAAAACTCTTGCCAATCTCTATCAATTTCCGGTTGATGTTTATTCGGTTGGCAGACTTGATAACGACAGCGAAGGACTTCTCCTTTTAACCAATGATAAAGCGGTTATCGATAAACTGCTGAATCCAAAATTTAAATTGGAGAAAGAATATTTTGTTCAAGTTGAAAGCGCTCCGACCGACGAAGCGCTGAACATGTTGAGAACCGGAGTTGTAATCGAGAACAAAAAAACGCTTCCGGCAAAAGTGAAAGAGTTAAAAAATCCGCCGCCGTTTGAAGAGAGAATTCCGCCTGTTCGTTTTAGAAAAACCGTACCGACTACCTGGTTAAGCGTTGTAATTGTTGAAGGAAGAAACAGACAGGTGAGAAAGATGACCGCAAAAGCCGGTTACCCTACTTTACGTTTGGTAAGAGTAAGGCTCGGAGGTCTCCGGTTAGAAAACTTGAAACCGGGTGAAGTAAAAGAAATTACTTTAAATTCTATCGAAACTATTTTTTCGTAAGAATTGCCGACAGATCTTTTTCCAGCGTTTCTTTCGGCGTTTCAATAATTCGCCCAATTTCCAATCCGTCGTTATAAATAATAAACGTCGGCACAAGTTCAATTTTAAGTGAAGAAATATCTACATCACCAGCTTCTTTTTTTCTATCCACCATTATCAATTTTATTTTTGAAGAATGAAAATTTAGGGAGTCGAGTATTTTATAAAACCGCGGCACTTCTCTTCGGCTATCGCTGCACCACGTTCCCAATACGATGGTTATTGAGTTAAACTCGTTATCCATTTTTATTTGGGAGAGCGTTTCGCGGTCAAGTTCATAATTCTCATATTCCGAATTAAACCACCAGGCAAAAGAAGTATCCTGCATCGCTTCGCGATTACTCAACCCGACAAGCATTGGTTTGCCGGACTTTGGATCAATGGTGCATGTGGTAGAAGTCTGCGCAAAACTTACTATTGTAAAAAGAAGAACGATTACTAAACTTTTCATTTTTCATTTCCTTTCTGCCGGTGCATGTTTTTTCGAACATCCAATCCCCAGAGCAATTTGGATCGGAGAATTTCAAAATAGTTTGACGAATTCATGTGAATAAGTTTCAGCGGTTTTTCACTTGTAGAAATTACAATATCAAGCGGCGGAGCAAATTCCATTACGCGCTGCCCATCGCAGTTTATTTGTAATTTTGTGTGAAGCGATTCTGCTTTTATGGAAATTTTTCCTTTGCTCGGCAATACCAGCGGACGCATGGTTAAGCTGTGCGGCGATATTGGACAGAGCGCAATAGCATCTATATTCGGGCTTAAAATCGGTCCGCCGACAGAAAGCGAATACCCGGTTGAGCCGGTTGGCGTTGCAACAATTAATCCGTCGGCTGCAAACGTGGTTACATACTCGTCGTCAACAAAAATCGTAAGTTCAATCATTTTAGGCCAGCCGCCTTTATCAATTACCAGATCATTAACGGCAAATAATTCTTCGCACGAAATATTTTTACAACGCCCGGCGAGAACAATTCTTTCTTCTATTGAGTAACGGGAATTTTGAATGTCGTTAAAAAGCTGTTCAATTCCTTTTATATCAACTTCAGCCAGAAAGCCGAGCTTGCCGAGGTTAATTCCGAGAATCGGTTTATCAACTTGATGCGCAATAAATGCGGTTGAAAGCAAGGTGCCGTCTCCGCCGAGCGAAATAAGCACGTCGCACGCATCGGCAACTTTTTCAGCCGGGGCAAAATATTCGGGTCTTGCGGCATCAACCGGAAATGAGCCGCGCAGCGAGTCATTTATAAAAAAATCAAAATGATACGCGTGCAGATGTTCTACCAAAACTTGCAAGGTGTTGGTTAATTCATCTTTGGTAGTATTTCCGAATATTCCAAACTTCATTTATGATACCGGAGGATTTTCTTCTTTTACTGTTTCGGTTGCAGCCGGTTCTTCTTTTTTATCTTTCCCAGCTTCTTCAACATAATTCAGCTTCAATTCGCGAAGCACCTCGGTAATAAATTTATCTTCATATTCGCCGAGGTTTCCCTTCGTTTTAATTGCAAGCATGTCAAGCGTATCAATTGCATACTTTGCCATTTCCATGTTGCGTTCAATTTTGTCGCTCATCGGATTTTTTAATTTTCCCATTGACATCATTGCCCATTGCTGCTGCTGCATAATCAGCTGCATAAAAAGAACTTCGTGATTGGTGGTATCAGCCATACTTTATTTCTCCTTTTGTTGGTAGCGTTCCCAAAGTTTTGCGTATTTAGTAAAAACATAATGAGATGAAAAGACAGCTAACAGAAATCCGTGGAAACCATCTAAAAATCCCAAACGAAAAATATACATTTTTAGAAAGATAAATAAGGGACGCAGCAAAACATCCGTCTTCTTAAAGATTTTTTTTCTTTCATGCAATTCTTTTGCCGCAAGGGATGTGTACGTGTTAAACTTTGTAAAATAATGTTCAATCGTCGGATCGGTAAAATGATCAAGATCGTTTACAAATGCTTGGACTTCTTCATTTACTACAAGATGCTCATGCACATCGTTATCGCTAAATTGAATAGTATCGTTACGAAAAAGTCGGATAACTCTTCCGGGGTACCAGCCGGAATGTTTAATCCATTTTCCCAAAAAGAAAGCGCGGCGCGGAAACGAATACGCGTTGTGGTTTGGTTTCTTAAGTTTAAATTGAAGCAACTCGTCGCTCAACCGCTTGGTTATTGCCTCGTCTGCGTCAATCCATAAAACCCAATTATTGGAAGCGCGCAGAAGTCCGAGTTGTTTTGTTTTTGCAAATCCAATCCATTTTACTTTTTCGCAGCGCACGCCCGGAAAAGTCCGCACAATTTCTTCTGTCCGGTCGGTTGTAGCATCATCAATTAAAATGATAATTTCATCAATAGCGGCAAGCTGACTTTCAATACATCGCGCAATGTTTTGCTCTTCATTTTTTGCAAGCACGATCGATGATATTTTAAGCGTCACTTTACGTTCTCCCGGCTGCGGATAGCTATTATTCGGTTTAGTAATGCAAAAACTTTTCCGGGTTTCACTTCGTTTATATCAGCCGGAGCAGAAAATCTCAACGCCTCAAGAAACACTTTATTATTTACATTAGCGTCAAGGACGTCGGGGTAAACAAAATAAGCGTCTTTAAATATTTCTTTCGGATATGGATTAAATCTGCCCCAATAAACGCCGCTGGAAATGCAGATAAATTTTGTATCCACCGCCGCTGAAATATGCGTTGCAACGCTGTCATTCGAAATGACGACTTCTGCGCCGGCAATAATTTTGATGAGTTGGGAGATGGAGTTTTTTCCGGTGAGATCAAAAACTTTATCGGCGTTGAGATCTGAAATAATTTCTTTTGAAATATTTTCTTCGCCCGGTCCTCCGGCAATAACGATATTAAAATCTCGTTCGAGAAGAAACTTTGCTACCACAGCAAAATTAGCGGGTGACCATCTCCGTTTGGGTTCATTCGAGCCGGGAAAAATTACCGCGTACGGGTGCGGAATGTTTTCGTATGGGTTTATTCCGGTAATCGTGAACTTCGGTTTTGTTAAAAGAATTTTTTCATCTAAAAACTTTTCAAAAAATTCTTTATTTCTATAAAATTCAAATGAATTACTTTCATCCAACTCAATAAGTTTTGAGTACGTTTTATTCGTAAACACTTTTCGTTTCCAAAAAGAATACTTTTCAAGTGAACCGCTGCTGCCGATACGCACCGGCGCGTTTGCGGCTCTTGCGATTGCATCGCCGTACAGAATTTCTCTTGTATAAGTGGTTTCAACCACTGTTGAAAAGCCTTTCATGCGTATCTGTTTAAATATCCCGTACCGATAAATAATATCCGAATAGAATTTTTTTCTCTTGATCCAGAGAAACGAATCAACATTTTTTGCGTCGTACTCAAGCGCTAATTCTTTCCATGCACTGTTTCCGCACAACGTAATTTTGTATCCTTGATATTTGGAACTCTGTTTAAGAATTTCAAGATAATTTCTAAAAAGGACGTAATCTCCGATAGCATCTAATCTGATAATAAGCAAACTTTTTTCATCCGCGGTTTGCTTAACAGTTTTTAAAAGAAGAAACAATACTTGATTTACGAGATAGACAAGTAAGTTTTTAAATTTAATGGTAATCAACTTAAACATCTTAATCGTTCCGCTCCATTTTTGTTATCTTCAAATGATCTTCCCATATTTTCTCTTTCATCAATTTTCTAACCGGATAATGAAATCCAAGTTTTGCCAAAAGTTTTGTAACTCCAAGTACTTTTCCATTCAATTTTTTTTCCGAGAACAGGTGGTAATCTCCAAATGAATAAAAGTGCAGTCCATATTTCGCCGCTATTTTTCCAAGCGTTTGTGCGGAATAAAAAGATACATGCTGCCCTTGCTCAAAGGAGTAGTACCACCAGCCGTTTTTATCGGGAGCTTCGCCGGAAAAAAGTTCTGTGGAGAAAAAAATATTTCGCGAGTATGAAAGCATCTTTTCAATTTCGTTTAAAGGATTTGGAAAATGTTCAAAGGACTCAAACGACGTCAGCAGTTCAAACCATGTTGTGCCGGCTTTATCCAGCTCAAATCCGTACGAAAATAAATTTGTGCAGAAGGGATCGTTCCAATAAAAATCAAATCCGTTATCGCGCATCAGCCGCGAAAAGACGCCGTATCCGCCTGCAAAGTCTAAAAACTTTCCATTCTTCTTAAAGAAAAAAAAGAGAAGCAGACTTAAAATTTTCGAGTAAAAAATATTCCGGTTCAGTAATCCGGTGTCGGAGTGATTGATCGGATTTGTGTACGCCTCTTCCAGCCAATACGGTTCTTCGGTAAAAATATAATTACATTCTCTGCAATGAAAATAACCGACTTCGTGTTTCCGAAGAACAACTGCTTTAAATAATAACGGAGATTCGCTGCCGCAAATTTTACAATTCATTTTGCTTCAATATTTGTTCAAGTGAATTGGTTAAGTGACGGCGATAATTTTCGACCGAGTTGACGAGGTTTACTTTTTCAGCGGCTTTTCTGCTGCGCAATTTTATTTCGTCAACATCAAGTTGAAGCGCGCTGTTTATGGCTGCCGTTACTCCGTCCGCGGAAAGAGCGTTTATCTGAATTCCAAAATCATCAATATCAATTGAAGCTTCTTTTGAGAGAAGCGGAACGAGTCCGCCGTTTCCAAGTACATTTAAGACTGATACTCCGCCTCCTTCCGAACATGAAGGAAAAATTGTGAATGCGCATGTTTCAAGAAGCTGCCTAAATAAAGGTGAATCAATTGGCGTAAAGCCGTGGTTGAAAATATTTTTTGTACCAAAAAGCTCTTTGTGAAATACGCGGCAAAATTCAGGCTCGCCGGTTATGGGACCGCAAATATGGAGATTGAGTTCCGGACGATCTGCAAAAACTTCAAGAAGAATATCCAATCCTTTGTGAATTAGTCCACTGCTGCCAAACCAGAGGAAATGGATTCGTGCATCGGCAAAATTTTTCTTTTCCAAAATTTCGTCATACTCAACCACCTTAAAATATGGAGGGGGAATCAGAAAAATATTTTTCGAAAAATATTTTGCATAACTCTGCCGCACAAGTTCGTTACCAAGCAAAATAAGCGCAGTAACCAGGGTAGTTTGCACCGACCAAGCTTGCTCAACAATTCGTCCTGAACCGGGAAGCCACTTCTGTTTATTTTGAAAAACTTCTTCTATACGTTTTAGTGTGTTTGCGTTTTGAGTTTCGATGTGCATTCCGGTGCCGTAATAAATTGTAACCAACGGCTTCCTACGGTTATAAAAACTTTTAATAAGCGGATCGCCAAATCCGAAGATGACGTTATAACGGTTGTAGTCAATTTCTCCATCGTAGTTGTAATCAACAATATCAACGTTAAAACCGAGGTGGTTAAAAACATTTGCAATTTCAATTACATCTCTGTTGCTTGTGTGCGAAATATCCAATTTACTTCTGAACGACTTGGAAACATACGTTATGAGCACCCGGCGGCTGTGGGATGAGCCGTAGAAATCCATTATCGGAAGCTTAACCAAATCGCGTTTTGCAATTTGAATGCTCGAACGTACATACTTACGAAAATTTTTTACGAGTAACGCAAATTTCATTTTAAATTAAAAATGTTAATTGATGAACACATATTTTTTCCAGTTACATTTTTTTACCGGATTCACTTAAAGATTTTCCTAAAAAGTTTACCGGCTTTTCTTCTTAAAAAAGGAATGAGCCGGTAGCCGTCAGAAATAGCAAAGTCAAAAGCCGCTTGCTCAAGTTTTGCATCGGGAGTAATGGTCTCCGGCTCAACCATCTTTGCAAGATCGAAAGGGAAAATTTCTCGATTAAGAAAAACATTATCGCCGGTGTAGTGCGTCCCGCTTGTAGCAATATTTTGCACTAAATTTTTTACGGGAGAAATAGAAACTCCATTGTTGAACAAGCATGAATATGCCCACTGGATATCCCACGTATCAAAATTACCGGCGGCAAGCCGATCAAAAAGATCGGTGTAAAAATCGACAATCTTCCAATCAGTAAAAATGGAATTCAATTTATTGTTTTTTTTTAACTCACTCCAATCCGATAAAGTAATATCATATTTCTGCCAGGCTCTTTTCCAGGTTGCCCAACCCCAAATTGCAAAGTAGCGTAAGAAAAAATAAGATGATGGTGAAACCGTTTCTGCGGGGAGATAGCTTGTTCCCGCAATCATCATCACGTCGGGATTATCGCGATGTTTTTTTAATTGATAATCGCAAAAACTAAAAAAAGAAAGATCGGGAAAGCAATCATCCTCAAGGATAATGCCTTCATCCACGTGCTCAAAAAACCAGGCGATTGCAGAACTTACCGCTAATTTACATCCTAAATTTTTATCCCGGAATAACGTCTTCACCTCACAGTTCCAATTAATTTCTTTAACAATTTCTCTCGCCGCGGAACAATTGGCAAGGTCGTTTGCAATGTGCGGTCTATGTCCGTCAGCGGCAATAAAAAGCTTTGCCGGCTGCGCTTTCTTTATCTGATCAAAAACCGCTTTTGTGGTGTCGGGTCTGTTATAAATTAAAAATAAAACCGGTGTTGATAACATTGATTACACTTTCCGTTCAACTATTTTTTTTTGATAATCAATAAGCGAAATAAAAAATAACGACCGCAGCATCATCCGGCCTTGATGTTTCGTTTTCTTAAAAAAGACAATCGAAAACGTTGCAAGCGAATACGAAATAAGCGTTGCGTATGCAGCTCCAACAATTCCGACTCTTGGAATCAAATAAAAATTTAGCAGCAGGTTGGAAATCATTCCGGCAAGCGTTCGGTAAAAAGAAATCTTTGTAAAATTTTCTGCAACTAAAAATTGACTGCTCGCTACGCCTAAAAAAGTAGCGACTCCCGACCAAATATAAATTTGAAGAACTGCCGAAGCTTGAGCATACTTGTCGCCAAAAAGAATATGAATAACCTGCGGCGCAAAAAAAGTTAACGGCAGCGCAATGCCTACCGAAAGCCAAACCATGATATCATACAACTGCTGCAGCCGTTTGTTGAATAACGCTTCTCCTCCTTTGCGCGCGTTGATAACCGCCGGAAAAAGAGAAGCCGATATTGCCATCGGAATAAAGTACCACAGCTCGCAAACTTTTACGGCGGCTGCGTAAAATCCGGCTTCGCTGTTATTCAACATTTTTTTTACCATTATTTGATCGATCTTCATATAGACCGAAATAACAATTCCGCTAAGCAGCAGCGGAAAGGCTTGGCGCAGCAGCGTTTTTGCTACGGAGGAACTATAATTCCATTTGAGTTTTCCCGGAAAAACTTTTTTATAAAAAGCGAATAATCCAACCGACAAAAAGAGAGCCTCGAGCGCAACCACGCCCGCAAAATAAATTAAATCGGCTTTTAAAATGATCAGCGCTATTCTTATTGCGGAGGCAAATAATAAACTACCGGACTGCGAAACAACGGTAAACCTTGAGTGCAATTGAGATTGAAAATAAAAATCAATTATATTTAAAGATTGAAACACCATCGACGAACCAACGACAAGAATTAGAAAAATAGAAAATGGTTCTTCACGGGTAGCAGTTAATACCAGAGCAAGCAGAACAATCGTAAAACCCGATGCAAGCAGCTTTAAGTAAACACTGGTGCCAAGAACCACATCCTTCTTGTCGGGATCGGTAACCAAATCTCTTACAATCAGATTGTCCAATCCAAGCGAAGCAATACTTGTAAACAACGCCACGTAACTTAAGGCGTAACTCAACAAGCCAAAATTATCGGGACCTAAATATTTTACCAGATAGATGGTAACAAAAAAGTTTACTGCAACGCGGATAATTCTTTCGGCAAACAGCCAGCCGGTGTTTTTAGTGTACTTGTTTTTTGTGAACTCCAATATTTTAGCGTACCTATTCATGCTGCCGTCTCACGTAAAACGTATTCCTCCGATTACTTTTGCCATTTATGGTTGCGCCATGTTTTAACCAAAGAAGTTAAACCAACGGTTGAAAAAATATTTTTTAGTTTAACGCGCACAATTCTGAAGGCATACGCTTTTTTAGCTTCAGCATTCCAGAGATGATACGTTTGTAATGCCGACTTAACTTCGTGCAATGCATGCACTTCGTTTACCCATGAAGCGCCTCCGCCGCTTACGAAAACCATCGGCTCGTTTGTGAAATAAAATCCGCGGCTGGCAAAATTTTTAATCCGTGCGGTTAACTTGCAGATAAATTCAAAATCCATTGCATACTTGAACGCCGTATTAAAGCTGCCGAATTCATCATACACGCTTTTTCTGAAAAACATACCGGGATGATTATACGGCATAGCTGTTTGAACGTTACAGAGCAAGGGTCTTCTAACATTTGAACCATATACTTCATCATTGAAAAAAACATTGCCGTGCACAAAAAGAATCTTTTCGTCTAAAAAAACGGCGGAAGACAATTCAAAAACATTTTCATGTAAAAAATAATCGTCGCTATTTAAGATTACAATAATTTCGCCGCCGGCATGTTTAATTCCCTTGTTGAATGCATCGGAAATTCCGGCGTCTTTTTCCGAAAAAATTTTAAGTTTGTCTGATCTTCCTGCTTCCTGGTACACTTTCTTTATTATTTCAAGAGTGGCGTCTCTGCTTACATTATCGACAATAATGTGTTCATACAAAGAAAAATTTTGCGAAGCGACGGATTTAACACACTTCTCAACGGTTGCTGCGGAATTGCTGGTAGGCGTTATTACGGAGATTTTAATGCTCTGCATCCAATTTGTTCTATAAATTCAACTCGATAATTTTGTATATTTTCAATAGGAATATAATCTTTTTAATGGTTTAATATTAAATAAAATACGCTTGATGAGAAGAGGATTCTGCAAAAAATAATGAAACGAGTATTCAACGTGAGAAATGGTATTGCGGCAACAAATATGAACGAGACGATGGTTGTATGCGCGTAGGAATGGATGTTAGAAAATATTCCGATTTGGGCATCGGCACCTATATCCAAAATTTAGTACGGATATTTCAACTCCGGCAGGAACTTGATCTCGTCTATTTTGCATCCGATGAGAATAAACAGAATCTCGGCAATTCACTTAACGTAAAAATGATAACGGATAATTCTCCCAAATATTCTCTGCGAGAATTGATCTCGCTTTCATCAAAAGCGAACAAACAAAAGCTCGATCTGTATCATTCGCCACATTACACATTTCCGCTGAACTTAAAAATGCCGGGCGTGGTAACAATTTTCGATCTCATTCATCTTCGGTTTAAAGAAACTTTTTCTCTCCCCAAAAGGATGTACGCTTTTTCGGTTATCCAACATGCGTGTTCGGCTTCATCGGCAGTAATTGTCAGCTCGGAATTCGGCAAGAAAGAACTGCTTAAATCATTTAAAGTGAATGAAAAAAAAATCCGTGTCATTCCGCTTGGTGTAAATTATTTGTTTTTTGAAAACGTTGCCGACGAAAGAAAAGAAAAGTTTCTTCAAAAATATGCAATAACAAAACCTTACATTCTTTATACCGGAAGCCTTAAACCGCACAAAAATGTTCCGGTTCTGCTCAAAGCTTTTAAGAAAGTTTTGGCGGCTCACGACGTGCAGCTTGTTTTTACCGGAGAGAATTTATCCGATGAACCATTGCTGATGGCTTATATCAATCAACATCAACTCAACCGCTCTATCATCAATCTTGGGAAAATAGATCAGCATGAGTTGATCACCGCGTACCATTCCGCTGCAATGGTGGCGCTGCCGTCATTCTATGAGGGATTTGGTTTTTCTATGCTGGAAGCGATGGCTTCGGGCGTTCCGGCAATCGGGGCAAGAGCTGCGTCAATTACCGAAGTTGTTGGCAACGCCGGTTTACTGTTCGATCCAAATGACGAAGATGACCTGTATCAACAAATACTAAAAATTTTAGAAGACCCGATTTTCCGATCATCGGTAATTCAAAAAGGAAAAGAACGCGCTAAAACATTTACATGGGAACAGTGCGCGGAAAAGACGCTTTCAATTTACAAAGAGGTGAGCGCGTGATTTTACGTTTATCCGAAAATCAAAAAATATCTTTTATAAATTTTTCCTTTGTTTGCGGTTATCAAAAAAATTTATTTGTGTTGAAGCGTTAAAAGAAAGAATCCATGGAAACTCAATTTAAAACAGCTATTATACATGAATGGTTTGTAAATTATGCCGGCTCGGAACGATGTGTTGAATCGTTTTTAAATATATGGAAAAAGGCGGATGTTTTTGCACTTGTAGATTTTCTTAATGAAGAAGAAAGAACGCAAATTCTTAAAGGAAGATTTCCCAAAACCTCATTCATTCAAAAATTACCGATGGCGAAGAACCACCATCGCAATTACTTGCCTCTGTTTCCGCTTGCAGTTGAGCAGTTTGATGTTTCTGATTACCAGGTAATCCTTTCAAGTTCGCATGCCGTGGCAAAGGGCGTGGTTACTTCATCGCAGCAGCTTCATATTTCGTATTGCTATACGCCAATGCGTTATGCGTGGGATTTTACGCACCAGTATTTAAAAGAATCGAATTTGCAAAAAGGAATCAAAGCCGCCGTGGTGAAATTATTTCTTCACTATCTGCGTATCTGGGATTTTTCAACCGCAAACAGAGTTGATTATTTTATCGCCATCTCCAACTACATTGCAAAGCGAATTAAGAAAACCTACAATAAAGACGCCGCTGTTATTTATCCGCCGGTTGATACAAAACTTTTTCCGTGCGTAACCGAAAAAGAAAATTATTACATCACCGCTTCGCGATTTGTTCCTTATAAGAGGATTGATTTAATTGTTGAAGCCTTTGCAAAGATGCCGGATAAAAAATTGCTCGTCATCGGTGATGGACCCGAGAAGGAGAAAATTCATTCGTACGCAAAAAAGAATATTGAATTGCTTGGGTATCAAGACGCCGAATCGTTGAAAAAATATTTGCAGCGCGCAAAAGCGTTCATCTTTGCCGCAGAAGAAGATTTCGGAATTGTTGTTGTTGAAGCTCTGGCTTGCGGAACGCCGGTTATCGCTCTTAACAAAGGAGGCTCGGCGGAAACAATTACACATCTTAAAAACGGAATTCATTTCAACGAACAGTCCGCCGATGCAATTGCAACTGCCGTGCAAGAATTTGAAAAACATGAGCGGAAGTTTGATCCGGTGCAGATTAGCAAAGACGCAGCGCTGTTTGACCGCGAAGTCTTTGAAAAAAATATTTCGGAATTTGTTACGCAAAAAGCAGAATTGTTTTTTAATAGATAGTTATTTTCACAAAGCATGTTTGTAAATAAAAACTCCATATATCATTTCAGATTAACGTTTGACCTCCTCTTTTTGAGCGGCGCATTTCTCTGTGCGGCAATCACCGCGCAGTCATTCGCAATCCTTCTGGAGCGCGATTACATGTTCGGGTTACTTGCGCTCCTTGCGTTCGCGTGGTATTTCTCTTCAACGTCAATCGGCTTTTACGACGATGCCAGCGCGCAAATACTTTCCTTCCGGTTTATTGGAATTGTTAAGAACGTTCTCTTTCAAATGATGCTCGGCATCTTGTTTATTTTCTTGAGTAAGGAAGATTTGTTCACGCGTAATTTCATCCTTTACTTTGGTTTCTTTTTGATGTTTTTCATCAGCCTGCGCATAATTTCTTTTCAATTGATTATAAATTATTTACGCAAAAAAGGAAAGAGCATCAGGAACTTAATTATTATTGGGGCGGGAGAAGTTGGACAAAATTTTTGGAAAATGCTCGGCAAGAACAATCAGCTTGGATATCATTTCATCGGGTTTGTAGATGATCGACCGGAAGCCGCCGGAGTTAACCATCTCGGTACGCTTGATCAATTATCGAAAATAATTCAAACGCATCACGTAGAGGAAGCAATAATAGCGCTTCCGAAAGAGGCTTCGCATAATCTTGATGCCGTTATAAAAATCTGCAACATCAACGCGATCCGCACACATATAATACCCGATTATTTCAGGTTTGTCTCAAAGAAATTCAAGATCACGATGTTCGACAAATTCCCGATCATTACTGTGCGAGACGAACCGCTGCAAGAAATTCAATGGCGATTGGTTAAACGACTCTTCGACATTCTACTTTCTTTGCTCGTAATTTTTTTAATCACCTCGTGGCTCTTCCCGATCATAATGATTTTTCAAAAACTTACATCAAAGGGAAAAATATTTTATATCCAGGATCGAATCGGTAAAGACAACAAAGTTTTTAGCTGTTTTAAATTCCGAACCATGTATGAAAATTTTGATGATAAAAAATTTATTCCTACCACGGTTAACGACCAACGCATCACTTCATTCGGAAAATTTTTACGCCGATCAAATTTAGATGAGCTGCCGCAAATATTTAATGTGTTGTTCGGAGAGATGTCTGTTGTGGGTCCCAGACCGCATGCCATAGCATACAACGATCTTTACAAAGAATTTTTTGAAGAAATAAAATTGCGTGGTTTGGTTAAACCGGGTATTACCGGTTGGGCGCAGGTGCACGGTCTGCGCGGTGATGTGGTTGACGAAGAAGAAAATAAAATGCGAACACGTAAACGGATTGAATATGATATTTGGTACATCGAAAACTGGACGTTCGCGCTTGACATTCAAATAATTCTTTTAACTGTCTGGCAAATGATCAAAGCCGATACGAAAGGAATTTAACCTTTGCGTCTTTCTAATTCCGAACTGAAAAACGCAAGGTGAAAAATAAAGAGCAACGACAAAATAGGATTGTTCATAAAGCCCGACATCCCCGCCGAAAAAAACAAAGCAGTGAGAGAAACAAGAATTCCCCATTTCCAATTATCCGCAAAAAGAAATTGTTTGAATCCTTTTAACATGATTTGAGCGAAGAGAAACAAAAACACCGTCAATCCCAAGATTCCGCTTTCAAGATAAACAGTTAGATAATCGTTATGCCAGCCGCCCACATCTTTATCCTCAAGCAAATTGCGGTTAAAGAAAATATCATCAAATGTACGTGGACCAAAACCAAGCGCCGGATGCTGCCCGGAAAGTTCGAATGCCGTTTTCCATAATACGTCTCTATCGGAAAGCGCAGCAGGTTTATTCACCCTAACTTTAATTTCGCTGCTGTTTTGTTGAAAAGAAAAAAACGACAACGCGGCGGTTAGTCCAAGTATCGGTAATAAATATTTCAGCGGCATCTTTTTTTGCAAAGCCGAAACAACCAAAACCGCAATCGCAATTGCTAAATCAGCTCTTCCCAGCGCAAGAATAATAGCAAGTAAAATTACAACGCCGCCGAACGACAAAATCCACGGATGGATTTTATTCTTCAATTCATTAAAAAATGAAAAGTAGATTGCTAATCCGGTTAAGAGATAGGTGGAGAAAGTGGCGTATCCGGAAACAATTGATTCTGCACGCGGATTTATCTCTAAAACAAATTTTGTAATTCCGATTAAAGAAACAAGAAGCGCTGCCGACAAAAAAATCAAAAGGAGTTTTGTTTTTCTTTCCTTCGAATACGTTTTGAGATAATAGACAAGCGGGTAAAAGCCCACATAAAAAAGAGCGTCTTTGTAAAGCGCGTGTACGCTTGACGAAAAATGTTCGGAGAAAAGAATGGAAAGAATTCGTACGAAGACAAAAACGAGGAAATAAATTTCAATCTTCCCGAAGGCTTTCTTCTTTTCTGAGTTCGGTTCAAACACCCAGCACAAAATTAAAATGAAAAAAAAGAGTTGGAGCAAAACCAGCGAGAGCAGAAACGATGCGGCGATTCCGCACATCACATAAAAAACAATTTGCGATTTGTCTTTAAAATTCATGTATCAATTAAACGCGGAATTGCAGTTCGTACAATTTTTTATAAAGCCCTTTTTCATCTTGCAGCAACTCATCATGGTTTCCAAGTTGAACAATTTTTCCTTTATCCAAAACGATAATTTTATCGGCGTTGCGAATAGTACTCAAGCGATGAGCGATGACTAAGGTTGTTCTATATTGCATCAGGCGCTCGATTGCTTCCTGCACAAGCACTTCGGATTCATTATCAAGGGCGGAAGTGGCTTCATCAAAAATCATGATTTGCGGATTTTTCAGCAGCGCGCGCGCTATGGATAATCGTTGCCGTTGCCCGCCGGAAATTTTTAATCCCCGTTCGCCGATAACCGTATCATATCCGTCGGGAAATTCTTCTATAAATGTATGAGCGTTTGCGGTTTTTGCAGCTTCAACAATTTTCTCAAACGGATAATCTTCTAATCCGTAGGCAATATTATTTCTAATGGATTCATTGAACAGAATTGTTTCCTGGGTAACAATTCCCATCAACTTACGGAGGTCTGCAATTTTTATTTGCGATAAATTCGATCCGTCGAGCGTAATAATTCCATCCGTCGGATCGTAAAAGCGGGGGACTAAATCAACCAACGTAGATTTACCGGAACCGCTTGGACCAACGAGCGCGACCACACTTCCCTTTTTTATTTCGAAATTAATTTTGTCTAAAACCAACTCTTCCGAATCCTGATAATGAAAAGAAACATTTTCAAAAACGATCTTATCATTGAATCCGGCTAAATCTTTAGCGTCGGCGGTATCTTTAATTGACGGCTCCGTATCAATTATTTCGAACACTCTATCACCTGCGGCGCTTGATTCTTGAATGCGGTTGTTCAGTCCGCTCAATTCTTTTATCGGCGTCATCAATTGAAAAATTGCAAATAAGAATCCGAGAAACTCACTTGCCTTTAAGCCTTGTCCGGAGAGGACGAGATTTCCGCCGTAATAAATAATTCCCGTACCAACGGCAACGCTCAGAAATTCGGTTATCGGGCTTACAGAATTTCTGATGTTGGTCATGTGAAGAACTTTTTTGAAGTACGATTGAGTTCCTTTAAAAAACTTTTTATTCTCATACGCTTCCATTCCAAAAGCTTTAACAATTTTTACGCCGGTGATTGTTTCGTACAGCAGTGAAGTAATGTGCGCAATGCTTTCCTGAAGTTTTAAACTTTCTTTTCTTAAACGAAGTCCTATCAGCGTTATCAGCGCAAGAGAAACCGGAAGCACTACAAATGAAAAAAGCGTCAGCTTCCAGCTGATTGAAACCGCGATGCCGAGAAAAACCACAATCATGATCGGCTCGCGTACAAGATTGAGAAATACCGTTGATACGCTTGCCTGCACAACCTGTACATCGTTTACGATACGCGAAATTAAATTACCCGTTTTTTCATTTTTAAAATATCCCATTGGCAGCGTGTGTAAGTGCGTGTATGCTTTGTTCCGGATATCTTTAACAACGCCTTGTTCGGCAAAAACAAGAAAGTACGATTGGAGATAATTGAATAAATTTTTCAAGAAAAAAGCGAGAAGAACGAGGAAAACAATTTTCGAAAGCGCATCATACTTCGATCCGCTGAAAACATAATTGTTGAATGCCGACGCGGCGGAATCTTTGATGGAGAGAATCCAATCCGGTATAAGCGACGGAGTATGCGCAGAAGTTTGTTGAACTTTGTGTACGCTCTCTCCTTTTTCTAAAAACAGCGTATCGAGTAAAGGAATAAATAAATAAACCGACGCTCCGTTTGCCAGCGCGTAAAGTACGCTGAAGATAATTGATCCGGTAATATATTTATAGTATGGCTTTACAAAAGCCAAAATTCTGAAATACGTTTTCACTCAATATTCCTTGCTTTATTTTTCTGCAATTCCCAAAGCTTTGCATAGTTTAGAATTGTCGTCAGTCCGTTTAAAAATGAAATCAGCAACCCGTGCATTCCGTCTTTATATCCTTTTAAAGAAATATACGGACGCAGAAAAGCCGAAACTCCGTGCAGAAAGATAGTTAATCCTGTAATTTTTTTTTTGCTCGCTACATTTTCAATTGCGTGGAGCGAGGAATAATAATTTATTTTGCCGATCATTTTTTCCAGCGATGCCGTTGTGTAATGAAACATTGGCGCGGAAAGTTTTTTTATTTCTCCATCAACTAAAAATCCTTCGTGCACAAGTTTATCAACCGTTACTTTCGTTTTTCCTTTTTTGAACAGCCGCAGTTGATAATCTTTATCCCAGCCGCATGTGGTAATTTTTTTATTTAGAAAATAATTTTCCCGCAAAATTTCATACGCGGAAACGTTTTCGTCGGTTAGGGATTGAATTTCACAGCTTAATTGAGAAGAAAGCTGTTCGTCGGCATCAAGCGACAGCACCCACTCGTTACGGGCTAAACTCAATGCGTATGCTTTTTGATTTGCAAATCCCGCCCACTCTTTTTGAAAAATATGTTCGGTAAACTCTTTTGCTATTTCAACGGTCGCATCGCTGCTGAAGGCGTCAACCAAAATAATTTCATCAGCCCACAGAACGCTTTCAAGACATCCGCGGATGTTTTTCTCTTCGTTTTTTGTGATGATTATTACGGAAATATTTTTCATGTGCGATTATTGAATTTCTTTTTTAATTAAAGTTACAAGTAAAAAATGAATTGAGAAAGTTTTTCTGCAGCGGGCGTTACCCGCGCGGATGATATTTTTTATGCTCTTGCTTAACATAGTCGCGATCGATGTGCGTATAAATCTGCGTTGTGGAAATATCGGCGTGTCCGAGCATTTCCTGCACAGCCCGCAAATCTGCGCCTCCTTCCACCAGATGCGTTGCAAACGAATGCCTGAACGTATGCGGATGAACCGACTTTAAAATCCCCGCATCGTTTACATACCGCCGGATAATTTTCCAAACGCCCATGCGAGAAAATTTTGTACCGCGTGCATTGAGAAAAATGTAATTCTCACTTTTTGATTTTTTTTCAAGCAATATTCTACCGGCTGAGAAATACTTTTCCAACCAGTGAATTGCGCTGCTTCCAATCGGTACAATTCTTTCCTTCGAACCTTTACCAAAAACACGAATGGCTTCATCGCTTAAAAAAAGATCCGAAATTTTTAAATTGATAAGCTCCGAGACGCGCACACCGCATGCATAAAGAACTTCCAGCATTGCACGGTCGCGCAATCCGAATTTATCTTCAACATCCGGCAAAGCAAGGATGCTATCAATTTCGTTTACCGTCAAAACTTCCGGCAGTGTTTTTCGCAACTTCGGCGGACTAATTTTTTCCATCGGATTTTTTTGAATGTAGTGCGCCAGAAAAAGAAATGTGAAAAATCCGTTAAGTGAAGAAAAGTACCGTGCGATGGATGCGTTCGTCAATCCCGAGTGAAACAGTTCCGAAAAAAAATTATTGATGTGCATGTATGAAACTTCGCTGAAGTCTTCAATTTCCGCCGATTCAAAAAAAACGAAGCAAGTTAAAAGGTCATTTTGATAAGCGGCGACGGTGTTCTCCGATAAATTTCGTTCAAGTTTCAGCAGCGTAAGATATTCCATTAAAAAACTTTTATAAAAAGGTTCGTTCAGGTCACTCACTTTTTTCCATTTCTTCTTGTTTCGGATAACGGATTCTGCGGTGATGCTGCCCGAGCAAAATACTGCCGAACACTTCTTTGATTTTTCGAATATCGCTAAATGTTAACGGCGATTCATCAAGCTGTTTATCATTTATCCGGTCGTTAATCAAATTTGAAATTAAATTTTCTACTTTTTCAATATCCGGTTCCGGGATAGAACGAACAGCCGATTCGCAAGTATCCGCCAGCATAACAATTGCGGTCTCTTTCGTTTGCGGTTTGGGTCCAGGGTAGCGGTACTGCGACGGATCAACTTTTTCTTCGCCGTGCAGTTTAATCGCTTTATCATAAAAATATTTTATCAAGGTGGTGCCGTGATGCTGCGGAATAAAATTAATTATTTCCTGCGGAAGCTGGTCTTCCTTCGCAATTTCAATACCCTGAAAAACATGTTCCGTAATAATTTTCGCGCTCTCTTCGGGGGCAATATCCTCGTGAATATTGTTTGTTGTAATTTGATTCTCCACAAAATAATTTGGAGAAATCGTTTTGCCGATGTCGTGGTAATAAGCTCCAACACGCGCTAAGAGGGGATTTGCTCCGACAATTTCCGCGGCGGCTTCGGCAAGCGTTCCCATCGTAAGCGAGTGGTTAAACGAGCCGGGCGCTTTCCGCGCTAAATCTTTTAGCAGCGGTCGATCGAAATTTGAAAGCTCAAGTAACGTTAAATCAGTTGTTATCTTAAAAATTCTTTCGAAGAAAATTAAAAGTCCGTACGTTAAAATCGGACTGATCAGCGCATTGGTTCCGGCAAAAGAAAATTCAATAATAATTTTTTGCCACGATTCAAATCGCTCAAAACCAAAAGCAATAATAGTAACTCCGTAGCCAAGCAGAATAAAAAGAAACGACCGGAAAATTTGCGTTCTGTTTTTTATATCGCGTACGGAGTAAACAGACAGAACGCCGGCGATAATATTCATAATAACAAACGGGTAATCGTTTCCGCGGAGCGCGCCGCAGATAAGCGCGGTGATGACGGTGCTGTAAAATCCTACGCGCGAATCAAAGATGATCGTCATCAGCATAGAAACGGTGGGAATAAAAATAAGCAGCCTGGCAGCATCCGGAATACTAATTTGATTAAAGAGATACGTTATCAGCGCCACCCACAAAATCAAGATTGCAAAAATCGTGATCTTCATGTTGTTCTGATAAATTCCTTTTCTGAAAAGGAAAATGTAGATGCTCGGCAGTATCAGAATGGAAAGGATGTGCAGAAACTTTCCAAGCCACTGTAAGAACAATCCTCCTTCGCCAATTACATCTCCTTTTGCAATTTTGTAGGAATCAATTTTCAATTTTGTTTCGGGCGTAACGCGGTCGTGCTTGGCAATAATGCGCTCATTCTCGTTTACAATGCCTGCGTATTTTGAAACTTTGTGTTTTGCAATTTCTAATTCTTCGTCTGTTAACACTTGACTAAATTTCAAGTCCGGCGTACGATAATATCTGCTCACTTCAATTAACGCGCGCTTAACATCTGCACGGTAAGGTTTAGCGTTGATATACGTTTCGATAAAAGTAATCACGCTTGCAGGCGTAAGGAAATGAAATTTGTTGTCGATCCTATCAACATTTCCGGTTCGAATGGTGATAATATTTTTACTGATTTTATCATGCGGCACATCCAAAAATCCCCGTTGATGAACTTCCACAAGCGCTTGCTTTGCGTCATTAAAATATTGGCGCAGCAGTTGAAAATTTTTATCGGAAAGAGAAAGGAAGGTTGCTTTTGTATCTTCGGAGAGAAAAGAAAATCCGTTTGCCGAATTTTTTTTGTTTTTTCTTATAAAAGAAATTTCATCTTTCAGCTCTTTTTCCAATTGGTCAAGAGAATCGAAATTATTTTTTACACCGGTTTCATCGCTTACAAAAACCGGATAGATACTGTTTTTGGCGGTCTCAAGTTCTTTCTTGTACTTTTCGGGTTGTTTAATAATCGGGAAGCTGAACGTGGCAATCAAATCATCTTGTATCCAAATTGAACCGACAATTACTTCGGATTCAAGCGATTCTCCCTTTGGAAAGAAAAATGAAATAATTATTGAAGTAACCAGAACAATTAAAATTTTGTACCGCTTACCGCTTAATAATTTTTGCCTAAACATAGGTTATGCTTTTTTTGCTCGTAGAACCATTTCTAAAAATTCCGCTGCGCCGTCTTCGTTATTTGTCCGCTTAAGTTCATAATCCGACTTGAACTTAATTTCGGGAACAGCGTTTGCAACCGCTATTTTCAATGCTTCGGTCTCAAAGAGCGTAGCGTCGTTATACCAATCGCCTAAAACCGCAGCGTCGGAAATTTTAAGATTTAAAGATTTCAAAAGATATTTTAAACCGGTGGCTTTTGTTGAACCGCTTTTCCGGATATCGAGATAATAAATGCTCTCACGGAGATGAGATTTGTAATAGTTGGTAACAAGTCCGAACGAATAAGGAAAACTTAATCTCGATTTAACAAATTTCAAGTTATCTCTCATGTCGCTTGCAAACACGATCTCCAGAGTCTCATCAAGGTAATCGAAGTACGAAGGCACTTCTTCAAACTTCGCTCCAAACTTATCAATAATTTCCGGGATGACGGAGTTGTGCTCGGTATAATAGACGGCGTTTGCGTGGCAGAGCGCGATTTTCAAAAGGAATTGATCGGCAAATTCAATTGCCTGTTTCACTTTTTTCTTCGGAATAACCGATTGGAAGAGAACGTTTCCGTCCGGATAACTTTTTAAGTATGAACCGTCAAGCGAAATGATCGGACACTTGACGTCGAGTTCAATTGCGTACTGTGTTAATGCCGAATGAAGCCTTCCGCTGGCAAAGGAAAAATGAACGCCGAGTTCTTCCAACTGTTTCACAAGTGAGATGGACTCTTTCCCGATTTCGCCTCTGTCGTTCAAGAGCGTTCCGTCAAGATCAAAAAGAACTAATTTTATATTTTTTAAACGCGATTTGCTAATCATAATTTCAATTTTTCAAACTGTAAAGAATTTTTCTAATTAGAGAAAAGAGCCAATCAAAAATACGGCGGGAAGTTCTAATTGCAAGAAGAAATCATCTCAATTGTTCATCGGCAGCTTGAGAGCGGAACAGCAAGCGACTGAGATTGCCGACAAGAATTGTAACCGTACAACCGATGAAGGTGTGCCATGTAAAATCAATAGTCGTATAATGCAACACCACGATCATCGCGATGATACCGCAAATAAATCCGATGAAGGCATCCCGCTGATTGGTGTTTTTGAAAAGAAGTCCGAGAAAGAAAGTGCCGAGCAAACCGCCGTACGTGAATGAAGCAATTTTTAAACCGAGTTCAACCACGGGATTTTTTGTATCGGTAAAAAGCATTGCGCCGCCTATAAGAATTAAGCCCCACAGCAGCGTAAATATTTTCGACCAGAACATTTCTTTTCTCACCGAATGTTTTTTCTGAAAAGAAGAATTCTTGAATAAATCAAGATAACTTGAAGAGGCAAGCGAACTGATTGACGATGCGAGCGTTCCCATTGCCGACGCCAAAACACCCGCAATTACAAGTCCGGAAAAACCTTTCGGCAGTTCTTCGATGATAAATTTCGGAAATATTTCATCCGAAGATTGCAGACCAAGCTGCTGAAACGGAACGCCGTGATAAAATGCATAGAGGCAGCTTCCGAGAAATAAAAAGAATCCGAATTGAAGAACGATAAATGAAGCGTCGAGTAATAATGCTTTCTGACTTTCGCGTTTCGATTCACATCCCAGCAGCCGCTGCACCAGCAATTGATCGGTGCCGTGCGATGCCATGGTTAAAAAAGTCCCGCCGAGAACTCCGCCGATAATTGTGTACGGAGCGGTTAAAAATTCACCGATTGAATTCCCGATATAAAAATTAAAAATCTCAAATTTGTTTCCGTTTGCCGTTGCGTACGCAGCCACGTCGTGCAAACCATTTGGTAAGTGCATAACGATAATGATCATCGAGACAACTGCACCGGAAAGATAAATGAAAAGCTGTACCACATCCATTGCAACCACGGCTTTCAATCCGCCTACATACGTATAAACAAGCGTGAACGCGCCGATAATAAAAATTGAAGTTGCGTAATCATATCCCGTTATCAGATGAACAGGAATTGCGGTTGCAAATAATCTAACGCCGGAAGCAAGAACTCTTGTAGAAAGAAAAACAGAAGAAGTGAATTTTCTAAGTGATGAACCGAATCGCTTTCCGAGAAAATCATACGCGGTTTCCAAATCACCCCGGTAATATGCCGGAATAAAAACCAGACTAACGATCACTCTTCCGATAAAATATCCGAACACCAATTGCATAAAATGAAAATTACTTTTGTACGCGAGTCCGGGAATGCTGATAAAGGTAAGCGTGCTGGTTTCGCTGGCTACAATTGAAAATCCAACCGACCACCACGATAAATTTTTGCCGCCGAGGAAATAATCTTTTGCGCTTTTCTGCTTAGCCCCGATGATTACTCCCGCAACGGTTACTCCTAAAAGATAACCAATGATGATGAGGTAATCGAGAAGGTTTTCCTGCAAAACAACGCTTACGGATTGTTGAATTCTTGAACGGCGTCTTCAACCGTATCGCAAATAAAAAGGACGCGATGGAGCTGGGTTATTCTGATGAGTGATAAAATTTTTTCCGATGACGTAATAATTGCAAGTTTGCCGCCTACCGCATTGCTTAGCCGGTTTGCAACTAAGAGCGCGCTTAATCCCGAACTGTCGCATGATTCAACTTCGTTGAGGTCTATCACCAGATTCGTTTCGCCTTCGCCCTTAATTAAAAGTGTTACTTCCGCTTTAACCAACCCGGAGATATTTGCGTCTAATTTTTTTTCCTTCAAATAAAAGATGGAAATGTTGTCTATGTGTTTTACTTCAAAATTCATGGTTTAATATAATAATTGTAAACAATTTAAGAAAATTTTATAGGAATCATTTTCAGCATTCTCGCCGTTAGCAATTTGCACGCTATAAATTTTATCGTTACCGGGGGATGCAGTTCCAATCTTTATTTCGGTTTGTATTTTATCCGCCAAATAATTTTGAAAAGGAGAAACTTCTTTCTCAAGCGCAAGCAAGGCGTCGTACGAATAAATTTTTAACCGGTTTACAAGTTTACGTTTCGGAAAGCCGAACTTGTTTTTGTCCGTGGGGAAGTATTCCTCCAACCGGTAAGGACTTTTATCTTTCAAAACGTGCATCGCTAAATTATTTGCTACCAAAGTAACATGTATTTTTTTTGAAAGAAGAAATCCGGTCACCTCCAAAGCGTCCAGGAAATCATGCTCGTTTTCCGGCATAAGAACAATAAAGTTTTTTGCATTTGCTAAAACTCCGTTAAACTTCTGCACAATATTTTTTTTGCGCTTTGTGGTTAAAGAAAGATACATATTTGAAAATAATTTTTTCATCCGGCGGAGACACTCTTCAGCATTTCAAGAAAATCTTGTTCGGAAAGAATTTTTACGGCAAGCGTTTTAGCCTTCTCCAGCTTGGATCCGGCGGCTTCTCCGGCTAAAACAAAATCTGTTTTTTTACTTACGCTTGAAACAACTTTTCCACCCAGACCGATAATTTTTTCACCCGCTTCTTCGCGGCTGAAATTCTGCAGCGTTCCGGTTAAGACGAACGATTTACCTGTGAAAACATTTTCGGCAACCGTTTTCTTTTCAGTTGAGAAAATAAGTCCGTGCTGCTGTAAGCGTTCAAGAATAAATTGATTTTTCTCATCGCCAAAAAATTGCAAAATACTTTCGGCAATACTTTCGCCTATTTCAAAAACGGATGTCAATTTTTCCTTAGTCGCGTTTTGTAAATCGGTTAACGAAAGAAAATGATCCGATAATTTTTTTGCAGCTCCGGCGCCAACGTAACGGATGCCGAGCGCAAAGAGAACTTTTGCAAACGGCTGATTTTTACTTTTTTCAATTGATAAAAGAAGATTGTCGATGCTTTTTTCGCCAAGCCGTTCAATTTGAATTAATTCTTCGCGGTGATATTTCAGATCGTAAATGTCTGCTACGTTTTTTAGAAATTTTTTTTCGACAAATAAATCTACCAGCGCCTCGCCAAGTCCTTCAATATCCATCGCCGTGCGCGAAGCAAAGTGTTCGAGTTTCCCTTTTATTTGAGCGGGGCATTCGGGGTTCTCACAATACAACGCCACTTCATCTTCCGGTTGAAATAATTTTGATTTGCAAACGGGACAAACTTCCGGTGGTTTAGTCGGCAGCGAGTCTTCTTTCCTTTCATCAATTAAAACAGAAACAATTTTTGGAATAACGTCTCCCCCTTTTTCGAGCACTACCACGTCGTTCACGCGAATGTCTTTTCGTTTGATCTCATCCAGATTATGCAGCGTTGCCCGGCTGATGGTTGAACCGGCAAGAAAAACCGGCTGTAGTTCCGCAACGGGAGTAACCGCGCCTGTTCTTCCGACTTGCCATGTAATTGCTTTCAGCAATGTGGCTGCCTGCTTCGCTTTAAATTTGAATGCAACCGCCCAGCGGGGTGATTTTGCAATGCTTCCCAAAATATTCTGCTGACGAATGGAATTTACTTTTATCACGGCTCCGTCAATTTCAAAAGGAAGAGCGTCTCGTTGTTCTTCAAACGTGCGGCAGACTCGCAATACTTCATCAATCGACTTACAAACTTTAAAATTTTTATTAATTCTGAATCCAAGCGCCGTTAGCAATTCTAAATTATCGCTTTGTTTCTGCAGTTCATTTTGCTTGCTTAATAAATAGTAGGTGAAAATTTTCAGCGGGCGCTGTGCAACTATTCGAGAATCTTGAAGTTTCAAAGTCCCCGCCGAAGAATTTCTCGGATTGGCAAAAAGTTTTTCGCCTCGCTCTTCCCGCTCTTTATTTAAGAGCTTAAAGTCCTCCATATCCATATATATTTCGCCGCGAACTTCAATATCATTTAAATTGAATTTCGAATGCGGATAACTTTTTAATTTTAAAGGAACGGATTTAATGGTTTTTACATTTTGCGTAATTTCTTCTCCGGTGGTTCCGTCGCCGCGCGTAGCTGCCGTTTTTAATTTGCCGTCAACGTACGTTAAACTTACGGATGCGCCGTCAATCTTGAACTCAACAACGTACTCAACAATTTCTTTTTGTCCGAGCGCTTCTTTCACCCTTCTATCAAAATCAAGCACCTCGCCTTCGTTATACGTATTGGCTAAACTCAGCATCGGAAATTGATGCTTTACCGGTTTGAATTCTTTTGTTAAATCTTTCCCAACACGCCGCGTTGGAGAGTCCGGAGTTACAAGGTGTGGATTTTCCGATTCAAGTTGTTCTAATTTTTTATAGAGCTGATCGTATTCATAATCGCTAACCAACGGCTCAGTAAGCACGTAGTAATGGTAATCATAAAGATGAATTTGTTCGCGCAGGTCGTGCAATAGTTCTACAACGGTTTTCATCGTTTATTGTTTTTGCGTTTGTAACGGATCAATGTTCTTAATTCCCCCGGCTGTAATTTCTATGATTGCTCTATTTTTTAACAACGGTATAAATTGAAGCGGTTGATTATTTAAGAGAAATGTTACGGCGCCGGGATTTCCCACCGTCATTGAAAATTTTGAAGCCGCTTTAATTTCAATTGAAGTTTTGGGATATAAAAAATATTCTTTTACGGGTCCATCATCAAAATTTACCCGCAGCCAAGATGAATCTTTTGATGCGACGGAGAGAACAAGGCTGTCTGAAGCGGCTGCAACGGCTGATGAATCCGCCGGAGTTGAATCTTCTTCATACCGTTCTTTATTTTCTTGAACGGATTCTTCGTACGGTCTTTCCGTAACGATGGTATCGGCATTTTGCCTAATCAGAAACCAATAAATTAATACCGCTAAAACAACAACCGCCGCAGTGCCGGCGGCAAGTAATTGATTTTTCGTAAATGAAAATTTCTTTTCGGGCGAGTATGTTGTTTGTAGGTGGTCATCGGTAATCAATATTGGAGCTGCCGGAGACGGTGAAGGCACTTTTTCAATTTCCTTCTCTTCAAATTTTTCGGTCGGCGCTTTACCTTCCTTTGCGTGCTTGTACTTTTGCAGAATGCTTTGTTCGTTCAACCCAACGGCTTTGGCATATTCTTTTAAAAATGCTTTTAAATAAATATCGGGAAGAAATGAAAAATCTCCGTTTTCCATTTTGATGAGGAACTTCAAATCCATTTTTATTTTAACGGCAACTTGTTCCGGAGAGAGTCTAACTTCCTCGCGCGCTTTTACTAATTCTTCCGCTAATTGCTGTAACATCATATTCATCATCGCTACCTAACAGTCTATGAATTTCTAATTAATCTTGCTGCAAAAGCCCCATCCATTTTATGCACGTGCGGGAAGGTTTGCACGCATCCGTTTTCGTCAATCACCTCCGCGGGCACAAACGGGTGCGCTTTTTCCAAACTGAAATTTTGGTTTGCCTCAAGAAATTTTAGCACGATATCAAAATTTTCTTCAGGCTCAATGGTGCACGTGCTGTAAACTATGGCTCCGCCAATCTTAACAAGAGTTGAAGCTTTGGTTAAAAGTTTGAATTGAATTTCTGCAATTTTCCGGATATCCTGTAAATCTTTTTTCCATTTGATATCCGGTTTTTTACAGAGCGTTCCCATCCCGGAACAAGGAACGTCGGCTAAAATTGCGTCAAAGAGATTTTCACTTTTATATTCCATCGCATCAACGGCGGTTGTTTTTACCGAGGTGATCGCCAATCGCTTTAAACTTTTTTCAACCATCTGAAGTCGTGCGTCAAATTTATCAAGCGCAATAATTTCTCCGCAGTCTTCCATCAAATTTGCGAGATATGCAGATTTGCCGCCCGGCGCAGCGCATAAATCAAGCACGCGCATATTGGATTTGGGATTTAATAACCTGCATGCAAAACTTGTGCTTTCATCCTGAATATTAAAATAACCTTCGGTAAAATACTGCCACTGCGTAATGTTTGAGAGGTTGGTGAGTTTGAGAAATTCGGGAAAATATTTTCCCTTTAAAAATTTTAGATTAACGGCTGCAAGCAGAGTTTCAAATTCCGGCAGAGAAACTTTTTTTGTGTTTACGCGTAATGTTAACACGGGTCGTTCGTTGTTTGCCGCAAGCAGCGCTTCGGTAGCCTCACGGCCAAATCTTGGCAGCCACCTTTTAATAAGCCACGTTGGGTGCGAGTAGAAAGTTGAGAGATAACCTATTTCATCCTGCTTTGGATCCGGGTAACGCAGCCCTTCTTTACTTTTTAAAATATTGCGCAAAATTGCGTTGGTAATGTCGGCAGGTTTTTGTCCCTGCAATTTTTTTACAAACTCAACCGCCTCGTTTACGGCAGCATATTCGGGGACTTTATCGAGAAACATAATTTGATAAAGCGCCACGCGCAGTGCATTTTTTAGAATGGGGATTGCTTTTGAAAATTGTCCCTTATAAAATCCGCTTAGGATCCAATCCAATCTTCCCATCCAGCGGATAACGCCGTGCACAATTTCATAGAGCAGCGCTTTATCTTGCCCGGAAAAATCTGAGTTGCGTAATTCTTTATCAAGAACTTTGTCCAAATAAGCGTCAGCCCGTTCAACGCGGTTTAAGATTTTAACAGCGTTACCGCGAACTCCCGAATAAATATCTTTTACAAGATGCTCTTCTAATTTTACAATTTCACCGTTAATAAGGATAACCTCTTTTTCTTCTTTCTTTTTGCGTGAGGTCGAAAATTTTTCTGAATAATTTTTCTTCGGCTTCATCCATTATTTTATTTCTTCTTGCCATAACTCGTTTTGCGGTTTCGATGCTTCGTGCAATATCGTACGTGGTTACGGCGTCGCTTCCGCCCCATGAAAAGGAAGGAAGATATTTGGGAGGAAATCCGGCTCCGAAAATATTACACGCGAAGCCGACAACCGTGCCCGTGTTAAACATCGTATTGATTGCCGTCTTTGATTGATCACCGATAATTACGCCGAGAAATTGCGAGCCGGAATCAATCACTTCTCCGTTCACATACATTTTAACGCTGCCGTAATTATTTTTCAAATCGCTGCAATTAGTATCCGCACCGATATTTACCCAACGGCCAAGATACGCGTGTCCCAAAAATCCCGAATGCTGTTTGTTGGTGAAAGGTGAAATGATTGAGTCTTCAACTTCACCGCCAACTTTACAGACGTTCCCGATACTTACGTTTTCATAAATTCTTGCGCAGCTTTTTACCTGACTTGATTTGCCAACGTACACCGGACCTTCAATTACCGCGTTTGGAAAGATTACCGAATTTTCATCAAGATAAATTGGACCAAGCGATGCATCCAGCACGGCGCCGGGCTTTATTTGCGCCCCTTCGGCGATGTAGATGTTTTCTTTTTCAATCAGATGCGCTCCTTCGTACACTTTGCCCAGATGCATTGAGTCGGTTTTTGATTTAGTATAAAAAGAAAAATCATTCGGCATTTCTTTGTGGTTGTTGTTAATCAAATCCCACACATAATTAATAACCGGGATGTCGATCTTTTCGATTTTCACACCGTCAAAGTTGGAAAGGGTAAGCAGGTCGTGGATATTTTTCTTCACTTCGGTTAATTTTTTTCCGGAGATTCTTGCCGCAATCAGCACGTCATCAACGCCCAAAAACACTTTGTTTGTTTTATCTTTTAAAGGAAGCAGCTCCGAAATATTTTCCGGCGCCAAAACTCTTCCGTTTACAAAGAGACAATCATCGCTCTCAATTTTGTTGATGCTCAAGTTGGGATATTTTGAAATGAGAAAAGATTCCAGGTAAGGACGCGTGTGCAGCGAAACTTTTGTTCCCGGATAATGGCGAATAATTTTTTCTTTAAGCGATGAGAATCCGCAAACCAAATCATACGTTGGGCGCGAAAAAGTAAGCGGTTCAATCCGGTCAAAATAAAGGTCTTCAAATATGCAAATTTCCATAGCGATCACTCCTCTTCGGATAATAAAATCAACTTCAAAATAACACTTCAACTATAAACAAAAAAAGCTATTGCACAAACGTGAATAGCTTTTACGTAATAGACGAAAACAGTTTGCCTAACTTTTTGCCTTTGCATATTTTTTGTTGAATTTTTCAACTCGTCCTGCGGTATCAAGTAATTTTTGTTTTCCTGTAAAGAAAGGATGAGAGCCGCTGGAAATTTCTAAGCGAACCAAAGGATAAGATTTTCCATCTTCCCACTGAATGGTTTCGCTGCTTTTAATGGTTGAGCGAGTTAAAATTGCAAAATCGCACGAAAAATCTTTAAAGACTACCGGTCTGTAACTTGGATGAATTCCGTTTTTCATTTCAAAAACACCTTTTCTAACTAAATTATTTCACTTTCTTGACCAAATATATTAATAATATCTCGAACTTTCAAAAATAAGTTCGGCGGAAATTCTTCCTTTTTAAATTGACGGCAATTTTTAATAACTTATTCTTATAAATTAGAAAAGATTTTCTTTTCACTAACAATAATTGCCATTTTTGAAAATATTTTTTACAAAACAGCCGAAAAACTCCCTAATCATTTTGGTATAATTTTTGGCTCTATATCGCGTCAATTCTATTGAATATTAACTCTATCTTATAACATAATATTGGTAAAAAAAATGGAACGAAAAAAAGTAACAATTGATGGAAATGAAGCTGCCGGATACGTAGCCTATCATACAAATGAAGTTTGTGCTATTTACCCGATAACTCCTTCCTCCCCGATGGGAGAGTGGTCGGATCAATGGGCGTCTGAAAAAAAGAAAAATATTTGGGGAACAATCCCGTTGGTAAGTGAATTACAAAGTGAAGGAGGAGCTTCCGGTTCGGTGCACGGCGCGCTTCAAACCGGCGCGTTAACCACAACGTTCACCGCCTCTCAAGGACTCCTCTTAATGATTCCGAACATGTACAAAATTGCCGGTGAATTAACCTCTACCGTTTTTCATGTTACCGCAAGATCAATAGCCGCGCAGGCATTGTCGATCTTCGGTGATCATAGCGACGTTATGGCAACACGCCAAACCGGTTTTGCAATGATCTGCTCGAACTCCGTTCAAGAAGTAATGGATTTTGCTCTTATCTCTCAAGCCGCTACGCTCGAATCGCGCATTCCTTTTCTTCACTTCTTTGACGGATTTAGAACTTCGCACGAAGTTATGAAAATTGAACAACTCACGCTTGATGATATGAAAGCGATGATTGACGACGAGTTGGTTTTGGCGCATCGTAAAAGAGGATTAACTCCAGACGCACCGGTAATGCGCGGAACAGCTCAAAATCCTGATGTTTATTTTCAAGGAAGAGAAACCGTAAATACTTTTTACAATGTTTGCCCCGCTATCGTACAGAAACAAATGGATAAATTTGCTCAAGTTGTAGGCAGACACTATCATTTATTTGATTACGTCGGCGCGCCCGATGCAGAACGCATTATCATATTGATGGGAAGCGGCGCCGAAGCTGTTGACGAAACCGTAAATTATTTAATCAACAAAGAAGAAAAAATCGGCGTAATAAAAGTTCGTTTGTACAGACCATTTTCAATTGAACATTTTATAAACGCGCTTCCAAAAACCACAAAATCAATTGCGGTTTTAGATAGAACAAAAGAACCGGGAGCTTCCGGCGAACCGCTTTATCTTGATATTGTTAACGCAATTTCCGAACAATATAATGACGGCGTTTTACCATTCGCTTATCCGAAAATTATCGGCGGACGTTACGGACTTTCTTCCAAGGAATTTACTCCCGGAATGGTTAAAGCCGTTTATGACGAACTGAAAAAAGATAAACCGAAAAATCATTTTGTTGTCGGCATTGTTGAAGATGTAACCAATTCAAGCTTAGAATACGACGCAGCATTTACCGTTGAAGCGCCGGAAACTTTCAAAGGAAAGTTTTACGGATTGGGCGCAGACGGAACGGTTGGCGCAAACAAAAATTCAATTAAAATTATTGGTGAAGGAACAAACAATTACGCGCAGGGATACTTTGTGTATGACTCGAAGAAATCCGGCTCAACTACAACCTCTCATTTGCGGTTTGGTCCAAAGGAATTAAAATCAACTTACTTAATTGATAAAGCAAACTTTATCGCCTCGCATCAACAAGTATTTCTTGAAAAAATGGATATGCTGAACGATGCAATTACCGGCGCAACCTTTTTGTTAAACACCCAGGAACCCGTTGATAAAGTGTGGGATACGCTTCCTGAAAAAATACAACGCGACCTGGTTGAAAAGAAAATGAAATTCTTTATTATTGATGCATACAAAGTTGCGAACGAAACCGGAATGGGCGCGCGCATCAACACTATTATGCAAACATGTTTCTTTGCCATATCAAATATCTTCGGTAAAGATGAAGCCATCGCGTTAATTAAAAACGCAGTTAAAAAAACATACGGCGCCAAAGGTGAAAAAATTGTTGAAATGAACTTTAACGCAATTGACCAAACGCTTGCAAACTTGCACGAAGTTGAAGTTCCAAAAACCGTTACAAGTAAAATTCAATTTCTTCCTTATGTTTCAGGCAATGTGCCGGAATTTGTAAGAGACGTTACCGCAAAAATGATTGCCGGCGAAGGGGACTTCCTTCCGGTAAGTAAAATGCCGGTTGACGGCACTTATCCAACCGGAACAAGTAAATTTGAAAAACGAAACATCGCTCTCGAAGTTCCTGTTTGGGACGCCGACGTTTGTATTCAATGTAACAAGTGCGTTATTGTTTGTCCGCATGCTACCATAAGAGCAAAAATTTATGATGAATCTTTGTTAGCGAACAAACCTGAAACTTTTAAAGCGGTAAAATTCAAAGCAAAAGATTTCGGCGACAATCTTATGTACAGTTTACAAGTTGCGGTAGAAGATTGTACCGGATGCGGAATTTGTATTGATGTTTGCCCCGCAAAAAATAAAAAAGAAGTCCGCTTGAAAGCAATCAACATGGCGGAACAACTTCCGCTTCGCGAAGCAGAAAGAAAGAACTGGGATTTCTTCGAATCACTTCCTTTATATGATAGAAGAAACTTAAATCCAAGCCAGGTAAAAGATTCACAATTCCTCGAGCCGTTGTTTGAATTTTCCGGCGCATGTTCCGGCTGCGGCGAAACTCCTTACGTTAAACTTGTAAGCCAGTTATTTGGTGATAGAGCCGTAATAGCAAACGCAACCGGTTGTTCTTCAATCTACGGCGGAAATTTACCAACTACTCCATGGACGAAAAACAAAGAAGGACGCGGACCCGCATGGTCTAACTCGTTGTTTGAAGATAACGCGGAATTCGGTTTCGGTTTCCGCCTTGCCATCAACAAACATCAAGAACAAGCTAAAGAATTATTGCAGCGTCTTTCAGCCGAGATTGGCGGCGACCTTGTTGAAGAGTTGATAAATGCGGTTCAAAATGATGAAGCCGGCATTTACGAACAGCGCGAAAGAGTGGCGGCGTTAAAACAAAAATTAACTGATTATCAAACTACAAATCCGAAGAGTCCGAAAATTTCCGAAGTAAAACACTTATTCAGCTTTGCTGATTACCTTGTAAAAAAATCTGTTTGGATTATGGGCGGCGACGGCTGGGCGTACGATATTGGTTACGGCGGATTAGATCACGTGCTCGCTTCCGGCGCTAACGTAAATATTTTAGTGCTCGATACTGAAGTCTATTCAAACACCGGCGGACAAGCTTCAAAATCAACTCCGATGGGCGCGGTTGCAAAATTTGCCGCTTCGGGAAAAACGATGGGCAAAAAAGATTTAGGTTTAATTGCCATGTCGTACGGAAATGTTTACGTTGCAAAAATTGCAATGGGCGCAAGCGATGCACAAACCGTACGCGCAATATTAGAGGCTGAAGCTTACGACGGTCCTTCGTTAATTATAGCGTATAGCCACTGCATTGCGCACGGAATCAACATGGAAACGGCGATGAAAAATCAGAAAGCTGCGGTTGATTCGGGACACTGGCCTTTGTACCGTTATAATCCAATGCTTTCTCTTGAAGGAAAAAATCCATTTAAACTTGAATCGAAGGCGCCGAAAATTCCTTTAAAAGATTATACGTATATGGAAACCCGCTATAAAATGTTAACGAAATCTCATCCGGTTGAAGCTGAAAAATTGATGGTCAGCGCGCAGGAAGCGGTGAAGACTCGTTTCCATTATTATGAGCAGTTAGCTGATCTTAAAGGAAGCGCGGAAGAAGCGAAAGAAAAATAATTAAGTAATTTCTTTTCCGGTCGTTTTCAAATTCTTTTGATGACGAAGCCGACCGAAAAAAACAAAGAAAAAATTAAAGGATACTAAAATGGATTTAACAACAACGTACCTCGGACTAAAATTAAAAAATCCGCTCATTCCTTCAAGCGGACCTCTTCAAAAAGAAATCTCAAACATCAAAACGATGGAAGACGCCGGCGCCGCAACGGTGGTATTAACCTCGTTGTTTGAAGAACAAATAACGCATGAACAGCTTGAACTCCATCATCACACCTCAGCCCACGCAGAAAGTTTTGCAGAAGCGACCACTTATTTTCCGGAACAATCGGAATACAAACTTGGACCGGAAGAATATTTGGAGCATATCCGCAAAGCAAAGGAAGCCGTGCAAATTCCTATTATTGCAAGCTTGAACGGAAAATCAATAGGCGGGTGGATTGAGTATGCAAAGAAGATAGAGCAAGCCGGCGCCGACGCGCTTGAATTAAACATTTATAAATTAGCAACGGATAGTAAAAAAACTTCCGCCGAAGTTGAAAAAGAATATATTGATATTGTAAAATCGGTTAAAGGATCGGTTAAACTTCCGCTTGCCGTTAAGCTCCATCCTTTCTTCACTTCAATCACAAATATTTCCGAAGAATTGGTGAATGCCGGAGCTGATGGTTTAGTGTTGTTCAACCGCTTTTATCAACCGGATATTGATTTGGAAAATTTGGAAGTAGTACCGAACGTTCTTCTTTCAACGCCTATGGCAATGCGATTACCGCTGCGCTGGGTTGCAATTTTGTACGGAAAAGTAAAAGCTGATCTCGCCGCAACTTCGGGCATCTACACTGAAAAAGATGTTTTGAAAATGTTGATGGCGGGCGCAAACGTCACGATGATGATGTCGAGTTTATTGAAGTTTGGAATTCCCCATTTAACGGATGTACTCGGAAAACTAAAATTCTGGATGGAAGTAAACGAATACGAATCAGTTGAACAAATGCGCGGAAGCATGAGCTACCAAAGCGTTCCAAATCCTTCGCAATTTGAACGCGCAAATTATATGAAGGTATTGAACTCGTATCACTAAGCGATTTGTAAATTATGAACAACAAAAATCCCGCTTAAAAGGCGGGATTTTTTTTGCGTTAAAAAAACTTCGTACCGCAGAATACCAATCTACGGTACGGAAATCAAAACCTCCAACGTCTTTACTTTTTATTCTGACTTCTTACTACTTACTTCTGGTTTGTCGAAGGCGGATTCGCGCCGTAAACTGCTACTCACATCATTTCAATTTCGCTTAAGTCGGCGAGTGTAATTTTTCTGGTTGAAGGAATTGCTTTCCGGGTCTTTTCTTTTGCAACTCTTTTTTCAAACGGCTGAACCGGTTTACCGTTCGAAGGTTCTCTCTGATTTTCGTACACAAATACTTTTTGTTCATAGTTGCGGAGAATAATTTTGTCTTCATCATAATGAAGAACGTAATTTGGAATGAGAGGAATTTTTCCGCCGCCGCCGGGGGCATCAATTACAAAGTGAGGAACCGCCAAGCCGCTCGTCCATCCGCGGAGCTTTTCAATAATCTCTAATCCTTTTGCAATTGAAGTTCTAAAGTGGTGCGTTCCTTTGGTTTGATCAGCCATATAAATATAGTATGGTCTCACGCGTATCTTTAAAAGTTTCTGCATCAATTCTCTTACAACCAATGGATCGTCGTTCACGCCTTTCATCAATACCATCTGGTTGCCAACCGGGCATCCGGCATTTGAAAGCATCTCGCAGGCTTTGGCGCTTTCGGCGGTAATTTCCCACGGATGATTAAAATGGGTGTTCACATAAATTGGATGATACTTTTTCAGCATCTCAACAAGTTTTGGCGTAATGCGTTGCGGAAGCACGCACGGCATCTTGGTTCCAAGCCGGATAATTTCAATATGCGGAATTGCGCGAAGACGTTTTAATATTTTTTCGAGCATTACATCGGTAAGCATCAGCGGATCGCCGCCGGAGAGAATAACATCGCGGATCTCGGTGTGCTGTTCCAAATAATTGAAAGCGGCTTCAAGTCCTTTCATCGAAATTTTTTCAGAGTCTCCGACTTTTCTTTTTCGTGTGCAGAACCGGCAGTAAAGACCGCATTGGCTTGTTGTTAAAAATAACGCGCGGTCGGGATAACGGTGAGTAATATTGGGAACAGGACTCATCGCATCTTCGTTCAACGGATCGTCGTTTGCATCGAAATCATTTAACTCTTTTATATCGGGAACGCATTGCAGCCAAATCGGATCGCCCGGCTGGCGGATCAAACTAAGATAATAGGGATTGATGCGCACCTGAAAAAATTGATTCAAACTTTCAGCAACGGTTCTATCGATACCGAATTTTTCAACAAGTTGATCAACAGTGTGGACACTGTCTCGAACCATTTGTTGCCACTGTTCCATTACTTCACCTTACTTATTTATTCAACAAATATTTTCCGAAGACAAGCAGGGCGTCTCCGACAGCATAAAAATCATTGATTTCTGCAACGATGGAAAATTCATTTTTAAAATAAAATTTCTGCGTTGCGCCGTACAATTCTTTTGAAGAAGTCTCAGCCAAAATCCAGCGTCCGTTGTTTTCTTTTACAAAACGTTCTGCATGCTGAATTAATTTTTTGCCGATTCCTTTTCCGGAGGATTCGGGATCGACCACAATCCAATACAGATCGTACACGCCGTCAGTCAACGGTCGTTTGCCGGTGCAGTGATAGCCGCATATTTTTCTTTTTTCTTCATAAACAAAAATATGATAATCACTTTGAGCTTCATTTAACAGCGTTATATCGATCAACTCTAATGCAACGCCGACTTCTTCATCAAGAAAATTTTCTGTTTTTCGTAAAATGTTTTCTAAAGCCGGGCGGTCAGCCTGCTTTAATTTTCGTATCAAGTTTTCCTCTGTGTAACGCTAATGTTATAATTGAGAAAAGCATTTCTTCGTAGTGAAGACCGGATGCTTTAGCCGCACGCGCAAATCCCGAATCGGTTGAAATGTCCGGGTTCGGATTAACTTCGATAACGTAAGGAATATTATTTTTATCCAAACGAATATCAACGCGCGCATAATCTCTGCATTCCATCGCGTTGAACGCTGCAAGCGCGGTGGCTTCAATATTTTTTCTCTGCTGTTCGGAAAGTTCTGCCGGGCATTTGGGATTTGTATGTCGGTAATACATACTGTCTGAAATCCACTTCCCTTCGTACGTTACAATTTTAGGAAGATGATCCGGCAGCCCGCTGAAATCAATTTCCGAAATCGGCAGCGCGCGGTTTCCCAGAACGGCAACGTTGAACTCTCTTCCCGCAATATATTCTTCAACAATAACATCTTGTTTATATGTTGAAGTTAAAAATGTTACCTGATTTTTCAAATTCTCAAAAGAAGAGACAACCGAGTGTTCGGAAATTCCGATGCTTGCATCTTCTTTTGCTAATTTAGTAATAACGGGAAATTGGAGAGAAAATTTTTTTTCCGAGATACGTGAATGGGGTGTATAGGTGAGTGAACCGGGAGTTTTAATTCCGTTTGCCAGCAGCACTTGTTTGGCAAACGTTTTGTTCAAGCAATTGCCGAGCGCTTGAGGAAAATTTCCGGTGTAGGGGATATCTATTAAATCAAAAATGCCTGCGTGAAAAGCTTCAAAGGCTGCGTTGCCTTCAACCGATTCTACCAAATTAAAAATTGCATCAGGATTAATGAGATTAATTTTTTTAATTGATTCACCAATGTTTCTTGTAACCGCAAGGGTTTCAACACGGGTAAAATATTTTTTTAACGATGCGACCAAAACGCCAAGCTCATTTACAAAACCGCTTTCGGACATATCGTCAACGCTGCCGTCAAATTCTTTCGGCTTGCCGCTGTACACTTGATAAATGCTTACCGGCGCATTGTAGCAAAGCAATATTTTCGCGTCGATGATCATACTAAATTATATCGTTTGGCTGCTGTGTATAAAACTTTGTTTAACATTGTTGTGTAATCCATCCCGGCGGTTCGCGCCGCTTTGGGGTAACAGGAATTATCTTTCGGGTCGGGCAAAATTCCGGGCAACGGATTTATTTCAATGATATTCGGTTCTCCGTCTGCATCAAGACGAACATCTATTCTGCTCCAATCTTTGCATCGTAAAACTTTATATGTTTCTAAACAAACATTTTTAATTTTTCGTTCAAGTTCATCGGAAAGTTTTGCCGGGCAGGAAAAAACATCAAGAGGATTTTCTTTTGTATCCAAAATCCATTTTGCTTCGTAAGAATAAATCGGGATAAAATCTTCCGGGAATTCGGAATAATTTATTTCGACGATAGGAAGAACTTCTGTTTCGCTTCCATTGCCGAGCATTGCAACGGTAAATTCTCTTCCGGGTAAAAATTCTTCGAGCAGCGCCGATTGGCTGTACTCGTTTAGCACTCTTTCAACTTCAATTTTCAACTCATCATAATTTTTTACGAACGACGAAGTAAAAATTCCTTTGCTGGAACCTTCGGCGTTTGGTTTTACGATTACCGGAAAACGTAAATCAAATTTGGAGAGATCATCAACGTGATTGACATTTAAAAATTTTGGAGTAGCAATGCGGTAGTACGATAAAATTTCTTTTGTGCGCGCTTTGTCTAAACAAATCGCAAGCGTTGAAGGATCCGAACCGGTGTAGGGAATATTCAGCATGTCAAGTATTGCAGGAATTTGCGCTTCTCTGCTAACGCCGTAAAATCCTTCCGCAACGTTGAAAACGATATCGGGTTTAATTTCTTTTAATTTTTCGAAAGCGTCGTAGTCGGCTTCAATCATCGTTACGTCGTTAAATTGAGCAAGGGCATCCCGCACTGCATTAACAGTATCGCGGCTATCCCACTCTGCAAAGGTATCCTGGATTTTTCTGGAAGAGTTCTGAAAAGATGTTGCGGGGTTTGGAGACAATTCATCGATGAAAGAAGAACTTTCAGGTTTTACATTAAATGTTAGAGCAACATTCAATCGAACAGTACGTGATGAAAAAATTTTTGTCTCCTTTAATTATTTTTTTTGTCCAAATATAAGTAGAAAAATTTTTATGTCAATATTTTTTACTCTCACAACAAAAAAAATTAAAAAAATATTTTTTGCGTTCGTAGTTGAAAAAAAATTCTTTATCCCACTTTCGCGTACTTTAAATTTTCCGAGTAATGCTCTAAAAGATTTTTTCTGATGACCGCATGTTCATTTTTTCGCAACTGCGGATCACTTGCAACAATTTCGAAGGCATCTGTTTTTGCTTGAAGCAGTAATTCTCCGTCGTTGATAATGTCAGCAAATTTTAATTCGGGAAAACCGCTTTGTTTAACGCCGAAGATATCTCCCGGACCTCTTAACTTCATATCAACTTCGGCAATTTTAAAACCATCAAGCTGTTTCACCATTGTTTGCAAGCGGATCGCCGACTTGAATTTTTCCAATACTGCGGGGGCAAGGTATTCAATTAATTTCGGAAGCTTTGCGGAAGAAGCAACATACTCATCCTTTGTAACCAATATACAGTAAGCTTGCGCCGTTCCTCTTCCCACACGTCCGCGCAGTTGATGCAATTGCGAAAGACCGAAGCGGTGCGCGTCATCAATTAAAATAATGTTCGCGTCGGGAATATCAATTCCAACTTCAATCACCGTTGTTGAAATTAAAACGTCAAACTTTTTTGCGGCAAACAAAATCATCGTCTCTTCTTTTTCCTGCCAGGTCATCCGTCCGTGAATTAATCCGACGTTTACATCTTTAAAGAAAGTTTCTTTCAATTTTTCAAAATAGGTTGTCGCTGCTTTCAGTTCTAATTTTTCAGACTCTTCAACTAACGGATAAACGATGAACGTTTGCACGTCTTCCTTTGTTTTGTCAACAATAAATTTATAAATATCGGGAAGTTTGCTTTCGCCGCGCAAAAAAGTTTTTATCGGAATTCTATTCTTCGGCATTTCATCAATAGTGGAAACATCAAGATCACCATAGATCGTCATTGAGAGCGTTCGCGGAATTGGCGTAGCCGACATGACGATCACTTCGGGCACGGCCCCTTTTGCCGCAAGACTCGCGCGCTGTGCAACGCCAAAGCGATGCTGCTCGTCAATTACCAACAATCCCAATCGTTTAAAGTGAACTTGTTCTTCGAAGAGCGCATGGGTTCCGATGATGATATCCGCCTCATGCAGCGCGATCTCTTCAAGATTTTTATTGCGGACTTTTTTCTTTTGTCCGCCGATAAGCAGCGACGGTTTTATTTCGTACTGCGGATAGAGTGAATGAAAATGCCGGAGAAGTTTGGAAATGTTTTTTACATGTTGGTCTGCCAAAATTTCCGTCGGCACCATCAACGCAGCTTGATACCCGTTATCGACAGCAACAAGCATTGCAATGAGCGCAACAATTGTTTTACCGCTGCCCACGTCACCTTGCAGTAACCGATTCATCGGCTTTTCGTTTTTCATATCGTGCAAAATTTCAGTGAGAACTTTTTTTTGCGCCGATGTAAGTTCAAACGAAAGAGATTTGATAAAATCTTTTACCAAATCTGTTTTTAGCGGAAGTGAGAGACCGATTAATTTTTCTTTGTAATTATTTTTGCGAAGCGCCACAAGTGTTTCGATATAAAAAAGTTCTTCGTAGGCGAATCTTTTTTTCGCTTCTGCGAGCGCTTCTTCGCTTTCCGGAAAATGAATCTGCGTTAGCGCGCTTTTAAGTGCTTGCAGATTGTGTTTTTCAATTATGTGCTGCGGCAAAGTTTCTTGCACTGCGGAAAGATGTTCTTCGATTGCGAACGAAATAATTTTACGGAAACTTAAATCGCCGATATTTTTTTCTTTCAGCTCCTTCGGGATGCGGTAAAAAGGAATGATCTTTCCGGTGTTGTAAAAAAACTGCGATTCATCTTCGCTTATCCTATCAAAATCGGGATGCACAAATTGCAGCTCGCCGTATCGTGAAATTGTAGGCTTTGCAGAAATTGCAAAAATTTCTCCGCTGTTAAATTTATCTTGAAAATATTTTGCTCCTTGAAACCAGACACAACTGAAGTAACCGTCTGCATCGCGCATATTCACATTCAGAATAGTCTTTCCTTTAAAATTGCGTGAATCTTTTTCCACCACTTTTCCAATCACGGTAATTTCGCCGTCATATCCGTCTTCAACTACTTTTTGCGCTTTGCTGGACGTGAGCAAATTTCTTCTATCTAAATAGCGCGTGGGAAAATAAAAGAGTAAATCTTTGATCGAACGAATGCCGATCTTCGCAAATGTTTCAGCCCGCTTGGGTCCAACGGTTTTTAGATATTGAATTGATTGGTCTAATTGATTGTTGTTTTGCGCTCTCATCATCTAATAGGAATCGTTTACGACTTTCTCTTTTTCTTCATTCAAAATGTTTGAAAAAATAATATTTTAGTGATAAGAAAGTAAAAACTTTCATACTCACTCACAAATTAAGATTGATATGCGCTGGGAAAAACTTCTTTCAACTAAAATTCTTGGCTATGAGAGCAACGGACAATTTGGAAAACCTTCTTACGACGGACGAAGCGTATTTCAAAAAGATTTTGACCGCGTAGTTTTTTCTTCTGCTTTTAGAAGGCTACAGGATAAAACGCAAGTTTTTCCTTTACCGGAAAGCGATTTTGTACACACGCGCTTAACGCACAGTTTGGAAGTTTCGTGTGTTGGGCGGTCACTCGGCAATCTTGTCGGTGAAAAAATACTTGAACGCCGTCCGGAGCTTAGAAATAATTTTACAAAATTTCATTTTGGAGAGATCGTTGCAGCCGCATGTTTGGCGCATGATATCGGTAATCCGCCGTTCGGGCATTCCGGCGAAGACGCTATTTCCGACTACTTCAAAACCGGGAACGGCAAATCTCTTGAAGAAAAAGTAGATGATGAGAAGAAGTGGAACGACTTAATAAAGTTTGAAGGAAACGCGCAAGGGTTCAGAATTATTTCGCAACTGCAAAATCCCAATGTGCAAGGCGGACTTCGCCTTACCAACGCAACGCTTGCAACGTTTGCCAAATATCCGAAGGAATCTTTTTTAAAAGAAATTAAACCTTCAACCAATCCGGAGCTCAAAGCGCCAAAGATTTATAAGAAATTCGGTTTCTTCCAATCTGAAAAAAATATTTTTAAAACTGTTGCAAACGAAGTTGAACTTGAAAAAATATCAACGGACAAAAATGCTTATTTCTGGTGCAGACATCCTTTGGCTTTTTTAGTTGAAGCCGCCGATGATATTTGTTACCGCATTATGGATTTGGAAGATGGTTCGCATCTCGGATTAGTTTCGTTTCAAGAAACCGAAGAACTGCTGATGCCGCTTATCGACAAAACGAAATTAAAACTTTACAACACCCGCGATGAAAAAGAGAAGATCGGCTACTTGCGCGCTAAAGCCATTACTTTGCTTGTTGAACAATTGGCGGAAGTTTTTCTTGCGCACGAAAAAGAAATTCTTGAAGGCGCATTTGAACGTGAATTGATAAGCGTTATCTCTACGCGGAGTACGCTTGAAACCATTGAAAAAGTTTCGATTGAAAAAATATATTCTTACAAAACCGTTGTTGAGCGCGAGGCGGTTGGATACGAGGTGCTCGGCGGCTTGCTTGATATTTTTGTTTCGGCTTTGCTTGATTTTTCCAACGAGAAACATTCGCACCGCACAAAAACCATCGTCAAACTTTTTCCGCAGCAATTTGAACTCGCAAAAAACTCCGGCGAAGATTTCTACTTAAAACTTTTGCAGATCACTGATTTTATTTCCGGCATGACCGACACGTTTGCCGTTTCTCTCTATCGAAAATTAAAAGGAATTTCTCTCCCAAATTGAATACGATAAAACAGAAAGGAAAATATTTTTATGAAACGTTTACTTTGTTCAACTTTATTTGCGCTGCTTCTAATGAGCGCTAACATGATTCCGCAAGCGCTTACTCTTATGCCGGCGCCGGAGAAGCTCTCGTTCGGTGAAGGAAAATTTATCCTAACTCATTCGTTTGATATTTCTATTTTCGGAAATACGGACAAGAGAATTTATCCTTATGCTACACGCATACTACGCCGACTTTCCGGCAGAACCGGATTATTTTTCCCCCAAGATAATGTAACGAATGCTTCTGCTTCGGATACTTCCGATTTGCAAATTTCTGTAGAACAACCCGGCAAAGTTTTGTTGAACGAAGATGAATCGTATTCGCTTCAAGTTTTAAAAGATAAAATTTTGTTGAAAGCGAAAACCGATCTCGGCGCGCTGCGCGGTATGGAATCGCTGCTTCAACTTCTGCAAAATGATGAAACGCATTATTTTTTTCCGGTAATCACCATTAATGATAAACCGCGCTTTCCGTGGCGTGGATTGATGATGGACGCCTGCCGCCATTTTATGCCGGTGGAAGTAATCAAACGAAATCTTGACGCGATGGCTGCCGTTAAGTTAAATGTTTTTCATTGGCACTTAAGTGAAGATCAAGGATTTCGTGTAGAGTGCAAAGCGCTGCCAAAGCTTACCGAGCTTGGCTCCGATGGATTATTTTATACGCAGGCGCAGATAAAAGAAATTCTTGCTTACGCCGAAGACCGCGGCATCCGCGTAATACCGGAGTTTGATATTCCGGGACATTCAACTTCATGGTTTGTCGGTTATCCCGAATTAGCAAGCGCGCACGGTCCTTATAAAATTGAACGGCAATGGGGAGTATTTGATCCGACGTTTAATCCAACGATTGAAGAGACGTATAAATTTTTTGATATTTTCTTTAAAGAGATGTGCGAACTCTTTCCCGATGAATATATGCACATCGGCGGCGATGAAAATAACGGGCATCAATGGAACAAGAATGAGCAGATTCAAAAATTTATGAAAGAAAACGGATTGAAAAGCAATCACGATCTGCAAACGCTTTTCAATAAAAGAATTTTGGCAATCTTAACAAAGTATGGAAAGAAAATGATCGGCTGGGATGAAATTCTTCAACCCGATCTGCCGAAAAATATTGTTATTCAATCTTGGCGCGGAACAGAAGCGCTTGCCAAAGCTGCGCAGCAAGGATACATGGGAATTCTTTCCAACGGCTATTATATTGATTTGAACCAATCAACTGAATATCATTATTTAAACGATCCGGTTCCGGCTGATTCAAAATTGAGCGATGCAGAGAAGAAATTTGTTCTCGGCGGCGAAGCTACAATGTGGGCTGAGTTTGTTGTGCCTGAAAATGTTGATTCGCGTATCTGGCCCCGCACCGCCGCCATTGCAGAACGTTTTTGGTCGCCGCAAAATGTTCGCGATGTTGATGATATGTACCGCAGACTTGAAAGAGTTAATTTCCAACTTGAGGAACTTGGAATTACCAACACAAAAAACCAGGAACTGATGCTGCGCCGCTTAACCAATAACAACGAAACAACTTCGCTCAAAACTCTTGTTGATGTTATTGAACCTCTAAAAATTTATGCGCGTCATGATCAAGGCGTGCAATATTATTCCTACTCGCCTTACACGCGTACGGTGGATGCTTCCGTTGCCGATGCACCGGCAGCCCGCAAGTTTAGAAAATTGGTTGATGAGTTTTTAGCCGGAAAGAAAGAAAGTAAAAATAAAATTAGCTCGCAGTTAATTGTGTGGAAAGAAAACCATAGCAAGCTTCAACAGATCATCGATCACTCGCCGGTATTAAAAGAGATCGAACCGCTTTCATTCAACTTAAAACAGCTTTCGGAAACCGGAATGGAAATTCTTTCCTTCCTCGATAAAAAACAAAAACCGAAAGAAAGCTGGATAAAGGAGAAAGAAAATCTTTTAGTTGAATCAAAAAAATCTTACGGACAAGCCGAATTGATGATGGTTGGCGCGATTGAAAAATTGGTGAATGCCGTTAAGCAGCAGATGAAATGATTCGGCGACTCTCTGATCAAATAAATTTTAGGCGGAAAGACTTTTCCGCCTTTTTATAACCAGGTTACATCTGTTTCATTCTTTTTTTTATTCTGCGGAATTGTAAAATAAAAAGTTGAACCTTTACCGGGTTCGCTTTCAACCCAAATGCGCCCACCGTTTTTCTCAACCATTTCTTTGCAGATGAGCAGCCCCAGTCCGGTTCCTTTTTCTCCTTTAGTTCCTTTCGTGGAAACATTCACATCAACTTTGAATAATTGTTTAAGTGAATCTTTGTCCATTCCAAGTCCTGAATCGGCAACAGAAACTTTTACAAAATCATTTTCATATTCTGCTTTAATTTTTATTTCATCCTCTGTTTTCGAAAACTTGATCGCGTTGGAAACCAAATTTTGGACTACCGATTGAATCATAAAAGCATCGGCAAAAATCCGGATTGTTCGGTCAATCTCGTTTGATACTACTACTTGTTTCTGCTGCGCGTTGTTCTTTAACAGGTTGTATGCATTGTTTACAACTTTCGATAATGAAATATCTGCCGGAACAAATTGAGTTTTATCCAACTGAAGAGAAGACCAGCTTAATAAATTGGTGAGCAGGCTAAAAAGATCGGTGATTATTTTGTGCAGCTCGATAAGGTATGTTTTTTTCTCATCAGGTTCCAATTCATCAAAATCTTTTACCAGCATTTCCGAAAAACCGAGCAATCCGGTAAACGGACTCCGTAAATCATGCGCGATTACCGAAAAGAGCTTGTCTTTGGTGGCGTTAAGTTCGTAGAGCTGATCTCTTTGCAATGAGATCATTTTATTCATTTTATCAAGTTCAACATTTACTTTTTTATGTTCTCTATTCCTTTTAATAAGGATGAATGTTAGTACGGTTACAAAGAGAAGCAAAAGAGAAAAGATAGCCGTTAGATAAATTTGATTTTTTTTCTGAGCGGCGATGGCAAGTTCTTGTTTCTCTGATTCGCTTTTTAATTGTGCGCGGTAGAGCTTCTTGTTGGTTTCATCATTATATAACATCGAGGAATAGTTGTATGACATTTGAAGATATTCATAAGCTTCTTTGTACTTCCCGGATTTGAATAAGTTTTGTGCGATGGAATATGAACTATGCATCACCAAAACTTTAAAATCTTCTTCCAGCGCCATCTTTAATGATTGTTTAGAATATTCCAATGCCCCAAGTTGATCTCCTTCCTTGTACATAAGATCGCTTATATCCAATAAGATAAGCGCGGCGTCAAGATTCGCGTGGATACTTCTGCTCAACTCCAACGCTTTCAATAAATATGATTTAGCTTCCAAATACTTTCCGCACGTATTGTACGCCGTTCCAAGCAAAGTGTACGTTGATGCTGAAACATCTTGCAGCTTCATTTTCTCCGCAATACCCACAGCCAAATTTGAATAGAAGATTAATGAATCATAAAGCGCAGGTTTCACCCACCTTTCTATTGATTTGTTATAGGTGAACTCTCGGGTAGCAGTTTGAGCGGCAGAAAGATTTATTCCCGAATTAACGTAAAGTTCAAAATAAATTGCAGCAAAACGATTATAAGTTCGTGCAAGACCGGCGCTGTCTTTTTCATCCTGAAATATTTTTATAGCCGTGATACAATATTTTAGAGCAAAATTGTATTCTCCTGCTGCGCGGTAAGTTTCTCCCATTGCGCGATAAACATCAGCTTCGTTTATTGGTAAATTCAAGCCGTTATATAACTGAAGAGATTTTGTAAGCGCGTCTATCGATTTTGTAAATTCACCATGCCTTTCCCAATATAAACCGAATAGATAATACCCCTTTGCTTCGCCTTCTTGATAGTAAGCGGCAGAAGCAAGCTTAATTGATTCATTGAGTATCTCAACAACATTTATTCTTTTAGATTCCGGTTCATTCTCAATATATTTTAATACCGCTGCAACTTTTTCATTCGGTGTTTTGTAATCTTTTGATAATTCACTAAAACTAATAGTACTGTCTTGGTTGTAGTAAGCCTCAAGTGAAGCGTTAAAAAGCAAAACCACAGCCAATAAAAATGTTTTTATACTCATTGTTCTTCCCAAATAAATAATTTCCCTGTCTTCATTTTGAAACTTAAAAAAACTAAAATTAAAAACGAATTATTCTTTTTGTTTTAAAGGAAGGAAAGGTTGGCTTTGTTGATTGAGTTGTCCGAATAAAAAAAAACCGCAGATGGTGAGTCTGCGGCTTTTTTATTTCATTATTTCAAAAAGAGTTTACTTAACTATTTTCCCGTTCTTCAGCTCTTCACTTAAACGGGTATCTTTGTACAAATCTTGAATGGCTTCCAGCATTCCGGCTGAATGAACAGAAACCGTTCTGTTGGCGGTATCGTCAAAAATAAAATTACCCGGCAAGCTTTCGATGTTGCCGTCAAACGCTAACCCAACTATTTCAGCTTTTTCATTTATTAACGGGCTGCCGGAATTGCCGCCGATAATATCATTTGTGGAAACAAAATTCATCGGTGTTTCCAAATTAAATTCCGCCGGAGGAGTTTCCCAGCGCTTTGGTAAATTCCACGGAGCTTGTTTTTTATTTGAATAATATCTATCGTACAATCCGTAGAACGTTGTAGTCACCGGAGCTTTTGTTCCGTTGTAGTCATAACTTTTTACAACGCCGTCTGCCAAACGAAGCGTAAAAGTTGCGTCAGGCGGAATCGAAGTTCCGTAAACTTCATACAGCGCTCTGCCGAGCAATTGAACATAGTTTGCTTCTCTATCGTTAATCTCTTTTGTTTTTGCCTGGATATCGTCTAACTGATTTTCGGTCTTTATCACATATTGGATGAACGGATCGTCGGAAGTAAGAATAGCGTCTGCGCCTTTATCCACAAGCTGATTAACCTTCTCCACATCGCTTAAGATTGATTTGGTAATTGCAAAAGTTGAAGCGTCTTTTCCTTTTTTGCCGCCGGTTAATATTTTTGAATACTCATTATCTTCTCCAAGAAGTTTAACGTTCACGGAGATAATTAAAGAAGCAAATTTGTCGGCAACGGCTTTATCAAAGTTTACAGGAGCCAAACTTGCTTTTGTTTTTTCGAGAAGAGAATCTTTATAGAGCGGCATTCTTTCCGCTTCCGGCATTTTCATTTGATGAGCAAAATTTACAAGCTTCGAAGCAACTCTAAAATATTCTGTTCCAAGTCCTCTGCCGCCAACATTAAACGCAGCATTCTTCTTGAAAAATTCCTTTGCCTCGGCTCTTGTGCCGGCAATCTTATCCCACAGTTCTCCGTACTTTGTTTTCAGTTCGGGTTTTGCAAGAACGGCGGATTTAAATTTATTTTCAAAATCTTTTTTCTTCTGCATAAAAACGGGATTGCGGAGTCCGTCCAAAATTCCTTTATAAGCTTTTTGCGAATTTGCCATTCCGAATAGTTGATCCTGCAATTCAAATTGACGGTCGGGATGTTCAGCAATTACTTCTTCATAAACTTTTACTGCGCCGTTTAACAAATCCATTGTTAAAGGATAGGCGTAATCTCTCTGATACTCAAGGATTGACGTAGTTGATAAACGACTTGTGCGTCCCGGATTACCTACAACAAAAACCGGCTCACCTTCGGCGGCGCCGTTTGGCGACCATTTGAAGAAATTTTTAGTTTTCAGCGGCTGTCCGTTTTCGTCATATACACGGAAAAATGAGCAATCTAAATCATAACGAGGATAGGTAAAATTATCGGGGTCTCCGCCGAAGAAACCCATTTGCGTTTCTGGCGCAAAAACTAATCGAACATCACTATATTTTTTATAAACGTAAAGAGAATATCTTCCACCGTTGTAAAAGGTAACTACTTGAGCTGTGTAATCTTTTCCTTTTTCGGTAGAGACTTTTTTTGTCAGTTCTGTAAATTTATCTTGTTTGTTTTTTGCAATCTCGGCATCGTTCTTTCCGGCATCAATGGCAGATTGCACTTCGGCGGTAACATCTTTTATTTCAACAAGCTGAGAAACGAATAATCCCGGAACTTTTCTTTCTTCTTCAATAGTTGCGGCAATAAATCCGTTTTCATGGAGGTCTTCTCCTTCTTTATTAACTTTTCCAACGCTCTCACGCGCGCAATGATGATTGGTCATTACTAATCCGTCTTCCGAAACAAATGAAGCGGAACAGTAGGTTGCAAAACGTAGCGCCGACATTCTTACATTATTAAGCCATTCGTCGTTTGGTGAAAAATTATATTCCGATTGAAAATATTCTTTCGGCGGAAAATCAAACGTCCACATTTTTCCGTTATCGAACTTACCGGCTTTAACGGTATCTAAATTCAACCATTGTTCTGCCGATGATTTAGAGGTGTTAACCGAAGAACTGCAACCGATGACAAAAAATGTCAAAAGCGCAAGAGAACTCATAAGAATTGCTTTTGTAGATGTGTGCTTCATACAAGGTACCTTACATTAAAATGAGTATTATTAATTAAGATGATAATAGCCCCGCTAAATTAGAAGAAACTTGTAACCTGCTCAATTCCGAAATGATGAACGGCAAAATAAAATGAAAAGGATAGGCAGCTCCGGAAAGCTACATATATAATCCGGAGCTGTATAAAGGTTCAATTTCCCATTCGTCTTCAACCGTACCAACGCAATGAGAACATTTTTCTATACTGAAGGTTACTTTTTCTTCGAGCGCCGACGCGCGTACAAAGTTTAATACCGTTTGGCAACTTGAGCACTGCACGGCGTGATGGGTTAAAACTTTGTTGCTGCACTCCGGGCATAAAAATCCCAATTTGTCCGGTTGTTCGTGCGGGTTTAACAGAAAGATAGTATTACATTTTACATTATTACACTTCGTAAAATGTAAGGGAACCGTAAATTTTGGTGCGATAAGTTTCTCCGTTTTTTTGATTGTAAACTTATTTAATGAATCGATTCTTTCCTAAGAAAAAATTTTTCCCTTCACTGTTCCGATTAAAACAGGAATAGGCTAATTTTGTGAATCCAATTTATAAAACTGAATAGAGGAAACCATGGAAAAAATAGCATCATTTAAAGCCTACGACATACGCGGAAAGGTTCCCGCAGAATTGAACGAAGAACTTGCCTATAATTTTGGACGCGCAACCACAAAACATCTTTCTGCAAAAACTGCGGTTATCGGTCATGATGTACGCAGCTCCTCCGAAGCGTTGTCGGAAGCGCTCGCAAAAGGATTTCGCGATAGCGGCGTGAACGTTATTGATATTGGTCTATGCGGAACCGAAATGATCTACTTTGCAACATCATTCCTTGGAACCGATGCCGGAGTTATGATAACAGCAAGTCATAATCCACCCGAATATAACGGAATGAAAGTGGTGAAGAAAAATTCTGTTCCCGTTGGCTATGATTCCGGTTTAAGCGACATTGAAAAAATTATCCTTCAAAAAGATTTTCTTCCGCTTGCAGATAGTAAAGGAACGTTGACGGAACGAGATATTACAAACGAGTTTATTGCCAACCTCGATAAATTTTTTGATGTTACAAAAATAAAATCGATGAAAGTTGTTGTGAACGCGGGTAACGGCTGCGTTGGACCAATTTTAAATATTCTTGAGCCGAATCTTCCGGTTGAGATGATAAAATTATTTAACGAACCCGATCCGACATTTCCGAACGGCGTTCCAAACCCAATGCTGGAAGAAAACCGGAAGCCGACTATCGACGCGATTAATCAATATAAAGCCGACCTTGGCGTTGCATGGGACGGCGATTACGACCGGTGTTTTTTCTTTGACGAGTTCGGAAATTTTATTGAAGGGTATTACATCGTTGGACTTTTGGCAAAATCAATTTTGAAAAAATTTCCCGGAGAAAATATCATCCACGATCCCCGCTTAGTTTGGAATACCGTTGAAGTGGTTACCAAAGCCAACGGAAATGCTGTTCAATCAAAAAGCGGACACGCGTTTATCAAACAGAAAATGAGAGAAGTAAACGCTATCTACGGCGGGGAAATGTCCGCGCATCACTACTTTAGAGAGAACGCCTATTCAGATAGCGGCATCATTCCATTTTTACTCGTAATGCAATTAATGTCCGAAGAAGGTAAAACGCTTTCTCAACTTGTAGGTGAGATGATGAAAAATTATCCATGCTCGGGAGAAATAAATTCAACCATTGCAGACCCGGCGGGAAAAATTAGAGAAATCGAAGCAGCGTATCCCGGCGGAAAACGAGAAACCGTTGACGGCATTAGCGTTGAATACGATAACTGGCGGTTCAATCTTCGCATGTCCAATACCGAGCCGATCATCCGGCTTAATGTTGAAACGCGCGGCGACGAAAAATTAATGAAGGAAAAAACCGGCGCACTTTTGTCGTTGATCAGAAAGTAATTATTTACGCGCCGATTTGCTCTATCCGGTAAATCAGCGCGTTACTATTTTTTATGAGAACCCTTGAACGCATACCCGTTTATCCAATAAAATCACTTGACGGCATTAATCTCAATTCGGTTGCAATTACTCAAGGCGGCAGTTTGCGTTTTGACCGCGAGTTTGCTTTAAGAGATGAGAGCGGGAAATTTATCAACGGAAAGAAGTACTCGCAAATTCATTTTATACGAAGTGTTTTTCATTTAAATGAAATGATAGTTGAAATTTCGATTGAACGAGAAAGCTATGAGAAATTCTTTCATCTCGAAAAGGAGAAGACCGAAATAGAAAAGTTCTTCTCCGATTTTTTTACCACAAAAATTTCTTTTCATCAAAATAAACAGAGCGGTTTCCCCGATGATTTACAAGCCTCCGGACCCACGCTGGTTGGTACGGAAAGCCTGCAAGAAATTTCTAAATGGTTTCCGGATATTTCCGTTGAAGAATTGTATGTGCGGTTCCGCCCCAATTTACTTTTGAAAACTGCATCCGCTTTTGAAGAAGACAAATTGTTTGGAGAAAAGGGAATTGAAAAAAAATTTCAACTTGGCATCGTTACATTTGCCGGAATAAATCCGTGTGCAAGATGTGTAGTTCCGCCAAAAAATCCTCTCAGCGGAGAAGCGATTCCTTTCTTTCAAAAACATTTTTCGGAAATGAGAGAAAAAACTTTGCCGGGATGGTCACCGCTTTCTCAGTTCGATCATTATTATCGGTTCTGCGTTAACACAAAAATTCCCGTTACGGAGGCTGGCAAAATTTTATCGGTTGGAGATGCAATTTCCTTTGAAGCCGAACAATATTAAACACGAGGTGAAAGATGAATTCTGAATTGGTAATTAGGCAGGCAGAGAAAAAAGATATTCCGCTTCTTCTATCATTTATAAAAAAAATTGCCGAGTACGAAAAACTATCTCACGAAGTTGCTGCAACGGAAGAGATTTTGCACGCTTCATTGTTTGGCGGAAAACCGGCTGCAGAAGTTATCTTCGGTTATATTCAAAATGAACCGGCAGCTTACGCGGTTTACTTCTATAACTTTTCTACCTTCACTGGAAAAAAGGGATTGTATTTAGAGGATTTGTTTGTGCTGCCGGAAATGCGCGGAAAAGGAACTGGAAAAAAAATGCTTCTTCATTTAATTGATAAAGCCGTACATGAAAACTGCGGAAGAATGGAATGGGCGGTGCTGGATTGGAATGAACCGGCAATTAATTTTTACAAATCACTTGGCGCAAAACCGTTGGATGAATGGACGCTTTTCAGAATGGACGAAGGGGCAATGAAAGCGCTGTTGAAAGCTTAACTCTCTTTACGTAAATGAGAAGTTAGAATTTCAATAATTTCATTTTTGTTAAACGGCTTTGCAATATAGTCCGAAAAACCGGCGTTGAGCAGAAGTTCTTTTTCGTTGTGCAGCGCTTCGGCGGTAACGGCAAGAATTGGCGTTGTGCTGTTGATGGTATTTTTCTTTATCAATTCTAAAGCTTCTTTCCCGTTAAGTCCCCTGCCTAAATTAATATCCATCAGAATTACTTCATATTTTTTTTCCGAAGCTTTCTGCAACGCTCTATCGGCGCGGTTGGCGTATTCAATTTTACAAATTTTGCGAAGAAAAATAGTTATCACATCGCAGGTGGCGGGGTCGTCTTCCACTAATAAAACCGCCGGCAAATCAATTTCCGATTTTGTTTTTTCAAAAAACTCGGATAAACTGAATTGCTTTTTTTCTTCAACTTGAAGAGGCGGCAGTTCCGTCTGCCCGGTTTTGATAATTGGAAAACGAAGAGTAAAAGTAGAACCGTTCCCAACGGTGCTTTCCAGAGAAACCGTTCCTTTGAGCAGAGTAGTATATTTTTTTACAATTGATAAACCGAGTCCAAGCCCTTCGTAACCGCGTGTAACGCCTTCGCTCGCTTGTCTAAATTCTTCAAAAATAATTAGCTGGTTTTCAAGTGAAATGCCGATTCCGGTATCTCGTACCTCAACGGTAAAATATTTTGCGTCGGCGTCTTCGTCTTTGTTAAGAATAATGCTCACCGAACCGTCGGTGGTAAATTTGAGTGCATTATTAACGAGCTGAGAAATAATTTCTTCGAACAACTCGCCGTCCGTTTCCGTATAACATTCATTAGCATAATTTTCAAAAAGAAATTGCAGTCCTTGTTCTTCGGCAACGTGTTTATATTTTTCGCTTACTTTTTTTATAGCGGCAGAGACGTCTATTAATTTAGTAGTAACCTCAACTTTTTCCGATTCAATTTTAGAAAACTGCAAAATAACATTCAGAGTTTCCAGCAATCTTTTTCCACCCTGCAAAATATTTCTCGACGCTTCCTGAATGGCAACATCCTCGGAAGTTTCCGTCATGATTTCTGCAAAACCGAGAATTGAGATGAGCGGAGTGCGCAGCTCGTGACTCATGTTTGCGAGGAAGTTGGATTTCAGGCGGTTTATTTCTTCAGCTTTATTTTTAGCATCGATGAGCGTTTGCTCGGTTTTTTTAATAAGTGATATATCGCGCACCACGCCGATGATGAGTGAAAATTTATTCTTTGCATCTATCAGCGCCTTGCCGTAGAAATAAATTGGAATCACTTCGCCGCTTTTTTTCTTCATCGTCAATTCGGTTTCAAAAAAATCCTGCTTGGCATAAATAGAAAACGACTGTTTGATAAATGATTCGAATTGAGTTGAGTCTCCGAAAAGGATTTCACTTCCCCGTTCCAGCAGTTCTTCTTTATCGTAGTTAAACGTTTTAATTGCGGCGCGGTTCACGTTTTCAATTTTACGTTCAACCGGGTTGATAAGAAAAATTGCTTCCTCCAAACTATCAAACACTTTTTGCAGCAACGTTTGAGAGAACTCAAGCTCTTCAACTATTTTTTTCTTTTCTGAAATATCGCGAATACTGTTTTGGATAAGCGTTTCGCCGCCGATCTCTATCAGCCGCGCCGATATTTCAACCGGAAATTCTTCTCCGTTTTTTTTGCGGTGAATCGCTTCAAAGATTACGCCTTCGCGGCTTTCAAATGCTTTAACAATCTTTGACATTCCTCGGATACTCTTCGGCGCAAAAATCAATACCACATTTTGATCAATCATCTCCCGGCGCATAAATCCGTACGTTTTTAACGCCTGCTGATTTACTTCAACAATCAACCCTTTTTGATTCATCAACAGAATAATATCATTGGAATATTTGGTAATGATTTGGTAATGAGAAAGCAGCGCCTTTTCGGTCACTTCGGAATGGATATACTTGTTGAGTTCTTCAATCAATTTTTTTTGGTAGAAAAAAGCAAGCAGCACGGTTGCAAGCAGCAGCAGCAAAACCAAAACTACCGAGGGAAAAAAATAGTTGTTTTGAAAAATACAAGACGTGAGAAGCTGATCCCAATACCGCAGCGAAAAGTAAACAGCGGCAGCTAAAAGGAGTATAATAAGAATGAATATTCCTTTTACGATTTTCTTTAGCTTTTGTAGTTCTGCTGAGTCCGGGTTCATTTCGAGTTTTTTATTTTTACTTATTGCAACATAATAAATTTATCATGTATTATAGACACAAGCGAACCTATTTTTTTAGGCTCTCAACTGCGCGATCAATCTCAGCCTTTGTGTTGTAAAAATGGGGCGAGAAGCGAATCATTCCTTCCCGTAGCGAACAATGAATTTTTTCGTTCATTAATTTTTCGAACACGGCATCGGCGCGGTTAATTTTTACCGTCACAATCCCGGAGAGATTTTTCCGTTCCGCTGTTGAAAGAAGCGGCTTCAATCCGTTGGAAGAAAGTGTGTTGATAAAATATTCCGTGTTATCGAGAATTGTATTTTCAATCTGCTCAAATCCGATTGATTCAAACAGTTCAAGCGCGGCGTTCAATCCGTACACGCCAATTGCGTTTATGGTTCCGGTTTGAAAAACGTTTGCATCGGATTTTAATTTCAGATCGTAGTGCAAAATGTTCCAGGCGTCTTCAACAGAAAGCCAGCCGACAAATTTGGGAGAAATTTTTTGCTGCATTGCTTCGGATAGATAAATGAAAGCCAATCCCATAATTGCCATCATCCACTTTTGCGTGCCGCAGGCAAGAAAATCAATTTGACATTTCTCCACATCAAGCTGAAGCGCGCCGAGACCCTGAATTGCATCAACCGCAAAAATGATGTTTTTTTCTTTACAGATTTTTCCAAGCGTTTCCAGATCAGCTTTGTAGCCGCTTAAAAACTGGACAAAACTGATGGAAAGCAATTTGGTTGCGGGAGTAATTGCACGCAAAATATTCTCAACGGTAATCTGTCCCTCTTCCGATTTCACAAAATCAATTTCCACTCCTTCTTTCTGCAAATTAAGGAATGGATAAATGTTGGAAGGGAATTCAAGATCATTTAAAAGAATATGATCGCCTTTTTTCCACCGTAATCCCTGGGCAAGAATGTTCAACCCGTTGGAAGTGTTATCAACAAAGGCAATTCTACCGGGAGAGGTTCTCATCATTTTTGCTAATTTATTTTTCACCTCTGTTGATTCTGCAACAAGCGACTGATAATCTTCAATCTCGCCTTCGCTTCGCCCGCGCAAATATTTTTCTATTTTTTCGGTTACCACGGTTGAAAGCGGGCTAACGGCGGCGTGATTAAAATAGATTTTTCCGGAATGTAAAAACGGGAAATATTTTCTTGCTTCGTAAGGCTGCATATTTACTTCTGAAATTTGTGTCGATAATTTACAAAAATATAGTTTATCCTCCGTTTGCACTCAAGTTACCATTGTTTTTGAAAGATGGTTTTGATAAGTTTTCTTTCAACAAAACAAAATTTCGGGAACGAGAATGCCGTTAAAAAAAGCAGTGTTAGCCCAGCCGTTAAAAATCAACGACCTTCGCTGGTTTTGTAATCCACAGATTTTCGATTTTGAATCGACCAGCGAACTTGAGCCGAATGAAAGCATCATCGGGCAGGATAGAGCGTTGCGCGCGCTTAAGCTTGGCGTTAATCTGCGCAGCCCGGGGTACAATATTTTTATCGCCGGACTTTCCGGCACGGGAAAAGCTACCGCCGTAAAAAAAATTCTCGAGTCCATTTCGGCTTCATGCCCTAATTTAAAGGACTATGCCTACGTAAATAATTTCGCCGATCCCGATTCTCCGATACTTCTCATTTTTCCGCAAGGGGAGGCAAAAAATTTCAAGAAAGAAATTTCGAGTTTAATACAATATTTAAAAGATAGAATTCCGCAGCAGCTCGAAAGCCAAACGTTTGTAACAAAGCGAAAAAAAATTCTCGGCGAGTATGATAAAAAGGAAAAAGAACTTCTCTCTTTCTTTCAGAAAAAAATAAAAAAAGACGGCTTCGCTTTGGGATCGGTGCAGGTTGGCGAAACCGCGCGCCCCGAAATCATTCCGGTAATTCAGAATAAACCCGTGCCGGTGCAGCAGCTTGATAAAGTTATTCAAGAAGGGGCAATAACTCAAGAGAAAGCTGAAAACATTATTCAGAAATACAACGAATACCAGTTGGAGTTGATGAATCTTTTTAAAAAAGGTTTAAAGCTGAGCCAGAAACTCCAGGTTGAATCGCTTGAACTTGAACGCAAAGAAGTTGAAGTGCTTGTTAAAGGCTCGCTTGCTGCTTTTTATGAAAAATATCCCGACGAAAAAATTTCTCACTATCTCCATCAAGTTGAAGAGAGCATTCTTGAAAATCTGCAAATCTTTAAAGGACAAAAACCGGAAAACGAGGAGACGCAGGAAGGATTTGTGATTGATTATTTCCGCGAGTACGACGTAAATATTATTCTCGACAATTCGGCTACAACTTCCTGTCCGGTAGTTATTGAAATAACGCCGACGTACACAAATCTTTTTGGAACGATTGAAAAAGTGAATGACGGCAGAGGCGGCTGGTACGCTGATTTTACAAGGATAAAAGCCGGATCGCTCTTAAAAGCAAACGGCGGATTTCTTGTACTTAACGTTCCGCATATTTTTGATGAGCCGGGTGTTTGGAAAACGCTCAAACGCATTTTAACATTCAGAAAACTTGAAATTCAAGATTCATATAATTTCTTTCAGTTCCAACCTTCAATCTTAAAACCCGAACCAATTGATGTTGACTTAAAAGTAATTCTTATCGGCAGCAATTACATTTATTCAATGCTGGCGGAGTATGAAGACGATTTCAAAAAAATATTCAAAGTGAAAGCCGATTTTGATTACGAGGTTGAGCGCACCGGCGAAATTATTGACCAATATGCACGCGTCATAAAAAAGACAATTAAAGAAGAAGCCCTTTTAGAATTTGATAAAACCGCCATCGCCTATCTGCTGGAGCTTGCCGCACGGTATGCGGGACAAAAAGAAAAACTGACCGCCCGTTTTTCGGTGCTTGCAGACCTGGTGCGCGAAGCGCATTATTGGACAAAAGAAGATAATATGAAAGTGGTTTCTGCTCCGATGGTAAAAAAGGCATACGAGATGGCAAAAGATCGGCACGCCTTGTATGAAGAAAAACTTTCCGATATGATCCGCGAAAAAACAATTCTCATTGATACCGCCGGAGAAAAAATCGGGCAGATAAACGGTCTTGCGGTTTACGGTTCAGATTTTTACGCTTTCGGAAAACCAACGCGTATCACCGCTTCCGTTTCAATCGGCAACGGCACAATCATCAACGTTGAACGAGAAGCGGGTATGAGCGGAAAAACGTACGACAAGGGAGTGCTGATTATCTCCGGATACTTCAAAGAAAAATTCGGACAACTGTTTCCCCTTTCATTTTCGGCAAATTTGGTTTTTGAACAATCGTACGGAATGATTGACGGCGACAGCGCTTCGGCGGCGGAAATATTTACGCTCCTTTCAACTATTTCCGGTCTGCCGATAAAACAATCGTTTGCCGTTACCGGATCGGTAAATCAGCGTGGCGAGATACAGCCCATCGGCGGCGTAAATGAAAAGGTTGAAGGCTTCTACAGCGTTTGTAAAATGAACGGCCTTACTAAAACGCAAGGCGTTATTATCCCCATTCAAAATGTAAAAGATTTGATGTTGAGCGAAGAAATAATTACCAGCGTAAAAAAGAAAGAATTTTTTCTTTATGCAATTTCAACAATCGATGAAGGAATTGAATTACTTACCGGCATAAAAGCCGGCACGAAAAATAAATTAGGCAAATACGAACGCGATACGGTTTTTGGATTGGTTCAACTTCGTCTTGAAGAAATGTACAGGAAAGGGAAAAATCCTTTTAAAGAAAAACCCACATCACCTAAAAAACCAACTCTGCGAGGAAAGAAATAAAAATGGACATGACGATGGAACAACTATTTGCAAAGACAAAAATTCTTGCTACTCTTGGTCCGGCAACCTCTTCAACCGCAATGATAAAGGCGATGATGGAGGTTGGCGTTGACGGTGTGCGGTTAAATTTTTCGCACGGCGATTATTCTTTTTTCGAACAAATTTTTAACAACATCAATCAGGCGTGTATTGAAGCGAAACAACCGCTCGCTACGCTGTTAGATTTGCAAGGACCGAAAATCCGCATTGGAAAATTAGAAGAATCCTCCGTTGAAATTGTTCAAGGTGAAGAGCTTGAAATTACCATTGAAGATATTCCCGGAACAAAACATAAAGTTTCAACTTCCTATAAATTGCTTGCGCAAGACGCCCGGATAGACGACATCATTTTAATTGACGACGGATTGCTTCGCCTTCAAATAAAAAGAAAAACCGACACCTCGGTGATTTGCGAAATACTGAACGGGGGAATTTTAAAACCGAAAAAAGGAATGAATCTTCCCGGAATGAAATTATCAACTCCTTCAATTACGGAAAAAGATTTTGCCGATCTCGAATTTGCGTTACGGTTTCGCGTTGATTTTATAGCCCTTTCCTTCGTTCGCCAGGCGGAGGATATTCTTCAACTAAAAGATTGGTTGAGCAAAAAAGGAAAATCAATTCCCATCATCGCAAAGATTGAAAAGAAAGAAGCCGTTGATAATTTAGAAACTATTTTGCAAGCCGCCGACGGAATTATGGTCGCCCGCGGCGATCTCGGCGTAGAACTTGAGCCGCAGGAAGTTCCGCTCGTTCAAAAAAATATTATCCGCCGCTGTAATGAAGTTGGCAAAACGGTAATCACCGCAACGCAAATGCTCGAATCAATGATCACCAATCCGGTTCCAACGCGCGCAGAAGCCTCCGACGTTGCCAACGCAGTTTGGGACGGCACCGATGTGGTGATGCTCAGCGGCGAAACTTCGGTTGGAAAATATCCCGTTAAAACCGTTGAGATTATGAACAAAATTATTTTGAATGCAGAGCAGCACGTTCCGCAAAAACAAATTAAGTACGTCATCCCCGATGATGTAAAACAAAATCTTTTTGATTCGATGAACAAGGGAATTGTCTCGATGAGCGGACAAATCAACGCCGATGCCATTGTCGGATTCACATCGAACGGAAAAACTCCGCGAGCGCTTTCAAAATATAGACCTTCGTGTAAAATCATTGCGATGTCCGATAACTTCAGCGCGATGAATGCACTTTGCTTAACCTGGGGCGTAACTTCGCTCTATTGTGAAGAGATCGATCAAAAAGAAGTTGCCGTTTTTCTCGCAAGAAAATTGATCCTCGAGACAAAATTAGTTAAGCCCGGCAACATCGTTATCTTTACTGCTGGCGGCGCAAAGGCTGAAAAAATCCGGGAGAATTGGATCCGGTTTGAAGCAGTATAACGCGCGTCATCACCAATTTGCGCTTAAAAGATTTTGCATCTAAATTACTTTCGCATTTTATAAAGAAAAGAAATGAGCATCACTCCAACAAAAGTTGTAAACATTATCGGCTTTCCGGTTGACTTAGGCGCCGGAAGACGCGGCGTGGATATGGGTCCATCGGCGATGCGTATAAGCCATATTTCCGAGCGGCTGCAAAATTTGGGATACCGGGTTATCGACGATGGAAATATTCAAATTGAAATTATTGAACGCCAGACCCCCGGTAATCCGCAATTAAAATATTTAAAAGAAATTTTAAAGCGCTCTGAAATTCTTGCCGGAAAAGTTGAAGAAAGTTTATCAAAGGGAAATTTTCCATTAGTGCTTGGCGGAGATCACTCAATGTCCATCGGCTCGGTTGCGGGCATCGCTTCTTTTTGTAAAAAGAAAAAACTCCGGCTCGGCGTAATTTGGATTGACGCACATACCGACATGAACACGGACAAAACTTCACCTTCGGGAAATATTCACGGAATGCCTCTGGCAGCGCTGCTTGGATTAGGAAATAAAAATCTCACGCATTTTTACGGATTTGCGCCGAAAGTAAAACCGGAAAATTGCGTCGTCATCGGCGCGCGAAGTATTGATGTTATGGAGAGAGCAAATATTAAAAAAATCGGTTTACAAGTGTACACCATGGCTGATGTTGATAAGCTGGGGATTCACAGAATTATTTCGCGCGTACTGAAGCAATTTAAAACAAACGTTGATCATATTCATATCAGTTTTGATGTTGACAGCGTTGATCCATCTGTTGCGCCGGGCGTCGGCACTCCTGTTCCCGGTGGATTAAGTTACCGCGAAACGCATCTCTTGATGGAAGCGATTGCCGAATGCGGGTGCATGTCTTCGTTGGAAATTACCGAGGTGAATCCCATTCTTGACCATAAAAATCAAACCGCCCTCTTTGCTGCCGAAGTTGTCGCTTCAAGCATGGGGCAAAGAATTTTGTGAGCGGCGGTAAAATGTTTTTTCCAAAACAACTTATTAAGTACGGACTTCTTTTTTTCTTTCTCCCAATTCTTCTGCAAGTCTTCGGCTTTATTCAGGTTTCGCTCGATTCTATTTTTTCTTTCGCCGCTTTTTTTATCGGGCTAACGGTTTTCTATTACTCGTTTGGAACGAACAATTTCCTTTCTATCTTTTTCGGTTCGGGATTATTTCTTGCAGGACTTCTTTCCTTTTTAATAAAATCATTTCTTCTGGAAATTACGTTTGCGTTAATACTGGCGGGAAGTTTTTATATAACCGGCTTCTCTTTTTTAATGGTGTTTGTCGAAAACACGAAAAGGAAATCTGCTTTATACGCGGCAGGCGTCTTAATTATTTCAGCAAGCGTAGTAAGTTTATCCGCGGGAAATTTACGGCTTACGAATTTCTTCTCATCAATTCCGGAAGTCTTTAAAACCTATTGGCTGCTTTTGGCAGCGGCGGTGGTTACCGTTCTCTTATTTTATTTTGAACAGAAGCATTCAAGAAAATAAAAAAGGCGATTCTCAGAATCGCCTTAAATATTTTCATACAAAGAAAGTTTAGTTAAAAAACAAACTGCCCTGCAAGATATACATCCTTCGATGGTTTTTCTCCGCCGGCTGCAAGTTCTTCCGTAATGAGAAAAGTTGTAGCGCCCGCCAAATTAAATCCGCTAAAAGTTGTCACCTGAAAATACTGATGCGAAGCGGTAACGGTGTAAACTCCCGCGGCGAATTTTTGATTGTTCGAGATGACCCATAATTGATACGCTTTATCGCTTGATAGCACCGGAAGATTTACCACATGCACCATCGCTTTTCTTGTAACCGAATCAAACAAAAATTTGCCGTACGCACCGCCGGCTTTGGGCGTACTCTTTAAAGTTACCATCTGCAAATTTATTGAAGCAAGCAACTCATCAACTTCTTTTGTACTTACTAAATCGGTTTGCAGAGACTTAACAATTTTCTCATACTTCGCTGCTTGTTGCTCTGTGATCGTTTTAAAATCTTTTGATAAATAATAATAAACTCCGCCGATTGCCCCGGCTAAAATTAAAATCAGAAAGAAAAAAAGACCGGAAGAAACTCCCGATTTTTTCTTCTCAACTTGCGGAACCGCTGCTTCCTTATTTTCCGATGCAGCTTCCGGCTCTTCAACTATAGTTTCCGTTGCAAAAGATGCAAACGCTTCATCGGTTTTGGGAGAAGATTCACGGCTAACCGAATAATTTGAAAGGGAAGATTCAAATGAATATTCTTCTTTGTCTTCAAAGTTTTCTTTTTTTCCGCTTTCAATATTGTCAAAATTGCTTGCGAATTCGGAATCGCTCGTTTCACTTGAGAGCGATTTGTAACTCGAAAATGGGTCTTCTTCTTTTGTACTCTCTTCAGATTTGAAAGGAGAGCTATAATCGTTATCATCTATCGGTTCAACTTCGGATTTAAACGAGTAATCACCCGGCGCACTACTAACGGGCTCAAACTCATCAATTTTTTTTATTTCAGGAATAATCGGCTCGAAGGATTCAGGCGCTGCCGGTTCAACAAATTCGTTTTCCGGCGGCGAAGAAATCTGCGAAAATAATTTTTGTTCCGGAGTTTCAATTCTCTGAAATAAATTTTTATGCTGAACCGGCGAACCCGGAGGAATAATCTGTGTTGCCCGCTGGGGTCTTTGCTGATCGCGCAACCGGTAGAGTTTACGCGCAACTCTATCTTTTACCTGCACATCGGGAACCTCAATATTCAGGAAAGATGGAAGGAGAGAAACAAGATTCTGATATTCGCCGAGTTCTTGCCACGGATAATCCTGATTACTTTTAAAGTACTCCATCATTCTATCAAAATCTTCGCGTTCCAAACAGCCGAGAGCATAGGCGTGTAACAGAGATGCAAAATCTTTTGCGCTGTCAATATCCATCACTCTCCTCCTTTCAATAAATTATCTTTTAAATTGGAGAGGGCGATTTTCACTTTTGATTTTACCGTCTGCGGAGGGATGCGTAAATGCTGTGCAATTTCACTTTGCGATAATCCTTCGTAATACCCAAGAAAGAGGACGTACTTCTGCGCATCGGTTAATTTGTTCAACGCGTTTTCGATATTTTCTTTAATGCTTACAGCCGTTTTTAAATCAAGGTCGTCAATCTGCGGTGAGAGGCGGGGAACGATATAAAAATTTTCGTAATCGTCGGTGTATTCATCCGGAATAAGATTTTTACTTCTTCTTACGGTATCAATTGCTTTGTTCCGGCAAACGGTAATCAGCCAGGTATAGGCATCGCCGTTTTTCACATCGTAATAATTTATTTTCCGCCAGATAATTACAAAGACGTCAATAAGAACCTCTTCAGCCAACTGCACATCTCCAACGATCTTTTTAACTACGGTATAAAGGATCGGTGAATAGCGGTTATAAAGAGTTTCCAAAGCGCGCGAATCATAGTTAGCAATCCGCTTCATTATCTCCGCGTCTGTTAAACTTGTTAATTGCTCAGACAATGTCTTCTTTTCCTTTCACATTAACAATTGCAAAACTAAGACGAATGTATTAAAAAAGCAACGAAAGTGGGTGAAGATATTAATTTATCTTAGTTTAAGCCCAACAAATAATCGGCAACCTTACCAAGCTCTTTTACGTCTTTATTTCCGTAGGAAGGCATAACGATATTTTTAAATTTGTTTTTGAATTCTTTAAAACGATCTTGTTCAAGATACGAATTGGGATTGCGTAAGTAGTTGATCAGTTTATCCCGGTCATAAAAAGATTTTAAACCGACTAACGACGGCGCCATGGTTGATCCTTGAAGATCGGCTCCGTGGCAGCTATTGCAGTTGAATTGTTTCACCAATTCATCGTCGCTTGCGTCTGATGAAGCCATCGCTTCGTTAGATTGTTTTTGAGCAGGCATACCGCCCATGCCCATGCTTGGTCCGTTTCCGTATTCGGTTCCGATTAATTTTTGTAGAAAAAAGAGGAATACAAAAATTCCTAAAAATGCCGCACTCCATATTTGTGTTTTTGTCATTGAGCTTCCGTATTATAAAAATTTGTTGTGTTAACTCACCTTACGCAATTGTAGGGCGATTCTCAGAATCGCCCATGCATTTTGTTTTCAAATATCCTTTTTTCGAGCGAAACAGTCCGCCGGTGCGGATTCGCTCTAAAATTTTGTGTAAGGTGAGGTGTTAAGTTAAAAAAAAGTTTCTTCTATTCTGAGTCAATTACTTTGTCATAATAAGCTTTAAAAGATTTAATGGCGCTGACGATGGACTGCGCAATTTGCTGCTGTCCTTTTTCGCTCCGCAGAAAAGCGGCGTCGTTCGGGTTGGAAACGTAACCTGTTTCAATCAAAACGCTCGGCATTGAAGCGCCGACCAGCACGTAAAATCCGGCTTGTTTTACACCGCGCGGCTCGAGAGAAATATTTTGTTGAAACTGCCGGTGCACCATCTCGGCAAATTTCTCCGAGTATTTCATTGAAGAACTATGCGCCATGCTCACCAAAATAAAATTCTCATCGGTTAATTTCTGATAGCGCTTCGGGTCATCTTCGTATTCAATTACTTTATTTTCTCGCTCGGCAATGCCGATTGCTTCTTCGGTTCTGCCGGGACGCAAAAGATAGACTTCAAATCCGTTCGCTTCGCTCTTCTTCTTCGGAGTTGAATTACAGTGAATCGAAATAAAAAGTTTTCCATTGTTTTCGTTTGCAATTTTTCCCCGTTTATATAATTCCACAAAATGATCGTCGTTGCGGGTAAAAACTACTTTTACTTCTTTCATATTTTCTTTAACAAGCTTACCCACTTTTAGCGCAACCGCAAGATTAATTTCTTTTTCAACCGTGTTGTTTACGCCGATGGCGCCGTAATCTTTTCCGCCATGCCCGGCGTCAAGAACAATCACGTCAAAATTCCACTTCTCTTTTTTTGTTTCGTTGTTCACGGCAAATTTTTTATTGTGAATAGTCACCAGATATTCTTTTCCCAGCAGCTCTTCAATAAACTCGTACGCGGCAAAATTTTTTCTTAGGGATAGCGCAACCACGCAGCCGGTATCGGTATTTTCAGCGTTTACTTCCTTCACCAATCCTTTTGAAAATGTCTGATCAAGTTTTTTTTCATCAACAAAAATTCCGGGGAAGGTAATCTTGATTACATCATCTAAAATAGTATGAGTTACTTTGGTCGCTTTTTTAGTCGAAACCAATTTCACCAGCGTTCCGTTTACTTTTTCGCTCACCGAAACATTGAGAATACTTACCTCTTTTGATGGAGTTTCCTTTTCTTCAATTTTTTCCGGTTGCTGTTTCACTATTTCTTTTTCAATTCGTTTAAAAGAAATTTCTCCGCCGAAACATTTTTCAAGAAGAGACTTTGCGTATTCAAGCGGAAGATAGAGTTGATTTTTCAAACTGATTGGAGAGACGGGAAGCTGCACAACTTTTTCGCTTTTATCTTTTTTCACTTGAAGAACTAAAAAAGAATTGCGCGGACGGATTTTCAAAAGATGGAGCGGGAAAGTAATTTCGAATTGCTGAGCCGCTGAATTGAATTTATACTTGAGCTGAAATCCTTTTGAAAACGATTCAACCGGAATGTACGTTAACCCGTTTTTGCTGAACGCTTCAACATGGGTTTGTTTTTCGTTAGCGTTTAGCAGAAGCTGATAAAACTGCTGCGGAAAGACTGCGAGCGAAAATAAAAGAAAGAAGAAAAACAGCCGCATAGGTTATCCTATAAAGGGAATGAAGAACCCGGTCTTCTTTTTATATGTTTCAAAATCTTGTTTAAAATGCTTTTCCAAAAGTTTTTCTTCTCGCTTTGCCCGAAGAATTAAAAACGGAATTTGCGCCAACGCCAGCGGCGCAACCAAATAACTAAGCGTTGCGGCTACGGCAGAAACCTCAATAAGCATCTGCGCAAGGTAATGAGGATGCCGCACAACGGCATACATTCCATTAGTTACCAATTGATGTTTTTGAAACAAAACAATATCCTGCGAATAGTTAGTTCCTAATTTTTTATACGCGCCTATTTGCACCCACGAAAAAACAAGATACAACGCCAACCCGGCTGCGCGGAGCGAAAAGTTTTTATCATCGTACGCCAGCGTTCCGACTTGAAACAGCGAGAGTATCAGCACAAGAAGCGAAACCGTTGCCAGCGTTGTGGGCAACTGCTGTAAATATGTTTTCGGTTTTTCCTTCACTTGAGTTATGGTTGATTTTAACCCTTGCTTTGCGCCGGAAATATTTGCCCCGAACGTAGCAATAATGTTGATGCCGATGATGATGTTTATTGGGTCCATGCTCTTAAAATTTTTGTTCCAAATATACGGAAAAAGAGAAAGGAATTTGAGAAAGATGAACATTGAAAAAAAGCGATGTGTGATGAACGATGAACGATTTTAGATTTCGGTTTTTCTAATTTGAAGCGAAGACAAAACAGTATGGATTTTTTTAGTTTTTTTGAAAACCACAAATCAAAACTCCATCTTCTTTTATAAAGATGTGTTTACACAAAATAAATTCTTCCTGTTTCAAACTCCATTACTGAGGATTGAAACGAAGTAGCTGCTGTTTTAAACTCCATCGTTCCTGTTTTAAATGAAGCTGTTGAGGGTTGAAACGAGATGCGCCTAGGTTTAAACAGCGCGGGTGCCGGTTTAAACGAAGCCGGCTTCGGTTGAAGTGAGACAAAGCCCTGTTGAAACATTTTGTCCAGTCCTAAAATTAGATTACATTATTTTGTACTTACTTCTTTACTTACTATTACGACATTTGTCGCTATTTGAGCAGCACCATCTTTTTTATTGCCGTAAAATCGTTAGCTTTTATTTGGTAAAAGTACATCCCGCTTCCAAGTGAGTTTGCTCCGCCGTCAGCGGAGAACTTTGCTGTGTACTTCCCCATTTCTTTCATTTCATTTACCAACGTTTCTACTTCATTGCCAAGTACATCGTAAATCTTTAGAGTTACAAATCCTACTTTGGGTAATTGATAACTTATTGTTGTTATTGGATTGAAAGGATTTGGATAATTTTGCAGGAGGTGATAGTCAAGCGATAGTTCTGATACATCATTTATTGTTGAATTAATGTTACTATACTTTAAGAGTGTTGCATTTCTCCCAAATATGTATCCGGATGACCCATTATTGAACATAAAAATATTAAACAAATTAGATGTAGTCGGACTATCATATTTCTTCCAATTTTCACCACCATCAGTTGTATGTAAAATATAACCGCCAGCCCCAACAGCCCAACCATCTTGACGATTACTAAAAAAAATGTTCTCCGGTATAAAGTCAGAAAAAAATTGCATCGCCCATGTCTTACCGCCGTCAGTTGTATTAAAAATACAACCACTGAGCGGTACGCCGATATAACCGGCAATATAACCGTTTAAACTATCCAAGAAGCAGACGCTTTGTCCAATAAGACTCGTCATTTGATTATAGAACCAGGTTTTCCCACCATCGGTAGTTTTCATAATACTCCCAGCGTCTTTTACATATTGCGGTGCTCCGACTAACCATCCATTTGATGGACTTACAAAAACAATATCGTGAACTGTTATTCCTCCTTGAGAAGTGTCAATTTTTGATGGGATCCAATTCTCACCTCCGTCTGTAGTAAAGAAATTGCCTTCTCTACCTCCGGTTGCAATACCGTTCTTTTTGTCAATAAACTTAACTTTTTCCATTCCTATTGGTAAAGAATATGGAGTCCAATGCAAACCTCCATCTGTCGTTTTTACGCTAAGTGTCCACCCGATTAGTGAATCAATAAAATGAATATTGGAAAAATTTAATGTGGAAGAATTTATCTGTGCCTTCCAATGCTCACCTCCATCATCTGTATGCCAAATAACATTTGGATTGGATTGAGTCCACCATCCTCGAAGACTATCGATGAAATACCCAACATAAGTTGCGCTGCCAACCGGTGAGGGTTCAAAAGTTGGATTCAATTTAATCCATTGCTGGCTGT
>Ga0172370_10000273_pt1 | contig 79226 bp, 74 predicted proteins | sample LakKiv5m_FD_114538 | JGI IMG/M metagenome (GOLD analysis project Ga0172370, IMG submission 114538) | Freshwater microbial communities from Kabuno Bay, South-Kivu, Congo - kab_022012_11.5m | ecosystem: Environmental > Aquatic > Freshwater > Lake | place: Democratic Republic of the Congo... | reverse complement strand
CATACTCAATAAAATTAACTTTATGTTATTAACAATCAGGTATATATATCAACAATGAGTTTTTAGAGATGCCCATAAGAAATTCATTGCTGCCAATATGTTTACCATAACGCCGGTAAAAAATCTGAAAATTTCAGCAGGAAACAGCATTGTTTATACAGATAAGCATTTTAACCCGGTTTATATCATGCCATTGTTTTTCTATAAATCTGTCGATCATACTTACACATCCGGTGTCGATAACATGAACTCACAAACATTCATTGATATAAGCTCATGGAATATAAAATATATACATCTTTATGCAACTCTTTTTATCGATGAACTTTCTGTTGCACGGTTCACAAAAAAAGACGAATGGAATTTCTTCAGCTGGAAGACAGGGTTCAGGCTGAGCAATTTCCCCGTCAGTAATCTTTCATTCACAACCGAATTCACCTATTCCTATCCCCTCACCTATCAGCATTTCGTGCCTACTCTGACTTTCCAAACACAAAACTTCAATCTGGGTCACTATTTAAGGGATAACTCAAAGGAGTGGTATTTTGCACTTAATTATAAACCAATAAGAACTCTTAACCTGGGATTATTTTTTACAGATGCTGTCCGCGGTCCTGATTATACGGAACTCGGAACTCCCAGAGTTGGCAATCCCCCTCTTTCCTCAATTGAATGGCATAATACGGTTATTGGATTCAGATCATCGTATCAGCTCATTAACGACCTGTATATCTGGCTGAATTATACTGCAAGTAATATCAAAGGAGATAAAAGATGGTGTCCGGCATATTTTTACGGAAATAAAAACACACTCAATGCAGGAGTGACCTTTGGATTTTAATCAAAACTTTCCCTTCGGAATGAACTTCAATTCGGTTAAATTGTCTTAATTTGGATATCAGTACAGCCAGAGCCCAATGAAGGTCAGAAAATTCAGAGTAATTACATTAATCGCTGATATTGTTATTCTTGCAATATCATTTCTGATTGCCACCTCATTTAAGCCCTCCGGGTTCGTTGGATATCTGCCCACACATTACATCTTTTTTGCAGGGCTTTCCCTTATCTGGATCATTGTCTCGCTTCTTAACGGTAAAATGCACAGGGGACGGATAATTAATTATACCACTCTGTTTACAAGGGTACTGACCAGCAATATTGTCGCCCTGGCCATCATTGCACTATTGATGTACAGCATAAGGGAATACTCCTATTCGAGAACTGTCGTTCTTGGAACTGCAGGCATTGCAACTCTGCTTGAGCTTTTATTCGGAATTCCATATTTAGCCTATAAAAAAGCAACTATACAGGATTATCAGAATTATGCTGAATATACTGCCACTAAAAAGAAGAGCGAGCAGGAACTTGTTGATAAAATAAACGGGAATGGGAATGGGAATGGCCACGGGAATGGGAATGGGACTGAAGAAGAAATAAATCCAAGGGTAATAAAAGCCATTGAAGGTGAGGCCGGAAGCGAAATGGCACAAGCAATAATGCAAATTGCCGGAGCCAGGCTGAATAAGAAAACGGCTATGCTGTCAACGACAACGATATTCAATATTACAAACCTCCCTGAAGAAAAATATGATTATATAATCAATCTGCACAGATTCAACGATATCATAAAATTAAATTACTTTCTCGACGAGGTTAACATCAAACTTACCTATAAAGGGTATTTCCTTGGATGTGTGGAGACCAAGGATCAGAGGAAGAGGCGGTTACTGAAAAAATACCCCCCGGTACTGAATTATTTTTATTATACTTTTGATTTCATCATAAAACGTGTTCTTCCCAAGATCAAATTCACGAAAAAGCTGTACTATCTTTTGACACACGATTCAAACAAGGTGCTCTCAAGAGCCGAGGCACTGGGAAGGCTGGCCCGGGCAGGCTTCACGATTTCGCAGGAATCATTTGCAGGGAACTATCTCTGCATTGAGGCAATTAAGATCGGAGATCCGATACAGATGAATGGTATTAACTACGGACCAATAATAGCCCTGCCAAGGGTAGGGAAATACGGGGAAATGATAAAAGTCTATAAACTCCGTACAATGCATCCTTATTCTGAATATATCCAGGATTATATTTACAACCAGTATGACCTTCAGGACGGAGGCAAATTCAATGATGACTTCAGGATAACCTCCTGGGGCGCCGTTTGCCGGAAGATATGGCTCGATGAACTGCCGATGCTTATAAACCTGTTCAAGGGAAATATGAAGCTTGTTGGTGTGAGGCCTTTAAGCAGGCAGTACTTTGATCTTTATGACAGTAAGCTTCAGGAGAGAAGGATAAAATACAAACCCGGACTTATCCCTCCTTTTTATGCAGACCTGCCCTCAGACCTGGTTGAAATCCAGGAATCTGAAACGAGATACCTTGATGCTTTTGACAAAAACCGCTTTGTCACTGACTTCAGGTATTTCTGGAAATCGGTATGGAATATTATGTTCAGAAATGCCAGGAGCAGGTAGGTGAGGAACGGCGTTCGGCGTGCGGCGTGCGGCGTGCGGCGTGCGGCATGCGGCTCGAGGCGTGAAATCTGTGGCATGAGGATTGAGGTGTGAGGCTTGAACTGGACCGAATACAGAATATCGAAGCCCCGCTGATAGCGGGATAGACTACGCGGAGATCACGCTCTGCGTGACTGATTAACGGTTACCTGTATATTCATAATACCAGTCACAAAACTGTTTGAGACCGGCTTTGAGATCAGTCCGGGGAGTAAATCCGCAATAAGAATTTATAACTGAGATATCGGCAAATGTTGCTTTGACGTCCCCGGGCTGCATGGGAAGATATTCGATGACTGCCTTCCGGCCGAGGCAGTTTTCCAGTTCAGAGATAAGATCATTAACTGTAACCGGACTATGGTTCCCAATGTTCATCAGCGCCGGAGCCGGAGTGGTCTTTTGTTTTTCGAGTATAGCTGTTATTCCGCTTACGATATCATCAATATATGTGAAATCGCGAAGCAGTTTGCCCTCTGCAAATACAGGAAGCGGTTTGTTGCTCAGTATTGCCTTTGTGAATTTATAGATTGCCATATCAGGCCTTCCCCAGGGACCATAAACAGTAAAAAATCTTAAACCAGTGGAAGTGATCCCATACAGATTCCTGTATGTTGCAGCCATAAGCTCATTGCTTTTTTTTGTTGCAGCATAAAGGCTCACAGGATTATCGACATTATCACTTTCACTGAAAGGAACCTTTTCGTTATTCCCGTAAACACTTGAACTGCTTGCATAAACCAGGAATTTTACAGGGTAGTTGCGGCATGCTTCCAGAATATTGAAGGTTCCTGCTATATTGCTGCAAATATAAGCACCAGGGTGATCTATGCTATATCTTACCCCCGCCTGTGCTGCAAGATGAATAACAAAATCGAACATCTCCTCCCTGAACAGCCTGTTTATCTGGTCCTTATCTTCAATATCCCTGCGGAAAAACCTGTATCCCTCATATTTATTGCTCTGAGCGGATATTGACCAGCTTACGTCGTCACGATTAATTCCGGCTTCGGCCAGACGTGCAAATTTAAGGTCCACATCATAATAATCGTTTATGTTATCGAGGCCAACAACCTCGTTCCCCTGTTCAAGGATCCTGTTTGCGAGGTGGAACCCTATAAATCCGGCTGTTCCGGTGATAAGGTATTTTGCCATTGCAGTATTTTTATTATAAAGATACAATTTTAAATGAAAATTGGAAGTTGCAGTATGCTTGGTGCTTGTTGCCGGGTGCTGGGTGTCTGGTGCAGGTTGCCGGTAAAATTAAAAAGTGGGGGAAAATAAATGTATTATTTTTACAATCAAGAAACCTTAATACCAATGAAGATTATTTCAGTTGTCGGGGCACGTCCGAATTTCATGAAGATTGCACCATTTATAAAGGCTATCAATAATCATGACAGCAGACATTTCATAAATCATCTACTGGTTCATACCGGCCAGCATTATGATGATTCCATGTCGAAGGCATTTTTCGAAGAATTGTCAATCCCCGAAGCCGATATCAACCTTAAGATAGGTTCGGGCACGCATGCCGAACAGGTTGGCCAGACGATGATAGCCTTCGAAAAGGTATTAAAGGCTGAAAGGCCCGACTGGGTTGTTGTTGTAGGTGACGTGAATGCCACCCTTGCCTGTTCCGTAACAGCCAAAAAGGAATGGATAAAGGTATGTCATATAGAGGCCGGACTCAGATCACACGATCTTACAATGCCGGAGGAGATAAACCGCCTCGTCACCGACAGGATCTCCGATCTTCTCCTTGCTCCTGACACACTCTCTGTCGGGAACCTCAGGTCAGAAGGTGTACCTCTCTCGAAGATCAGGTTTGTAGGTAATATTATGATCGACACACTCGAAGCAAACCGGAAAAAAGCTGAAAAGATTGATGTCAGAGACATAATTGAAAGAAACGAAAAAGACGCAAGGCTAAGGACTCAGGACAAAGGGAAATCAACTGCAAATGTCTTTCAGCCTGACAGGGATAATTTTGCTGTTATCACCCTGCACAGGCCGTCGAATGTAGATTCGGAGGAGATACTGGGGCCAATTGTGAATTTTTTAACAGATGAAGTTGCGAAGGATCTCTTATTATTATGGCCAATCCATCCAAGAACGAAAAAGATGCTGGCAGGATTCGGATTATCAGAAAAAGTTGCCCGACACAAAAACATAATTCTTCTTGAACCTCTTGGATATCTCGATATGCTCAGGCTTAATATGGGAGCCAGACTGATTCTTACCGACAGCGGAGGACTACAGGAAGAGTGCACTGTCCTCGGAACTCCCTGTCTGACTTTACGACGGAATACCGAAAGACCTGTAACACTGAGGGATAATGGAGGAGCGAGTGTTCTTGTAGGAAATAATATCGATGTTATCAGGGAAGAATATCGTAAAGCTCTTTTAAGCCAGAGGTCTCCGGTAAGGCCCGATCTCTGGGACGGAAATACTGCAGAAAGATGTCTGAAGGCAATTCTTGAATACAGTTCGTAATGCTGTTTTGCAGTTAATTGTTAATATGTCTTGCTTTTAACAGCACAACATCTGACAATAAACATCATTCCAGCACGAAAATTCTTTCCATTACCTCCCACTTTTCCGGAGTGTCGGATCTGGCACCTGCCTGCTGGAACTGTGAGACAAAGCTCTCCCATTCATTCTGACGGGGTTTTGAGGCAAGCTCTTTCATAGCCCTTTCGTGATCAAAATCGGGGACGGTTTCCATTATCATGAATGCATAGTTATCCTGGATATAGATCTCCATATCCAGGATCCCCACCTCCCTCATGCCCTTCTTTATCTCGGGCCAGACCATTCCTGGAGCATGGATCTGCTTGTATTTTTCAATAAGTCCGGGGTCATCCTGAAGTTTCAGGAATTTGCAATAGCGTTTAAAGGAGGAATAATCCTGCGTTTTAAAGTAGTCTTTCATGATGATTTATCTGATGTTTGATTTATAAAGATACTATTATTGGATGTACATTGGAAAGATGAAATCCGGATAATATATTTCGATTATTTTTGTTTTAGAACTAAACTCTTTCATAAGATTATGAGTAATAAAAAGAAAGTATTTGTTTCCGGTTGTTTCGACATGTTGCATTCAGGGCATATTGCATTTCTACAGGAAGCATCTGAATATGGAGAACTTTATATAGGTCTGGGTTCCGATAAGACAATAAGGGAACTCAAGGGAAGAGAAACAATTAACTCCGAAGATGAAAGGATATATATCTTAAACTCGCTGTCGTGCGTCCATAAAGCCAAAGTTAATAAAGGAAGCGGGCTTCTCGATTTTGCAGAAGACATGAAGGAACTTGATCCGGATATTTTCATAGTAAACGAGGATGGTCATTCTCCTGAAAAGGAAAAGCTCTGCAGGGAGCTGGGCATTGAATACAAGGTCCTCAAAAGAATCCCTCATGCCAATCTTCCCGCACGGTCAACCACAGCATTGCGCGCCATAAAGCCCATGCCTTACAGGATCGACCTTGCAGGAACCTGGATAGATCAGCCATATGTATCCAAATACTATCCGGGTGCAGCAATAACAGCATCACTTGAGCCAACTATTGAGTTCAATGAACGCTCGGGGATGGCGACATCAACACGAAAAAAAGCAATCGAACTCTGGAATGATCATCTGCCCCTGGAAAAACCCGAAAAGCTTGCAAAGACACTCTTCAGGTATGATAATGATCCCGGTACAACTGAGGTCAGCGGATCGCAGGACTCAATAGGAATAACAATGCCCGGGATCAATAAGTTCTTTTACGATAAGGGGAAATACTGGCCTTCTAAATTTGAGACTATTTCGGATCTTAAAACAATAAAATGGCTTGAAGACAGGTTGTATATGCTGACATTATGGCCCAGGCCGGATGGTTATAACGTTCTTAGCGATACTCATATTAATACAGAAAATGTAAAAAAACTTGCAGACGCCGCAGAACTTGCATGGGATGGACTGATAAAAATGGATTTCGAAAAGTTCACCGACGGATTTTTGAATTCCTTTCATTCCCAGGTGAGGATGTTTCCAAAGATGATGAATCCTGATATACAAAAGATTATAGACCAGTATCAGGGGAAAGCCAGGGCATGGAAGCTGTCGGGAGCAGGTGGCGGAGGATATCTGATCCTGATAAGTGAGGAAGTTATACCTAATGCATTCAGGATTAAAATCAGGGTGAAGGATTTCTGGATTTAATTGAAACATGAACCACATTATGGGATTCGGTCGCCTGAAAGTTATTCATCCTCCGGATGGTGATTAATACTACTGAAGGAAATCTATCTCTGAGGGAATTCAACCCCCTGAGGGAAATCAACCCCCCTGCCCCCCTAAAGGGGGGTTAAGAAGGAAGTCAGAAACAAAGTTTTTAGCCCCCCTTTAGGGGGGATGGGGGGCGAAACAACAAAGGGGGGATGGGGGTGAAACAAAAAATAGGAGGATGGGGGGCGAAACAAAAAAAGGGGATGGGAGTGAAAAAAGTTGTTTTAAGAAGAAGAGCTAACAATTTATACTAAGTAACATAAGTAAAATTTTTATAGTTATAATTAACTTATTGAAATGTCAAAAACTGCATTAATAACAGGGGTAACGGGGCAGGATGGAGCTTATCTGGCTGAATACCTCCTTAAAAAGGATTATATTGTCCATGGTATAAAAAGGCGCAGCTCACTTTTTAATACCGAAAGGATCGACCATCTGTATCAGGATCCCCATGTCGACAAAAGGGATTTCATACTCCATTATGGTGATCTTACCGATTCCATGAATGTTACAAAAGTGATACAGGAATGCCAGCCTGATGAGATTTATAACCTTGCTGCAATGAGCCATGTCAAGGTAAGCTTTGACACGCCCGAATACACTGCCAATGCCGACGGGATAGGCACGCTCAGGATACTTGAAGCCGTCAGGCTACTCGGTCTGACAAACAAAACACGTATATACCAGGCATCTACAAGCGAACTATACGGTCTTGTACAGGAAGTGCCGCAGACTGAAAAAACTCCATTTTATCCCAGGAGCCCTTATGGCGTTGCCAAACTCTATGCATACTGGATAACAGTAAACTACCGCGAAGCATACGGGATGCATGCAAGCAACGGAATATTGTTCAATCATGAATCCCCGATACGAGGCGAAACTTTCGTTACAAGAAAGATATCAAGAGCAATGGCCAGGATAGCCCTTGGAATGCAGGAATGCCTTTTCATGGGGAACCTGTCATCACGCCGCGACTGGGGCCACGCAAAAGATTATATAAAAGCCATGCATCTTATACTTCAGCAGGAAAAACCTGATGATTATGTCATTGCAACAGGTGTTACCACCTCAATCCGCGAGTTTATCCTGAAGACATTTGCAGCAGCAGGAATGGAGGTAGCTTTCTCAGGCGAAAAGGAAGAAGAAGTCGGAAAAATAGTCGCTTTTGATGAAAAGCTGTTCGCTGAAAGAGTTGGAGTTGAATATAAGAATCATATAAGATCAAGGATTGCAAACAATCCTGTTGTTGTGAGGGTAGATAAAAACTACTACAGACCTACGGAAGTCGATTTGCTTATAGGCGACTCGACAAAGGCAAGGACAAAACTTGGATGGACACCAGAATTTGATCTTAACGGACTTATTGAAGATATGATATCCTCCGATATTCATCTTATGAAGAAAGAGGCTCATATCAAGAACGGAGGCTTCAGAACCTTGAATTATTTTGAATAATTAAACATTATACTCCGGGGGTGAGCCTCATGCTTACCTGATAAAACAATGCCCCTCTCCCCTGGGTGAGGGGTTGGAGTGAGGTAAAACTTCAGATATGGAAAAAAAATCCAGAATTTACGTCGCAGGGCACACCGGACTTGTTGGTTCGGCTCTTACACTGACCCTCAGGGAGAAAGGATATAACAACCTTATCCTGCGGACCATCGAAGAGCTTGACCTTACGGACCAGAAAGCTGTTGAAGCCTTTTTCAGTGAACAAAGGCCTGAATATGTACTTCTTGCCGCTGCTAAAGTCGGTGGAATCATTGCAAATAATACCCTGAGGGCTGACTTTATATTTGTCAATCTGATGATCCAGAACAATGTTATTGCATATTCATGGAAATATGGAGTCAAAAAACTTCTGTTCCTTGGATCTACCTGTATATATCCAAAAAATGCCCCGCAGCCTCTGAAGGAGGATTACCTTCTTACCTCGCAGCTTGAATATACTAACGAACCATATGCAATAGCCAAGATTGCAGGTCTTAAGATGTGTGAATCATTTAACATTCAGTACCGGACCAACTTCATCGCCGTTATGCCTACAAATCTGTACGGTCATGGTGATAATTATAACCTTGAGGCATCACATGTTCTTCCGGCAATGTTAAGGAAGTTTCATCTCGGGAAATGCCTTGAGCAAGGTGACATGGAAGCCATAAGAAAAGACCTCGACAGATATCCTGTTGAGAAAACAAACGGCAGTTCATACGAAAAAGACATTATTGATATTCTGAATAAATACGGGGTAAAACTCATTGACGGTACAAATCCTGCAAACCGTAAAGTTGCAGTTTCCATCTGGGGAACCGGAGCTCCTCTGAGGGAGTTTATGAATTCGAAGGACATGGCCGAAGCATGTATTTTCATAATGGAAAATATTGATGCCAGGGATATAATGGCAATACATGCCAAAGGCAAAACAGGTCAGGACTATCACCCGCCACATTTTCTAAATATCGGAACCGGCGAAGAGATATCAATAAAAGATCTTGCATATAAGGTAAAAGCTCTTACCGGCTTTACTGGTGAAGTTGTTTTCGACACTTCAAAACCTGATGGTACTATGAGAAAGGCTACTGACACCACTGCCTTAAAGGGCCTTGGATATAAACACAGGATAAGTCTCAGCAAAGGACTGGAAGAAACTTACAAACAATACCTGAAATACATAAAGTAACCATAAATCTGTCAATAGGACCAGCAGATCAGCAGACAATTACAGTCTTCTCAGAAAAGTCATCGGAATATTCACCACAAGATTCTGGTCAAGTCTGTCAATTCGCACTAAGACCCTGCTATGGGTACCGGTTTTTATAAGCTCCCCGGTGAGTCCGGCCAGGGCACCACGGACAACCTCAACATTATCACCCTTTTCGAATTTCTCTGAAGTAACCTCTATCTCTGTATCGCTGTTAATAAGCAGCCTGAGGTTATCGATCTGGTTCTGGGGTATTGATGCAGGCTGACCTTCAAAAGTTACAAACCTGACAATGCCTGGTACCTGGTAAACTTTGGGAAAATCTTTGGGAATTACTTTAACAAATACATAGGATGAAAGCAGAGGCACTTCTATAAGCTTTTTCCTGTCGCTCCAGATCCTGTAAGTCTTTTGCAGGGGAAGAAATACCTCGACACCAGCTTCCAAAAGCCTGTCGCGAACCTGTCTTTCAGCTCTTGGATTTGTATAAACAGCAAACCATTTTGGCTCACTTATTTTCTTCAGAGGTACTGCAGTGGAAATATTTCCGTTCTTAATAACATCCATATTGCAAACATGAATTCAGGCGGTTGCAAAGATAGTTTTTTTATTCATTAAAAAACTCTACCTTTGCGCCATAAACAAAATACTTATCGCTATGGCTGAGAAGACCAGATATTCGGATGAAGAGCTTGAGGAATTCAGGCAGATCATCCTGGCGAAACTTGATAAAGCCAAAAGAGATTACGAAATACTGAAATCAAGCATTACTCATGAAGAGAGTAATGATACTATGGATACCTCTCCGACATTTAAGGTTCTGGAAGAGGGAGCAACGACTCTGTCAAAAGAAGAGGCCGGCAGACTTGCACAAAGGCAGTTGAAATTCATTCAGCACCTGCAGGCAGCACTGGTAAGGATTGAGAATAAGACCTATGGCATCTGCCGTGAAACAGGAAAACTTATCTCCAAAGAAAGATTAAGGGCCGTACCCCATGCAACTCTTTGCATCGATGCAAAGATGAAGCAGAAATAAGACGCATGGCGCCAGCCTTCAACAAGGTTTCGGCTGCCAAGCACGACGGAGGACACCGTGAAGAAAATAAAATTAGCCGCTTCGGAAATGGAGCGGCTTTTTAATTATATGCAAATGGCACAGGGCACAGGGCACAGGGCAAAAAAAGCAAAAAGCAAGGGGTGAAACCGCTAAATTTGATGACTTTTTGCTCTGAGCTCTGAGCAAAATCCGTATGCGTCCTTCGTCCTGTTTCTTAGGCGTTTATCCGTTCCTGCTTACGGCAATCCTCACCTGCATCTCGTTGATCTCAATTTCCCGGGAATCATTATCGGGGAAAACAGTGACTACCTCTACTTTTGTTGCAAGGGTCTGGGAACCTATATATGAGGCATGTCTTTTTACAGCCTCGCGGATCATATCATTATCCTCAATCAGAACCGTTATCTTATCAGTTACATCGAACCCGCTTTCTTTCCTGATATTCTGAATGCGGTTTACAAATTCCCTTGCAATCCCTTCGTAACGGAGCTCATCCGTAACAGTAATATCAAGTGCAACAGTCAGCTTCCCGTCATTTGCGACCTGCCAGCCCGGAATATCCTCAGAAATAATTTCCACGTCATTTGTCGTCAGTACTATCTCCTTGCCGTCAATAATTAAAAGTCTGCTTCCCTTTGATTCAAAATCGGCAATATCCTGACGTGTCATTTCGGCCACAGCTTTACTTATATCCTTCATCATCTTTCCGTAACGCGGACCAAGGGTTTTGAAGTCAGGTTTTATCTTCTTTACAAGGATTGACGATGTGTCATCAATATATTCAACTTCCTTTACGTTGACCTCGGTAAGAATAAGGTCCCTCACTGCTTCAAACTTTTTCCTGAATGACTTTTCGATAACGGGCACCATTATCTTTGCAAGTGGCTGACGAACCTTAATACTAACCTTTCTGCGAAGGCCTAATATCATTGAGGAAATTTTCTGTGCAATCTCCATCCTTTCCTCAAGCTCCTTGTCGATAAGGGAATCGTCATATTCCGGGAAAAGGACAAGATGCACCGAATCCTCTTTATATCTTCCCGTTATACCATTAAGATCCGTAAAAAGTCTGTCCATATAGAATGGGGCAACAGGAGCTGCAAGTCTGCTTACGGTCTCGAGACATACATAAAGGGTCTGGTAAGCAGCCAGTTTATCCTTGTCATAATCGCCACCCCAGTACCTTTTCCTGTTAAGCCTTACATACCAGTTACTAAGGTTTTCAGTAACAAAATCCTGGATGGCCCTTCCTGCACGCGTCAGGTCATAGTCGTTGTAGCATTTCCCAACTTCCTTTATAAGAGAATTGAGAAGGGAGATTATCCACCTGTCTATCTCAGGACGTTCATTTACAGGTATCTCCGGCTCGGCATACCTGAAGTTATCAATATTGGCATACAGGGCAAAAAAGGAATAAGTGTTATAAAGAGTCCCGAAAAATTTTCTTTTTACTTCATCGACTCCTGCAACATCGAATTTAATATTATCCCAGGGTTGTGCATTTGTAATGAGGTACCATCGGAGAGGATCAGAACCGTATTCTTCAATAGTGGCAAAAGGATCGACAGCATTGCCAAGACGTTTCGACATCTTATTTCCATTCTTGTCGAGGATCAGTCCGTTGGATATTATATTTTTAAATGCAACGGAATCAGAGATCATTGTTGCAATAGCATGAAGGGTAAAGAACCACCCTCTTGTCTGGTCAACTCCCTCGGCAATGAAATCGGCGGGGAACATCTCGCTGAAGTTTTCCTTATTCTCAAAGGGATAGTGAACCTGGGCATAAGGCATTGCACCTGAGTCGAACCATACATCGATAAGATCAGGCTCACGGAACATCTTTCTTCCTGAAGGACTTACAAGTACAATTGAATCGACAAAAGGCCTGTGAAGATCAAATTTTTCATAGTTCCCTGCGGAATTGTCGTTCTCAACATAATCCTTAAGCGGATTATCCTTCATGAATCCGGCCACAACAGCCTTGTCGATCTCGGATTTTAATTCTGAGACCGACCCTATGCATTTTTCCTCCTTTCTGTCTTCAGTTATCCATATTGGTAAAGGAGTTCCCCAGAACCTTGAACGGGACAGGTTCCAGTCGACAAGATTCTCGAGCCATTTTCCGAACCTGCCTGTTCCTGTTGACTGAGGCTTCCAGTTGATTGTATTATTCAGTTCAATAAGTCTTTCACGGAATGCTGTTGTACGTATGAACCAGGCATCGAGGGGATAATACAGAATTGGCTTATCGGTACGCCAGCAATGCGGATAGCTGTGAACCTGTTTTTCGATCCTGAAGACCTTCCCCTGCTGCTTTAGCATGACAGCTATATCGACATCGAGAGTATCGGCCTCCGGAGGCAGGTTCTCATCATATTCATTTTTAACCGGTCTGCCTTCAAAACCCATGTATGTACTGGTATTTACCCTTTCCCTCACGTACTGAATATCAAGATCTTTTATCGGCACCATAAAACCTCTTTTATCGACCATCGGTCCTATGGTTCCGTCTTTTCTCCTAAGCAACATCCCCGGGATCCCGAATTCTTTCCCTACCCTGTAGTCGTCGGCACCGAATGTAGGAGCGATATGGACAATGCCGGTACCATCCTCAGTTGTGACAAAGTCGCCGGTGACCACGCGGAATGCTCCGTCATCGGGTCTAACCCAGTCGATAAGCTGTTCATAACTGATACCTTCCATCATTTTTCCCCTGAACTCATCAAGCACCCTGAAAGGAATTTTTTTATCTCCCGGCTTATATTCTGAAAGGTTAAGTGAAGCATTTGCTTCCGGGAACATTGAATTCAGGAGATCTTTTGCAATTACGACAGTTATAGGATCACCTGAATAAGGATTGAAACTACGGACCCTGATATATGTTATTTCCTTTCCTACTGCCAGAGCAGTATTTGAAGGAAGAGTCCAGGGAGTGGTTGTCCATGCCAATATGTGGACATCTGGAGTATCTGTATTCTTATAAAGGAATTCCGATTTGGCATTCCTGATGACCCTGAATTGTGCAATGCATGTAGTATCCTTTACATCGCGGTAACAACCCGGAAGGTTAAGCTCGTGGGAGCTAAGACCAGTACCGGCAGCTGGTGAAAAAGGCTGTATCGTATAGCCCTGGTAAAGAAATCCTTTCGAGTGTAATTGTTTAAGCAGCCACCAGAGAGTCTCAATATATCTGTTGTCGTATGTGATATATGGATGGTCCATGTTGACCCAATAGCCCATTTTGCGAGTAAGCTCCTCCCACATATCAGTATATTTCATTACATCGATCTTGCAGGCTTTATTATAATCCTCAATTGAGATCTTTTCTCCGATGTCTTCCTTTGTAATGCCAAGAGCCTTTTCGACTCCGAGTTCTACTGGCAACCCATGGGTATCCCATCCAGCCTTACGTTTTACCTCATAGCCGCACTGGGCTCTGTAGCGGCAGATTGCATCCTTGATAGTGCGGGCCATAACGTGATGTATTCCGGGCATGCCGTTTGCTGATGGAGGTCCTTCATAGAAGACATATTCACCTTTGCCATTCACTTCACGGACACTTCTGTGGAAAGTGTCGTTCTCATCCCATAACTTCAGAATATCTTTGTTTACCTGAGCGAGATCAAGATTTTTATATTCAGGAAACCGTTTTCCCATTGGATCAATCAGTTAATGTTTCAGAATTTTTTTGAAAAAATCGCACAAAGATATGAAAAAAGGCTTGATGATACAATGTAAAATCCAAAATGTGGTGGTTAAAGCCCCTGGTAGAGTTGGACAGACATCCTCCGCTCGCCAGGGCGGAGAAATAGAAATCAACAGACTAATCGGGTCTTTAACCCCACAGGTTTCACAGGATTTTATTTACTTTGCCAATCAGCTGTTAAAAATGAAAATAATATCCTTTTCAGGTATCTTTCTGATATTCTTCTGTTCCTCACTTTACGGACAGGCGGATACTTCATCAAAATTTATATCCCTTGACCCCTATTATTTTCATCTTGAATACCTGAAAAGAGACTCCTCCCTTATCCTCGATGTCAGGGAACCCTTTGAATTCCGCGGAAAACGATTAAAGGGTGCAATCAACACTCCGTCATCCAGGGATATGAAAGCACTTACTGATACCCTCGACAGGCATTATTCCCTTTTCCTTTATTGTACAACCGGATACAGAAGCAAACGGGCTGCCGAAAAATTATATGAAATCGGATTCCGGAACCTCTTTAACCTCGAAGGCGGCCTGGCTGAATGGAAGAAGGAGGAAATGCCGGTTATAAAAGGGAAGGTGAAAAAGGGCACAGGGCGGAGGGTTTTAATCCCTGAATAACGGATAAATGATTTTTACAGGATTTCAATATCTTTACGGCTGATTAAACAAAATACTGCCATGTTTTCAGGAATTGTTGAAGAAGCCGCCCCTGTCGTAAAACTCGAGAAGGAAAAGGACAACCTCCACATAACAATGCTTTGCTCATTCACGAATGAGCTGAAGATCGATCAGAGCATTTCACACAACGGGGTCTGCCTTACAGTTGTCAGAAAAGAAAATGACACATATACTGTGACGGCCATTAAGGAGACTCTTGAAAAATCGAACCTGGGACTTCTTAAGGCAGGCGATAAGGTAAACCTTGAGAGAAGCACAAAACTCGACGGGAGACTCGATGGACATATGGTGCAGGGACACGTCGACCAGACAGCCGTGTGTACAGAGGTTACCGAGGCAGGAGGCAGCTGGTATTATACATTTGAATATGAACCACTGCAGGATGATTATATCACGGTTGAAAAAGGCTCTGTTGCAGTTAACGGTGTAAGCCTGACAGTTGTAAACTCAAAACCCAAATCATTCCAGGTTGCCATAATACCCTTTACATGGGAGGTGACTAACTTCCACCAGATAAAAAAGGGGACTGTCGTAAATATCGAGTTCGATATCCTTGGGAAATATATTGCGAAGATTGTGAAACAAATACTTGGGAAATAGAAAAGATGCAGGAAGCTGGAAGCAGGACACAGGATGCAGGGAGGAAAGTTTTTCACTGAGTCTTGTTCCCCGGGTCTTGCATCTTATTTTAGTTTTTCTTCTTCCCTGCGTATTTCGTCCTGAGCCTTGAGTCTTTAGCCCAGATCATCTTTTTGCCGAAGCCCAGCCTGTTGTCGGTCATTTTAATATAAATGAGATCGCAGATCCAGAGATGTGTTTCCATCAGCATTGCAACGGGAAATCTTTTCAGATAAGCTCTTCTTGCTTCATCCAGCACATCTCCATCAGGCTCCGAAACAATGGCCTGAAACTGTATACCTCTTATTTTTCCTATTATTCTTGTCTCAAGTACAACTGATCCGGCAACACGACTGTTCTGGCGAAACTCTTTCCCATGGCGGGTTTCCGGATCAGTGGTGAATACAATGGCATTCCTTTCCGGAAGATAAACATAAAAGCAATTTGCACACCATGGTTCATTCCCCGTGCTTGTAGCTAGTGTAAGGACATGATGTTTCCTGAAAAATCTGATAATTTTTTTGTCAATCATTTTCCATCCACCTGTATGGGTCGCTTTCGAACCCTGCAAATGCAATTATCCTGTCTACAACTGTCATCACCAGATCATCAATAGTGGCTGGTTTGCTGTAAAAGAAAGGTGTTGCCGGACAAACTATGGCACCTGCAAGAGTAAGTGTCTCCATGTTTCGGATATGAATAAGGTTATACGGGGTCTCCCTGGGCACAAGGATAAGCTTCCTTCTCTCTTTAAGCATTACATCGGCTGCTCTGCAGATAAGATCGTCTGAGATTCCTCCGGCAATCCTCCCAAGGGTTCCCATCGAGGCGGGACAGACTATCATTGTGTCCCAGTCAGAAGATCCTGATGCGAAAGGTGCAAAGAAATTATCATTTTTATAGACCTTTGCCGGCGGAACTGCCTGAAATCTGCTGCCAATCTCATGTTCCCATATCTCCATTGCAGTTTCAGAGAAGACAACTGCAACAGAAGCCGGAGGCTCTCTGAGACTACCCAGTTTTTCAAGAAGCTTTTGAGCATAAATAGCTCCACTGGCACCCGTTACAGCAAGTATAATTTTCTTTTTTGAAGCTTTCATAATACTATAACAATCAAAAACAAAAATAGTAAATCCATGATCCTCGTCAAATATCACTCCGGCCGTAAAGTGAAAAGAAGCAGGGTTCAACGTTTTTATTTGCTAATTTTAGGGACTTCAATAAGTGAGACATGAAAAAGCTTGTCGTATTATCAGGTGCCGGAATGAGCGCCGAGAGCGGTATAAGGACATTTCGCGACTCCGGTGGATTGTGGGAGGATTATGATGTTTATGAAGTGGCTTCTCCGATGGGATGGTACAGGGATAAGGATCTGGTGCTTCGCTTTTACAATGAAAGAAGAAGACAGCTTTCAAATGCACTGCCAAATGCTGGTCATTATGGTATTGCCGAACTGGAAAACTATTTCAATGTTAATGTCATCACCCAGAATATCGACAATCTTCATGAAAGGGCTGGAAGCACCAATGTTCTCCATCTGCATGGGGAACTGACAAAGGCAAGAAGCACTGTGGATCCATCTCTGATATATGATATAGGCTATAAAGATATAAATCCGGGGGATCTCTGCGAAAAGGGCAGTCAGCTAAGGCCTCATATTGTATGGTTCGGAGAAGCAGTCCCTATGCTGGATGAGGCTATCAGGATAACTTCTGAAGCTGACATTTTTGTTGTGATAGGATCATCCCTCAACGTATATCCTGCAGCCGGACTTATCGAATATGCTCCCTCAAAGGCGTCGCTATTGCTTATCGATCCGAAAGAGGTCAGTGCCCCTGTAAGCCGGCATGTAGAGATAATAAAAGAACCGGCCACGATAGGTGTCGGAATTCTGAAAGAGAGGCTATCTTTGATCCATGATTGACCGCCAGACTATAGAACGTATCCTTGATGCTGCCCAGATCGTCGATGTGGTGCAGGAATTTGTTCCGCTTAAAAAACGTGGAGTCAATTATCTGGGATTGTGCCCTTTCCATAATGAAAAAACACCGTCATTTACCGTTTCTCCCTCAAAGGAGATCTTTAAATGTTTCGGATGCGGGAAGGTAGGCAACTCCGTAAATTTCATAATGGAGCATGAACACCTGACATATCCTGAAGCCCTCAAATACCTTGCACGCAAATATCATATCGAGGTTGTAGAGAAAGAGCGGAGTCCCGAAGAGATAGAAAAACAGAATGAGAGGGAAAGTCTTCTTGTAGTGACGGCCTATGCTGCACGGCAGTTCACCGAAAATCTTCTTCATTCAGACGAAGGGATAACTGTCGGACTTGCCTACTTCAGGGAAAGGGGATTCAGACAGGAGACCGTAAAAAAGTTCGAACTGGGATACAGCTTTGGACAAAGGGATGCATTTACAAAAAAAGCCCTCGAGGATGGTTATAAGGAAGATTTCCTTGTAAAAACAGGTTTGTCGATCCGTAATGAGGATCGCATTTTCGACAGGTTCAGCGGCCGGGTGATGTTCCCGATACATTCCCTTTCGGGTCAGGTCCTTGGATTCGGAGGACGTATCCTCAAGTCGGACGTTAAAACTGCAAAATACCTCAACTCACCTGAATCGGAAATTTACCATAAAAGCAAAATCGTTTATGGCATATTCCAGGCGCGAAGAGCTATAATGCAGGAAGACAGATGCTTTCTTGTCGAAGGATATACAGATGTGATGTCACTCCACGAGGCTGGAATAGAAAATGTCGTTGCATCATCCGGGACATCACTGACACAGGAACAGGTCCGTCTTATAAAAAGGTTCACCCCAAACATTACAATCCTTTATGATGGCGATGCTGCAGGTATAAAAGCCTCTCTGAGAGGTATTGACCTGGTCCTTGAAGAAGGAATGAATGTAAAAATAGTCCTTCTTCCCGACGCTGAAGACCCTGATTCCTATTCCAAGAAAGTCAGCAACAGTGATTTCACAAAATACATCAAGGACCACGAAACAGATTTTATAAGGTTCAAAACCCAGCTTCTTCTGGCCGAATCGAATAACGATCCGGTACTGAAAGCCAATCTGATCAGGGATGTTGTCAGGTCGATCGCGGTAATCCCTGAAGCCATAGTGCGAACAGTTTACATAAAGGAATGCAGTATGGTCCTCGAAGTTGCAGAGCCGGTACTTTATAATGAGGTAAACAAACTTCGTCAGCAGAAATCATTCCAGGAAAGAAATAAATATCCGGGCCCTGAAGATCTTCCTGTCCCGCCTGTTCAGCCTGTAAAGCCGGTACAGTTCAGGACTGTCACCTACTATTCGGAGAAGGAGATCATTCGCCTTCTCCTTAAATACAGCAGCCGGGAACTTGAACGCATCCTTAGAAGAGAAGACGGAAAGGAGGAGATCATAACTGTACTCGACTATATTGTTAAGGAAATAACAACCGACGAACTTTCATTCGATGATCCGGTGTGTGCGAAAATTTTTGCTGATTTCAGGTTTTATTCCGACCAGGGACTTTTTCCAGGGGATAAGCATTTCGTTAAGCACGAGGACCCCGATATTTCACGACTCTCGGCTGACCTTCTCTCCGATTCACATGAACTTAGCAGAATCTGGAAGGATAAACAGACTTTTGTCGAGACCGAGGAAATGAAGCTTAAGGATATCGTCCCTGATGCTGTCCTTAAATTCAAGAGCGACAAGATAATTGCTGCACGCAAGGAAATAATGATTCTGCTTGAGGAAGCAGCAAAAGAAGGAGACAGTGACAAAATCCTTTCACTGCAGAAGCGGTACAACACTCTTAGTTCTGCACTGGGAATAATTTCAAAACAGCTGGGGAATAGGATCTTGCTTTAAAATAATCGTACCTTTTTCGTAATTTTATTCTTAATAAAATTCTGACTGCTTGTTTTTGGATATCCATATTGTAAAAAAATGAAGATCCCCCGACTCCTTATCCCGGTTTTAATCCTGCTCATTCTCAGCGCGTGTGGAAATGAAGAAAAGCCGCAGCCCAGGCTGCCTTTCAGGAAACCGAAAGATATATCCGAACTGATTATCCCTATTGATAAAGGATTTGATGAATATATCAGCGGATACACAACTGGAATTATTTCAGTGAATTCAGTTATTGTAATACGTTTTACACCGTCTTTTGCGGCAAAGGCAAAGAAGGAAACTCCTGCAGGATTGTTTACATTCGAGCCTGCAATAAGGGGTAAAGCCGTATGGACAGATAACCTTACCCTGACATTCACACCGGTGAAATTACTCGATGCCGGAACCTTATATACAGGAAAGCTCCATCTCGACAGAATCGCTGATGTTAAGGAAACACTAAAGGAATTCCCATTGGTAATACAGACAATCAAAAAGGATTTTATTGTCACGACGGGAGCTCTTGAATGTCAGGCTGAGGGGAGCCGTTATGCATTGCACGGCGAATTAACAGCCTCCGATTATATTGCCTCTGCCGAGGTTGAGGGATATCTTCAGTCGAGGCTTGGGAGAAAACGGCTGGAGATAGTATGGGACCATAGTGATCCTTTGATACATAAGTTTATAGTTACCAATATCGACCGTGGCGAAAGTAAAGGAAGGGTTGAACTGGAATGGAACGGAAACAATGCGAAAGTAAGACAGAAAGGTTCAGCAACAGTAAACATACCTCCAAAAGGTGAATTTTCTGTCATCGACATCATTATGGACCGAGGAGGCAATAAAAAGACCGAAATCATATTTTCAGATCCTGTCGACCCCTCCATCGACCCCGAAGGTCTGATATGGTTTTCTCCTGAGCGTGAGATGACAATGAGTATCAACTCAAACATTGTGACGATCATACCCGCATCCCTCACTGAAGGGAAAGCGGAACTGAATATCGAAAGTTCACTGAAGAGCACTGCCGGAAAAACTCTTTCCTCGCCATTTAAAACCTCAATTGATTTTTCTCCTGCCAAACCTGAAATCAGCCTCCTTGGAAACGGTGTGATAATACCTGCATCACAGAATCTTATATTCCCGTTCAAAGCAGTAAACCTTAAGGCCGTCGATCTTAAGATCATTAAGATCTATGAAGGCAGCCTTCCTCATTTCCTGCAAGAGAATGATTTAAATACAGGATATTCGGTAAAAAGGTTCGGCCGTCCGGTTTACACCGGAAAAGTTGATCTCTTAAATCCTTCGGGCAGTAATCCTGGAGGATGGAACCTTTATACTATCGATCTTGCCGAATATATAGATATCGAACCCGGCATCCTTTACAGGGTGGAACTGTCTTTCAGACCATCCTATTCCCTTTATCCATGCCCTGTTACGGATGATATGAGGAAATATGAGGAGATGCTTTCGGAAACAGAGGAATCAAACAAAGGTTACTGGGATGACCCTGAAAATTACTATTCCGACAGCGATGATTATATTTATTATTCATTCGGATTTGACTGGAGGGACAGGGATAATCCCTGCAAGGCAGCATATTTCAATCCCGACAGAAAGGTAACACGAAATATACTTGCCTCCAATTTCGGGATAATTGCAAAAAAAGGTTCTGACAAAAATCTTAAAGTATTTGTAAATGATCTGCTTACAGCGCTTCCCTTAAGTGAAGTGGCGATTACAGTGTACAATTTCCAGCTTCAGGAAATTGTTAAAGGGAATACTGATAAAAACGGATCAGTGAAACTTTTTTGCGAGGAGCAGCCATTTCTAATTGTTGCCCGTAAAGACAAGGACAGAAATTACCTGAAAATCAATGAAGGGGCTTCTTTGTCAGTCAGTTCATTCGATGTTTCAGGAGTTAAACCTGAAAAAGGGATAAAGGCTTTTATTTACGGAGAAAGAGATGTCTGGCGGCCCGGTGATTCGATATTCATTTCAGCTTTCATAAAAGACCTTAACAAAAATATTCCTGCTGAACATCCTGTAGTATTTGAACTTTTAAATCCTATGGGGCAGATTGTTGATAATCAGATCAAAATTCCGTCAGGAAAAAGTCTTCTTATCTTTAAAAGCCTTACATCCCCTGATGCGGTCACAGGCGATTATAAAGCTCGTTTAAGGCTTGGCGGAGCAACTTTTGAAAAAAGGATAAGGGTTGAAACAATCAAGCCCAACAGGTTGAGGATAGACCTGACCTTTCCTTCAGATATCCTGGGATTAACATCCGGTTCAGACAGGGGAACCCTGAAAGTGAAATGGCTTAACGGAGCAATCGCAGGAAATCTCAATTCGACAATCGAATATCTGCTGAAACCCAAAAAGACTGAATTTGAAAAATACAGGCAGTACAATTTTGATGATCCTGCTGCCAACTTTTACTCCGAAACAGTAAAAATGTTCGAAGGATCCCTTGATGCAAACGGGAACTCAGATGTGGTTTTCAGTCCGGGCAAAAGCATCAACCCCCCCGGAATGCTTAACGCCGTTTTCACAGTGAAAGTTTCGGAAACAGGAGGTGATGAAAGCATAACTCAGGTTGTTTATCCATTTGCACCATATCCGGTTTTTGCAGGTATTGATCTGCCCGGGCTAAAAGGAAAGGACAGGATGCTATTCACCGACAGAGATAATGCAGTAAAGATTGTCACAGTCGATCCAAAAGGAAATCCGGTATCATCAGAAGCGGAGATCACTGTCTACAAAATCTCATACAGATGGTGGTGGGAATCAGATCAGGAAGATCTGGCTTCCTTTATCTCCAACGACATTTATAAACCTGTAATAACCAAGACAATCAGAACAACCGAAGGTCAGGGTTCATTCAGCTTCAACATACCAAGAAATGAATGGGGAAGATACCTTATCAGAACAACCTTACCATCGGGGCATTCAACAGGTAAAATAGTACTTGTCGACTGGCCCTGGGAGTACGGTATGAAAGGAAATACAGAGGGAGCAACGCTTATCTCAGTAAGTACCGATAAGGAGAAATATATTCCTGGTGATGAAGTAAGACTTTCATTTCCTGCACCTGAAAACTCAAGGATAATCATTACTCTTGAAAATTCAACAGCGGTCCTTGATGAGATCCGTGCAGTTGCAACAAAAGGCAATACTGAAATTAAGTTCAGGGTAAAACAGGAAATGGCACCAAACGTCTATGCCTATGTAAATGTCATACAGCCTCATGCCCAGACTATGAATGATATGCCGATAAGACTCTTTGGGATCGTCCCGGTAATTGTTGAGGATCCTGATACACGACTTAATCCTGAAGTTATAGTCCCGGGAGAGGTCCGGTCCGGTCAGAATTTTGAAATAAAGGTCAGGGAGACCAGGAGCAGGCCCATGACCTATACAGTTGCAGTTGTGGATGAGGGTTTGCTAAATCTGACAGGATTCCGGACACCCGATCCATGGAACTATTTCTATGCCCGTGAAGCTCTTGGGGTTCAGACCTGGGATGTATATGACCAGGTTCTGGGAGCCTTCGGCGGAACACTTCAACGTATTTTTGCGATTGGCGGCGACGAGGCATTAATTGACAGATCGGCGTATAAAACACGCAGGTTCGTTCCTGTCGTAAAATTCATTGGTCCTTTCACTTTAGGCCCCGGTAAAACAGCTGTTCACCATGTTTCACTCCCTCAATATACCGGTTCAGTCAGGACGATGGTTATTGCCGGAAATGACAACGGATTTGGCTTTGCAGAAAAAAGTATTACGGTCAGGGATCCACTTATGATACTTGCAACGGCGCCAAGGTCAGTGAGCCCGGGAGAAAAAGTCACCCTCCCGGTAACCATATTCATTCAGAAAGACAATATCAGAAATATTGACATTTTTGCCGAGTCCAATGATCTTATTTCGTTTCCTGAGAAAGTCAGATCAATAAATGTTTCAGGCTCAGGAGAGAGGGATGAGGAATTCGTCTTCAACGTCGGAGAAAAAACGGGCATGGCAAAGATAAGGGTCAGAGCATCAGGCGGAGGAGAAAATGCCGAATATGAAATAAATCTTGACATCAGGAGTCCGAATCCAGCCGAAACAAGGTCAGAGTTAAAGATCCTGAGACCCGGCGAACATTATGACAGTTCGTTCGAACCGTTCGGAACTCCAGGCTCCGACGAAGCCAAAATTGAAGCATCGCTACTTCCTTCCATTAATCTTGAAAAAAATCTTGGGTATCTTATCAATTATCCACATGGCTGTACAGAGCAGATAACTTCATCTGCATTTCCGCAGCTATGGCTTGGGAATATATTATCTGGGCAGCAGGGAGATCAGGATGCTGTTTCAAAAAATGTCCGCGAGGCTATTGATAAAATTGTGTCGAGACAAATGAATAATGGCGGAATTGCACTCTGGCCCGGCAATTACCAGCCTGACAACTGGGTTACATCATATGCCGGCCATTTCATGACTGAAGCTGAAAGAAAGGGCTACAGGATACCTCAGGATTTCAGGAGAAAATGGCAAAGTTACCAGAGGAAGACATCGCAGGAATGGCGTTACGATCCTGCATTCAAAGAGTCAGCAAACGATCAGGCTTACAGACTTTTCACTCTTGCCCTGGCAGGTAATCCCGAAAGAGGCGCTATGAACCGGCTCAGGGAGTCAAATGAATTACCTGCATTGTCAAAATGTCTCCTTTCAGCAGCTTTTGCGGTGTCAGGCAGACCTGAAGCTGCAGGTGAACTTCTTGACATGAGGAGTATTGACAAAGTAAATGAATACTCAACTTACTTTTACGGAAGCCCGGTCCGCGATAAGTCAGTCATACTCTACACACTTTCTGTAATGAAAAAAGAAGAGCAGTCATTGCCTCTACTGAAGTCGTTATGCGATGAATTGTCAGGCAATGGCTGGTACAGTACCCAATCTCTTTCATGGGCTTTATTGTCTTATATGAAATTCACGGAAATGTTCCCGGGCGATGTAAGGGGTAAGGCTAATTTCAATATTACCTTCAATAACATGAAAAGCTCAGGGGATGTCGAACCGGGAAAGATTTTTGTAAAAGAGCTTCAGGTTAAGGCCGGTAAAAATAATCTAAGTTTAGAAAACTTATCATCATCAGCAATTTATCTCAACCTTGTAAGAAAAGGAATTCCTCTAATAAGCGATCAATCAGAAGCAGAAAGGGGACTGAGCATGAAGATAAGTTATGTGAATACTGAAATGAAGCCTGCCGATCAGATTAATCTTCGCCAGGGAACTGATTTTATGATGATAGCAAGGATTACGAATACATCTTTCTCTTCTGCTTCCAATCTGGCTCTCACCCAGATGGTGCCATCGGGCTGGGAAATCCTGAATACAAGGCTTTTCGAAGCAAATTACAGTATCAGGGAAAGCTCATTTGATTACCGCGATTTCAGGGATGACAGGGTATATACATATTTCAGCCTAAAAGCAGGAGAAACAAAAACATTTATCCTTGTTCTTAACGCCGCTTATAAGGGCGAATTCCTTCTTCCCCCTGTATGGTGTGAGGCAATGTATGACAATGGCCTGTACGCCAGGGTCCCGGGCACCCGTGTCAGAGTCACCGAACAGTAGATTGAAAAGTATCATCAAAATAATAATACTGGCAGCCGGGATAATGATTATCCCGGTTCTGCTTTCACCCCTGCCCCGGTTCAAAAGCCCTCTGTCAACAGTAGTGGAGGCATGCGACGGAAGTCTCCTCGGGGCAAGAATAGCAGGTGACAGCCAGTGGAGATTTCCGCCTGCAGCGACAATCCCTGAAAAATTCGAAAAAGCTCTTCTGACATTCGAGGACAGGCATTTCTACCATCATCCCGGTATTAATCCTGTCTCAATGATAAAAGCTCTAAACGATAACATAAAGGCAGGAAAGATAGTGCGCGGAGGCAGTACTATTACAATGCAGGTGGCAAGACTCTCAAGGGGTAACAGGAAGAGGACATATGGAGAAAAAATAATCGAGATACTCCAGGCGATAAAGCTTGAGATATTCAGGTCAAAAAGGGAAATACTGAAAATGTATGTTGCAAATGCTCCTTTCGGGGGCAACAGCGTGGGACTCGATGCTGCATCATGGCGATATCTCGGTAAATCGCCGGGCGATATAACATGGTCTGAGGCATCAGCACTTGCGATCCTGCCCAACGCCCCTTCGCTTGTATACCCGGGCAGAAACCAGGAGATCCTTCTGAAAAGAAGAAATGAGCTTCTGGGAAAATTACTCGAAAGAAAGTACATCGACAGCCTTACATACACTTTATCCCTCGATGAACCGCTTCCCGGCATACCAAAGCAACTTCCGTCACTTGCTCCACATATTACCGATCAGTTTTATCTGCAAAACAGGGGAAAGAGAATACAAACGACAATAGATCCGGCTTTGCAGGAAATGACAATCGATATTGTAAATTCACACCAGAAAGAGCTGGCAGGCAACTTTATCTATAATGTTGCAGCCCTGATAATTGATGTTCCTACAGGCAATGTTCTGGCTTATGCCGGGAACAGTACAAATGAAGAAATGGCATTGCATGGCGGAAATGTCGACATCATCCGTTCAGCAAGGAGTACCGGAAGCATTTTAAAGCCTCTTCTTTATGCCGGATTACAGGCCTCAGGAGAGATCCTTCCCAACACCCTCGTTTCAGATATCCCGACACGGTTCCCGGGCTTCACACCTGAGAATTTCGACAAAAGCTACAGCGGCGCTGTTCCTGCCGGTGAGGCTCTTTCCCAGTCGCTTAATATACCTGCAGTTGGATTGCTCAGGCAATATTCTGTCGAACGGTTCCTTGAACTTCTGAGAAGAACCGGATTTACCACATTTAACAGGAATGCAGATTATTACGGGCTTTCAATTATCCTCGGAGGAGGTGAGACTTCCCTTTGGGAGCTTGCAGGTGTTTATGCATCACTCTCACGGGTACTGGGAAGGTACAATAATGAAAAAAAGTACATAAAAGGTGATTACCATTCCCCGGTGTTAAATAAAACTACTTCATCTGAACAAAATACCGAAGAAACCAATCCTCCACTTTCGGCAGCATCAATATGGCTGACTTACGAAGCGCTCCGGAAAGTAAATCGCCCGGAAACTGAAGCCGGCTGGCAGTATTTTGCATCTGCCCCTGAACTGGCCTGGAAAACGGGAACGAGTTTTGGATTCAGGGATGCATGGGCAGTCGGAACAACTCCTGATTATGTAATTGCTGTCTGGGCAGGTAATGCAGATGGGGAGGGCAGGCCAGGGCTGACAGGCATAACAGCAGCCGCCCCCATTCTTTTCGACCTTGCAGGGATAATGAAAAGGACAGAATGGTTTAAACCTCCGTACGAAGAAATGACTAGCGTAAAAGTCTGCCGCCAAAGTGGTTACAGAGCCGGCCCCGACTGTCCGGAAACAGAAGAGATCATGGTCTGCCTCAATGGTCTCAGAAGCAATGCCTGCCCCTATCACAGAATTATTCATCTCGACAAGACACTGACCATGCAGGTAACAGCCGATTGCGTTCCTTCTTCAGAAATTGTTAATAAACTATGGTTCATACTTCCTCCGGCGATGGAATATTTCTACAGAAAGAAACATACTGAATATGACCCTCTCCCCCCATTTATGAAAGGATGCGGGCATTATAAAAGCCAGGAAGAAATGGAATTCATCTACCCTGCTCAGGGAATAAAAATTTTTATTCCACGGGATCATACGGGAGACCGTACAAGAGTTGTGGCTGAAGCAGTTCACCGAAATCCGGACAGTAAGATCTTCTGGCATCTTGATGAAAAATATCTTGTAACGACAAGGCAGATTCATCAGACCGAGATCTTTGCAGATCAGGGAGAACATGTTCTTACTCTTGTTGATGAAGACGGGAATTCAATAACTTGCAGGTTTTCAATACTAGGTAAGTAAAATCTCTTACTGATTTTAACTCTATTCTTCTTTCGTCCCTTTTTTCATCCCGCCGTTCCCGTGATTTCTTTACCCCCCTGCCCCCCTAAATGGGGGTTAAAGCGGCATTTATTATATTAACCGGATTGATTATTTGAATCAAAGCAAGTTCAACCGATTTCCAATTAAATGCATATTTTTACACCCAAATGATTACATCATCACCTGACGAGCTTTTCCCTGTTGTCGATGAAGCAGGCAATCAAATATCGATTGCAACCAGAGGCTTATGCCATGATGGGAAAAGTAAACTTCTTCATCCAGTTGTTCACATGCATCTTTTTAACGATAAGGGGGAACTTTTTCTGCAGAAAAGAGCGCTTACAAAAGATCTTCTTCCAGGTTACTGGGATACATCTGTGGGCGGTCATGTAAGCCCGGGTGAGCTTATTGAGGAAGCTCTGAAAAGGGAGGCACTTGAAGAAATAGGAATATGTGACTTTTCATTCGAGTTTATTGCAAGATATGTCTGGGAATCAGTCCGTGAAAGAGAACTTGTCTATTCATTCAGGGGAAATTCTGACAGGGAGTTACTTATCGACAGGGTTGAAATAGATGAGGGGCGTTTCTGGAATATAAATGAAATAAAAGCTAATATTGGCAAAGGTATGTTCACACCAAACCTCGAACATGAACTAAATGTGCTGAATATCATTCAGGAATAAACCACGGGATCTGTATAAAAGTGTAATTTTGTTCTTATCCGGCGCTTTACCAGATAAAAGATCTGCGAGCCTTTCTTTGTCTGAAAAAAATATTGATAAATGAAATCAGCAACAATATTCACTTTACTTTTTGTAATAGCAGCCTTTGCAGCCATAATGTCTGCATTATCATGCACACATAAGCCCGACCTGCAGGATGTCCCCGAAATATGTTTCGAATCGGAAGTACTTCCGATATTCCTAAATAATTGTGCCCTTTCAGGATGCCACGATGGTTCAGGAGAACCTGACCTGGTCCTTGACAGTTATACAAATATTATTAAGGGGATTAAAGCCGGGGATCCCAATGACAGCGAAATCTACAAATCAATTACAAAGACTTCGGGTGAGGATAAGATGCCACCGGATCAGCCTCTTTCAACTGACAACCGTACAATAATCCGGTTATGGATTGAACAGGGAGCAAAAGAAACAACATGTCCCTGACAGTATTACCTCATTAACCGACAATTCAATCAATCAGCAATGAAAATCCCTAAAAACATATCAGCATTTACTCTGCTGATAAGTATTTCTCTTTTGTCGTGTTATTATGACAGCGAAGAAGCTTTATATCCGACTATCGGAACCCAATGTGACACGCTTAATGTAACATTCAGCGTTACTGTAACCACTATGCTGGCCAACAGCTGCCTGTCGTGCCATTCCAACACTACAGCAGCCTCATCCGGTAACGGGATACGACTTCAGGATTATACTGATGTAAAAGCCAGAGCTGTCGAAGTTGCAGGTGCAATAAAACATTCCGGAGGGTATTCCCCGATGCCGAAAAACGGAGGCCTGCTGAAAGCCTGCACAATAAACCAGTTTGATGTCTGGATTAAGAATGGTATGCCTGATAACTGAACCTCCTATAATAATCCCTCCGGTATGAAAAAGCAATTTATACTGATTTCCTTTCTGACAATTCCGCTGTTACTGAATGCCCAGGAAAACCTTCTGGATATGCTTGACCAGGATACAAAACCTGAAATTGAATTTACTACGGCTACTTTTAAATCTACAAGAATAATGAACGGTCATTCCGTTGAAAGAATGCCCGGAGGCCAGCTTGATTTCAGGATCTCACACAGGTTTGGAAGAATCAATTCAGGCGCATATGAACTCTTTGGCCTTGACCAGTCTAATATCAGGTTTGGCCTAGAATACGGGATAAATGACTGGCTTATGATAGGGGCAGGAAGAGGCAGTTATGAAAAAACCTTTGATGGCTTCGCCAAATTCTCCGTTTTCCGGCAATCGTCAGGTGCCAGAAAAATGCCGGTATCAGTTACTTTTCTGTCTGCCGTCGCCCTGAATTCATTGAAATGGGCTGATCCCTCAAGAACTAACTACTTTTCATCGCGACTTTCATATGTTGCACAGATCCTTGTTGCCAGAAAGTTCAGTCAATCGTTTTCATTTCAGCTGATGCCTGCATATGTTCACAGAAATCTTGTTGCAACTGAGCTTGATCCGAATGACCTTTTTACTATTGGTGCCGGGGGCCGCATCAAGCTGACCCGCAGGATCAGCTTCAACGCAGAATATTATTATCTGGCAAATCCGAAAAAATACCTCAGCCAGGAAGTCTATGATCCGTTATCCGTAGGATTTGATATTGAAACAGGCGGCCACGTATTTCAGCTGATTTTTACCAATTCGGTTGCAATGATAGAGAAAGGTTTTATTGGTGAAACAACAGGAAGCTGGGGCTTAGGGGATATACATTTCGGATTCAATATTTCGAGGGTCTTTTCTTTTAAGAAACATTAATGACTATGCTGAACTAATTCTCTGTTAATTTGTTATTTGCTCAATAACCAGATAATTATTCAAAAAACATGAAGCGATTAATTTTTATAATCATAATCACAGGCATTTTTATTCAGGCTTCCGGGCAGAAATATATTACCAAAAACGGATATATAGGCTTCTTCTCGCATACTCCGGTTGAAGACATCAAGGGCGACAATAACCAGGTTGCCAGCATACTGGATATTTCAAACGGGGAGATAGTCTTCCAGGTTCTGATTAAGTCTTTCAAATTTGAAAAAGCGCTTATGGAAGAACATTTCAATGAAAACTATATGGAATCGGAAAAATATCCAAAAGCAACATTTACAGGGAAGATATTAAATCCTTCAGCAGTCAGTTTTTCAACACCCGCGATCTATGAAGTCGAGGTGGAAGGAGACCTCAGTATTCATGGAGTTACAAAGAAGGTTAAAGAAAAAGGAAGCATAGAAATAGCAAAGGGATCCATTTCAGCCAATTCCAGGTTCAGCATTGTACCTGAAGATTACAACATTAAAATTCCGAATGTCGTAAGGAATAACATTGCAAAGACTATTGAGATCACAGTAAACATAAAATATTCAACATCAGGCAACCAGTGAAACTAAAAAGACCTTACAGATATATCCTTATTGTTATTCTATTAACAGGACTTGCCGGACTTATTACCGGGATATATTTCTATAATCTTCGTGATAAGGATCTGCTGAAGGAAAAACCCGATTTTTTAATATCTGCCGAGGAACTTCAGAAAGAATTTGAATCGGATGAAAATGCTTCAAACATAAAATTTGTAAATAAAATAATTGAGGTAACGGGAGTTATATCATCACTTGAAAAGGGAGAGAATAATTCCATGAATATAGCACTTTCCACCGCCAATAGCATGTCATCAGTTATATGCACAATTACCGCAGAGACAGACGCTTCGGGGCTTGTTTCCGGACAGACTGTTACACTTCGTGGAGAATGCTCAGGTTTTCTTATGGATGTACTGCTTAATAATTGTGTTTTGATACGGAAATAGGTTTTTTTTTTCTTAATTCGTGATATATAAACGGATAGAAGATGAAAAAAATCTACGTCGCTTTGCTGGCTTTTCTAACTCTTCAGCCTCTTGTTTCCCAGCCCGATCGCAAAAATCTCACCCTGCCACCCCATCCTATTGACCCTCAGCTGGTTCAGGACCAGGATGAAATGACATGGGATAATTATTGTCCGATACCGGGTAAAAACTGGGCTGATCCGAATCTGGTTCCCGGCAGGAAATTCAGGATGGCCCTTGTTGCAGTTGATTTTCCGGATCAGCCATTTGTAATTACTCTCCCAAAAAATTCTGATCTTTTCGGAAATCCGCAAATCGATCCTGTGAAAAGGGAAAATGTCCCTCAGTTTTATTCAGATTTCTGGCTGAAACCATCAGCAGTTAATCATGGTCAGACAATAAACGGCTACTGGATGGAACAATCGCGCGGGAAATTCGGCATCACAGTCCTTGAACCGTTCGGTCCTTACAGGATGCCTCTTAACCTGTGGGAATATGGTCTCAACGAGTACAGGCAAAACAACTATACTCCCGACGGGACAGTTGCCCGAAGCAGGATGGAGCCGCATATTGATTCACTCTGGAAAGCAGATGCCGGAGATATTAAATCGCAGTATGATGCAGTTCTGAGGATCTACGCCGGTTACGATGAAACCGGAGTATGGCAGGAGTTCGGTGAGATGAAATTCCTCTCCAGAGACGATATCCCTGCTGAATGGGGAAATCCTGATACAACATTGCCACGCTGGGTACCTACAAGGTATGTTCCATGGACTTCGTGGAAAGCCGGTCAGATGCAGTGGGGCCTTTCATCCATCAGGCAGGGTGAAAATTCGGGTACTATAACACATGAACTCGGGCACTATGCCTTCGACATCGGAGACAACAACAATAATCCTTATGTCCAGCCTTACCGCAGGGCAGGCTCCGGACCATGGGACATGATGGACAGGGGCTCGTTCAATGGCCCCGGCGGTCCGCATAAAAGATGGGTTATACCTGCCACAATGGGAGCCTCAATGCCTGCCGGCCTCATGCTCAGGAACAGGCTGCTGAACGGCTTCATTCAGAAGAATGAAGTTCTTACCCTGAGCCGCGAAGACCTTGCATTTTCGGGCCCTGTGGTAGCAGAAATAACTGCAAGGGAAGTTGACCCGCTCCCCGGAACCTTTGCAGGAATCATTCTACGTCTCGACGGGGATGATCCACACGACAGGACACCTGCTGATGATCCTTCAGTAAACCCTCTGTCTCCGGGGATCCCTGATTATGACTTTTATTCACTTGAGGTGGTAGAGCGAATCGGTTACGACTCTTTCTGCCCCGACCAGGGTGTTCTTATTGCAAAGAACAAGGATAACGAAGGCCGCAATGGAGGTCCAAATCAGTTCAACTGCTTTAACTGGGTCATTGATGCACATCCTGAAGATATAAATATGGTTGATTATATAAAGCCTGACGGACAGAAGATTATGAGGACAATTGCAGATTACAGGCAGCTGAACGATGCATTGTTCCATGCAGGACTTAATTCGGGCAGCAGTTATGAATTTGTTGATTCAGCCAATAACCTTCATTTTTATATTATAGATGTGGAGAGGCGAAGAAATCCAGGCTGGATTTCTACATATAAAATTGGAATAAGACCAATAAAGGGCGGTGAATTGCAAAAAAGGGAATTTGCATTGACACCTCCTGTTCAAAAGAAAATAAGTGGGAACAGTGGTTATGTGTTTTTCACTTTAAAAAACACAGGAGAACCGTCAGGATCAGATCCTTCTCTTCATTTTCAGAACACATTGAGATGGCTCAACAACGATATTTACAGATTATCGGTAAGTACCGGAGAAAAGGGGCCGGATGTTCAGCTTTTAAATAGTCTTGTCGCACTTGGACCTGGAGAGTCTTATGAAATTCCGGTATATGTTTCGGTTAAAGGAGTTAATGGTAAAAAATCAAGATTCTTTCTTACAGCACGGTCTGAAACCGATCCGGATGTCATTATAAGGAAAAAGGCAACAATAAGGTTGCGGCACTGACATCTATTTTTCAGATGACCATAATGATAATAATGCTAAATTTAAATGCTGAAGATTTTTTGTCAGATTTAATAATTCATCATGGATAAAACAGTCAAAATACTGGTACTTAACAATGCGATTGAAGCAAATCTTCTGGATGGTTTGCTTCAGGAAAGGAATATTCCGCATGTAATCAGATCATATCACGATTCAGCCTACGACGGTATGTTCCAGCTGCAGTACGGATGGGGACAGCTCGATGCTCCTGAAGAATTCAGGGACGAAATAATAAGCATTTATGAAAATATGTCTACGGAACCTATAGATTAGTCCTCCCGCATCCTTTTGTTCTTGCCTGAAAAGTTCCCTTTTTCCAAACCCTTTATAAAGAAATAGCTTAATCCGCCAATAATTATTATGGCAACAAGGAAAAGACCATAGGAGACTTTCCAGTTTGCTTCTCCGCCGGTCATCATTGTCCATTCTGACATCCCTCCTATGCTTGCAAGAAGGGTCAGCGGCATGAATACTGTTGTTATCATTGTTAATCTCTTAACAGTCGCATTAGTCTCATTTGAAGCCTGTGTCATCTTGTTGTTAAGGAGTGATGTATATAGCTCCATAAGGCTTGTTTCCATTTCACGGTAGGTCTCTGTAAGTTCAAAGAATTTTGAAATATGGTCGTAAATATCCCTGTATGGAGCAATGAGTTTTTCGGGTACAAAAGGACAGTCGAGCCTGTTTATTTTAACCAGTATCTCTCTTTCGTGGTACAGGCTTTTCCTTAATCCTGCAAGATTTCTTCTTAATCTGATAAGCCTCATCGGATTGAAATTTTCAACATTATCAACAATGCAATCCTCCGATTCCTCAAGTTCATCTTCCATTGTATCGAAAGAAGCATATTTCTGATCGACCAGGAAATCCAGAATCTTGTGCATGAGCATGGCCGGACTTGTTTTCAGATTCTGAGGATCATTTTCAATGATTTCTTCAATGTTTTTAAATGGTCTTCTATCTTCTGAATTGTGTCCGCTTACTGTTATGAGGAAATTCTTTCCGATAAAAAGGTTGACCTCATCAGTGTAAAGAGTCTCATCCGTATATGAAAAGGCAGTAAACAATATGAAAGTGTTGTTCTGAAAATGTTCAATTTTAGGTACCTGCTTGTCGTCAAAGCAGTCTTCAACCGACAGAGGATGGATGCCGATAAGGTCAATGAGCAGGTTGAGATCTTCCTTCTCCGGTTTATAATAATTCAGCCAGATAAAACCACCTTCTCTTAAAGCTGTTACAGCTTCGGCTACGGTTTCAACACCATAAAACAGGCTATTTGCGGAAAAATGGTAAAATTTTGATTCAGGCATTAATTTATCATTAAATGTTCTACTGAAAAAAGTTCTGAAGAAAAACAAATATCCAATTTAAACAAAAAGGATGAGGTGATTAAAAACGCGGGAAACAATTTTTGTAAACAGCATGATGCACTGATAACTTTGTGTTTTGCGCAATTTCTGGCAACCATTGCCTTTTTCGCCCAATCCCCCCTGAATGGGGGCTAAGAATCTGTAAATATGATCTTTAACCCACCTTTAGGGGGGAGTGGGTGGGTGAAACACACCAGGGGGGCCGGGGGGTGAAACATAACAGTGGTGCAGATTCATTTGTGTCTTTGTTATAATTCTTTGCGTAATCCTTTGCAACAATCGGGGTTAATGGACTTTCTTACCAGGTAATCAGGGTCTTATTCAAAGAAATAAAAGCTTCAAAAATCCTTTGCAATTTTTTCTGTTGCTAATCTGTCACATTCATCTATTTTTTCGGTCTTTTATGGGAATAAACAATGAAATTGACTTCATTTTATGATTTTTTTAACTTTTGTAAGTAAAATATCTCATAAATGGAGTTAATTTTACGCGCACTAAATAAGGACGGAAACTATTGAAAATAATCAGATTGTATTGATGTTTACACCCGACAATTTGTTATGGCTCAAAGAATGCGTTGCAATTTTCTTCATGACATTTCTTCATGAGGATGCTGCAATTATTGCATCAGCATTTGCAACTGTTCATGAAGACTTACCTGTTCCGCTTGCTTATGTTAGTGTATATCTCGGGATTGTTGTCGGAGATATTCTTATATATGGACTTGGCCACTTTGCCCAGAAAAATGCATGGCTGAGATCAAAAATCATTGGTCCCAAGGTTGAAAGGCTTAAGGCCTGGCTGCATACCCATCTTGTACGTGTGCTTGTTCTTTGCCGTATTACACCCGGACTATTATTCCCGACTTTTGTTGCATGCGGATGGTTCAGGATACCATTCATGGGTTTCGCAACAGTCTCCATAATTGCCGGCGCTATCTATTCCTCAATTGTACTGACAATTGTTATACTTTTCGGGGACCTTGTCCTCAACCAGATCGGATACTGGGCATGGGGTGCGCTTGCAATTATTATTGTCGGAATTGCATTACGAAATTCATTTAAATCACGCTGGAGTAAAAAAACAGAAAAAGCAATGGGCGATCTACCTCCTTCATTTATTTCCGTATTTAAAAAATATATGCCGGATCTTAAGCACAAATTCCACGGCATGCCAACACTCGACGATCTCAAAAAGACCGTCATGAAAGCGGAACATATTCCAAATTCAATCCTGTATATCCCGGTTGGGCTGTATTATATCTTTCTTGGATTGAAATACAGAAGTTTTACACTTCCTTCTGCTTCAAACCCTAATATTGAGACAGGAGGTTTTATGGGCGAATCGAAGTCCTCCGTGCTGAATATGGTCGGACCCGGACAACAGACATGGATAGCCGAATTTGCAACAATGCACAGGAATGGGGTCCCCGGGGAAAAAGATCTTGAAAATGCCATTGCCCTGATGAATGAGAAGAAGCTTACATTTCCCGTAGTTGCCAAACCGGATATTGGCTGGAATGGATATGGTGTAAGACTTATCGAGGACAGCAATCATCTTCTTCAGTATATTTCCGAATTTCCTCATGACGAAAATATTATACTTCAAAAACCTGTTCCATTCGATGGTGAAGCGGGGATATTCTACGTCAGAATCCCCGGTGAGGAAAAAGGTAAAATACATTCTGTCACCTTACGTTATTTCCCGTTTGTAACAGGCGACGGCAAATCGACACTGAGAGAACTTATTGAAAATGATGAACGCACGAAATTAAGATCAGGATATTACCTTGGCGGGAAACCTGAACATGTAGGCTTTGACGAGACCGACCTTGAACAAATACCCTCAGAAGGTGAACTAATAAGGCTTTCATTCATTGGCAGCCTGAGGGTCGGGGGGCTTTACCGGAATGCCTCCCATCTTATTACACCTGAACTTTCGGAACGTTTTGACATGATTGCCAGAAGTATGCCTGAGTTTTATTTTGGCCGTTTCGATATAAGGTTTGAATCTATTGATAAGCTCATGAAGGGAGAAGGATTCAACATTATTGAGATAAATGGTGCCGGTGCAGAAGCCATACAGGCCTGGGATCCCAACAGCGGACTGATGACACTTTACAGGGAGTTTTTCAAAGCCTACAGGATGCTTTTCAGAATCGGAGATCTTAACAGGGCAAGAGGCTATAAACCAATGCCCTTCCGCGCTTTCATAAAAGCAATCCGCCATCAGAACAGGTTAATTGAACAATATCCTCCTGCCGGATAATCAATTTTTGCTATATTTACCTGAACTATAGCAACTATTTATGAGGCCTCCTGCGAGCGTCAGTAAAGCTCTCTTTATACTAAATCCATATGCCGGCATCCCGCCTGTGAAATTTATAATCACAAAGGAGCTCGACCGCAGGAGAAATGAACTCGCCTTTTTTAAATCGCTAAGCGTTGATGAATCGGGTGCCCTGATCAAACAAAACTTCAATAAATATGATATTTTTATTGCAGCCGGGGGCGATGGAACTGTTCATACTGTAGCCTCGCAGCTGAAAGGAAGCGGGAAGATCCTTGGTGTGCTCCCGATAGGGTCGGGTAACGGTTTTGCCAAAGAGCTTGGATTCCGGACAAACATAAGATCGCTTCTGAAGGATATTGAAAAAAACCAGACCATTGATATTGATGTAATTGAGATCAATGGCAATCTTTGCCTGAATGTGGCAGGAGTGGGCCTCGACAGTCTGGTTGCACATTCCTTCGACAAGTTAAAAACCAGAGGATTCTGGTCATATGCGCTAGTGACAATGACTACCTTTTTCAGACTAAGTCCTCTTAAGGTAACCATTACTATTGAAGATGAGCCACCTCTTTATGAAGAACTTTTTGTGCTTACCATCGCCAATACAAGACAGTTTGGATATAATTCATTCATTGCCAGCAATGCCCGTCCCGATGACGGGAAAATGGACCTGGTTTTGATCCGACCCTTTCCAAAATGGTTGTTCCCGGTATTCGTTTACAGACTTTTTACAGGAACCCTTAATAAATCAAAATATGTAGGATATATTTCTACAGGAAAAAAAGTTACAATAAAAACTGATGAGTCGAGGTTCCATATCGACGGTGAACCTGTAAGCTTTAAAGAGGAGGTATCTGTTAAAATCAGGAAGAATGCTCTGAAAGTTCTGAAAGTAAAACATAACAAGTTAAACTAACAATACTTCTGAAATGAAAAATATTCTTCTTCCCACAATCCTGTTGCTTTTAGCATTTCAGCTCTACTCGCAGGTATCCGGTGATATTAATGAACGCCGGGTTTCCCTTCCCAACGGATGGCAGCTTACTCCTGCGGGGAAAATTTTACCTCTTGGCGATTTTCCGCTCAACATAGCAATATCGTCCGATAAAAAGCTGGCTGCTGTTACAAATAACGGGCAGAGCACCCAGACAATCCAGCTTATTGATCTGAAAAAAGAAATTGTCACTGACTCCGTCGTTATCGGAAAATCGTGGCTGGGGCTTGCATTTTCGCCTGACGGGAAATCATTATATGTCTCAGGGGGGAATGATAATTTCATAATTAAATATTCAGTACGAAAGAAGGAACTTATTAATTCCGATACTATAAGATTAGGCTTACCCTGGCCTGAAAAAATCTCGATAGCAGGAATCGCAATTGATGACAAAAAACAGGTGCTGTACACGGTTACAAAGGAAAATAACTCACTTTATTCGATCGACCTTATTACCAAACAAATAATTACACAAACCCAGCTTGGAGGAGAAGGTTACACATGTATCCTCTCACCCGACAGGAAAATCCTTTATGCAACATGCTGGGGTTGTGACAAAGTGGTGATATTTGATACATATCTCCAGAAAATCACCGGATCTGTGGCAGTTGGAGATAATCCTAACGACATGTGCATTACATCCGATGGCAATTACCTTTTTGTTGCGAATGCCAATGATAACAACGTATCCGTTATAGATACAAGGCAGATGCGGGTTATTGAAAATCTCAACACAGCGCTTTATCCCGATTCACCAGCCGGATCTACAACAAACAGCGTTGCCCTGAGTGCCGATGAAAAAACACTTTTTATTGCAAATGCAGATAATAACTGCCTTGCAGTATTTGACGTGTCAGTGCCCGGGAAGAGCAAGGCAAAAGGATTTATCCCTACAGGCTGGTACCCCACATGCGTCAGAACCGTAAAGAATAAGATCCTCGTTTCCAATGGCAAGGGCATGACATCGATGGCAAACCCATACGGACCAAACCCGACACGGCGGGGCGAAGAAGTAGTATATCAGGAAGGCGGTAAAGAACATACTATCAAAGTGCAGTATATAGCAGGACTTCTAAGGGGAACCATGAGTATAGTGACAAATCCTGATGAGAACGAAATGGGAACATATTCAAAGGCAGTTTATGCTAATACACCCTATACCAAGGAAAAAGAACTTAATACCGAAAGTGCTCCGGGAAATCCTGTTCCTGCAAAGGTCGGTGATCCCTCTCCCATCAAACATATCTTTTATATCATCAAGGAAAACCGTACATACGACCAGGTACTTGGCGACATGCCTGAAGGAAACGGCGATAAGAACCTTGTTTTGTTCGGGGAGGACATAACACCAAACCATCATGCCATTGCAAGGGAATTCGTCCTTCTCGACAATTTCTACGTCGATGGCGAAGTAAGTGCCGATGGTCATAATTGGACAATGGGAGCATACGCAACAGATTATCTTGAAAAGAACTGGCCGACCAGCTATGGAAGCAGAGGCGGCTCATATCCCGGGGAAGGAGCAAGGGAAATCGCGAACAACAAACTGTTTTTGTGGGATCAGTGTAAAAGCCACGGCGTGAGCTATCGGACCTATGGTGAGTTTGTCGGTAATGATGGACCTACCATAAAGGTTCTTGAAGGAAATTACTGCAAAAATTTCACTCCCTGGGTGCAATCGGTACGTGATACGGTAAGGTTCAGACAATGGAAACATGATTTTGATTCTCTTCTTACAATAAATTCAGTTCCAGGATTTAACAGTTTAAGATTTATTAATGACCATACTGAGGGTCTCAGCCTCAACAAGCCGACTCCTTTTGCACATGTTGCCGATAACGACCTGGCACTTGGAATGTTTCTCGATTATCTGAGTCACAGCCCGATATGGAAAGAAAGTCTTGTCATTGCTGTCGAGGATGATGCACAGAATGGACCGGACCACGTGGATGCACACAGAAGCATTGCACTTATAGCAGGGGGATTTGTAAAACAGGGATTTGTTGACCACACTCCTTATACAACAAGCTCATTGTTGAGAACAATGGAACTTATCCTCGGCCTCCCGCCGATGACACAATATGATGCGGCTGCCAATTCGCTCTGGAGATGTTTCAGCAATACTCCTGATCATCCTGCCTATACAGCCAGGCCTGCAAAAGTTGATCTGAATGAAAAGAACCTTGCTCAAAATAAATGGCAGGCTTTAAGTGAAACCTTCGATTTCACCGTTGAGGACAGGGTTAATGATTTTGACTTCAACGAAGTATTATGGAGGTCAGTAAAAGGTCTCGATTCACCATGCCCTCCTTCCGTAAGGGCTGCCTTCCTGACAACGGAATCAGAGGATGATGAAGACTGATATCAGGTTCCTGAGATTATAGAGATTGACTGGTTTCCGAAAGTGTAAAATTTATCGGTACCATATACCATACAGGTACAGCTTTTCCTCCCTGCATCCCCGGATGGAATCCTGATAGAAGGCTTACAACCCTTGCGGCCTCAGCATCGAGAAGAGGATCAACCCCTTTAATGACTGAAATAGCCTCCGGTTTACCCTCAGTGTTTACAGCAAACTTTATTATTACTTTACCCTGGGTTCCCTTGGCTTTCGCCTCTGAGGGATATACTGTATTTTCTGCAAGGAATCTGAGGAGTTCGCCCTCACCTCCGGGATAACGAGGCATCTGCTCAACCACCACATAAGGTTCAGCAGGAGTTGGAATTGGAGGCGATACTACAGCAAGCTTTTGAATGTTGGGAATACTGGCACTGTTTAACGGCTTTTTCTTTTCAGGATTATTGTTCCCCAAGGTTTTCATTTTCTCAAAGTCCGGTCGGGGCAGAACCTGATAACCGACCCCGTTTACTGTTGATTTTTTTTCAGTACCAGGTACTACCTTACCGGAAGAGAAACCTTCACCGGCAGGCTTATATTCCGGTGTGGCAAAAGCATAGAAAATGAATACGATAACAGGTACAATCAGAAATAATTTTATTTTTTTATAAGGCGACCTGAACGCTTTGTTCATCATCTCAAACCGCCTTCTGTTCAATGAGTAACTAAAGTAATTGGAAAGGTTTATGGCCTTTGTTCCCAGAAGCTGGTTTACAAGAACCGCTTTATACAATGCCCGGTCAGCACCTGTTTCAAGAGCCACCTCGTCGGCTATATATTCATGATTTTGGCGTATAAACCGTATGTAAATCCATGCAAAAGGATTGACCCACTGTATAAGACGTAACAAATCGGCCAGCAACAGGTCAACCCAGTGCATCTGATTAACATGGACAAGCTCATGGTTCATTATAGCATCCATTTCCGCACCTGAAACCGAAGGGTTTATAAAGATGTAGTTCAGGAAGGAAAACGAACCGGAAAACTCAGATGTTTTAACAATCTTTGCATTGTTAATAATATTTATCTTTTTCCCTCTGACACTCTTCAATAGGCTGGTAATCTGTACTATAGATTTGAAAACCAGAAGAAGGATTCCCGCGAAATATATTGCAGTCAGCAAATTGCCGGCATCAAATCCTATTCCTGAAAGGTGAGATGTGCCATAATCCAGTCCGGCAGGGTATTGAAATCCTGCAACTTCATGTCCGGGAGGTAATGCTGTTTTGTAATGAAATGTTATCAGCGGGAATAAAAATGAAACCAGGATACCCGCCACCAGATAATATCTTTTAAGCCTGAAAAACCGTTCATTTTGCAGGAACAGGAGATAAACAAGTGAAAAGCCGGCGAGCCATATCGCCGATTTTAACAGGTACCATGCAAAAGATTCCATTATTTAGTCTTTTTTGTCTTCTTAAGCTCTTTTTTTGTATCCTCAAGCAATTCCTCAAGTTCCTTTATCGACATATCTTTTTCCTTCGCAAAAAATGAGGCCATCGCAGGAAATGAACTGTTGAAATAACCATCCAGAAGCCTGAACAGCTGGCTCTTTGAATATTCTTCCTTCGAAACTATTGGGTGATAAAGATGGGTATTGCCATAAGCCTTATGTCCCACAAAACCTTTCTTTTCGAGCACCCTTACAACTGTCGATACGGTGTTTCTTGCAGGCCTGGGTTCGTTGAAGCAGAGTCGTATATCTTTAACTATACCCCGTTTCATATTCCACAGTATCTGCATTATCTCTTCCTCTGCCTTTGTCAGGTGTAACTTCTCCTTTTTTTTCATTTTCTTTTCCTCCAAGTTTTATATTTGTTTAAATGATTCTTTCCCTATTATGCTTTTTTAGAATTATCTGCAGGCTGAAATCCCGGACACATATCTTCTGCAAGCTTCTTCCTGATCAGGAAATACAAGACTGCATATACTACAAAGTTATGACTAATTATTCAGTTGCCCAACTATTTTATTTATATCAGGCCTAATAAATTAGTCTTATCTTGTTCGGGCTAAAAACAAGGATCTGAAGAATATCTGAATCGCAATATTTTGTGGTTATCATGATCATATCATAATTTTGTAAAAACAGAAATGCAATTTATAATTTACTGAAATTTCAGACTGCCCATGAAGAACTCCATGACACTATTCGGATGTGGACCAAAGCTGGCAATACTTTGCCTGCCATATATATTACTTTCACTGGCAGTAATGTTCAGATTTCCGGATTTTCTTGATCTCAGGTTCCTGAACAATTCACCTTCCAGGATTCTGGGATTAATCTGGCTTCTTACAGGGATAATATTCTGGATTTACTCTGCAGTCTATTTCCTGAAATACTTCAAACCCGATGTCCTTCTTACAGCCGGACCGTTTGGGCTTTGCAGGAATCCGATTTACTCGTCAATTATAGTTTTTATTATTCCATCGCTGGGGTTCATTTTTCATTCAGGATTAACATTATCGATTGCAGTTGTGCTTTACATCGGATTCAGGATCTCAATTCACGGAGAAACAAGTATACTCAGGAAGATCTTCGGAGAGAAATATGAAAGCTATGAGAGATCAGTCAATGAGATCTTTCCGGTGCCCCGTAAACTTTTCCGGGGGAAGGCCTGATTTTCCTGCCAGGCCACTTGCATTATTTTATTGCTGCTTGAACCGGCTTTTCTCCTCCTTTGCAATTTCGCAGTAGATCTTACTTATATCCTCTTTAGGCGACCTGCAGAGGAATACCTTGAGTCCTCTTTCCCTGAAATAAATATCCTCAACGCTTCCGATTTCCTTCACATCCGAGAATAATTCATCCATGTTGTTCCGGTCCCTGTAAATATAGATAACCGGATTTCCAGGAATAGAATCGGGGGCCCAGAAAACATAGCTTTCATGAAACGTGACAGCTTCCGGAAGCCCGTATTTTTTCCCATAGAAATATATGGCACCTGCGTAGCCGTAACTTTTTTCTCCGAAAATCGTGCATCGGGTTTTCTCTTCGTCTGGAAGCGAATTATAAGCAGCAGAAACAATCCGGGCAAGTTCGTCCCATCCGGTCATATCAGCGTAAGCCTGAGAGAAATCATGTTTTGTACCGTTATCCCATTCAAGGAGAGGATGAAAAATAAAATTACGTGTCATGGAAACATATTTTCCATAGTTTTCATATGAAAGCACAGGCAGTCCTGAAGGCAGTACAATAAGCGACATTAAAACAGAGACGATAACAATACAATTGCGCACAATATGGATCGACCCTGTGAAATATTTTTCAAGGTAGCATCCGCCTGCTGCAAACAGGACCGGCATAATCACAAGCCCGTAATAACCTTTCCCTTTCAGGCTAAGCATAAGCAGAAACACAACCAGTGCCGATACTCCCAGGTATCTGAAATGCTTTTCTTTTTTACTGAAGGTCAAAAATGCAAAACCAATAACGGCAATCAGAGTGGATCCCTGACAAAATGAGAATAAAGAAGCCGGGAAATAGCCTAATCCAAGAAGGTCGATCTGACTGCTTTTAAGTTCACCCATATGCAAAAGCACGGGCCAGGCATGATCATACTGCCATATTATATTCGGAGTTATAATTATCAGGCATAATAAAATTGCCATCAGAAAATACCGGGATGCAAGAATACGTCGGTAATAACTGAAAAACAAGGCCGGAATTATCCCCACGGCCAGAAACAGGATTGAATATTTATTCAGAAGACCTAACCCCGTAAGAAATCCGACAGGCAGCCACAATAAAGGATTGTTTGTTTTAATCATTCTGATTATAAGCAGAGTGCAAAGGATCCAGATGAATTCTTCAAAAGAATTGGGTGTAAAGAGCGTTCCGGTAAGTAAAAACCCGGGGGCCAGAAGATAAGACGATGCTGCAATTCCAAGGGCTAAAACACCTCCTCCTAACTCCTTCACGATCAGTGAAATCAAATAAACTGATGCAGCACCCAGAACAGCCGGAAAAAATCTGATCCCGAATACTGAAAACCCGAATATCTTATGGACCAGAAAAGCGATAAAACCTGTAGCCGGGGGCACGGTTGCATACCCTGAACTGAGATGATCTCCCATATTGAAGAAAAGCATTTCATCTCTGAGTAGTTCGTACTTTGTATTAGTAAGGAAATGAAGCAACAGCTTCGCGGCAATAAACATTATTGTAATAGTCCAATACCTGGCAGAGCCGGGTTTATTTAGCAGCTTTTTCATATCTGTATGCATATTTAATGTGATTAACTAGCCAGGAATAGAATTCAAGCTTTCCATTATAAGAATGGATGTTTTCAAATGCAAGGAGGAAAGATTCCTGCATAAGATCTTCAGCCTTGCTCTTTTCGCTGATTATCTGAAGGCACAGGTTATAAAGAGGCTTATAATAAATTTTATAAACCTGTAACTGGGCTCTCTGGTCTCCCATTCGGCAGGATTCAATAAGATCATGGATTTCTGAGCCGCGATCTGATTGAAGGTTTACAAATTGCTTATTCATTGCGAACTGTTATTATTGTTGAAGCAAATCTACAATTGCTACATACCGGATAAAGAACATCCTTATAAGGATGATGTACATCCTTATCGGCATGTATTTCAATCAGTAACTAATTATCAGATTATCAGGCGCCTGATGATTTTCTGAATTCTGAAGGAGTCTTGCCTGTCAGTTTACGGAAAGCATTGTTAAAAGCGGTTTTGGAATTATATCCGACCAGTTCTGATAACTCTTCTATAGTAATTCTTGCCCCTTTATCACCCTTGAGTATATTTTTGGCTTTTTCAATCCTGTAATCTGCGAGAAGCTCAAAAAAGTTTTTCCCGAGTTTTTCATTTATCACCTGTGAAACATGATGGTGGCTTTGTCCAATCTTTTTTGACAGATCAGAAAGGGAAGCCAGGCTTTCCATGAAATATTCCTTTTTTTCGAATTCTGAGATTATATCATTAAGAATCTTTTGTTTACTAATCTCATTCAGAGATGATTTCCGGTATTTCACATCGGGTAGGTCAATAAATGAAGTGGTCCTCTCAAAGTAAGTCGATTCATTCATCACTCTCAGTGTTGTCATGAGCGTGAAAATGCCTACATAGACTCCTATGAAATAATCTCCCAGGTCAGCCTCGAAGTTTAGTTTTACAACAATGAAAATTATTACAATAATCAGCAGATGAATTACCATGTTTCTTAAAGACCTTAGTACATCATCAGTAGTATTGAACAATGACGAACCGGATAAATGAGCCGTGTGGGAGATTTTAGAAAATGAAAGACCGACATATACTAAAATCTGCGATGCAGTTGCAAGGTTGAGGTATTTCTTCAGATTAAGCGGATCGGGCTGGATCACCAGGCGGACATCAAGTCGTGGCCAGTCAGGGTGATAACTTGCAACATAGGAATTGTATTTAAACTCATTTGTCTGAATGTAATCAAACATCATATAGGCAAGATAAAGAACAGGGAGAAGGAAATGAAGCCACTCCCTTTTTGATCGAATCTGATCAATGCTTTTTTTTACAAACAAATAAAGGAAAGGGCCTAGCACAAGATTGAGCGGTTCAGTGAAATTTGTAAGAGGCAATACTTTAACAATAAGTCCGGTCATGTTCAGAAACTGCTCAAGTATACAGAGTGAGAGAGAAAGTAGAAGCAGACCCTGATACCTGTTGGCCTGATTATTCGGAGATCGTTTAAGTATAAAGAAGAGGGAAAGAACAAAACCAAGGAAAATTCCAAGGAATACAAACATTGAAACTGCAGAGAGATTTGTCGCCTGGTTCATGATCCAAATCTAATTATCTTTTAGATAAATACATGAATTTGGATTTAAGATAGAATAAATTTGATAAAATTTTTAAACTGGAACAAAAAATGAACCGTCATGAAAGAAAGTATTAAATGCGGAACTCAATCATCAAATGCTGTCTATGGTCTCGGCTTTATCGGGGCAGCAATTTATTTCATTTCAACTGCAACCAGTTTCTGGATGGGAGTTCTGGGCTTCCTGAAAGCAATTGTCTGGCCTGTATTTCTTGTGTTTGACCTTTTCAAGCATCTTGCCGCTTAGACAAACCTGATTAAGCATATTTGCCCTGAACTAATAATCGGATGAAGAGGAGTTCATCTGAATCCCTTTAATTATTTCGATCCCTTTTGAAGTGCCTATTCTTGAAGCGCCTGCATCGATCATTGCAAGAAATTTCTCAGGCGTGTGGATAGATCCGCTTGCTTTTACTTTCAGTCCCTTTGGAGCAACAGTATCATGCATCAGCCTGACTTTTTCAACTTCGCAAGGTTTGCTTCCCCTCAGCAGACCAACAGATGTTTTAACAAAATCGGCACCAGCATCAGCTACAATATTGCAGGCCCTTACAATCTCTTCGTCGGATAACAGTTCAATTTCGATTATTACTTTAAGCAGGGCATTCTTCGCCCTTATCTGTTTCAGGACTGCATCAATGTCGCGTTTGACATGATCTGTTTTCCCGCTTTTAAATGCCGAGACATTCATAACCATGTCAATTTCGTCGGCCCCCATCCTGAGATAGGTTTTTGCCTGCTCCTCCTTTATCTGGATCAGCTCATTCCCGAATGGAAATCCTACCACAGTTTCAAGCATAACACCAGAATCTCTGATTTTCTCCTTCGCCAGTTCGATATAATGAGGAAAGACAACTACCGCATGAAAAGAATATTCAACAGCTTCCCTGCAAAACCTTATGATTTCATCTTCCGTAGCATCCATTTTCAATGGACTATGGTCAATAAACCGAGAGTATTTGGCTATCTCCATCATTCTTTCAATATTTTAAAATACTGATATCCATTTCCAGATATCCTAAAAATAACAACGTATTGTTTTATGTCTCAAATTTACTTTTTTAGTACGGCAAATGTGATATATTAAACAGAAGGTTTTGTAAAATTGTGTCTGTATCTTTTAAAATACTCATCTATGAAAAATAAAGTTACTCTAATATTGCTGATGTGCCTTTTGGCATTAAATATTACTTACGGGCAGGCAAACCGTATACTGACCGCAGCTGATTACCAGCGTGCAGCCTCGATGCTTGCTCCCAATGTTAATAAATTAACAGACAACGACATACGTCCTGAGTGGCTGCCCGACGGGAGGCTATGGTACAAGTCAATGAAAGGTAGTAAAGTTGAATTTATCCTGTTCAACCCTGCCGATGGTAAAAAAGTGGTTGTGCCGACAAGAAAGGAACTGTTTGAGAAAGCTTCATATGTCCATGAGGGAAACAACGTTATGTTTAATGAAATTTTATCACCCGACAAAAAATATGTTGCATTTATTCGTGACTGGAATCTCTGGATCAGGGAAATTGCTACAGGAAATGAAAGGGCTTTGACTGCCGATGGAATAGAAAATTTCGGCTATGCAACCGATAATGCAGGATGGAAACACAGCGACAGGCCTGTTCTGAGCTGGTCGCCCGATTCACGTAAGATAGCAACATTTAAGCAGGACCAGCGGCATGTAAGCGATATGTACCTTGTTAAGACAAAAGTTGGAGCGCCTGAATTGCAGGCATGGAAATATCCCCTTCCAGGAGATAAGGAAATTATCAGGATTTACAGGGTGATTATTGATATTACCAGAGAACCAGCACTGATGGTAAGACTTAAAATGAGCAGCGATGCCAGAAGGGGAACCCTTTGTGATGATATTTCCTGTGAAGGTGGATTTGATGATGTTGCATGGAGCGCCGATGGTAAAAAGCTTGTATTTGTTTCCACAAGCCGTGATCATAAACAGGAGAATGTAAGAATCGCTGATTGCGAAACCGGAGAAGTAAAAGATATTTTTGAGGAAAAGGTTCTTACACAATATGAATCAGGACAGGGAACAATAAACTGGAAATATCTTCCTGCAACAAATGAAATAATTTGGTATTCCGAAAGAAGCGACTGGGGACATCTTTATCTGTATGATGCATCAACGGGAGCTTTAAAAAATCAGATCACTTCGGGCGATTACGTTGTGAGGGAGGTTCTTTATGTGGATGAAAAAAGCAGGATTATCTATTTCATTGCAGGTGGCAGAGAGGCCGGAGTTAATCCTTATTTCCGCTATTTGTACAGGATTGACTTTTCCGGTAAAAATATGACACTCCTTTCTCCAGGAAAGGGGGATCATAGTATAAGTTTTTCTCCAGACAAAAAATACTTCATTGATACCTGGTCACAGCCTGATGTACCACCGGTTACTGAGATCCGTAACATTAAGGGTAAACTTGTTTCAATACTTGAACTTACAGATATTTCACGACTTACTGCAACCGGCTGGAAACCGCCTGTACAATTTAAAGTAAGATCTGCAGACAACAGGTGGGACCTTTACGGTCTTCTTTTCACACCCTCAGGAATTAAAGAAAATAACAAATACCCGGTTATTATTAATCTTTATCCCGGTCCGCAAGGGGGAAGTGTCGGCTCATGGAGCTTCCTCACCGCCCGTGGTGATTGCCAGGCACTTGCCAAACTGGGATTCATTGTGGTACAGCTTGAAGGAAGCTGCAATCCGAACAGGTCAAAATCATTCCATGATGCATGTTATGGAAACATGGCAGAAAATACATTACACGACCAGGTCGTTGGTCTCAGACAATTGGCAGAAAAGTTCGCTTATATCGACCTTGACAGAGTTGGTGTATGGGGGCACTCGGGAGGAGGCTTTGCGGCAGCTTCCGCAATGTTCAAATTCCCGGATTTCTTTAAGGTAGGGATTTCAGAATCAGGCAATCACGATAACCGCAATTATGAAGACGACTGGGGAGAAAGATATATCGGACTGGAAACCATTGATAAAGACGGAGTATCCAATTATGAAAGCCAGGCAAACCAGATATATGCCAGGAATCTAAAGGGTAAGCTTCTGCTTATCCATGGAGGAATGGATGACAATGTACCTCCATATAATACTTATCTGGTTGCAGATTCTCTTATCAAATCAAACAAGGATTTTGACTTTCTCATTTTGCCGAATGCCAGTCACGGATATGGTTCCGACAGTTATTACATCATGAGAAGACGCTGGGATTATTTTGTCAGATATCTTATGAATGCCGTTCCTCCGACGGAATTTATGCTTAAGGCTGATCCTGATCCGAGACTGAAAGCGGGAGAATAGTCTATTACCGGTAAAAGACTTAGCTACTTTATTCTATCATCCCTGCAGCAAGCGTCTCATTTGTTCCTTCATCAATAAGGATAATGCTTCCTGTTATATTATTTTTATTGTAACTATCGTACGACAGTGGAGAAGCAGTTTTTAGTGTAATATTTACAATATCATTCATACTGACAGGTTGGTCAGTTGTTTCTTTTTCAAGGGTGCTTATGTTCATCCTGTAATTTACCGATTTTACTATACAACTGGTTTCGCGTGTATTATTCCTCAGAAAGTATTTGACACCTTTCTTCAGAGGTTTTTTGTTAAACCAGCAGAGCATTGTGGTTATATCCTGCCCGGGTGTTGCAAGACTTTCAGGTTTAACTATTAAGTCGCCTCTGTTTATGTCAATCTGATCCTCTATCTGAATTGATACCGAATCACCTGCTGATGCTTCATCAAGGCTTCTGTCCATAACATCAATTGATTTGATCCTTGATCTGAGCATGGAAGGCATTACAACAATTTCATCACCTTTCCTGAAAACACCTCCGGCAATTCTACCTGCATAACTTCTGTAATCATGGTATTCCGACGAAAGGGGTCTTATTACTGTCTGAACCGGGAATCTGGCATCAGATGAATTCTTGTCTTTCTTTATCTGAATAGTCTCAATGAGCCTTAAAAAAGTCATACCAGTATACCAAAGCATGTTTTCAGATGGTTCCACCACGTTGTCGCCGTATTTTGCGCTTATCGGAATATAATGTACATCCTCGACACCGAGACGTGATGACAGATCCGAAAGGTCATTCTTTATTTTGATAAAATCGATCTCCGAATAATTCACCATATCCATCTTGTTTATGCAGAATATTATGTGCCTGATGTCAAGAAGGGTTGCAATATATGTGTGTCTGATAGTCTGTTCCAGAACACCCTTTCTGGCATCAATAAGAATTACAGCCAGGTCGGCGGTGCTTGCCCCTGTAACCATGTTCCTGGTGTATTGTATATGTCCGGGTGTATCTGCAATAATGAATTTTCTGGATGGAGTTGCAAAATACCTGTAGGCAACATCTATTGTAATACCCTGTTCCCTTTCGGCTCTGAGTCCGTCGGTTAGAAGCGACAGATCGACATCCTCTTTTCCCAGTCGTTTGCTCGACTGGACAATATGTTCCATCTGATCCTCAAATATTGATTTGCTGTCATACAGAAGCCTGCCTATCAGTGTACTTTTGCCGTCATCAACACTTCCGGCAGTAGTAAACCTCAGAAGACTCTTATAATTGCTGGCGTCATTATTTTCCATTTAGTATAGTATTTGAAGGCTTGCAATATCCATGCTTAGGCTTTGGGGCCAGGTTCTTTCTGGTTTTCCCCGCGCCTCGCTCCGCATACCGCGAGCCTTAAAAATATCCTTCCTTTTTCCTGTCTTCCATTGCTGCTTCAGATCTTTTGTCATCGTATCTTCCTCCACGTTCTGTGACCCTGGTCGCTGCGATTTCCGTAATAATTTCCTCGAGCGACTGAGCTTTCGATAATGTCACTCCGGTGCAGGTTATATCTCCGATTGTCCTGCACCTGACATCTGCCTCGAATACTTTCTCCGAAGGTTTAAGCTGCATAAATGGGGCCCATGCCAGGTAAACTCCGTTCCGGAGGAATATTTTCCGGCGATGTGTGTAGTATAATCCGGGGAGTTTAATATTCTCCCTTAGGATATATTGCCACACATCCAGTTCTGTCCAATTGCTTATCGGGAAAACACGGAAATGCTCTCCGAAATTCTTATGTCCGTTGAATATATTCCAGAGTTCCGGTCTCTGATTTTTGGGATCCCACTGGCCGAATTCATTCCTGTGCGAAAAGAAACGCTCTTTTGCCCTTGCTTTTTCCTCATCGCGCCTTCCTCCTCCGACAGCGACATCAATTCCCATTCTGTCGATAATATCGAGAAGGGTAACAGACTGTGCCTTGTTCCGGCTTGCATTAATCCCTGTTTCCTCAACAACCTTCCCTTCATCAATAGAGTCCTGAACAAGCCCAACAATGAGCTCAACCCTTAGTTCCCTGATGAGTTCGTCCCTGAATATCAGCGTTTCTTCAAAGTTATGGCCTGTATCTATATGAAGCAGGCTGAATGGCATTTTTGCAGGCCAGAATGCTTTTTTCGCAAGGTGGACAAGGACAATTGAATCCTTTCCTCCTGAAAAAAGTATAACCTTCCTTTCGAACTGGGCTGCCACCTCGCGCATCACGAAGATCGCCTCATCCTCGAGTTCCTTCAGATGCTCATCATTTATTTCCATTTCAAGTCTTCTCAAAATTCTTTAATTTACTCACTACTCACCACTCACGACTCACCACTCATTTAATATGGCATCCGCATTCCTTTGTTCCTCCGTTTTCCCACCACCACCTGCCGGCCCTGAAATCTTCTCCAGGCTGAATGGCTCTTGTACATGGCTCACATCCGATGCTTACAAATCCCTTGTCGTGAAGGGTATTATAAGGCACCTGATTGTTTTTTATGAATTCTTTTACTTTATCGAATGACCAGTCAAACAATGGATAGAACTTGAACAATTTCCTTTCCTCATCATATTCAAGCCAGTCCATATTACTTCTGTTATCTGACTGGGAAGCCCTGATCCCTGAGATCCACACATTCATTCCTTTCAAAGCCCTGTTAAGAGGAACCACCTTTCGTATTCTGCAGCATTCGATCCTGTTTTCTTTCGAATAGTAGAAACTGTAGGGACCTTTACTAGTAACCATTTTTTCAATATCGTCATGGTCAGGAAAATAGACATTTATTTGTTTCTGATATTTCTTCAATGTCTCATTAAATACTTTGTATGTTTCCGGGAAAAGCCTTCCTGTATCGAGTGTGACAACCTGGATCCGGATAAGGTTTTCAAAGATCATGTGAGTTAAAACCTGGTCCTCAATTCCGAAGCTGGTCGTAAAAAGTACTGTTTCAGGAAATATTTCAGTGAGTAAATCAAGCTGGTCTTCAACAGATTTACCCTTGAGCAATGATTTCAGTTCCTTAATGTCCATATAATGTATTTATTAACTAAAGCTGCCGGAAAGATATTCTTTTGTGATTTGTTTTGAGGGAAAGTTAAAAAACTGTTCTGTTGGTCCTGCTTCAATAACCTCTCCCAGGTACATAAATACGATGTAATCGGCAATTCTTCTTGCCTGCCGCAGGGTATGAGTTACAAGGATCACCGTATATTTTTCCTTTAGTTTAAGAAAGAGATCCTCAATTTTTTTTGTAGATAAGGGATCGAGCGCTGAAGTTGCCTCATCACCGAGAATATATTCCGGTTCTATTGCCAGTCCGCGGGCAAGACAAAGCCGTTGCTGCTGCCCTATCGACAATTTTGTTGCTGAAGTTCTTACCCTTCCCCTCACTTCGTCCCAGAGGCCGACATACTGAAGATACTGGATAACAGTCTGGTTAATTAATTTTCTTCTTTTAATTCCATGTATACGCGGCCCGTATGCAACGTTGTCGAATATCGACATTGGCAACGGGCACGGCCTCTGTGCAAGCAGCCCCATCTTTCTTCTTGTATCGTTGACATTTACATTTTTATCGTAAATGTTTTCGCCGTCGACCATTACGCGGCCTGTAATTTTTACTTCAGGTGTCTCATCATGCATTCTGTTAAGGGTTTTAAGAAGAGTAGTCTTTCCGCAACCAGAGGGCCCGATTATGCAGGTTATGCTTTTTTCCGGGATACTTAAGTTTATATCCTTGAGAATATGCAGGTTCTCAATATAAACATTGAGATTCTCAATTTTCAGAGGCTGATCGTGAACATCACTGGTCAGCTTAAACTCATTATTTACACCCCTGAGCCTTTCTGAAACAGATTTACCTGTGTGTGCAGATACTGAATTCATATTTTGTTTTTTGAGTACCTTGAACTTATATACCGTGATGTTAAACTAAGGATCAGAACAATAACAGTTAAAATTATGGCCGATGCATAACCGCGGTTCTGTACCTCTTCAACGGGACTGCCCAGCTGAAAGAATATTGACAATGGCAGACTCGCTGCAGGCTGTGATGGTGAAACAGGAATATTATCAGTATACCCTGCAGTAAAGAGGACTGTTGCTGCATCTCCAATTCCCCTGCCTGTGGCAAGAAGTATTGAAGTTATAAGACCGGGCATCAATTGCCGCAGTATCACCTTAATCATTTCGTATCTTGTTGCTCCGAGTGAAAGGAGCGCATCAGGAAGTTCCCTCGAAAGGAGTATTGTCACCTCATCTAGCGATCTCATCATAACAGGCATAATTAGCATCGATACTGCAATTATACCTCCGAGAAGTGATGCTTTCATTCCAAGGTAAACCATCAGCGCAAAACCGAATGCCCCGTAAACAATTGACGGAACGCCGAACAGGATGTCCATGGAAAACCTTATCAATTCTGAAAACTTCGATTTTTTGGGAAGATAAAAGTTGATATACATTACCAGGGGAACACTGATCAACAGGCTTATTAAGACCGATCCCAGGATAATATAGAATGATCCGACTATTGCATTAAGCACACCTCCTTCTTTTCCAAGATAAAAACCTCCGCCCGGCAGTTTGGTAATCATATCAATGTTAAGCGAAGGAAGTCCTTTATAAAAGATCGTACCAAGTATGAACAACAGTACACCCAGTACGATAAGTGCCGCTGTTATCATAATAAGCTTAAAGATTCTTTCCTCGAGGTATTTCATTTCAGCCTGAATGTCAATTATGTAAACTGGTATCTTTTTTCAATCTGCTTCAATGTGATCCGTGAAACCATATTAAATACAATAACAATAATAAAGAGAAGAAAAGCTGCAAACATTAGCGCCGATTCATAACCCGGCAGCGAGAGCATTTCGCCGTAATTGTTTGCTATGAGGGCCGGCAGCGGATAACAGGCATCAAAGAACGATCTTGGTATTTCGGGAATATTTCCGCATACCATCAGAACTGCCATTGTCTCACCGAATGCCCGCGAAAGAGCAAGAACTGTTGCCGCAATGATTCCTGAAAAGGACCTTCTGAGAATGACTTTTTTTATTGTCTGCCATTTTGTGGCTCCAAGGGCAAGAGAAGCATCAGTCATCTCTGCAGGTATAGACCTGAAAAGCTCGACCATTATACTGATCAGCAGGGGAATGATCATCACTGCAAGTACAATCCCTCCGGCAAGAACAGTATAACCTGTTGAAAAATCAACAAACCGCGGAGCTAGTTTTTCTGATATCAACGGAACAATGGCAAGTGTTCCCCAGAGTCCGTAGATCACGGGCGGTATACCAGACAGGAGGTCGACAACAGGCTCGAAGAATCGCTTAACAGCTTTTGATGCGTATGAGTGGAGAAAAATACTTATGAGAACAGATAGCGGAAGTGCAATAATTATAGCAATCAGTGATACGTAAAGAGTGCTAAGAATGAAAGGCAGAAATCCAAAATCTCCTTTAAACGGTCTCCAGTTTGAAGATGAAAGCAATATCCAGAGATTCTTTTCTTTAATTACAGGGGCAGCCTTAAAGAAAAGTGAGAATCCGATTATCAGAAGAAACAATATTGCAAAGACAGCTATGACAATCATGAAATACCTGGCAAACCTGTCCTTTATTGTTCTGATTTTTCGCATATTAACCTATTCCAGCTTTTTTATTTCCTTATTTATACTCTCTTTCGAAAGGGATATATACCCCGCTTCGTTTACGAATTTCTGTCCGTCGGTGAGGATCCATAAAAGGAACTTCTTCACAACCTCCTTCTGTGGCTTACCGTTAGTGACCAGATATAGTTCCCTCGCCGGAGGAGATGGAAACTTCCCGTCAGCAATTGCATTGATAAGCTGATCCATCGAATCATAGAAATTCTCATCCGGAGTTATCTTTCCATCACCATTTATATCAAGAGGGACAACCCTTAAGCCTGGGAGCTGCTTTTTCGTCTTACTGTCATAGGCATACCCTATATTATTAAAACCAATCCCCAGAGGATCTTTTTTTACAGCAAGTGCAAGACCCGGATCACCATAGACACCGCTTCCGAGAAGGTCTTCCTGTTTCCTGCCGAAGTATTTAGCCCATACCTCTGCTGCTCCGCAGGCATCGGACCTTGTATAAACATGTATAGGGATGGATCCCTTTGAACCGAAAGCCTGCGCCCAGATCTTATACATTCCCGTGATCCAGATATTATTCCCTGCTTCTCTTTTAAGGCCTTTTGACATTATTGCGTCGAGTGCAGGATTTGAAGCATTGACAACGGCAACAACAGCGTCCTTCGTAACTGCAACGGGGTATGCACCTCGCTTTATCTCTTCAGGATATAGTTCTCTTGATACCATGCCTATATCAACCATATTTGTGAGCGCATCTGTAATGCCCTTCCCGGCTCCTCCTGCCGATATATCTATCCTGACATCAGGATAGACCTTCCTGTATTCCTCAGCCCAGCGGACTGTAATCGGATAGAGAGCAAAGGCCCCTGATATGGCAATGTTCCCTTTTACCCTCTCCTGGCCCGAAGCTGATATGCAGAGAAGAGACAATGCCAGCATGGAAATCCTAATATTCATAATGTCTACCGATTATGTGAACAAAAGTATCAGATATCTGATCCCATGTTATAGGTAATATCACCGAATCCGAATAAGTATAAAAGCGTAACTTCTGTCACCCGATAAAAGTGAATTTTAAAAAACTCCGGCAAAACGTTGAATATAAAATCTAAAGATGATTTCTGTGCATTCCATGAATGCCATGGATCCGTTATCGACTATAATTTCAGGATGAACCGGTGGAAAATAAGGAGCAGAAATACCGGTAAAATCCCTGATCTCGCCTCTCATGGCCTTTGCATACTGTCCCCTGGTATCGCGCTGAATGCAGATCTCAAGCTCTGTTGACACATAAACTTCAATGAAGTTCCTGCACATCCTTCTTACTTCATCCCTTATTTCCAAATAGGGTGAGATAAGGGATACTATCACTACTTTCCCCTCCCGCTCAAGTATGGAGGCCAGGTAACCGACATAAAGATTATGTTTCTTTCTTGACTCCTCATCATAATTCCTGACATTCAGTTTCTTTCTGATTTCATCACCGTCAAGCAATACCGGATTTATACCATACTCGCTGAAAAGTCCATGTAAACAACCTGCGATTGTTGTCTTTCCGGCGCCGCTGAGCCCCGTCAGCCAAATTACTGCCGGTTCGGGAGAAAATCGGGAATTTTTGTTTTTCAATGTTGCAACTTACTTAAAAGAGTATGGATCATTAAGAAATCTTTTCCGCAAATACCTTAGGTGGATCATAATTCCACCTGCTTATATACCCTGACCATCTTTCACTTATACGTTCAAGGGTGAGGGGATCAAAATTATGCCTGAAATTTTTGTAATCCTTTTCAGATTCAATTTGTGCCCGGAGATCGTCTGCTGTCTTCTCGAAATCGGGGATATCCAACTTCGAATATATCATCTGAATTGTTGCGTATGGATCGGCTTTCAGTTCTTCGTACGACACCTCGCAAAGATTGCCTGCCGGTATAAGATTTCTGTCTTTTTCGTATTGTCCCATAAGATATTCAAAATGACCGAAGACAATCTCATCAAGTTCCTCATCGCTTACAAGCTGAACACTGTAAAAGCCCGGATGGCCTTTTTCCACATATTCCTTATTGAATAGAACAAAACATAAGGATTGCGGTAAATAAAAATAAATTTAGCCTTCGGAAACATTTCCAGAAGATAAGGTATACGTTCGGTGTTGGGAGGGTTTTTCAGAACAAGCTGTTTTCCCTTGTTCCTGAATGCGATGAATTTCACAGTTAACATGTATTCTTTCCTCCATCCTTTAAGGTATTCCTCCCCCGAAAACTGTTCCGATCCATTTAACCATTCCTTCTATCGCCGGGGGAAGATAAGTCCCCAGTAGGCCGAGTAAGCCGATCCCTTGTTTATAAGATAATCATCCTCTTCATCAGCCTCCGAAAGAGGAAGAACAGTGTTGTGGAAAAAAGGATTTTTTATTTTGAAAAAATCAATAATCATCTGAAGGACTGTTTGCATCTTTTTACCCAGGAGCATGCTGGTATTCGGGAACAGGGCATCATAATAGTTGAGGTATCCGAAGCGTTTATCGCTTGACATAAGTTTCTGGAGAAGGGAGGTCCCGGTTCTGTAATGGCCGATAATGAATATGGGATCTTTTATTACAGGCGTTTCCCTGATCTTTCTTCCGAAAATAACATACTGTAAAAAAGCAAAGGGAAGGGTCGGGATGATCTGAAGATAGTATAAAGGCAGCATAAGGCCCCCTTTAAGCGAAATACCTCCGCCTGAGCATGCCCTTCTTGTGAATTCAAATAAGGCACAATTGATTATCCGGTGATTTTTTTCATCAGCAGAATGGTTAGACCAATCTTGAGAACCTTGCATTTGAATATGGGAAGTCTACTCCCATTGCGAAAAAGACAAACAAGCCGGATGCCAGGGCAGAAAATACAGCTTCAATGCTTAAGCCCGGATTTAAAACAGGAGGCCCGATATGAACTGTTGTCATTACAATACCAGCCACCAGTGAAATTATTGCAGTCCACTGATAAAGATGCAATCCCAGAAATACAGGTGTCTGAACCTCGCCGCGAAGGTTCTCCTCAACGAACCGGCCCATGCTTGTCAGGATAAGATATAACCCTATTATAAGCGAGACAGGGCTTCCCTTGAACCAGAGTGCAAGGAGGAAGATCCCGACAATGATAAGCCACAGAATGGCATAAAGCTGGGTAGGATGAACTAGTTCGCCCTTAAGTCCTGAAATATTGCACACCCTCGAACGGGGATGGAAATAACGGATACCCAGTACCGGATCATCAGTTCTTCTGCCGTGGCAGCATCCGTTAACAAGACAGCGCAACCTGCCGATTCCCTGTATCCATGGCATAACTACAGCCCCGACTCCGATAACAGCCCATATATCCGAACCAACAGCCCAGACCGCCAATCCGCCGAAGACCATTCCAAATAGTCCGCCATAGTAACCGAAAGGTCTTTTTAATTTTGAAGAACCTTCGATGAACTGCGCCCACAGACCGGCACAGGTGTTTACAATCAGGGTGAACAGGAGTATCGGCCAGGCATACTCCCTTCCTGTAAGTGTCACAGCCAGAAGTATCCCCGCAAAAGTTCCGGCGCCTACATAAAATCCATGGTTTATTACCCTTATTTTCCAGAACACCCATTCTTTCCATGAATTGGCAATCTTTTCAGCCATATTTCTTAAAAAATTCCATATTCCCTTACGGCCGGAGGATAAAAGGAAAACAATGATTGAACCTGCCAGGTTCAGCATGGCCGAGCGGCAGTTCGAAAGCTGAATGACAATAAGGAAGAGGATAATGATAAAGAAAACTACAGTCATTTTTCCCGATTGCCTGAACAGGGTCATCGCAGAAATAAATAACAGGCCGACCGGAAGAGCAACTATCTGTAGCGTACCATCAGGAAAATACTGTGCTCCGGCTTCAGGATACAACATGGCTGCAAATGCAGATATTCCGATTGCAAAAAAGCTTGTTACCTCCCAATCCCTGAGAATATCTTTCCTTTTAAGAAAGAACGGTGTCAGTATGAAGAAAATGACACTTAAAAATGTAAGATATTGATTTCCGAGAGCCGGAAGTATGCCAAGGGGCTTTCCGGCTAACGGAGCAACATCTTTGTTAAGCTTAAGTATCATGAAGTTGCTTCCGATCCAGAAAATAGCAACCCAAACCACAGAGGTCAGTCGGTCCCTCAGGTCCGGAACAGTATTAAAGTCTTCAGGATAATCAAGCACAGTCCTTATCGACTGGCCCGGGAATCGCTTTTTAAGATCATCAGCTTCATATCCCAGTACAAGTGAGATCATTCCGAGGATTGTCAATGGAGTAACCAGCCATATGCCGCTTGCAGAACCGTAATAAATGAAAAAACCAGTCATAAGCAGACCAAAACCCCAGTAAATTGGGTGTCTGAACAGCCTGTAAGGTCCCTGAGTGACAAATACAGGTGGAGGCCAGGCATTCATTGGCAGTCCCCTGCCATAAATCCTCAAAGCAATCATGGCCCATACCATCAGTGAACCACCGGTTATCATCAGAATCCCTCCCGCGATTTCCGACTTTAAAGCCGGCAATCCGATTGCATCGTCGGTCATCCCAGCCCACGTCCACAGAATACATGGGAAGATCAGTAGAAAAAATACCCCATAGAGTATCTTACCTGTTGTCGAATTTTTGTTTTTCATTTTCTGATCCTCATTTTATTGTAATAAATCAGCAATGCCAGTATTAAAAAACCAGTTCCGTACAGGAAACCGTAAAATCGTGCAGGGGCAGCGGAATAATCAGTGAAAGCAGTAATGATGGCCGACTGGGAGGGAAAATATGCAGGCAGATAACGGATAATAATATTATTGTGAGCCTCTGCATAGTACATTGGATTCTGGAGCCAGCCGGCATCGATATTGGCAAGCATGACAATGAAAAAGATACCTTCAAGCTTGCCCCTTATCAGGCTTCCGGTCGCCAACCCGTAGCACCCGTAGACGAATCCGATCAGGATAAGCCCTGCTATAAAAGGTATAAAATGGCTTATGATCAGGAACCTGCTTACCAGAATCCCAACATAAAGAGCAATAGCAAAAATGAGTATTGACAGGGCCAGAAGGTTTGATAACAGGATTTCGAATGGATTATACCCGCATATGACAAGTCTCCGGTTCACCTCAATCTCAATCTGTATCAGGCTGAGGGCAAGAAGGGATGACAAGAATCCTGAGGAGGTAACAGAGAAAAACACAAAGGCGATATCCTTTAGCGACTTATTAATGAATATCATATTATCGAGTGATGCAAGTCTGAAGGGAATGATCCTTACCGGAGCCGTTAATTCGACAATCGTGAGAAAAACTATCGGTATTATCAGCAGGGCGATAATTACTATCCTTCGGCGGAAAATCATCTTCAGGACCATCATGATACCAGTCATGATTCTGTGCAGATTCATGTCAGACTCCCCTGTTCAAGATTAAAAACTTTATCAAACCTTTCTTTTTCGGTTATCAGGTGGGCGACAACAAGAATGGAACAGCCCTCCTTTTTAAGGTTACCCGTATATTCCCAGAAATGCTGGTAAGTATCCCAGTCAAATCCATTATATGGCTCATCCAGAACCAGAAGATCGGGCTGAGGTAACAAGGCCAGGGAAAGATTGAGTTTTTGCATTGTCCCTCCGCTCAGTTCGCATACCTTTTCATTGCGGAACTTCCTGAAATTAAAAAAATCCATTAAGGCATTGCTCCTGCCTGCCAGTGTTACCCTGTCAATTCTGTAAGCTGCAGCAAAATAACTGAAATGTTCATCTACCGTAAGCTGTGAGAAAAGCAGTGTCTGCTGGGGACAATACCCGAAACGTCCGTTCATGGAGACACTTCCTCCATCGGGTTTCCATTCTCCCACAATGATTTTAAGAAGGGTTGTTTTGCCTGAACCATTTTCCCCGACAATACCGTATAGTGAATTATGATTCATCTCGAATGAAACCTCTCTCAAAACCTTATTCTTTCCAAACTTCTTCGATATGTTTTCCACCTTTAATACCATTTCCCTCAGGTTTTGAAGTTGACAAATTCATGGATCGACATCCCGGCTGTAACGACATTGCCTTTTATCCTGAGTTCGCTTCTGTTCAGCCATTTGGATCCTCCTGCTGTTAAAAACCTGAATGGCATTATTTTGTGCAGCACCGGAATAAGGTGAATTGTTCTGGCAGCAATTGAAAGTATCTTCCTTTCCGATTCAAGTGTTGCTCCTCTGTCCATTGTGAGCTCCAGATTCATATCCGGAATCCTTACCAGCTCATTTTCAATAAGGCAGTTGCCTTTACTTTCACCGTTTAACCACACCCAGCTATTCGAAGCATCCTTGCCAAATGAGATCCACACGAGATTATATCCATCCGAAACAAAACGGCCCCAAAGCAGCCCGTCCATATGTATTTTCCAGGGAGGAATTGTCATTATTATCTGTTCGGCATAACCTATGCCTGTCAGCTTGCGGTCAGGGAGTTCAATGGTGACATTTGATGCAGGTTGAAAGCAGTTCCAGTCGAGAAAGCCTTCTGCAGACTCGAATATCCGGTAACGTATCATATCTGCTTTGGAGTTCCACTTGCCTGCCACAGAGTTCAATTCGTCATTGAAAACAATCTCATTGCCCAGCAGGATGGGAATGGGGACATCACTGAACCTCGATTTTACAGTCACTCCTGAAACAGTATCATAATTCAGCCAGCTTGTATAATTTGCCGACCAGTGATTAAGATTAAGTTTTGCAGAATAAAAAATCATTGCCTCCCCTGCTTCGCTTGTAAAGTCGAGGTACCATTTATTCAGACAGAACTTGCCAGCCTTTTCAATTGCTGGTATTTCTCCTGACGTTTCCATATTCAGGATTTTTAATTATACCGCGAAATCCAGAGTGCCGTTCAATATTAAATCAACAGGATAACTTACTAAAGTTACGAATTATATCGGATTAAATCTTTTTTTTGCCAACCAGATAATTTGCTGATCTTTGCATTATTAACAATGATTTTGTTTCAGTCGTTTTCATGAGTACGGAAAACCTTAAATGAATAAATTATGGAAAACGGAATCATTATCCCTGATGAACTTCGCTTCGCAATTACCAGAAAATGCTCGGGAGAATGCAGGCATTGCTACAACCGTTCGGGAAAGGACAATGACTTGTTATCGGGGGGTGATTTTATTAAGATTCTTAATGAGGTCCATTCCCTGAACCCGGAAATGGACAGAATTACAATTACAGGCGGAGAACCGATGAATGAACCCGAAAGGATCCTTGAAATTTCAGAGTTTTGCCATTCATTGGGCATCAGGGTAAGGTTAGTCACAAGAGGATGGGAGCTTGATGAAGAATTGTGCAGGAAACTTAAAAAAGCAGGTATTACCAGGGTCCAGATCGGTCTTGATTCATCCGGGAAGATCGGCTATGAAGATGATTCGAAAATGAAATGGGACAGCCTTCACAGCTGGCTTCGCTGCGATGCTGACGGATTTGCTAAGACTGTTGAAGCAATAAGGCTCTCAATCAGAAGCGGACTTGATACCTCAATAAGGTTTTCCCTGTGCCGGTCAAATCTGAATGATGTTTCGAACACTTACAGATTTATCTCTGATCTTGGCGCATCAAAATTCAAATTCAGGGTTTTGTTTCCTGACGGAAGAGCAAAGAAAAAACTAATAACTGAACTTATTACTGCAGATAAATTGGCTGAAGCGCAGTTTCAGCTTATACAGGCTTCCCTTACCGGAAATACCCTTGTTGAAGTCACCCAACCATGCCTTTTCCCTCTGCCCGGGCTAAATGAATTGTCCCGGGCCAGGCATGAATTCAATGCATATCGGGAGGCCTGTCCATGCGGAATGAAGGCAGCTTATATCGATTCAAACGGTGATGTCAAATATTGTCTTTTTGATGAAGATTCACTCGGCAATATTTCTGACAGTTCTTTTCTGGATGTCTGGAATTCAAAGACGGCCAGGACGGCACGCGAAAAACGGTGTCTGCTCGACCTTTCCGGGTCAGACTGTTCTGCATTCAAAATACTCTATTCACAATTTGATGATTATTCCTTGTTCATGGGAAATTATGCAAAGGCTGTCAAACAGAAACTTGAATCAGGGTTTTAAGAACAGAAAAAAGTACATTTGCAGTGATTTAGTTTTCCACAAAGGCAGCATTATTTCAATCAGAATGTAAAATGATACTTTCAAAGAAGACAAGATATGCAATGGTGGCTCTTTCAAGACTTGCCAGGGAATATGGCAACGGCCCGATACAGATAAAGGAGATCTCTGCAAATGAGAATATTCCGCAGAGTTTTCTGGAAAACATACTCCTTGACCTCAGAAAGATGGGGATCCTCGGAAGCCAGCTTGGAAAATCGGGCGGATATTATCTTCTCAGGAAACCCGAGGAAGTAAACCTTGCAGATATCATCGATCATTTTGAAGGAACACTGTCGCTTCTTTACTGCGTCTCTGAAAAATCATACCGACCCTGTGAGTTTTGCAAGGATGAGGTAACATGTCAGATTAGAAAAGTATTCAAGGAAGTTCATGACAAAACTATCAGCATTCTTAGAGACGCAACTCTTAAAACCCTGATTCAGCGTTAAATTTGTCTTAAAACTGCGGAAATACTTGATTTTAATCAATTAAGTTGATAGATTTGCTGAACATTTATCCTGAGATATTGTTCATAAAGTTATGAGAAAAATACTCGGCATATTGTTTTCTGTTTTATTGCTTATCCCGGCGATAAAGCTCAGCCTCGACCGGCATTATTGCGGCGGGGAACTTGCCGACGTAAAAGTCTCAATATCAGGAAAGCTGGCAACATGCGGAATGGAGAATGAAGCCACCTCTCCATTGGGCACGACGGCATTCAAAGGAAAATGCTGCGAAGATCATCTGACAATACTGAATATTGACTACAGGTACTATCCTGAAACCCCATTTTACAATAACCTGAAAATAACAAAGGATATTCCTGCGGAGTTTTTCGATCCTTTGTCTTCTTTAAGGAATTCCGGAACAGAAACCAATCTGAAATTCATTCCGCCAGGCAGGTATTTATCTCACAGGCCTGAACAGACGGAAATCTGCCAGTTCCGTATCTGATTTTTCATTTCCCTTATCTTTTGTCCTTCATGTAAATACCTGTAAATGGTACTGTTGTTCCGTTTATTCAGTTTATTCAAGTTTAATATCTTTTAATTACATCTTTAAAATAAATAAATATGAAAACAATAACGCTTTTTATCGCAGTAGTATTTGCCGCCAGTCTCAACCTGCAGTCAAATACAGCTGATCAGAATACCTCAACGGCGGTTGCTCAGACAACAAAAACCGAGTCCTTCAAGGTATGGGGCAAATGTGATATGTGCAAGACAAGGATCGAAAAGACAGTAAAAGCAGAAGGAGTTGTCAATGCAGACTGGGATTTAAAGACCCGGATGCTGACTGTAACCTATGACCCGTCAAAGACAAATAAGGAAGCACTCAGCAAAAAACTTGCAGCAGTGGGTCATGATACAGAAAAGTACAGGGCTCCCGATGATGTCTATGCAAAGCTTCCGGGATGCTGCCATTACGAAAGAGCAACTAAATAAACCGGAATTTCACATAATTATTCAAACAATCCTTTGGATTACACCTCTTTCCAATGTTTAACCGACTTGTAAAATATTTTCTTGAGAACAGGCTGATCACATTTATCCTTCTTTTTGCCTTTATTGTGGCAGGTCTGGCAACAATGCCATTTAACCTGAATACTTCAATTTTGCCGCGTGATCCTGTTCCTGTCGATGCGATACCCGATATAGGGGAAAACCAGCAGATCATAGCGACCGAATGGATGGGAAGGTCCCCGAAGGATATACAGGATCAGGTCACCTATCCCCTTACATCTGCACTTCTTGGGATCCCCGGGGTCAAAACCATCAGAAGTACCTCGATGTTCGGGATGTCATTTATTTATGTGATCTTTAAGGACAATATTGAGTTTTACTGGAGTCGTTCACGTATCCTGGAAAAACTGAATTCCTTACCGCCGGGAACATTGCCGGAAGGGGTTCAGCCCATGCTGGGTCCTGATGCAACTGCTCTGGGGCAGATCTTCTGGTACACCCTCGAAGGAAGGGATCCTAAAACCGGTAAGCTCTCAGGAGGATGGGATCCACAGGAACTCAGGACCATACAGGATTTTTATGTCAAATACAGCCTGTCAGCCGCTGAAGGGGTTTCTGAAGTGGCTTCTGCAGGCGGTTTCACAAAGAAATACCAGGTTGATCTGAATCCCGAGGCGCTTAAAGCATTCAACGTCACAGTAATGGATGTTATGAATGCAGTCAGGAAAAGCAATCTTGATATAGGAGCTGAAACCATTGAACTTAACAGTGTTGAATATATTATTCGAGGACTTGGATATGTAAAAAGCCTTGAGGACCTTGAAGAATCAGTTGTTGCAGTCAGGGACAATGTTCCTGTGAAAATTAAAAATGTTGCAAATGTTACATTTGGTCCCGGCACAAGAAGGGGAGGCCTTGATAAAGCAGGTTCAGAAGCCGTTGGAGCAGTTGTGGTAGCCCGGCATGGTTCAAATCCTATGGAAGTCATTAAGAATGTAAAGGACAAAATCAGGGAGATCGAACCGGGCCTGCCTCAGATTATCCTTCCCGACGGTACTGTGTCAAAAGTTACTATCGTTCCATTCTATGACAGAACTGCTTTAATAAAGGAAACCATTGGTACTCTCGGATCGGCATTGTCGCACGAAATTCTTATCAGCATAATTGTTATAATAATCCTTGTCGTGAATCTCCGGGCATCACTGATAGTGGCAGGGCTGCTGCCGGTTGGCGTTCTGATAACATTCATCCTGATGAGGTTAACCGGCGTTGAGGCAAACATAGTAGCGTTGTCGGGTATCGCAATTGCAATCGGAGTGATGGTCGATATTGGCATTGTGGATGTTGAAAATATCCTGCGGCATCTGGAGATGCCCGAAAATAAGGGGATAAGGGGAAAAAGTCTTATGAAGGTAATATATCAGGCTACAACTGAGGTAAGGGCGGCGGTGGTTACCTCGATAGCAACAACTATTGTAAGCTTCCTTCCGGTTTTTGCAATGCAGGCGCAGGAAGGGAAACTTTTCCATCCTCTTGCCTTCACAAAAACATTTGCATTAATAGCTGCTTTTATTCTTGGAATAGTGGTTTTACCCACGCTTGTCCATATCTTTTTCAATATCACCTTTGATACAAAAAGAATACGGAAGATCTTAAACGGCATTCTTATAGCAGCCGGAGTCCTGCTTATCACCGTCTGGCAGGCATGGACTGCCCTTATACTTATAATGATCGGGGTCAACAATTTGCTGGCCGAAAGGTGGCCGGAGGAAAGAAAGAAATTCCCTGATTATATTAACACCGGGATAGCCCTGTTTTTCGCAACATGGCATCTCTCGGCAGCATGGCTTCCCCTCGGTGCACATAACAGTGAATTTGTCAATTTCATGTTTGTGGCAGGGATCATTGCAGTTATCCTGCTTGCACTAATGTCGTTGGTCCATTATTATGAAAGCATAATCCGCTGGGCACTGGATCATAAACGGAAATTTCTCATGATCCCTGCCTTCACTGTGTTATCCGGATTGCTTATATGGCAGGGATTTGACAGAATTTTCGGATTCATTGCCAACGGAGCTGAAAAGGCCGGATGGAAAACAATAAGAGAGACTTCATTCTGGCAAAGTGCCTCTGCAGTCTTTCCCGGAACAGGAAAAGAGTTCATGCCCTCGCTTAATGAAGGTTCTTTTCTGCTTATGCCCACATCTATGCCTCATACAGGTATTGAGAAGAACCTCGGGTATATTGAAATCCTTGATAAGAGATTATCTGCCATCCCCGAGGTAGAGGTGGCGGTCGGTAAGTGGGGACGGGTGAATTCTGCTCTTGATCCGGCACCTGTTCAGATGTTTGAAAATACAATCAATTACAGGCCTGAATATATTGTCGACAGCGACGGGCATAGGGTAAGGTTTAAAACCAACAGGGACGGAAACTTTATCCTGACAGATAATTCAGTGTTTAATCCCGAAAAAGACAGGTTCAGGGTGATCCCTGCCGACAGCCTGATCCCTGCCAGGAATGGAGATTATTTCAGGCAATGGCGGCCACAGATAAGAAAGCCTGATGATATTTGGAATGAAATAGTTAAAGTGACAGATATCCCGGGTCTTACATCCGCTCCTAAACTTCAGCCTATTGAAACAAGGCTGGTAATGTTGTCAACCGGGATGCGTGCTCCCATGGGACTTAAGGTTTACGGGCCAGATCTGGAATCGATTGAAAAGGCAGGACTTGTCTTCGAGAAAGCTCTCAAAGATGTACCTTCTGTAAAATCAGCATCTGTGTTCTACGACAGGGCCGTTGCAGCCCCTTATCTCGAAATAAAGCTTGACAGGCAGGCAATGGCGAGATACGGGATGACAGTCGCCGATGTCCAGGAAATCCTTCAGGTAGCTGTTGGCGGAATGACGTTATCAACATCTGTTGAAGGACGTGAGAGATTTCCCCTGCGCGTAAGATATGCAAGGGAACTGAGGGATAACCCTGAAGATCTCAGGAAAATCCTTGTCCCGGCAATGAACGGAGTCCAGGTTCCACTTGGTGAAATAGCCGGCATAGAATATACAAAGGGTGCCCAGATGATAAGAAGCGAGGATACATTCCTTGTGGGTTATGTGATCTTTGACAAAGCCGAAGGGAAAGCAGAAGTTGATGTTGTAAATAATGCAGAAAAGATCCTGAAAAGCAAAATCGATTCGGGAGAGATAACTGTACCCCCCGGTGTAACTTACAAATTTGCAGGAAACTACGAACATCAGGCCAGGGCAGCTAAACGACTGGCATTGGTCATACCTGTAAGCCTGCTTGTAATATTGCTGCTTTTGTACTTTCAATTCAGGACAATAACAGCTTCTTTAATTCATTTCTCCGGAGTCTTCGTTGCCTTTTCGGGAGGGTTTATAATGATATGGCTTTATGGCCAGCCCTGGTTCATGGATTTTGCAGTGGCAGGAATAAATCTCAGGGATATGTTCCAGATACATCCCCTGAACCTGAGCGTGGCGGTCTGGGTCGGATTCATAGCACTTTTCGGGATCGCAACAAATGACGGAGTCATAATGGGAACATATATCCATCAGGTGTTTGAGGAAAAGAAACCTGCTACCGTCAATGATATCAGGGAAGCTGTTGTTATTGCCGGCAAAAAGCGTGTAAGACCTGCAATGATGACAACGGCTGTTACGGTTATAGCTCTTCTTCCTGTCCTTTCCTCTACCGGCAAGGGAGCCGATATTATGGTCCCCATGGCGATACCGGCTTTTGGAGGGATGGTGATTCAGGTTATGACAATTTTTGTAGTGCCTCTTTTCCAGGCAATATGGAGGGAAGGTGGAGCCCGCAGGCCATCGGCAGTTTCTCCGGGAAATTAAGATAATCAGAACTAAAATGAAGTTAAAACGATACAGGATATTATTATTTGCAATTACAATTGCAGGATGGCTTGCCGGCATTTCACAGGCACAGCAGCTTAATGATTCGCTTTTGAAGTATCTTGAGATTTCAGCTGCGGTTAATCCTGATGTTAACCAGAAGTTTTATGAATACAGGGCGGCATTACAAAAAATACCTCAGGCAGGCGGTATTCCTGATCCTGAGCTTAGTGCAGGTATTTTCATGAAACCCATGGAACTGTTGGGAGGAAATCAGAAGGCCGATCTCAGGCTGATGCAGATGTTCCCGTGGTTTGGTGTTCTGAGATCTGCAAAGGATGAGATGAGCCTTATGGCTTTAGCCAGCTATGAATCATTCAGGGATATAAAACTACAGGTATTTTATGAGGTACAGCTTACCTGGTACGAGTTATACAAAATCAGAAAGAACATTACCATTTCTGAAAGGAATATGGAGATCCTTAAGACTATCGAAAAACTTGCACTGGTTAAGTTTAAAAGTGCATCGGTTTCAGTATCAGCCGGTCAGTCTTCAAATCCTGCAACTATGGGGCAAAATGACGGAAATGCAGGAAAGGGTCCCTTTCCTGCAATGCAGACCATGGGGAATAACAAGGCTACTCCTACGCAGGGAAATTCGATGCCGGCATCAGATAATATGGAGCTGTCGTCAATGGGATCCGCGCCGGGGACACCGGGACTGGCTGACCTGTATCAGATCCAGATAGAATCAGCTGATCTTCAAAACCGGATTGAAGGATTGAAGAACCAAAACCTGACTCTTATCGCAAGATTCAACAGTTATCTGAACAGACCACCTGAGACTCCTGTATTTACACCTGAATCCCTGAGTCCCGATACTCTTGATGTGGCCTTGATTAATGTCTCCGACAGCATTCTGAAAAGAAATCCAGTGCTTGCAATGATTGATTATGAGGCTCAATCTGTTGATGCAAGGAAGAAAATGGTAAAGGGCATGGGCTATCCGATGGTGGGTCTTGGCCTGAATTATTCAATAATCGGTAAATCGGGAATGTCAGTTTCGGAAATGAACGGCAGGGACATGGTGATGCCAATGGTTTCAGTAACCCTTCCTGTTTACAGAAAGAAATACAATGCCATGGCAGAGGAGGCCGATATGTTAAAATCAGCGGCATTGAATAAGTATAAATCGACAGCTCTTAGTCTTCAGACAGAATTTTATGCTGCCTTTCAAAAATATCAGGATGCTAAAAGGAGAGTAAGCCTGAATCATTATCAGTTGCAGCTTGCATCTTTATCACTCGAACTGACAATCAGTAATTTTTCTGCATCAGCAGCATCGCTTACAGATCTGTTAAGGATAAGACAGCAGACTTTTAATTATGAACTCAGGGAATCGGAGGCTCTGGCCGATCTGAATGCTGCAACTGCATTACTGAAACGTTTAATGGCATTTCCCGAAATAAAAGAATAAAAAGCAATGAAAAAGTTAAAAATCTTTTCAAACAGATATCTAAACTACAGCCTGGTGCTTATCCTTGGACTTTTTCTGGGATGGCTTGTATTTCATCCGTTACAAAAACATGAGGCGGAGGACGTACCGGCAAAAGAGGTCATGCAGGAAACGATATGGACATGTTCCATGCACCCTAATATACGTATGACGGAACCCGGTAAATGTCCGATATGCGGAATGGACCTTATCCCCCTGGTTCAGGGAGGCAGTTCATCGACCGATCCTGATGCTGTTCGCCTTACGCCCGAGGCAGCCCGGCTTGCAAATGTCATGACTTCTGTTGTGACAAGAGGTACAGCCTTCAGGGAGTTAAGGCTATATGGTAAAATAGAAGCTGATGAAAGGCTGCTTCAAAGTCAGGTGGCCCATATATCCGGACGTATTGAGAGTCTGGAAGTTAATTTTACAGGGGAATCCGTTTCTGAAGGTCAGCTGCTTGGACACATCTATTCACCCGGGCTCATAACGGCACAGCAGGAATTGCTCCAGGCGGCAGAGATGAAGGAAACCCAGCCTGCAATCTATGAAGCCGCAAGGGAAAGACTGCGGTTGCTGAAACTGACTGAAAATCAGATTTCTGAAATTGAATCAAAAGGTGAGGTTCAGAACAGTATCGGGATTTTTTCAAACACAAAAGGGGTAATAGTTGCAAAAAAGGTTAATAAGGGCGACTATGTTTCGCAGGGAACGGTTTTGTTTCAAATTGCAGACCTCTCATCAATATGGATACTATTTGATGCCTATGAGAGTGATATTCCTTACCTGAGAACAGGACAGCAGATTTCTTTTACCCTTCAGGCGCTTCCCGGTGAAAACTTTAACGGAAGGATCGCATTCATGGATCCTGTAGTTGATCCTGTAACCCGGGTTGCAAAAGTAAGGGTTGAGGCCGCCAACCGATCAGGAAGTCTGAAACCTGGAATGTTTGCCACAGGCATGGCAAGGGCAAAGCCCGAAGGAAATGGGGATAACCTTGTCATTCCCAGATCAGCTGTCCTATGGACAGGTAAACGATCAATAGTATATGTGAAACTGACTGATAATGAAGAACCTGTATTTAAAATGCGTGAAATAGAACTTGGCCCCCAACTGGCAGGAGGATATATTGTAAAAGAGGGGCTTATGGAAGGAGAAGAAATTGTTACAAACGGGACTTTCAGCATTGATGCTGCTGCACAGCTTCAGGGCCAGCCAAGCATGATGAACCAGCCAGCGCCAATGGTTTCACAATTGCCCGGCAACACGAAAATGGATAACTTTAGTGACATCGTTTATGAGACATTTCCTGTTTCGGGCAATTGCGATATGTGCAAGGAGCGTATTGAAAATGCTGCAAAATCGGTGAATGGCGTTATTTCAGCAGAATGGGAAATGACTGATAAAATGCTTAAGATCGGATTTATAAGTTCCTCCACATCGCTCGAGACTATTCAAATGGCAATTGCTGCAGCCGGCCATGATAACGGAAAGTTCAGGGCTCCGGATGAGGTATATTCAAAATTACCTGAATGCTGTCTTTACAGGAAATGATTCTCAGGCTATATCGATAAATGAACTTATCAGAACCTGTATTGTTGAGGATTGTGATTTAAACCATTTTGAATATGATATCCATAAATCAGAAGCTTGCTGATTTGCGAATCGAGTATAAATACGGAGATCAGACTTACTTTGATATTCAGTCAAATCCTCTTTCCCAGTTTGAAAAATGGATGGAGGATGCCATTATTTCAGTGGCAGCGATACCGAATGCAATGCATCTTTCTACTACCGGAATTGATGGAAGACCCTCAGGAAGAATAGTCCTTCTTCACGGGCTTGATGAAAGGGGATTTATTTTCTTTTCAAATTATGAAAGCCGTAAAGGACAGGATTTGAAGCACTGCAATTATGCCTCGCTGACTTTCTTCTGGAGTGAATTATTCCGTCAGGTAAGAATTGAAGGTGAAGTAAGCAGGTTGCCTGAATCCGAATCTGATGGATATTTCAGGAGCCGTCCGCGAGAAAGCCAGATAAGTGCCCTGGCTTCAGAACAGAGCAGAGTCCTTGAGAGCCGTGAGGTCCTTGAAAAGAAGGTCTTTGAGCTTAAACAGAAATATAAAGACCTTCCTGTTCCCAGGCCCGGTGAATGGGGAGGTTATTATTTGTCACCTCACAGGATTGAATTTTGGCAGGGGAAGCCCGGAAGACTTCACGACCGTATTGTGTATATACTCACCGGCAACTCATGGAAAATTCAGAGATTATATCCCTGAATTCCCTGTAAAATCTCCTTATGTAAATTCCGTGGTTATTCCTTCAGTTCCTTCAGGAGCTCTTTTGCATTTTCATACAATGGTTTATGTTTCCTGCGCCAGATCAGATAACCTATTAATCCCGAAATCAGGATAAGTGGTAAATAAAATGCCTGAAGGATCAGTATCCTGTTAAGGGGCGACATTGAGGTAAGCCTGTGGAACAATGAGATTGAAAAACCGGCATCAATAAGTAATATGGAAGGAAGTACGAAAAAAAACTGACTGAAACTAAATCTGTACCTGTGTGCTGCGCGGGTAAGCATCTCTGCTGATGACAATGAATAATCAACTTTGTTGAAATCCCTGATTTTCTGTTTAAAGAGGACCGCAAAAATTATGAATGCACTTACATAGCAGAATCCTGAAATTCTTTCATGTAATTTGAGTTCGGGATCAGGATTCAAAATCATCAGGCCTGCATAAATGATTATCATAACAATATAAAGCCATTTCATATTTTTCATCATCCTTGCCAGCCTGTCATCTTCTTTCCTGAGTCTTATGACCAGGGAGCTGATATTATTGAAAGTATCCATGCTGTTAGTATCTCCTTCTGAAGATTTTTTATTTATGTCAGTTTTCATATGTCTCTCCTTTCATTCTGTCTTTTAATGTTTCTTTTATCCTGTGAATTTTCACCCTTATGTTTGATTCCGTAATTCCGATTATTTCTGCAATTTCCCTTGTTGAAAGATCATCCAGTACAAGTCCCATAATTGCCTTGTCGATGATCCCAAGATGGTTCAGATGTAATTTTAAGTTCTCAATTTGACGTTCTTTTATTGCCGGGTCATTCTCTTCTTCGATCAGGAGGTTTTTAATGTTCGGCGTTTCTATATCAATGTTCAGTTTCATCTGCTTATAGCTTTTGCCTGCAAAATCGAGGGATGTATTTACCGCAATTCTGTAAATCCAGGTCCCTATCGATGCTTCACCCCGGAATGACTCAAGGCTTCTCCATACATTTATCAGTATTTCCTGATAAATATCTTTCTGATCTTCTGCAGATGGAGCATAATACCTGCATATTCGTTTAAGCCTGTCTTTGTTTTCGGCAATTATCTTCCTGAATTTTTCTTCCTTGCTATCCATTTTAGGACCTGTTTTCGTTTAATTAGTCGGTGGAATATTTTATTTGTTACAAAATAAATTTTGTCTCCTTCGATGAAGAGGTACCTTACATTAGTAAAAATAAAATCTGCACATATTAAAGTTAGATAACTTTCAGGAATGCCTGCATTCTTTCCTGAATAGCGTGATAATCAATACAAATAGACAATAATAATTACTCATATTCAGTAAAAAGCAGGATAATAAAGACCTCGTGATTTCATTTTCCAATGGATAAATTTATCATCTTTGAAAATCACTCATAATAACACAAACATGAAAAATCTTCTTCTAAGTCTGGCGGGAATAATAGCTCTAAGTTCCTGTACAGGTGGTTCAGTTAAGGAAGCCGTAAACAGTTGCTGTAGCTGCAACAAGGATTCGATGATCGTCGTAATGCGTTTTGAACGTAAGGTAAAGCCTGAATTTGTATCATTCTTCAAGCAGTCATTCGATGCATGTAAAGCAGAAGTACTTGCAAAAGAACCCGGGTGCCTCGATTATTCACTTTTCCAGTCGTACCACGACAGTACCTTCTTTTGCCTGACGGAGGCATGGAGGACAAAAGGCGACCATAATGCCCATATGCAGCTTGAGCATACAAAGAAACATATTGCCGAAATAAGGGGAATAAACGATACTACCTTCAGGTCCAAAACAAGTTATACATACTGGATCTGCCCGGAGGCAAATGAAAAGAAATAGGGAGTGACATTAAGTCCGTTCGGGGACAGCTTTTAAAAACAATATCCCGGAGGATGGTAATTTTATATTATGAGCCCACTATACGTATTTCAGAAGTCAGTTCCATTGCTTTCCTGTAAGTAGCACTCACTCCACAATATTTCTCCGACGAAAGATCAATTGCCTTCTGAAGTTTGTCGACCGGAAGATTCTTTCCACTGAATTCATAAATAATGTGCATTTTAAAAAAATGTTTGGGATGTTCCTCTGTAAGGTCTCCTTCAACTATAACATTAAGCCCTTCAATTTCGACTCGCATCTTTTTAAGGATGGCCACAATATCCATGGCGGTGCAGCCTCCAAGGGCTGAAAGCATAAGCGTTTTCGGCCTGGGGCCACGGTCTTCCCCTCCAACGGCACTATCAGCATCAATAATCAGCTTGTGGCCATTTATCTCAGATTCAAAGGCCATATTTTCGAGCCACCTTGTGGAGACAGTTTCTCTTTTTGCCATGTTTTGTCCAGTGTGGAATATAAAGTTATTTTTTTGTCAGGATTAAGTTTTGCTACGTTAAAGATTGTTCTGGATCAGGGCTTTATAATAGCTGCTGTCCTGGCATCCCTTTATGATATTTGTAAGCCTGCCGTCAGCAAAGACAAGAAGGGAAGGGACGCTTTCAACACCATAAAGCTTATGGATATCGCGTACAACATTCACGTCGGCAGAAAAGAATTTTGCTTTTTCTGCTTCTCCTGCTGCTTTATTTACATTTCTGTAAGCACATGAACTTTGCTCGCTTCCTTCTTTGTATAGAAGAAGAAAGGATTTTTCTGCATCCGATATTTTGGATATAAACTCAAGATATGATAATACACTTTCCATTTATGCAACTTTTTGAATCTGACTCTTTAAAAAATCCTTCGTTTTTACACCGACAAAGCGGTTGACTTCTTTTCCGTTCTTAAAGAGAACCATTGTAGGAATATTCCTGATATTATGCTTCTGCGCAAGTACCCTGTTCTGTTCCACATCGACTTTTCCGACATAGGCATTTCCGTTCAGATCACCCGCCAGGTCATTAAGGACAGGCGCCATCATCCTGCAGGGGACACACCAGTCTGCCCAGAAATCAACAAGAACAACCTTGTTCTTTGTCTGATGATCAAAATTTTTATCTGTAAGCTTAATAATGTCATCATTGTCCTCAACGATCGGAGTATTTTTCATTTTTGATCTTGCAACAAGATACAATACTGCAAATGCCAGGATCAAAGCTCCGGTAATAATCAAAACTGTATTCATATTATATTTCTGCTGGTTGTTTTTGCTTTACTTTCAAATCATTTATATATGCTGATGCGGCAAGAGCTGCAATGGTTCCGTCTCCAACTGCCGTTGTAACCTGCCTGTATCTCTTTGCTGTGCTGTCACCGGCAGCATAAACTCCTTCAATATTTGTTGACATATTGCCATCAACAATTATTTTTCCCCATTTGTTTAGATTTATCAGTCCTTTAAGAAATTCTGTGTTGGGAACATAGCCTATAAAGATGAATGCACCGTCGGTCTTGAAATTGCTTGTTTCTCCGGTTTTAAGGTCCTTTATCTCAACGCTCTCAATCTTTTCATTTCCATTGAAGCCCGTCACTGCCGACTCCATCAAAAAGCCTATCTTCGGGTTTTTATGCGCTTCCTCAACAGCATGCTCAAATGCCTGAAAATGATCAAACTGATGTATTACCGTCACCCTGCTTGCATATTTTGTAAGAGAAACAGCCTCTTCAAGTGCGGAATTTCCTCCACCCACAACAATTATCTCCCTTCCTGTAAAAAAGTCGCCGTCACATGTTGCACAATAGGAAATTCCCCTGCCCTTGAACTCATCCTCTCCCCTAACTCCAAGTGTTCTCGATCTTCCGCCCGGAGAAAGTATAATTGCATCGGCTGTATACATAGTTCCGTCAGAAAGGATTACCTGTTTCGAGGAATTATTAAGTTCAAGGCTCTTTATAGAAATGTTTGACTTGATATCACAGCCAAAGCTCTTTGCCTGTTTTTTCATTATGTTGGAAAGCTGGTAACCGCTTATACTTTCCACACCGGGATAGTTGGCAATTTCGTGAGTAAGGACCATCTGCCCTCCCACCGTGCCTTCATTTAAGATAAATGTTTTTACCCTTGCCCTGGAAAGATATATGCCGGCAGTAAGTCCTGCAGGCCCTGCGCCAATGACTATAGCATCATAATGATTAACAGACTCCATAATTATGCATTAACGGTTGTTGAAAACTCCTTGTCGAGAATTGCCGTGACCTGCTCCCTTGTCTGGATGCTTGATGTGGCTTTGACAACTTTGCCGTCTTTGTAATAAATTGTGAAAGGAATTCCCATGAATCCGCGAACTTCAGGAAGCGACCTGATAATATTGGCTTCAGGATTATCAAACTCCATATCAAAGAACTTCACATGCCTGTATTCATCCTCAAGCTCTTCGGCAATTCCGTAAACAGGGATACACATCGGGCCCATGCGACCGCAGATCACCATTACATTTTCATTTTCACTGACAGCCTTTTTAAGGTCGGCTGCCGATTCGAGATGTTTAAGATTTGTGTATAACATGATTTTTGGTTTTAAAATTTCTGCGGCAAAATTATACTGCCGCTGACAACTGGTAAAGTAAATGACACTCGCTGTAAACAACCTCCGGATTGAAACAGATCAACTTTTTTATTGATTTAGATTAATTTTGCGCTGTTCTCTCTTTATTCTTCATATTTTTCGGGCATGAAAACTATTTCTGAGACTGACAGGGAATTTATATGCGACATTCAGGCTCCATGTTTCAGGAACCTGACACCGGAAGAGACAGAATTCATAAGGGCTGGTAAAACCCAGGTTCTTTTCAGGAAAGGCGATAATCTGACCAAACAGGGTGCATTTACTTCATATGTGCTGTTTCTCATAAATGGTCTGGCAAAACAATATCTCGAAGGCGACAGCACAAAAACATTTAATCTCAGGATCATATTGCCCGGCGAATTCCTTGGATTATCGGCTGTGTTCTATGAAAACCTCTTTGGTTATTCCTCAGTTGCAATTACCGACTGCCAGGCATTTCTGATTGAGAAGGAAGCAATTGCAAAGGTCATAAAACAGAACGGTCAGTTCGGATTCAGCCTTATCAAAAGGTATTGTGAACAAAATAACAACCTCATGACAATTGTCCGGAACCTGAACTATAAGCAGATGAACGGCCGTCTGGCTGATGCATTGCTATATATTGATTCCCTGAAAGCCGGAACTCCGGAAATTTTCCAGCTTCTTTCGAGAAAGGATCTGGCTGATTTCTGCGGTATTTCAACCGAAAGCACAGTGAAGCTTCTGAAGACATTTGAAAAAGACGGCCTGATAGGACTGCATGAAAAAGATATTGTTATCCTCAAAAGCGAGACACTTTCGGAAATCAGCCGCAGAGGATAGATATTTACCAAGAGTTATATTTTAACTATTTAAAAAGCTTCTAAGTTGAAGGTTAATGACACCCTGGTTCTTGGTCTGGGAAATGAGATACTCTCTGACGACGGGATCGGACCCAGACTTGTAAATGACCTTTCCGTGATTCCCGGAATAATTGAAGCCGATTTTATTACTGCCTGGTCAGGCGGACTCGAAATTATGGAACTGATAAGCGGATACAAAAAAGTTATAATCATCGATTCAATACATACATCTTCAGGCAAGCCCGGCGATATTTACCACCTTGATCCTTCTGATTTTAAGGAAACGTCCAACCTGACAGGCATCCATGATGTGAATTTTCTTACCTCCCTTGACCTTGGAAAAGCCCTTGGTTACAATATGCCTGATGAAATTCATATAATTGCTGTTGAGATCCTTGATGATATGGAATTCAGTGAAAGATTTACTCCGGTACTTGAAGGTAAATACCCTGAAATTCTTAAGAAGCTGTCTGAACTGGTTAAGGTAATTTAATAGAGGAATAAATCAGGATTTAATTTTGCTAATAGAAGTAATTCAGGCCGGGCATAAAAAATAAAAAGCAATAATTTCACAAAAAAGTTTATTTTATAACTGTGAAATAGAGAATTTTAACAATACGGCTTTGATGTTTTGACAATATTTCATAATTTTTCAATTCATATTCTTATTAATTGGTCTTCATTTTGGTTTAGAAATTTAAGCCGGAGATAATCAACCATGAAAGACAAACCCAAAATTCTTATTATTGAAGATGATACCGATCTGGTAGCAGCACTAAAGAAAATTCTTGAAAGTAAGGATTACAATGTGATTGCCGCCTTTGATCCTGATGATGGAACTGTTAAGCTAAAAGATGAAAATCCTGATCTGATCATACTCGATGTAATGTTCGGAAGCAGGGGCGAGTCAAAAGGATTTGATTTTGCACAGAATTTAAGGCTCGACAAAGACCATTCATCTGTTCCTGTACTAATGCTCACTGCAATAAATACGGAAAAACCTGTATTTAAGTTCTCGCCAGATACTGATGGCGAATACCTTCCGGTAGATTCATTTCTAGATAAACCTGTACGGTCTGAAGACCTGCTTGCCAAGGTCGGGGAACTTCTCAGACAAAAAACAAGCAAATGGCAGAACTGGCCTGAAAAGAAAGATTAACAGCCAGTTCTGAATCGGTTTCTTGGATCTGTTATTGTGATATTTTTCACATTATAAGCAGGACAAATGTCTAAGTGCTGAATAATATTTCAGACTCTGATCATTCAGGCATAATGTTTAATTACAGACCTGGCATAAAATGGTTATGGCATTATCAGGTTTTCATAATGTTGCACGTTAACGCCAGGATTGATTAATGGTCTTGTATTATGCTTGTATATATTGCATTAACTGATATGCTCTATGAATTTATTTCAATAAAACAGATTTTACCCTGTTGTTGAATCATAATTTATAAGGTATCAGCAGTATAAAAGGAGCTGAATTGTCATCTTTTATTATGTGATATATTTCACAATAACGTAATGTTATTTCAGTGAACATCTTATTAATGAGATGGTTTAATATGACTGGACAGATTATTTATCAAATGTAAGTTTATATGTTGAAAAGAGGGGGTTTGGGGGAGACTCATAACTTTTATTTTTGTTAATAATCATGCAGCACTCTGATAT
>Ga0172370_10000271_pt1 | contig 79256 bp, 69 predicted proteins | sample LakKiv5m_FD_114538 | JGI IMG/M metagenome (GOLD analysis project Ga0172370, IMG submission 114538) | Freshwater microbial communities from Kabuno Bay, South-Kivu, Congo - kab_022012_11.5m | ecosystem: Environmental > Aquatic > Freshwater > Lake | place: Democratic Republic of the Congo... | reverse complement strand
TCTATAGTGTAAAGACAGTTTAATTCTTTTGCACGTTCTTGAAGTTCAAATACTAAATTATCTATCGGTTTATTTTCGTTTACCATTTTTTAATTACTCCGCAACTCTTTCTACCGTCAACTTTTATTTTTAGAGACTTAGAAAGTTTTACATGTTTAACAAAATCTTTCTCACTAACTACTGTTTGTTTATTAAGCCATTGCCAGTCAATCTTAAAGTCTCCATCAAAAGTTATTGAAAAATAGCTTACATTGAAACTAGTAAGATTATGAAAGAAATGAGAGCCCTGGCTCAATTCAACATTTATTCCGAATAAAGTAGATTCAACAATTGCTTTGACTCCGGCAATTTGCCCCCAATCTATCGGTATGCCTAACCAAGGATCGGAGCTGCCCCATCTGCCGAAACCAATTAGAAGATATTTTGTATTTCCCTTAACCAGTTCTTTATTGATCAAGTCAATCTCAGATGCAATTTTTATAGTATCTTTTTTGTCAAATGTTTCGGGCTTTACAAAAACAATATCAAAAATATTATCTACAAATCCGTTACCCATAACTCGATCTGAAGCAATTAAAACATCATCGCCATACATTTCAGATTTAGCAAGATCAATAGTTTCATCAGATACAACCATTGGCCGTACTTGAAGAAATCCTAATCGTAATTTTTTAGGTTCGTTTGAAATTGTAGCTGCGAATTCGATCTCAACCGGACTGTCAAGAGCTTGCTCATAAACCTTTAATAATTTTTTGATAAGATCGTTGAATTTAAATTCATTCATTGATAGCAGTTGTAAAAAATTTATCACTCGTGGTCCGTTATTCCCAGTTCCCATTACAATTCGCTGAGAAGATGTATCATAAGTTGATGCAACATATTGCAGGGTACCGTCATAATCGGCGTCACCTAATTCCGGTTGAATCAAATACTCTGTTTCCTTGGTTGGATCGTATTCAACAACCGGATTCATATTAACAGCCCAAAAATTAGTCTGAGTATTTTTTAGAACATCAGGAGGGTCAGCAAATGGTGTAACTGCTTTGGGAAATACAGGAGAATAGCTCCATACAATTCCGCCATCAACGATTGTCTTGCCAAGACCATGTGCAAGATTTACAACACCATTTTCCGGTTTTGCTCTTCCGGTTGGATAAAAATTATAAGACCGCGCAACTCCGGAAAAATTGGGATAAAATCTAAAATTATATTTCAATCCAACAACTTCTTGAATTATGACCGCCATTTTTTCATCTTCAATTTTGTGCGATGAAATTTTAAAATAATCTTTTGATGCTTTAAGAAATGTTGAAGCAAATACAAATTTAATTGCTTCAGTGAGTTTCAAAAATCTTGCATCTGTGCTTGGCTGATTATTTGGAATCATCTTTGTCGCATAAATGCCGGCGAAAGGTTCATACTTTGCATCCTCCAACATACTTGATGAGCGAACAGCTAAAGGTACATGAACACTTTCGATAAGGGACCGCAAATCTCCCAGTATTTCAGTTGGGAGATCTGCCTGAAGAAATGCAAGTATTATATTGTCGTCTGATTGGTTTGAATATGCTATTGCGCAAAGTTTATTCCTCTCCATAAATAAATCAAAAATTTCTGTACGTAAAACAATCAATCGCGGTATATTTAATTCAACTTCCGGAAAAATTTTAAGATCAATTTTTTCTTTTATGATTTTATGTGCTAAAGCGAGTCCGCTTGCTTTACCACCGAATGAACCTTCGCCTATCCATGAGAAATATTCACTTGATTCAAAAAAATTACGGTCGAATCGAGGCAAAAATTTGTTATTGGTATTTGTGTTTGATTGCATAAAAAAACTCGATGAAGATTAAAAAGCCGGAAATTGATTGATCCTATCTCAAAATTTCCGGCTAAACTCTAATGGCTAAAAGCTATTTGCTTATTATACCCAACCACGATCTTTACATGCCTGTGCAACTCGGTTTACAGAAATAACATAAGCAGCATCTCTCATATAAAGTTTTCTTTTCTTTGCCAGATCACTCACTGCATGGAAAGCAGCAGTCATCTTAACATCTAACTTACCAAGCACTTCATCTTTCTCCCAATAGTAATTCATGTTACATTGAACCTGTTCGAAATAACTGCAAGTAACACCGCCGGCATTAGCCAGGAAATCCGGAATTACAAAAATTCCTCTTTCTTGAATTACTTTATCAGCTTCAGGAGTTGTTGGGCCATTCGCACCTTCGGCAATAATTTTTACTTTTTTACTAATCTTATTCACGTTGTCCTGACGGATTTGATTTTCCAGGGCAGCAGGAATAAGTATATCAACTTCTTGTTCAATCCATGCATTACCATCCAGAATTTCGTAACCAAGTTTTTTTGCTTCGGATTTATTTATACCGCCGAATTTATCCGTAATTTTCAATAGTTCTTTCGGATCAACTCCGCTTGCGCGTTTAATTGTATACGAGCATTGGTCATTTTGGTCCCAGCTGGAAACGCAGATAACTTTTCCACCCATTTGAAGGTAAAGCTCAATAGCAAATTGAGCTACATTGCCGAATCCTTGTACTGCGGCACTTGTATCTTGCGGACGAATACCAAGTTCTTTTAACGCTTCACGAACAGTAAATATAACTCCATATCCTGTTGCTTCCGCTCTTCCAAGTGAGCCACCCATCCCTACAGGTTTACCTGTAATGAAGCCAGGATATTTTGCACCGTGTATAGCTTCAAATTCATCAAGCATCCATAGCATGTGCTGTGCATTTGTCATAACATCCGGTGCAGGAACATCATTAAGCGGACCAACATTTTTTGCCATTTGACGAATCCATCCGCGGCAAATTTGTTCTTGTTCTTTCATGCTAAGGTTATGTGGATCGCAAATAACGCCACCCTTGCCACCGCCAAGAGGAATATTTACAACCGCACATTTCCACGTCATCCACATTGAAAGTGCTTTAACTGTATCAATGGTTTCCTGCGGGTGAAAACGTATTCCACCTTTACTTGGACCGCGTGCATCATTATGCTGAACTCTGAATCCTCTAAATACTTTTGTTGTTCCGTCATCCATTTTCACTGGAATGCTGAAGTGGAATTCTCTTAACGGATTTCTTAATAATTGTCTTGTTGCATCATCGAGATTTAATATTTCTGCAACCTTGTCAAATTGTGTCTGTGCCATCTCGAAAGGATTAAAAGCTTTGTCGCTACTCATAAACTAACCTCTATTAGTATTTTTGTTATTAATATTGATGAGTTACCGAATTGAAATTCAATGCTGAAATGAATTATTGGATTTATTTATATAAAAATAAGAACTCAAATCGTTAACTCAACTTCCATATTCTGGAAAATTGACATAAGAAAAATAGATACGTTTGCCTTCTGAAGCAAGGAAGCTAAAAACAGTAAAACATTTGCATTTTAGCTCATAAATGGTGTTTCCCAATTTTTTTTATCGCTTATATTTATAAGCGTCTATCTACTCTTGGAAAACTATTTACCCATAAGCGGATCAAAATTAACAGTCTTTAAGTTGGAATTGTAAACTTTGAATTCTAATTTAGAATTAATAAAGAAACATCATTTAATCTTTAGAGGAGAGAGAAATGAAAATTATAACAAGGTTATTTGTTTTAATATTGTTCTTATCAATTTCTATCCAAGCTCAAATTAAATACCCAACAACAAAAAAAGTAGATCACGTTGATGATTACAGCGGCACAAAAGTTTCGGATCCTTACAGATGGCTTGAAGATAATAATTCCAAAGAAACTGCTGATTGGGTTGAAGCAGAAAACAAAGTAACGCACGATTACCTTTCCAAAATTCCCTTCCGTGATCAATTAAGAAAAAGACTTACTGATTTATGGAATTATGAAAAATATTCTGCACCGTCTAAACACGGTGAATACTATACCTTTTCAAAAAATGATGGCCTTCAAGAACAAAGTGTAATTTATATTCAAAAAGGTTTGAGTGGAACTCCGGAAGTTTTACTTGATCCTAATAAACTTTCTACAGATGGTTCAATTAGTCTGGGGAGTTTAGCTTTCTCTAAAGATGATAAATATTTGTGTTACGGAATTTCCCGCGGTGGTTCCGATTGGCGTGAATTTTATGTAATGGATGTTCAAACAAAAAAGTTAACTTCCGATTACATCAAATGGTCAAAGTTCAGCGGTACTTCCTGGTACAAAGATGGTTTTTACTATAGCCGTTACGATGAACCTAAAGCAGGAGACGAATTAAAACAAAAAGTTGAATATCAAAAACTTTATTATCACAAACTTGGATCCCCACAGTCTGATGATATTTTAGTAATGGAAGACAAACAAAATCCAAAATATGGATTTGGAGCCGGTGTAACTGATGATGAAAAGTTTTTAATTATTTATGTATCGCAAGGTACAGCTTCTGAAAACATGCTTTACTACAAAGATTTAACCTATGTTTCTAGAATCGAACCTATCTTTGATAAATTTGAAGCAGAATACGGAGTTGTAGATAATCTTGATGACAAATTTTTAATATCAACAAACTATCAAGCACCAAACAACAAACTAATTTTAGTTGATCCCAAAAATCCCGCCAAAGAAAATTGGAAGACAATTATTCCCGAGCGAAAAGAAGTGATGCAAAGTGTTTCTCTTGTCGGTGGTAAATTATTTGTAATATATTTAAAAGATGCAACAAGCAAAGTTTCCGTTTTTGATACGGACGGAAAATATTTATACGATGTAGAATTACCTGCTGTTGGAACATGCGGAGGTTTTGGCGGAAAGAAAGACGAATTCGAAACATTTTATACTTTCACTTCTTTTACATATCCACCTACAATTTATAAGTACGATATAAAAAACAATAAATCAGAATTATTCAGAAAGGCTGCAGTGAAGTTTGAACCATCAGTATATGAGACAAAAGAAATTTTTTACAAGAGTAAAGATGGTACAAAAGTTCCTATGTTCATTGTTTATAAAAAAGGATTGAAATTAGACGGAAATAATCCAACTCTATTATATGCTTATGGCGGATTTAATATATCCACATTACCAGGCTTCAGCGTTGCCAGAATTCCTTTACTTGAGAACGGAGTTGTGTATGCATCGGCTTGTTTACGCGGAGGCAGCGAATATGGTGAAGATTGGCATAAGGCTGGAATGTTTGAGAAGAAACAAAATGTTTTTGATGATTTTATATCAGCTGCGGAATACTTAATCAAAAACAAATACACAAATCCAAAAAAGCTTGCCGTTCAAGGCGGTTCCAACGGAGGATTATTGATTGGTGCGGTAATTAATCAAAGACCGGATTTATATAAAGTAGCATTCCCTCAAGTTGGTGTTATGGATATGCTGCGTTTTCATAAATTTACAATCGGTTGGGCATGGGTTTCTGAATACGGTTCAAGCGACAATCCGGATCAGTTCAAATACTTAATTAAGTATTCCCCTCTACATAATATTAAGAAAGGTACTGACTATCCCGCTACAATGGTAACAACAGCAGATCATGACGACCGTGTTTTTCCTGCTCATTCATTTAAATATGCGGCAACACTTCAAGAAATGAACAGCGGTAAGAACCCTACTTTAATTCGTATTGAAACAAAGGTTGGACACGGAGCCGGTACAAGTACATCAAAATCTATTGATCTTGTTACAGATCTGTATTCTTTTATGTTCTATAATATGGGATTAACACCGAACTTCTAATGTTCATTTGTAGAGACGCAAAATATTGCGTCTCTAAATTTTATTCTTTTCTAAAAATTCTATGAACTATTTTCGAAAGATTTCTCAAACCGCTTATACGTTTAGATAATTTTTTACTGTAAAGTAAATCTATCAACCCTCTTAGTCCGTAGTAAAGATTTTTGTTGTAAGGATGCCACCACAAATTCTTTTTTACGAATGGTAAAATATCTTTTACAATAGTTAATGGCTGGGTCATTTCATCGAAGCCCATTTCACCGTGAGTTCTTCCAATACCGGATTCTTTAAATCCTCCCCACGGTGTTTCAGCCAATCCATGACTCATTAAATGATCGTTAATAGTAACAACACCGGCTTTAATTCGTTTTGCAATTTTTTCACCGCGATTTTGATTTTGAGTCCACACAGATCCGGTAAGTCCTAAATAGGAATCATTTGCCAAATTAATTGCATCATCATAATTATTGAATTTCATGACCCCAACAACCGGTCCGAATGTTTCATCGCGCATGACAATCATATTGTGATTGACATTTGTTAAAACTACAGCGGGGTGAAAATTTTTCAATTGATTATTCTTCGGTGTTTTTGATTGAGCAAAAACATTTGCACCCTTATTCAATGCATCTTCAATATGATTTCTAACAGTTTCTAATTGTCTTTCCGTAGTCATACAACCCATATCAGAACTAAAATCGGTATCGTAATCAACATGAAGATTTTCAATTTTATCTTTTAGGGTGTCCATAAAGGAATCATAAATTTTTTCATGGACATAAATTCTTTCAACACCACCGCAAGATTGCCCGGCATTTTGAAATCCAGCCCAAATTGTTCCCGTTGCTGCACGATAAGGATCAGCATCTTCACAAACAATCATAGCATCATTGCCGCCGAGTTCTAAACAAATTGGAGTTAAAGTTTTAGCGGCTTGTCCCATCAAATATTTTCCAACTGCAACTGAACCTGTAAAAAATAATTTATTAATTCCGCAATCAAGAAAAGCATCACCGGCAATTTTCCCGGGCATATTAACAAAGCTAAAAATTCCGTCCGGTAGATCTGCATATTCAACCGCTTCTTTCAAAACTATGCCCACCATTTGCGTCTCAGTGGCTGTTTTTAAAATTACTGCGTTTCCGGAAAGTAAACCAAGTATAACGTCAGCTAATGGAATTGAGAATGGATAATTCCATGGGGAAATTATACCAACTACCCCATATGGCACTCTTAGTATTTTACTTCTTTTGTTGATCAGAAAAATATTTCCGCTCCCGAGTTTCTTATCTCGCAAAAATCTTCTTGCATTTTTGCAGTAGAATGAAATTCCCATAACAGCGGGTAGGATTTCCGTTGCTAATGCATCAATTCTTGTTTTACCATTATCACGGGAAATTATCTCAGCAATTTTATCTGCATTATCAACTATATATTCACGAATCTTCAAAGCATATTTAATCCTTTCTGTCAATGAATATTCTTCCCATAATTTCTGTGCCTCTGCTGCATGTTGAATCATCTCTTTTAATTCATCAATAGTATGCAGTTTAGAAAAACCTAAACTTTCTCCGGTGGCCGGATTAAAATCTTCTGTTTGATTGTTCATTGTACTCCATATTATTTGCGTACAAATAATTACTCTGATTTAGAATCAGCCAGCGGAATCTTATCAATTACTTTGTCAATTCCATTGGAGATTGCATAATCCAACGGTGCGAACTTTTCTTCTTGACCTAATAAATAATATCCTTCTTCGCCTAGTATGTTTGCTTTCCAAAGTACACGGCCGTCTTTCAACGATATTAAATAATAAGTGAATTGACATGAAGTGAGTGTAGCATCTACCGGTTTGAAAATTCCTCTGCCTGAACTAAATCCTTTTTTGTTTATAATTTTATTTATTGTTCCTATCAACATCGCATCAGCTTCATTTTCTTCAACTGCATAGCCAAGACCGGTCTCAAAAAAATATTTCAAGTCAAGTCTTTTCAACTTCTCTATTGAATCAATTATTTTCCCAACAGCTAAAGAATCAATAGTCATTATTGAATCCACAAGGGGTACTTCAAATTTTACATCTGGAAATTTTTGTTTTAATGAATTAAGAAAATGGTTGGTTGCAAAGAAAGTACCTCTATCAGTTGTATCATCCGGAGCCATTGGCAACAGAATAACTGAATTAATTTTATACTGATCAAATTTGGGAGATTTATAAATAGAGAGTACTACATTTCTAGGGATTATTACTCTATCAAGAAGTTCGTTACACCCTAATAATGAAAAAATTAAGAATAGACAAAAAAAGAATAATGCCGAACCGATTTTATTAAAAACTATCATTTTATCAGCAATTTAATCGTCAATTTATTTACATATTCATACAGAAATTGCATTAAATTTATAATGATGTCAATGTAATTATATTTTATTGTATCCGTTAATTTTTTGGTTGTTCGATACCTTAATTTAAATATGATTTATTAAATTTGTCCCGTCTAAAAAATAACTTTAGTAAAAGGAAATGATTCATGGGTAGAATATTTGAGACCAGAAAACATGTAATGTTTGCTCGTTATGCACGCATGTCAAAAGCATTTAACAGAATAAGAAAAGATATTGAAATTGCAGTTAAAGCAGCAGGCTCCGATCCTAAAGTAAATTCCAAATTGAGAATTGCAATACAGAATGCAAAAAGCGTAAATATGCCAAAGGATAAAGTTGAAGCTGCTATTAAAAGAGCTACGTCAAAAGATACAACCGGCTATCAAGAAATAATTTATGAGGGTTATGCACCGTATGGGATTGGCGTAGTTGTAGAATGTGCAACAGATAATCCCACAAGAACTGTTGCAAATGTTCGCCATCATTTTAGAAAGCACGAAGGTTCCTTGGGAACAACAGGATCAATTGCTTTTATGTTCGAGCGCAAAGGTTTGTTTAAGGTCCCAAAAAATTCTGTTATAGATCTAGATAACCTAGAATTAGAACTAATTGATTTTGGTCTTGATGAATTTTCTTACGATGATGAATTCATTTATATCTACACACCATTTCAGGAATACGGTAATATGCAGAAAGCTCTTGAAGAGAAGAATATTGAAATCAAAGCAACCGAGCTCCAATACATACCAACCAACTATAAAGAAGTTACTGAAGAACAGCGCAAAGACGTAAATACTCTTATTGAGGCTTTAGAAGAAGATGATGATGTTCAATCAGTCTATAACAATATGCAGTAGTTTTATTGATGTTGAAAATATATTTCACAACATCATTTTACAGTTTGAGGAGCCGTATTCATCATTACAATTAGCCACCCTTCGGTAGTCTTTTCTAAAACAGCGGATTCTAATAAACTTAAATCAATACTTTTTTGTTGAGTACGAAAATTTACTAACACTTGGTAATACGACCATGCAACATCTTTATGGATCACTGTTCTGAACATTTGCGGTTTTCTTGTCATCGTACCCATATTATGAACTGTTTTAATTTGTTGAAGCATTAACGGATAGTCATAATCTTTACCTTCATCAAGAAGAACAAAATTAGGTGATGTCAATTTCCGTAAAGTTGTTGAATCTACTGTAGCGATAGCATTGCTAAAATTCGTTAGTGTGGTTTCAATTGCAGTCACATCAGCTGCAGTCGGTGCACTTACTTCCTCATTGGATTTGTCCTTGCATGAGTAGATAGATATAATTGTAAAAAAGATAATTGTTAAACGTACAGCAACTTTATTCATGGCATCTCCGAAACATTTATTTATTTTTTTTCATAATTAAATAGTATACAATGAATGATACGCCAAAACCTATAAACCATGCGTAATCATATAAAAATCTAACAGAGGGTATCGGTAAACCAATTAACGCAACAAACACACCTGCTATTAAAGCATAGATGGCCTTTAGATTAAATCCATTGGTAAATTCATATTCGCCGCCTCTTCGATAAAGATCAATTACGATTAATTTCTTTTTCTTCACAAGAAAATAATCACAGATTAATATTCCGGCGATTGGTCCTAAAAATCCCGAATAACCGACTAGCCAACCAAAGATGTAAGCACTGTAATCGGATAATAATTTCCAAGGCATAATCATAATACCAAGAACAGCGGTCATTAATCCGCCGCGTATAAAAGTTATTTTCTTAGGATATATATTAGAGAAATCATTTGCCGGGGAAACAACGTTTGCCGCAATATTTGTAGTTAATGTTGCCACCATTAATGCAAGTAATGAGATTATCACTATTACCGGATTATTAAACTTTGTTAGAAGTGTTACAGGGTCCCAAATTGCTTCACCAAATATTACTACTGTAGCCGAAGTAACTGCTACACCAATAAAAGAATACAACACCATTGTTGGCGGTAGTCCAATTGCCTGCCCTAACATTTGTGCTTTTTGACTTTTAGCAAAGCGTGAAAAATCCGGAATGTTTAATGAAAGTGTTGCCCAATATCCAACCATTCCGGTTAGTGCCGGAATAAAAAATTTCCAGAATTCACCAACGGTTTGGAATTTACTAGGTTGACTTAATATCGGTCCCCAACCTCCTCCCTGAACATAAGCCCAAATGAGAAGAGCAATTCCAACAATAAGAAGAAAAGGCGCACCAAGAGCTTCAAGCCATTTAATTGATTCCATTCCCTTAATAATGAAATATACATTCATCGCCCAGAAAATTAGAAACCCCGCTGCTGAACTCAAATTCCATGCAGCCCATTGTGGAATGAGAACACTTAAGAGTGAATTCAAAGCTTGACCGCCAATCCATGTTTGAATTCCGAACCAACCGCAAGCAACAATTGCACGAAGTATAGCAGGAACATTTGAACCAAGTGTTCCGAATGCAGCACGTGCAAGTACCGGGAATGGAATCCCATATTTCGTACCGGCGTGTGCATTAAGTATCATTGGAATAAGAACTATAACGTTTCCGAGTGCGATTGTCATCAATGCCTGCCACCAATTCATTCCGCCCGCAATTAATCCGCTTGCCAACATGTAAGTAGTGATACAGACACTCATTCCAATCCAAAGGGATGCAACGTTGTATGTTCCCCACGTACGTTGAATTATTTTTGTTGGTGCTAAATCTTTATTAAATAATTTCGTGTCGTTAAGACCCGAAAGATCAGTCTCTACCAAATCTTTGGAAAAAAGTTTTTCCATGCTATCCTTTCAATGATAATTAAAATAATTATTTGTGGGTTGCAGAATTCAATTTCTTAATTCCATGCGGTACCGTAAGTATCTCTCTTTACAAAATTTCCTCGCCCGGGCTTTCCCAAAAACTTATCTTTCTCGACTATCACTTCCCCGCGAGAAATCACAGTATCAGTATTACCTTTTACTTTTTTTCCTTCATACATGGAATAATCAACTGCCATATGATGAGTCTTTGCAGAAATTGTATATTCTTTTTCCGGATCCCAAATAACTATATCGGCATCACTTCCAGGTGCAATAGTTCCTTTGCGTGGAAACATTCCAAACATTTTTGCCGGAGCTGTTGATGTAATTTCAATCCAACGATTTAATGTTATTCTTCCGGCATGAACTCCGCCGTCATAAATTAACTGCATGCGGTGTTCAATCCCAGGTCCGCCATTTGGAATTTTCGTAAAATTACCTTTTCCTAATTCTTTTTGTTCATTAAAACAAAACGGACAATGATCGGTAGAAACTATTTGAAGTGTATTTTTCTTAATACCTGCCCAAAGTTTTTCTTGGTGCCATTTTTCTCTAAGAGGCGGAGTGAAAACTAATTTTGCGTCTTCGAAACCGGGTTTGTTCATATCATCTAGCGAAAGGAATAAATATTGAGGACAAGTTTCTGCAAATGCAGGTAACCCACGGTCACGGGCTTCCGCAACTTTTTCTAAAGCATCGTTAGATGAAAGATGGACAATATAAACCGGAGCTCCGGCCATTTGAGAAAGTGCAATTGCTCTATTAACCGCTTCACCTTCAGCAGTGGTTGGACGAGTTAATGCATGATAGATCGGTGCAGTTTTCCCTTCAGCTAAAGCTTTCTGTACAATCAAATCTATTACACCGCCGTTCTCCGCGTGCATACAGACTAACGCACCTGTATCGGCGGTATGTTTCATTGCACGAAAAATTGTTGCGTCATCAACTAAAAGAACATTTGGATAAGCCATAAATAATTTAAAACTTGTCACACCTTCCTTCACCATATCTCCCATATCGCCAAGATCAGCTTCCGGCAAATCAGTTACTATCATGTGTAAACCGTAATCAATCGTTGCTTTCTCTTCAGCTTTCTTCCACCATGTATCAAGAGCCGTTCGCATTTTTGTCCCCTTTGCTTGAATAGCAAAATCAATTATAGATGTTGTTCCGCCGAATGCAGCCGCTCGTGTTCCGGTTTCAAAATTATCTACTGATGTGGTCCCACCGAAAGGCATATCTAAATGTGTGTGAACATCAATTCCACCGGGAATTACATATTTCCCTTTTGCATCAATAATTTTACCTGCTTGAATATCGAGTGATAAACCGATTGTTTTGATTTTATCTTTCTCGATATAAATATCTGCGGTATAATCTTGCTCGGCAGTAATGATTCGTCCGTTTTTTATTAAGAGTGACATATACAATCCTAATATTTATTTATAAAAATTTTAATGAATAACTATATTGTGCTTATGCTGAAACTCAGCTAAATTTTCCCAGCTCATTGGCTTTCCGCTTTTCTTAAATTCAGCTGTTAACTGATTCCATGTTTTTGAGGCAGAACCGTCATCAATTCTAACCATGGAAATACAATTTTCAACAGGACAAACTAATGAACAAAGTGCGCAACCTACACAATCTTTTTCCCGAACTTCCGTTTTGTTATGTCCGTTGACGGGAGTTAGATCAATACACTGATGGGCTGCATCTTCGCAAGCGATGTAACATAAATTGCAATGAATACATTTTTGCTGATCTATTCTAGCAATTGTTCTATTGAGAAGATCAAAATTCCCAAAATCATTTACCCTCTGAAGAGATTTGCCTCGAATCTGATCGAGAGAAGTAAATCCTTTTGATTCCATCCAGTTGCTCATTCCTTCAATCATATCATTCACAATTCGGAAACCGTAATGCATCACAGCGGTGCAAACTTGAACACTTGATGCACCGAGAAGAATAAATTCTAAAGCATCACGCCAGTTACTAATTCCGCCAATGCCTGAAATCGGCAAATTGACTTCCGGATCTATAGCAACTTGAGAAAGAAGATGGAGTGCAATTGGTTTTACTGCGGGACCAGCATAACCGCCATGTCCGCCCAATCCGCCAACATTCGGTTTTAATTCGAATGTATCAAGATTAATTCCGATGATACTATTAATTGTATTAATAAGTGAAATTGCATTTGCTCCCGCAGCCTTAGCTGCTCTTGCAGGAAGTTGTATGTTGCTGATGTTCGGTGTGAGTTTTACAATCACCGGAATTGTAGAAACTTCTGTTACCCATTCGGTTATCATTTTGCAATATTCGGGTACTTGACCAACTGCAGCGCCCATACCGCGTTCACTCATTCCGTGTGGACAACCATAATTTAATTCTATTCCATCACAACCGGTATCAATCGTGCGTTTAACTATCTCATGCCAGGTTTCCCTTTTCGATTCAACCATTAATGAAACAACAACTGCGCGATCAGGCCAAAGTTTTTTTGTTTCGGCTATCTCTTTAAGATTTACTTCAATAGGTCTGTCGCTAATCAATTCTATGTTGTTTAATCCGAAAATCTTCTGCCCGTTGTAATCCAATCCACCGTAACGATTGAAAACATTCATTACAGGTTCGCCGATAGTTTTCCAAACTGTTCCTCCCCATCCTTGTTCGAAAGCTTTACAATTTTGATAAGCAGAATTTGATGGTGGGGCTGATGCAAGCCAGAAAGGATTTGGAGATTTTATTCCGGCACAATTTATTGAAAGATCAACCATAAATTATTTTCCTCCTTTCGGTAATGATAAAAATTTATCAATACCATGAGCGGCTCGTTTCCCATCGTAAGCTGCATTTACTACTTCTTTGCCTCCGTTAATGCAATCACCGCCGGCAAAGATTTTTGGGTTAGTGGTTTGATATGTAGTCTGATCTACAATCACACAACCTTCTTCATCAAGTGTTAACTTTGATATTGTGCTTAAGAAACTTGATTTTGTTTCTTGTCCTATCGCTTTAATTACCATGTCAACCGGAATTGTGAATTCTGATCCTGAAATAGGAATGGGTTTTCTTCTTCCCCACTTGTCAGGTTCACCAAGTTTCATTTTTAAGCATTCAATTCCTTCAACAAAATCTTTACCAATAATTTGTTTAGGAGAAGTTAGAAAATGAAAAACAATTCCGTCTCTCTTAGCAAGTTCATATTCGAATTCATAAGCAGACATTTCAACATCACTACGTCTATAAATTATATACACCTGATCTGCACCTAGTCGCTTAGCTTCCGTTGCCGCATCTATTGATGTATTACCTGCACCAATTACAGCAACTCTTTTTCCAACTTGAATATCATGCCAATTTTCTGTTTTTACTTTTTCTATGAAGTCAAGTGCACCAACTACACCTGACAATTCCTCGCCTGGTATTGAGAGTTGAGGACTTTCACCTAAACCGACTCCGAGAAAAAGCGCATTATGTTTATTTAAGAGATCATTAACTTTTAAAGTTTTACCAATCATAATTTTTGTTTTAAGATCAACACCAAAACTCTTTACTAATTCGACTTCTTTCAGACTATCTTCTCTTCTCATTTTATAAGGAGCGATGCCCCAGGTATTTAATCCACCTGGAATTTTGTTAGCTTCATAAATTGTAACTTCATAACCCATCAGTGCAAGTTCAGCACTACAAGCTAATCCGGCAGGTCCGGAACCAACTACTCCGACCGATTTTCCAGTCTTAGATGCTTTATGAAAGAGTGTCGGCATTCCCTTTTCAAAATAATTTTCTATTGCATAACGTTGAAGCTTTCCAATCTGAATCGGTTTTTCACCTTTATCATTATAAACGCAGGCTCCTTCACACAGTACATCAACCGGACAAGCTTTTGCACAGGTTAACGGAACCCAATTCGATTCATAAATTGTTTTTGCCGAACCAATAAGATTTCCCGTTGAAATCTTTTTTATAAAAGTTGAGATATCAATGTGAGTAGGACATGCTTTCATACAAGGTGAATCATAACAATAGAGACAACGGTTTGCCTCTGTAACAGCAGAGTTTTGTGTAAAGGGCGGGTGTAAATCTGAAAAATTTTTCTCGTATTGTTCACTTTGAAGTTTTGGAGCAATATTCTTCATTGATTTTTGTCCCGGTATAAAATATAAAAATGAACGACTATTAATTTAGAGCTTCATCAGCTATCGAAAGACACTCATCAAGTTTATCAACAGCAAAATCTATTTCTTCTTTTGTGATAATTAACGGCGGTGCAATTACAAAATGGCTCATCCACGATTGAACATAAACTCCGCGTTTCATCATCTCTGCAGAAATCTTATCAACCAGCAATAGCTTTCCGCTGACTTTATCTTCTTTAGTATTGAATGGTTCCTTGGTAATCTGATTTTTGACTAACTCGACCGCAAAAAAAAGTCCAATTCCGCGAACATCTCCAATTGAAGGATGTTTTGATTTCAGAGCGTTCAATTTTTTGTTTAGATGATCACCAATTTCCACAGCACGATCAATTAGTCTTTTATTTCTCAATTCATTGATCGCAGCTATTGCCGGGGCAAGTGTTAACGGATGTGCTTCATAAGTATGCCCGTGAGCAAAGTAATGATCATTGAAATAATCCGCAATTTTCATTGTGGTTGCGGTTAATCCGAGAGGTACATAAGCCGATGTAATCCCTTTTGCTGTAGTAAGAATATCAGGTTTAACATTCCAATGATCAACTGCAAACCATTTTCCTGTTCTACCCCAACCGCTCATTACTTCATCTGCGATAAGTAAAACATTATTCTCATCACAAATTTTTCGTAATCTAGGCATATATTCTTTTGGAGGAATTAATATTCCATTCGTTCCGACCACAGGTTCGAGAATAATTGCGGCTACATTACCTTCATTCTTAATCATATGCTCGATGTAATTTACACAAGCAATTTCGCAATCAGGATATGAATGATTAAGCGGGCAACGATAACAGTTGCACTCTGGTGCAAAAATTACTCCGTCAATTTTCCCCGAAGGTTCTACAGCCCAACGTCGAGGATCTCCTGTCGCAGCAATTGAGGCTGCAGTAGATCCGTGATATGAATTATATCTAGAAATGATTTTATATTTACCTGTGTACATTCGTGCAATTTTTATAGCAGCTTCATTTGCCTCGGTGCCTGATGTTGAGAAATAAAATTTTTCTAATCCGTTTGGTAAGACCTCTAATAATAATTTACTTAGTTCTGCGCGTACTTCTGTAGCAAAACCAGGTGCAGCATATGCTAATTTCTTTGCTTGTTCTTCAAGTGCCTTAATGACTGCTTGATTCTTATGACCTAGTGTAACACACATAAGCTGAGATGAAAGATCAAGATATTTTTTGCCGGCAGCATCAACGAAATAACATCCTTCAGCATCAACTATCTGAAGTGGAGTCCAGCCTTTTTGAAATCTCCATGTGCCGTAAGTATGTTTTGCAGTAATTGCTACAACTTCTTCGGGGGTCAAGTTTTATTTCCTTATAGATTTAAAAAAATAATTTCTTAATCTATTTCTGTAGATCTGTTATTGCTCCATAAGACTCCGGTCTTCTATCACGATAGAATTGCCAAACATTTCTGACTTCAAGAATTTCATCAAGATTAAGATCAGCAACAACTAATTCATCTTTATCTCTGCTGGCTTGAGCAATTATTTTACCGCGCGGAGTACAGAAATAACTTTTACCGTAAAATTCTCCAATGTTCCAAGGCGCTTCTGTTCCAACACGATTAATAGCACCGACAAAATATCCGTTTGCAACTGCATGTGCAGGCTGTTCCAATTCCCATAAATATTCTGATAGTCCCGCAACAGTAGCGGAAGGATTAAAAATAATTTCGGCACCATTCAAACCGAGAATTCTAGCTCCTTCCGGGAAGTGGCGATCGTAACATATATAAACTCCTATATCAGCAAATGCAGTTTTAAAAACCGGGAAACCAAGATTACCAGGCTTGAAATAAAACTTCTCCCAAAATCCGGGATCGCAATGAGGAATATGATGTTTCCGGTATTTACCAAGATATTTTCCATCAGCATCAATAACTGCGGCAGTATTATAATAGACTCCTTTAATTTCTTCTTCGTAAATAGGAACAACAATGACCATGGAATATTTTTTAGCAACTTCCTGCATTAATTTTATTGTTGGCCCGTCAGGAATATTTTCAACAAGCGAATACCATTTTGTTTTTTGCTCAGCACAAAAATATGGCCCGTAAAATAGTTCCTGCATACAAAGAATTTGTACACCTTTTTTCGCAGCTTGTTCAATCATCAATAAATGTTTTTCAATCATTGATTGTTTGATCTTTTCAATCGGTTGTTCTGCTGATATTGAAAGAGTTGATTGAATCAAACCACCGCGGACTGTTCGTGCCATCTTTATACCCTCTATTTTTATTATTCTAAATTCTCAATTCGCAATTGCTCTCTCAGCTCATCCAGTTTATTTGTGATTCCGGATTCCACTTTACTGTAGTCTTTTTTAATTTGGTCCAAAATTCTATCGAACTCTTCCCTGTTATATCACAAGACCCGAATTTTGATTCGTTCCATCCGCCAAAAGAAAAAGGTTCTCTTGGAACAGGAACACCAATATTAACACCTATCATTCCAGCACTCGCCCGTTCGCTGATGTATCTGGCCATACCTCCGCTTTGCGTAAACACAGAAGCGGCATTTCCATACAAAGAACTTTGTTGAATTGACAAAGCTTTATCAACATTATCCGCTCTTATGATTGCAAGCACCGGTCCAAAAACTTCTTCTTTTGCTATCCGCATTTCCGGTTTTACGTGATCAATAACAGTCGGTCCTACATAAAAACCATTTTCTTTACCGGGTACTTTATAATTCCTGCCGTCAAGAAGAACTTTAGCTCCATCCCTTTCTGCTTCAGTAATATAATTTTCAATTCTGTCTTTTGCTTGTTTCGAAATTACTGCACCAAGATTTTTACCAGGAATAATTTTTTTTGATTCTTCCACAAGCTGATTAATTATATTATCAACAGACCCAACAGCAACCATTGCAGATGCAGCCATACAACGCTGTCCTGCACATCCGGACATTGAAGCAGCAACATTAGATGCAGTCATTGCAACATTTGCATCCGGTAAAACTATTAAATGATTTTTTGCCCCACCAAGTGTTAAGGCTCTTTTTAGATTTGATGTAGAACGTGTATAAACAATCTTTGCAACTTTTGTTGAACCAACAAATGAAACAGCTTGAATTCCGGGATGATCGCAAATTGCTTCCACAACATCTTTTGCGCCATGGACAACATTGAATACACCATCAGGCAATCCGGCTTCTTTTAAAAGATCTGCGATTCTATTTGCACTTATCGGAACAAGCTCGGATGGTTTTAGGATCATACAATTACCAAGGACAAGCGCGTTAGGGATTGTCCAATTTGGAACCATATTAGGAAAATTGAATGGTGTAATACAGGCAACAACTCCAACCGGAAATCTTTCAACCCTGCACTCAACACCCTTGCTTACTTCCATTACTTCACCAGCTGCCAGTTGTTCAAGTGAACAGGCAAATTCAGTAACCTCAATACTTTTTTCTATTTCAGCTATGCTTTCCGAAATTGTCTTACCATTTTCTTCATGAATTAATTCAGCAAGTTCATTCATATTTTTTTCGAGAAGGAATTTATACTTGTAAAAAATTTGTGCCCGCTCCTTAATCGGTTTAGCTGACCAGGCTGGAAATGCTTTTTGAGCGGCGGTTACAGCCAGATTTACAGCTTCTTTACCAGAGATTGGCACTGTTGATATTATTGATCCATCGATCGGTGAGATAACGTCAATTTTCTTTTCATCACCATCAATGTATTTGCCATCAATATAATTTTTCAAATAAGGGTACTTCATGTAGCCCTCGTAAAGTTTTTTGTGGAAATTTTCTCTCTTACATTAAGAAAATAGAGATTATTAATGAAGAAAGAAAGATTTTTTTAAAGGCAGGTTAGAAAAGATTTGAAAAATAAATAATCAATTAGAAACGAGTGTTGATACTGAAATAAATTCTTGAATAAGTAGTTGTTTCTTGGAATGTACCTTCATAACTAATTGTAAGAAAACTATTATAGAATAAGCGCCAAGATAGATCAAGGTTTCCAATATTCTGTATCATATCCGGTAAACCGCTGAAAAATTGATAATTAATTCTTTTAATTCCCAATCCAAAATTCATTTCGCCATTAAACAAATCCTTGTTGATTGTCGCACTGTAATAGTCTCCATTAACATACCCGGATTCAATTTTATTATAATTCAAATAAATTGATGACATGATCAGCGGAAGTTGAATATAACTTAAACTAACTCCATAATTTCTTGACGGTTGCGGATCATCTTTACTAAAACGATAACCATAATTAAATCCCAACCACAAATAATTAAATGGACGCAGATTCAACCTCATGCTAACTCCTTGCCGTGTAGCCGACTCCAGGACACTATCGGCAAAGTTTTTATATGTTTCATAGTATACAACATTTTTCCTTGCGTCATAAGATACATTTAAGTTCAACCAATTATTCAGAGAATAGGAACCAAGAACGAACAAGCTGGTAACATCAAAAGATGATTGATCAATTCCACCTTTTCTTTTAAAGAGATCAATTTCTGAAGAAAAAAACAAACCTAAATTTTGTGAAAGATTGCTATTATTTTGAAAGTACAAGAATCTTCTGTCTGTCTTAAAATTATTTGTCTGCTGAAAAATTCCAATTGTGTTTTGTATAGAAGCATTTCCCAAACTATCGTTTCTAAATAGATAGCCTCCGTACTCGAACATTTTAATATCATATCCATAATCTGTAAAGTTTGGTCTCGAACCAGCAACAGCGCCAATTACAAACTTGCTGATTGAAGTTTCGAATTGTAATCCGTCAATAGCACCAAGGCTGGATGTTCTAATATTAATTTTTCTTCCGAGAGTAATTTTTGTTTTAGAACTGAAATCATAACTGATTGCAAGGTCATAAACCTTTAAAGCGTCTCCAATATTTTTTTGAACGTCGCTCCACCGATCTGCCCTATATGAAAAATTAATATAACTTGAAAATGACAATGGAGACCTGAACAATGAATCTGCATCCATCGAAAATGAATAACGCCAATTCTGAAAATCGGGAGCCCCGTTAGAATTAGATAAATTCGAATATGATGAGATAGATAAATTACCCCTCGTCTTTTTAGAATAATAAGGTGTTATTGTTCTTGCTACATCTTTTTCTTCCATAATAGTCTTTGGTAAAAGATTTTCTTTTTCAATTTTTTCTGCAGACAGCTTTGCTTTTACTATCGGTTTTACAAATGTTTTAACCTGGTCACCAACTTTCAATTGAAAGTTATTAATTGCAATTCCTGAGCATGATGTAGTCGAAATAAATTTAACAATTATTGCCGGTTTCAAAACTCCATTAACATTGACGAATAATGTATCATTAATTGAAATACCGTCAGTATTTTCAAATCGTATATAAATATTTTGTGAAGTGATAAACGATACGCTCCCGAGTTTCTCTAATTTTGAACTCTCTTGCGCGGATAGATCTACCAATCCGATTATAAAAAACAATATTATAATTATTCTTTTTATCACCTTTATTCGCTACCTGTTGGATGACAACTATAACATGCTGCCGGAGTTGATACGTAATTTCTTACACCCTGGTGCTTCGAATCCATCTGTGCCTGCGGATGACATTTAAAACAACTAAATACCTTAAAGTTCGTTTGATCTGTATGACAATCACTGCATAGTGTCCACTTCCCTCTATGTTTACCCGAATAAATTGGGAAGTACTGCCCATCATGATTAAATGTTGACGGCTGCCATGCATTTTGGGTATGGCATGATTCACAATTGGTTGGGAATCTGGCTGTTACGTGGTTCGGATTTGTTGTGCTGTTATATTTCGCTTGATGACATCCAACACACTGGGTGGGCGCACTACTATAATTTCCTCCTGTATGACAACTTGCACATTGATTGGCTATCGCAACATGTGCACCTAATATAGGATAATAATTATTATGTATTGGGAATGTAGCTGGTTTCCAGCCTGGATTTGTTGTGTGACATTGATCGCAAGTTGTAGGAATATTCAATGTCGCATGATTAGGATTTGTTGTGCTCTGATATTTGGCTAAATGACAGCTCGAACACACTGTTGGTGTTCCCTTAAATGTTGAAGTATGACAACTCGTACAGGTTACATTAACATGCGATCCCGTTAATGGAAATGCTGTTGCTGAATGATTAAATGTAGCTCCTTGCCAAGTTGTAGTTGAATGACATCGTGCACAATCCGTTGGGTAACCTTGTGATACGTGATTCGGTGCTGTATTGTATTTTGTTTGATGACATGAAATACATGTTGTTGGTGTTCCGCCATTATATCCATTGGTATGGCATAGTCCACAACTAACATTTACATGTGAACCTGTTAGTGGGAATGATGTGGTTGAATGGTTGAATGTTACAGCATTCCATGATACTGTTGAGTGGCACTTTGTACAATCAGTCGGGAATCCTTGTGCAACATGATTAGGTGCCGAATTATATTTCGCTTGATGGCACGATATACATGTTGTTGGTGTTCCACCATTATATCCATTCGTATGGCATAGTCCGCAACTAACATTTACATGTGAACCTGTTAGTGGGAATGATGTAGTTGAATGATTGAATGTAACTGCATTCCATGCCACTGTTGAATGACACTTTGTACAATCAGTCGGGAATCCTTGTGCAACATGATTAGGTGCAGAATTAAATTTTGCTTGATGGCAAGAGATACATGTTGTTGGTGTTCCTCCATTATATCCATTAGTATGGCATAGTCCGCAACTGACATTTACATGTGAACCTGTTAATGGAAATGATGTGGTTGAATGATTGAATGTAACTGTATTCCACGCTACAGCTGAATGGCACTTTGCACAATCAGTCGGGAATCCTTGTGCAACATGGTTTGGCGCTGAGTTATATTTTACCTGATGGCATGAATAACAATCTTGAGATGTTCCTGTTAGTTTTGTAGTATGGCATGAATTACAATTAACATTAACATGAGATCCAACTAAAGGAAACCTTGTTGTGCTATGATTAAAACTTATCAGTTTCCAATCTACCGGTGTATGGCACTGTTTACAATCTTGAGGATAATTTTGTGCAACATGATTGGGTGCTGTTGTAAATTTACTTTGATGACACGATATACATGTTGTAGGAGTGCCTGCGTAACCGGTTTGATGACATTGTGCACAAGCAACATTAACATGCGCACCAACCAACGGAAAATTAGTTAATGAATGATCCATCACTCCATCTTTGGAACCATGAGGATGGCAAGCAAAACAAGATCTGCTCTGATATGAGTATCCATTCACGCCTATATGTTTAGAGTCTGTTTCTGTTTTTGCATGTTCGTGGCAATTTATACATTCGAAATTTTTAAAATTGGATTGATCAATATGACAATCTGAACATACAGTCCATTTACCTTTGTGGCTTCCAGAATTGATTGGAAATAAAACTCCATCATGATCAAATGTTGATGGCTTCCATGCGGTTGGAGTATGACAGGTAACACAGTCTGTTGAGAAACCTGCACCTTTGTGATTTGGATTGACAGTACTATTATAATTTTGTTGATGACAACTTACACATTGACGTGCCGGTGAACTGTAACCTGTTGCATGACATTGTGTACAATTATTACGTATTAAATTATGTGCACCTACCAACGGATAGAATGAATCATGATTTGCAAATATCGCCGGTTTCCAGCCACCCGTTGTTGTATGGCACGTCTTACAATCTTTTGGGAAATTTAATGTAACATGATTGGGCGCCGCCACCGATTCATATTTCTGCTTATGACATGAATAGCAATCTTGGGATAACCCTTTATAACTTGTTTGATTATGACATGCAAAACAATTTGAAATGTTATGCGATCCCATCAATGGGAAAAAATCATGTGTAACAGCAGTTGTTGCCCAAACTGGTGAAATTAAATTATGACACTTCTGACAGTCTGTTGAGAAATTTGCACTTACATGATTTGGACTCTTCGTTGCATAATAATTAGCTGAGTGACAATCAAAACAATTAATCCCAATAGGATCAAACCGTAGCTTGGATGATGATTTATGGCACTGATTACAATTTGCTTTTGTATGATTTCCGATTAAAGGAAACCGAGACATACGATGTAAATCAGTATTTTTTTCTATGATCCAAGTCTTTGTGTCATGACATCTGACGCAATTCTTTCCAACGGTATTTTCGTGAATATCTTCGTGACAAGTAAAACATTGAGTTTTGTTTTTGATAGAATTAAATTCTAATGATGTATGACAAGCTCGGCAAGCAACAATTCCGTGCTGACCGGTAAGAGCAAATCCGGTTTCTTCGTGCTTAAAACTAATTTTGGAAAGTTCTACTTTCCATGATTCACTGATATGACAATCCTTGCAATCACGGCTAAAATTTTTACCATGTGGTGATTGTGCATTGCACAAAGATACTGTTATTATAAAAATTACTATGAGTGACAGATTGCGCATTTAACCTCGTCAAATTTATATTTGATGTATTTTCCTTTTTCATCAACTATAGTTTTGTGACATTTGTAACAAGGTTGCTTTAGATGCGCTCCTTCCAATTGGAATGATGTTTTATTATGATCGAACCGATCTGGTTTCCAATTGTCAAAATGATGACATCTTTCGCAATCTGCAATCCCATTTTTTATGAACTGTCCTACATGTATATCTTTATGACAATAGATACATTCCGGTTTGGAGGTAAATGAGATTACCTTACTTGTATTTTCATTTTTGTTACTATGACACTTATTGCAATCTTGTTTTTTATGAGCACCTAATAATTCAAATCCCGTGAGCTTGTGTTCAAATGTTACTGCATTCCATTTTTCCGCAGTATGACAAGCTTCGCAATTATTTCCTTTATAGTTTTTAAGTGTAATTGAATTGCCGTGAACATTTTTATGACAATTCACGCAAGTATTTCCGTCAATTCTAAATCCCCATTTAGTATCTTTTTTATGACATGCTAAACAAGGAATTGCAAGATGACCGCCTGTCAACTTAAATTTAGTTTTAGAATGTTGTTCAATGGAATAAGATGTGAACTCAAATCCATTCACATCATGGCACACAGTGCAATCAGTTACTGTACCGTTTTTAGTAAATTCATTATTATGATAATCTTTATGGCAATCAATACATTTTTCATATTTAGGTTTAACTTTTAATCCGCCTTTATGGCAATCATTACATTTTACAGTCACATGTTTACCTATTAGGGGATAATTAGTTTTTCCATGATCAAACTTTTCTAGATTTTTTATTGTGCGGAAAGATTCGGTTACATGGCAGCTTTCGCACTTACTCCCAAATTTTCCTTTATGAATATCTTGATGACACGAATTACAAAATTCAAACGCAAGACCTTTGAATTTTTGGAATTTTTTCCCATTCCTAATTTCTATTGGATGACATTTAATACATTCAACTTTTAAATGAGATCCGTTCAATATGTATTTTGCCTGACTATGATTAAACATTGATGCCGGTTTAAAATTTTCTGATGAATGACAGCTCTCACATTTGTTACCGAGTGTTGATTGATGTTCATCAATATGACAATCCATACATACCGACCGTAATCCTAAAAAAGTTCCTACATGCTTTTTAATTTTTTCATCTTTAATAAAATCCGACTTATGACAGTCTGTGCATTTAATTTTAGAATGTTTGCCCGTTAGAACAAAACCAGTCTTAGAATGATCAAAATTCTTCTCATTTAAATTTATAATTCTAAAATTTCTACCATGATGTTCGCTGTGGCAATCAAAGCAATTCTTTTTTGCTACATCATTAGAATTATGATAACCTCTTTTTTCGTTTTGTAATTTTGTTATTTCCGTATGGCAATTAAGACATTCCTGATTACGAACTTGTCCACCAATATGATGACATTTCGTACAATTGCTCATACCCTCTAGATAAGCATGCGATTTAGTAAGATCGCCAGGCGATACCTGTGCAATTACTGGAAAGGTAATTATTACAAGTAAAAACAAAAAAATTAATGTTTTAATATTACCTCTCCGAACTTTTTGGTTATTCGTATCCCGGCTTTTTCTAAAAATTCGTTTGGTAATTCGCCGCCGGCAAAAATGTAGACCAAATCATTCACTAATTCTTTCTCAAACATTATGCCGTCTTTAATAAAACTAAAGACTACAGATTTATCTTTTATTTCTAGAACCTGTGAACTATAAAATATTTCCAACTGCCTATTTTTTTCAGCTTTATTAATATTTTCAAAATTCTTTGGTTTAATTCTAGCGAACGAATCACCTCGATAAGAAATAGTTACTTTATTAGTCTTATCATCAAGTAAAGATAATGCAGCTTCAATAGCAGAGTCCCCGCCACCAACAATTAAAACATGTTGATCATAAATTAAGTCAGGTTCAATTAATCTATACGCAACTTTTTCGAGTTGTTCACCTGGAACACCTAACTTTCTTGGTGACCCTCTTCTGCCAATTGCCAGTAGAACGGAATTTGTTGTAAATGTATCTGCTAATGTTTTAACTGAGAAATAATCATCAAATTTATCTATCGAAACAACTTTCTGATTTTCTGAAATTGTAATTTTATTTTTTTGTAAAACTTCATTCCATAAATCCAACAACTGTGGTTTAGAAGTTTCAGTGAATTTAACTTTTCCATAAAGTGGTAAATGCATTGGAGAAGTCATTACAATTTTCTTTCTTGGAAAAGAAAAAACCGTGCCTCCCAAAGTATTTTGCTCGAGCGTAATATATTTCAGATTTTTTTCCTTGGCAGCTAATGTTGCTGAGATTCCAGCAGGACCAGCGCCTACAATCACAATATCGAATTTTGCTTTGGGAGATTTAGTTAAATGTTTCACTATGTTATCCACAGCTTGCTTACCCTGAGCTACAGCATTTTTAATCAATCCCATCCCACCCAGTTCACCTGCTATATAAATACCTTTAACATTAGTTTCAAATTCTTGACTAACATGCGGTAAATCCACACCTCGTTTTTCTGTACCGATCAAAAGCGTTATTGCACCGACCGGGCAAGCATGGAAACACGCGCCATGACCAACACAACGGGATGCATTTATTGTCGCTGCTTTACCATCATTTATTCCAAGTATATCATGCTCGGGACAGGCTTTAATACAGGCGGCGCTTCCAATACATATATCTAAATTAACTACAGGATGAAGAGAAACCGGTTCATGGAAACCCAGCTCCTTTGCTTTTTCAATTTTGTCCCGGATAATTTTTGATTTTTTCTTGCCCCTTCTCAACTGAAAATAAATTATCCCTATTGCCAGCAATGCAACAAAAGAATATGTAACAATATTTTCTATTAAAACTTCCATTTGACATCATTAATTTATCTTTCTAAAAAATCCAGGTATAACCAAATGTTATAGCTACAGTAACATGAACAAGCATAATTATTAACATAATTATTGCAAACGGCAAATGAATAATGTGCCAGTATTTAAAAATTGTATGCACAGAATGTAAGAGACTGATCCTTCTAGACAAAACTAATTTTGCATTACAAAGTTTTATAATTGCTTTAACTTTATTTGTTCCAATCTTTTTTGATATTAATTCTCTCTTGTATACACTTAACAATTTTTTGTTTACAAAATAATCCTTAAATATCAACCACCCGATTGATATAAAGTTTGTTCTTTTATGAATTTGAATCTTGTTAAAGAATTCCAATTTTGTAATCAAATTATCATCTAAGCCGAATTCATCTTTAAGTCTATATGAATAATCTTTGTCCAAAGATTTAAGTTCATCCAAAGAATATTCTTGCCCTTGTATTGTCCTCGGTATTTGTATATAGATGAATCTTCCAATTACACCGCTTATAACAACAGCTATCATACTCCAAAAACTTACGGCAACAATTCCTCCAAATTTAAATGCGGTATGATAAAGAACTAAAATCGGGCCAACACTACATAAAAAGATGTGCATCTCCAACCAATGTTTAAGAAAACCCATGCGGACAAATTTTCTTACTCTTTTTCTAATCATATATGCACTTACACCAATAATCATCATTAAAGAACCAATTATTCCTAATCCATGCCCAATCAAGCCGCTTGGTTTCAGTAATTTGTGCAATCCGTTAAAAAATCTCTCTTCATCAGCTGTTGTGTAATAATTATACCCATAAATGCCGAAAAAGAAAAAGGTTGCAATTCCAATTACAATTAGAATAATTATAAATATCCTATGAAGAGTTTTAGTCATAGTAAAAGTTATTAATTTTATTAAAGTAGAAATACCCTAAGCAATAAGTCTAGAAAAGGAAATCTTGATGAATTTTATATAATTCAAATTTAAGATAATATTTTTTTTGATAATAAAGAGGTCCAACAATAATCAGGCCTATCAAAAAGCTTGAGGAGAGAGAGGGATTCGAACCCTCGGTACCCTTGCAGGTACACTACCTTTCCAGGGTAGCCAGATAAACCACTCCTGCACCTCTCCACTAAGTTTGGTTTGCAAATATATTAAGAATAGGTTGGAGATAAAAATAATTCTGATTTTTTCTACTACTGAATTAATGAAAAATATAACAGCATAAGCATTAGACTGTAAGATTATATATAAAAAAAATCCCCTTTCTTTATTGAAGGGGGATTTAATTTTAACTCTTATTTTTATTTGAAGGCACCATAACCTGTTGGATTAGCGTGTACATCCCAAAAATGTTCGTTAGCAAATGTTCCTTGTGACATTATCACTTCAAACTGACCCCAAATGCGATATCCGCCATTATCAAGTGGTTGACCATTAGGCCCACTTCCTCCTATCCAAACAATCTTGTAATGCCAAATTTCACCACTACCACCTTTTACTTGTCCATTCCATTCGTTGTTTTCCCAAGCATCATATGGTGGTTTAGTCCAACCCTCAGAATTACCACGATCCCATTCGGCATTCCATTTCATAACGAGATGATCATTAGCATAATATGGATCTCCCCAGACTTTGCCGTCGAGTTGTTTATCAATCCCATCAGCCGAAGAATTAAATAATCTTGCACCATAATTATAACCAAATTCATTAAAACCACCGCCTTTCTGAAGTGTTGTCTTTTGAATTGCGTTTTGTGCAAGGATATTTTCATTAACAGGATTTGAGTTTTCCTGACAACTCATTATTAATAAACCGATTAAAGGAAGTACTGCTAGAAAAGTGAATTTGTTTTTCATAGTACCCTCTTAAAATGTTATAAAAATATTTGAACCCTTTTTGAGTTCTTTTTTCGGCTGACTGCAGGAGAGCAAAGGAAAAGGAAAATTTTTTAAGTAATTATTTATCAACTAAGTTATTTTTTTAAAAAACATCTACACTTTTATGTAACATACTTTACAATGAATTAATTGTCAAGTAGTTTTCTATAAGATACATGCTTAGCCTTTTTGGAATTGAAGTAACTTCCGATGAAATTATTATATATAATAGATATTAACTGTAACACAAATATTAAGCAAGTATGTTTTATAATTTTGTAATAAATTAGTACAGTCAATGTAGAATAATCAATGATTAGAAGGAAAGGTGGCAGAGTGGTTGAATGCGGCGGTCTCGAAAACCGTTGTTCCGAATTTCGGAACCGGGGGTTCGAATCCCCCCCTTTCCGCAATGGATCTATTATAAATTTTTGTATTTATTTTTTTCTTTGCTTGATTTTTTCCCAAACAAAAACATTACAAGCTCAATCATCTACAGAAAATTGGGTCTCCATTGCAACTGAGCAAGGTAAATCTCTCTATATCAATGTAACCGGTTTGTCTGGATTTCAAGATGACGAAATTTATGTTTGGTCCCTTGAAGAGATGAGTTCTGCAATTACCATGGAAGAAGTAAATGGCGACATCTATAAGATTAAAACATATTACCACATTAATAAAAAACTCTTTAGATATGGAGTTGTACAAATCATTTATTACGATAAGAATAATAACGTATTGAAAAGCTATAACTACAGTAGGGATACTGAAAATCCGGATTTCATTTATAACTTCCCGATAATAAAAAATTCTGATGCTTATAAGATTTTAGCTAAGTGCCTGGAATTTATTAAATCAGATGGTAGTACCATTAGATGATGTAATAATTAGTAGGAAATGTATTCCTTTAGAATATCTGTCCCGCCGATGAAATTCATTTGTTGTAAAATATTATCTCGTCTATGTATTAGATAGCCACTTGGCCTGCGTGGATCTCGTTTTGTTGGATTTGGTAATACTGCAATAATTGTTGCGGACTCTGTAGAATTTAGTTTTATTGAAGGTTTACCATAATAAATTTTCGAAGCGGCTTCAATTCCATAAATTTCATTCCCCATTTCCGCAATATTTAAATATACTTCTATAATTCTTTCCTTACTCCAAAGCAATTCCAGCATCAAAGTGTAATACGCTTCAAATCCTTTTCGAATAATATTTTTACCGGACCATAAAAACATATTTTTTGCAACTTGCATGGAAACAGTGCTGGCCCCACGAATTCTTTTTCTATGTTCATTTTCTTTCATTGCTTTTTCAATTTGATCGAAATCAAATCCAAAATGTTCAAAGAACTTTTGATCTTCGGATGCAATAACAGCCAACGCTGCATATTTTGAAACATTTTGAATTGAAACTGATTTTTGTCGTGCATCTGAAAAAGAGATCAACCCTAAAAACGGATCCGATTTAGAGTTGATGAATGCCGAAACTGGTGGGTCAATTATTCTGAAAAAAAGTACGACGAAAATAGAAACCGCTGTATATAAAGCAAATAGTGAAAATAAAAATTTGATGACTTTAAGAATTATTTTCATCTACAACCGGGAGTTTTTTAACGTTATAAATTTAACGACTTTCATATGAACATTCACAAAAATTATAGTATGGGAATGATAAAAGTAGAACTTAATCCAAAACAGAATTGTTAGTTTAACAGCAGATCCAGTAAGAGCACAAAATAGAAAACTAAATTCAGAATTAAGAAATTAAATTAATAAACAATCAGAGGTTCTAAATGATATCCGAGAAAATGCAAAAAGCACTGAATGAACAAATCAATGCAGAATTATTTTCATCATATTTATATTTATCAATGTCTGCATATTTTGAAATTGAGAACTGGTTTGGATTTGCAAAATGGATGCAAGTCCAATCTCAAGAAGAATATGACCATGCAATGAAATTTATTAAATACTTAAGCGATGTAAATGGAAGAGTTCTACTTGAAGGCATTGAAAAACCGAAGTCTAAGTGGAAATCTCCACTGGAAGTTTTTGAAGAATCACATAAACATGAGCTTTATATTACCGAAAGAATCAACAGTCTTGCAGGGTTAGCTCTACAAGAAAAAGATTATTCAACAAGTTTATTCCTGAATTATTTCATAACAGAGCAAGTGGAAGAAGTCTCAACAGTTGCTCAAATCATCCACAAATTCAAATTATTGAATGATAATAAAACTTCCCTATTTCTGCTCGACCGTGAGCTTGGGTTGAGGGCTAAATAACCTTTTATTGTTTAACAAGGCGGCTTTTGAGACCGCATTTTTTATTTATTCAAAAATTTTTTCGTTAAGTTATTTTTTACTATTTTTCGCCACCAAAAATCGAATTAAAGAGGTTATTAAAATGGCTAGAAGATGTCAAGTATCTGGCATTGGTCCTGTGGCTGGTAGCAGTGTTTCTCACGCACATAACAAAACAAAGAAGAGGTTTCTGCCAAATCTTCAAAAAAAGAGAATCTGGGTAAAAGAATTGAATAAATTCGTTACAGTTAGAGTTTCTGCAAGTGCATTGAGAACTATATCTAAGAACGGAACATCTCAAATTGCGAAACTTGTTAAAGAGAAAAAGATTAAGGCTAGATAAACTATTTGTTATTCCAAAGAAGACCCCCAAACAAACGGGGGTTTTTTGTTTTAAAAAGATTGCATTGATTTTAGTGTGGTCTACTAATAACTTTGCCCGAACAAAAAAAATGAGAGGCAAAATTGACACGAAAAATATTTTTACTCACTATCACTCTAACCTTATATACATTTTTCATATTCATAAGAACTAATCTGAATGCTCAGCAATTACCTTCAGAAAAAATACAAAGATATAGTGAACTGGCAGGTAGAATTGTTCGCTCTGCATTATTAGATAAAAAGGGTTATGGATGGTTGAAGGAATTATGTACTATTGGCCCACGGTTAAGCGGATCTGAAAATTCTTCCAAAGCAATTACCTGGGCTAAAAATAAAATGAAGGAATGCGGATTTGATTCTGTTTGGCTGCAGCCTGTTATGGTTCCTAAGTGGGTAAGAGGAAAAATTGAAATTGCATACATCTCAAAATCAAAAAAGTATTTAAATAAAAAATTAACCATTGCTTCATACGGCGGAAGTATTGGTACTCCTAAAAATGGAACATCCGGAGAAGTGATTGAGGTAAATGGATTAGAGGAAGTAAAAAATCTTGGCGACAAAGCAAAGGGTAAAATTGTTTTCTACAACCGTTCGTTTGATAACGGTTTACTGAACACATTCGAAGGATATGGAAGGGCTGTTGATCAAAGAATTAATGGTGCAATAGAAGCCGCAAAAGTAGGTGCCGCTGCAGTTATAGTTCGTTCTGTTCAAGCAAGTTATGATAACGTTCCGCATACAGGTGTTATGCTTTATGACGATAAAGTTCAACAAATTCCCAGTGCCGCTATTAGCGTGATAGATGCTGATTTTTTAAGTAATGCTATTAAGTCCGAGCCGAAACTTAATATAATAATTAAAATGGATTGTAAAAGTTATCCTGATGTTCAATCATACAATGTAATTGGACAATTAACCGGTACAGAACAACCAAATGAAGTTATTGTAGCAGGGGGACATTTTGATAGTTGGGATAAAGGTTGCGGTGCACACGATGACGGAGCTCCCTCTCTTCAAACCATGGAAGCTTTAGAGCTATTAAAGCGAATGAACGTCAAACCCAAAAGAACAATCCGTTGTGTTCTTTTTATTAATGAGGAAAACGGTCTGCGTGGTGGAATTGAATATGGGAAATATTCATCAAACACTTTTGAGAAACATCTTGCCTGTATAGAATCGGATCGCGGTGCTTTTACTCCCAGGGGATTTTCTGCAACAGCAGATTCTCTTTCATTAATGAAAATGCAAAGCTGGTTACCAATATTAAATAAAGCTAATATAGATTGGGTCCGCAAAGGCGGAAGCGGTGGGGACGTCGGGCAGATCAAAAATGCAAAAGCTCTTTTAGGTTATGTACCGGATGATCAACGATATATGGATCTTCACCATTCGGATAATGATGTTTACTCTGCGGTTCATCCAAGAGAAATGGAGCTTGGTTCTGCGGCCATTGCGATTATGAGTTATTTACTTAGTGAAGAAGGATTATAAAAAAACCCCGCAACAGCGGGGTTGATAAATTATTTTTTACGTTCTGAAGATCTTTCTCTGCTAGGACTTCTTTCTTCATTTCGCCCTCTGCTCTCAACTCTTGGCGAAGGTCTATCATTATTTTGCTCTCTTCTAGGTTCAACTCTTCTTTCTTGAACCGGTCGCTCGCTTCTGCTTGGTCTTTCATAAACAGGTTGTCTTTCTCTTGGAGTCTCACGGGTAATTCTTGGGATATTTGATTGTTCTCTTTCAGAATTATTTCTCATCTGCTCTCTCTCATTATTTCGATTTACCTCGTTACGAACTCTGCCCTCATCATTTCTTGTTGCATTACGTTCAGTAATCACATCCCGCCCTCTCTCAGAATTCCTGTCACTATTAATATTTTGATCTTTGTTCCATTCACGTGACATTGGCATTCTTACTTTTTCTCTTTCAATTGAAGAACGGTTATCGCCTCGTTTAATATCAAATCTTTCTGCGGTGCGTTCATTCATTACTTCTCTATCTGATGGTCTAAATGAATAAATCTTGTTCCCTCTTTCTGAACGTACACGATCATAATCTCTGAAATTATTTACTGGTGTAATTTCTCTCTCGGCTATTCTATAGCCGGCTTTTCGTTCAATAAATGATTTATCAATTCCGCCGTTAATAATTCTGTCTCGGTTTGAATAATAATTGTTTCGGTATCTGGTGTTATCATAAATTCTAGAAACTCTCCTGTCATCAAGGAAGTAATTATAAACCCTATGATCACAGAAACGATTATATGTTACAAAATTCCAATAGCTGTAATGAGAATGCCAGCCGATAGAAAAATGAATCCCAAAATTTATTTCAAAGCTTGCGTATGGAGGAAGCGGTGCCCAACCGATATAATCATCATCATAACGCCATTCCACCCATGCCGGGGCCCAATCATAATCCGGTATCCAGATCCATCCGTAATAATCATCATAGTACCAGCGTCCGTAGTGATAAGTTGCCCAACCAAATGGTTCATAAGAATCCCAATACCATCCGTCAGTTGTCCAACTCCATCTTCCGTTGGAATATGGACGCCATCGGTTATGAATTCCATTAGGCCGCCAAACTACTAAATCATTATCTAATTGAATCCATTCTCCGTAAGGTCTTAAAGAAGAATAAAAGAAACTAAATGAAATCCCAAAATCGGGTTTTGCATTTAACTCTATGCTCATAAAAATGAAGAGTGCGGTTATTAATACTATTGTCTTTTTCATGATACACCTCTCAAAAATTCTATTAATTAGTGGACAAGTAATATGCCATCGCTTTTTAATAAAAATTACGCAAAATGATATTAATGAAATGAATTGTGTTCATTCAACAGGACAATTACTATAATTTTTGAGACAAATTAAGCCCTTTGGAAAGCGAGACTATCAATATTTGAGAATTAAAGCATTATTAAGTTTTATTTCTCTTTCGATTCAGGGAAAGGCTTTTTCTCATAAATCTTGAATTCAACATTAAGCGTAATTTCAGATTCAACCGGTACACCATTATTCTCTCCAGGTAAAAATTTTGATTTCTTAACTGCTTCCTGAGCTGCCTCACTACAACCAAAACCCATTCCTCTTATAATTTCTGTCGTCAACACATTGCCATCAGAACTAATTTTCGCTTTCAATGTAACAGTTCCTTCCAAACCGTAACGTAATGCGTGTTCCGGATAGACTAAATTATCCTGTATTGATTTCATCCCACCAATAGGTTCAGGGCAAACTTCTACATTACATTGATACTGGATTCCGCTTCGTACAAATTTCTGTTGTTGTGATTTCACTTTTGCCGAATCAGTAATTGTATTTTTATTTACAGTATAAAATACTTCTGTGGGAATATTCTTGACTTTGTTGCCAATGTCACCTCCAAATGTCTGGTCTTGAGTCTGAATTCCGTTGGCATAATTTGATATTTTCTTTAGCGCACCATCATCGTTGTAAATTTTATGAGTTCCGTCTTTGAAACCGTTTGTAACAAAATATTCTTCTTTGAGTAAGCCGGACTCATAATATTCTTTTACCCAGCCATTTAAAATTCCCTTATCATAATTTTTTTCTAATTTTAATTGTCCATTAGGATAATACCATACAGCATTTCCGTCTAATACATCATTCACATAAGAAATTTCAGATTGAACAGAGCCATCAGGATAATAAGTTTTAACAATTCCATTCTGAGCAGAAGAAATCGAACACATTGTTACCAGAATAAAAAATAATCTAATTGGCTTAAACATGATGAGGGAATAAATTTATTATTGTTGTAATTACATTGGCAATATAAAAAAGAAAAAGCCGCAATTCGATACGAACTGAGGCTTTTGTTTGTGGGGGCTGATGGGTTCGAACCACCGACCCTCTGCTTGTAAGGCAGATGCTCTGAACCAACTGAGCTAAGCCCCCAGGCTAAATAAATAAACTAAAATTTTGCGCACCAATTATAGAACATTTGTCTTAAAGATTCAATACAACCAATAAATTTTGAGCGGGCGACGGGACTCGAACCCGCGACAACCGGCTTGGGAAGCCGATACTCTACCAACTGAGTTACGCCCGCACACAAACAAAATTAATCGCTAATGGAATCTTAATCAAGATTTATTTTTACTATTTTTTCAAAAAGAAAATAATTAATACTATGGTTAGGACACAAAACAAGAACCAAAATATTATCGAACTGTTTTTTCTATCATTCGTCTTGATAATTAGTTTTCTATTATGGGATACTTTCCTTGTTTATCCTGTCAAATTGTTCGTGGTAATAATACATGAAATAAGTCACGCAATAAGCGCGATTGTATCCGGTGGAAAAGTAATTGCATTTAATATCGGTTTCGATCTAGGCGGTAAATGCGAAACTGAAAATGGAAATAATATTTTTATTGCTGCTGCAGGTTATTTGGGAAGTCTGTTATTCGGACTTTTAATTTTTTATTCAACATATAACAAAAAAATTGGTAAGTGGTTATTAATAATTATCGCACTTTTAATATTAATAACCTCTGTAAGTTTGATGCAGAATTTCTCTCTTATATTACTGGCGGTTCTTTACTCAGTTCTATTATTAGTCTCTGCTTTTTTTCTCCACATTAGGATTGATTCTTATATACTTAAACTCTTCGGAATGTTAAGTTGTATCTATGTTCTATTCGATATAAAAGAAGATATATTTTCAACAAATTCGGTAATTTCAGATGCTTCAATATTATCAGATCTTATTAATGTTCCAACAATTGCGATCGGTCTAATCTGGCTGATCATTTCTTTGCTGGGAATATTTTTCATTATGAAATTAAGTTACATTAAAAGAACTAAGTAATATCAATCTGAACTTCTTCCACCTTCTCATCTTTTACAAAACTAAGGACACCCAATCCCACAATAAAAAAGATACAAATTGTTAAGATTGCAAAACGTTGTTCTCCTGTTATGAAACTTACGTATCCAAAGACAAGCGGACCGAGAATTGCAGAACTTTTTCCAAATAAAGAATAGAAACCAAAAAATTCTGTCTTCCTTTCAAAAGGCGTTAGCTTCGACATTAAACTTCTGCTTGTAGATTGTGTAGCGCCCATTACACTTCCGGCTAATAATCCTACTAGATAAAAACTTGATCTTGATATTTTTTCCGGATCGGAATTAAATATTTTGCAGAATGATTGTATAACAAAATTATTTGTATCACTAGTTGCAAAGGCTAATAGTATTGTTAATATCCAAATCACTAATGAGATTACTAAAGATTTCTTTTGTCCGTAAGAATCTGCAAAAAAACCAAAAATTAGAGAGCCAACAATTGCTGTAGTCTGAACAATAATGAAAAATACTATAAGCTCTTCCATACTAAAATGGAGGGTTGAGCTTGCATAATTACCGGAAAAATAAATTACAGTGTTTACACCTTCGATATAGAAAAAGAATGCGAGCAAAAATACTGAAAGGTTTTTGTAGTTCCTTAAATGAGAAATCGTATTGAATACTCTAGTTACTCCGATCTTTAAGAATGATTTATCTCTAACAACGTATTTTCTGCTATCCTTAATAAATAGAAAGATCGGGATTGCAAATAAGAAAAAAACAAGGGCGGAAACCGGGAAAGTTTCTTTTATCATTTGAGATTTAATGAACGGGAAGACTAAGGCTAATGTGGTTAATGAACCTAAATAACCCATCGCAAAACCATAACCGCTGACTCTGCCGTAATTTTTTGGTGCTGTAATTTCAGGTAAAAATGCATCGTAAAAAACTAATCCTGCTTCAAAACCAACGTTAGCAATTATAAATAAAGTCAGTCCGAGAAATATATCTCCCCTATTAACAAAATAAAGTAAACAAGTTGAGACAATACATGTAAGCGTAAAAAATAATAGAAATCTTTTTTTCCCGGCTGAATAATCTGCTATAGCACCCAACACCGGTGAAATTAATGCCGTGATCAACATGGAAACGCTTGTACCGATACTCCAATAAAAATCCCCAACCGCTTTTCCTTCTACAACTGTTTGCTTAAAATAAACAGCATAAAGAAATGTAACTACAACTATTGAATATGACGTGTTGGCAAAATCGAAGAGAGTCCAGATAAAGACCCGAAATCTTTCGTTCTCTTTAATCTTCATCGGATTTTTTTGGCAAGGATTCTTCAACAAGTCCTCTACCGCTTTTATTTAATCTTCCGTCCTTTTTTGCTTCTGTTAGAATCGAATCTAAAATACCATTAATAAATTTTCCACTATTGGATGTCGAATAATCTTTTGCAATTTCTATTACTTCATTTATAGAAACTTTAGGCGGAATATCCGGGAAGTAAAGTATTTCCACAATTCCAATCTTTAGTAATATACGATCAATAAGAGCAATACGCTCCATCTCCCAATTTTCAACTTTCTCTTTTATCATTTCTTCGAGCTCTTCCTGATTTGCAACCACTCTTTCAATTAATGATTTTGCAAATTGTTTGTCGGCAGGAAAGTTAACATCCGTAAGTATCCCCTCAGTTAAAGAAGCTAATCCTTCACCGTTAAATTCGTAAGCGTACAAAACCTGCAGCGCCTTTTCTCTTAGTTCTCTTCTATTAGATTTTTTCATTTTTTATGATAACATCTTAAAATTTCGACGGTAAATCTAACCTCTTAATTTCAAATAACAAAAAAAGCAATGTTAGCTTAATACTAAATAGCAAAAAACCAGAATAAAAGTAAAGCAACGCTTTCCCTAGCGCGGTAAAAAATAGTTTTACTTAAAGACATCGAATAATCCGATGATACACCAATTGTTTTTATTTTGAAAAAATTAGCAATTTGAATAATCCTTGAAAGATGAAATCCATCTGATATTATCAGAACAGTGTTATTATTTTTTAATGTAAGAATTTCGTTTCTAAGATATTTTATTTGTTCCGATGTTGTAGAAGAACGTGATTCTACTACAATATCTTTCCTCGGAACTCCTAAATTTGTTAAATAGTTAAATGCGGATTCAGATTCACTAATTTCACCGGGAGCTTTTCCACCAGTTAAAAGAATATTTTTAATTCTTCCTTCGCGGTATAATTCAAGGGCTTTTCTTATTCTTGCTTCAAAGATGGGACTTGGTTTACCTCTGCTATATACAGCAGCACCCGGGATAAAACCATAATCATATTTTGTTTGAATAAGTTTCGATTCATCATATACTTTGACATTCCAAACATACAGAAGCGAAAATACAAATAGGATTACAACAGCAGCTACAGTGCGGATTAATGTCCGTAGTTCAAAATAATTTTCGCTCCCTATTATAAGTCCCCATAAATAAATCAATGAAAATATTTGGAGAAGACTACTGAGTACAAATAAGAACCCTACATAAACTTTTTTTGCCGGAAAGTTAAATACATAACTACTGTTATTTATAAGATTCATTTTCTGTACAAAGAAAACAAAAGCTAAAGAAAGCAATGAAACAATTTGGAAAGCTAAAATTAGATTTGATCTTTTGCTGTCTATATTTTTTTTGCCGTATGACAAATAGATACAGGCAATAATAATTAATAACGTTATTAATATGTTAAGAATATTACCGATATAATCAACTCTAAATTCTTCAAATGGAAGATTATTGAGATTATATTTTAACATTAGCAATCCTATTAAATATATAACTGCAAATAAAGCAATAATAATTATAGGACGATTATTTCGTGAATTTCTTTTCAAGTATTAACTTTTCAATTATATCTTTAATTCAATCTATTAAATATTTTTTGAAATTTTCTTAATAAATAAAAAAATAATCCCGATCCCGATAATTCCGCCAGAAGAATCTGCTAGCCAATCGTAAAAATCGCAATATCTGCCCGGAACAAAAAGTTGATGAAGTTCATCTATGGCCCCGTAAACAAAAATAAAAACTAATGCGAATAAAAAAGCATAGTGTGATATTAGTTTAAATTTCTTTTGAAAATATAGAGCCATAGATAGTAAAATTCCTAATCCGCAATATGCAACAAAGTGTTCGTATTTATCTTGATTCTTAAATAGCCGTGGGATATTATCAGCAGGTATTGTTGTCAGAATAAAAAGCGTTATCCAATACACAATTAACGGGATGATTATTAAAGCAATTGTGTGGCTGCCAAAATATTTATACAAACGAATTAAGAATGAATTTGATTGCATGCGGGATTTGATCAATTAAGTCCTCTGATGTATAGCCGTACTCGGTTTTTTCTTCAAGTAAAAGATCCGCGGCTAAGCTGTGGATGTAAACCGCACTAATGAGTGCGTCTTCAATTTCATTTGTCTGCGCAAGAAAGCCGGCAATGATTCCTGTAAGAACATCTCCGCTTCCAAATTTTGCTAATCCGGGATTACCGGCACTATTAATAAAAGTTTCTCCATTAGGATTAAAAATAATGGTAGGCGCACCTTTTAATACTAAGTAGCAACCATTTTCAGTAGAGAATGTTTTCCCATGTATTAAAATATTTTTTTCAAGTTCATCTAAGCTAATACCTATCATATCAGAAAATTCTTTCTGATGAGGTGTTAGCACATTCCCTTTCAGATTTAGCTTTTTATATTCTTCATTTCTGAGAGCATAGATTCCATCTGCATCAATTACAAATTTTTTAGATTTATGTTTCTTTAATATCTCAATAACAGCATCAATAGTAGATTGTTCCCTGCCTAATCCCGGACCGATAGCAACAATATTCGCCCAATTTATTTTATCATCAATCTCTTTTAAATTTTTATCGCTAAGAATTTCATGCCCGTTATCTTCATAAGCGAAAACTATTGCGCTATCCAGCATCTGCTGAGCAAGTATTTTAATAGATTTTGGGAAAGCAAGGACAGAAGAACCCGCGCCGCTTCTTAACACAGAATTTGCAGTTAGAAACGAAGCACCCGGGAGTTTTCCGCTCCCGGCTATAACAAAAACTTTTCCTGCAGAATATTTATGTTGATCTAATTTTTTTGCCGGTAAACCGAAATAGGCATCCTCAGGTTCTATCAAGTAATCGTTAATGGTTAGCTTACTATAATATTCGTTTCCAATTCCAATAGTCCCTTTCGATATACTCCCGCAATTAACATAACCCTTTCCGTAAAATAATCCGGTTTTATATTCAGAAAGTGTCACGGTAAAATCTGCATTGAATACAACCTCTCCGTACGCATTTTCTAAATCCAAACCCGTCGGAAGATCAATTGCAACTTTGTAGGCGTTTGATTGATTTATTTTCTCCACAATTTCTTTATAGGGTTCAGTTAATTCACCGCGACTTCCGGTACCGAGCATAGCATCTATAATTAAAGAACAATCTTCAAATTGAGATAAATCTTTTACACTATCATAAATCATTAACTTAGAAGAGGGGTATTCATTAATTAAATTTTTAATAATTCTGAAATTCGTAAGAGCATCGCCCTTTAATTCTTCTTCGGCACCAAGAGAGATAATTCTTACAGAATACTCATTTATAATAAAATGACGGGCAACAGCAAATCCATCACCGCCATTATTGCCTTTACCACAAACTACCCCGACATTTTTATTTTCTAATTTCTCGGAAAGATTAAAAATAATCTCATGATAAAGACTTCTCGCTGCATTCTCCATTAAGACTATACTTGGAATGCAGAGAGTATTAATTGCAAAACTGTCGGCTTCACGTACTTGCTGTGATGAATAAAGTGGTATCATAAATTATCCTTTCGGATTTTCTTAGTGTAAAATAAGAAAGAATTGGGATAAATATCATTTGGATTTATGATTTACAATTTACGAATTACGATTTATAAATTTTTGATTTTTGAATTAATGAATTTTATTATTTTTATAATATTAATATGAACAAGAATTTTTAATCAAATATTTTCATTTTACAGGATAAAACATGATTGACAAAAAAGAATTGAAGAAACAATACAAACAAACTCTGCCGCTTATGGGTATTTATCAAATTAAAAATTTAGTCAACGGAAAAGTATTTATTGCCGGCGCAAAAAATCTTCATGGTAAATCAAACAGCTATAAATTTCAGTTAAATTCAGGTTTGCATATAAATAGAGAGTTACAAGAAGATTATATTAAATATGGCGAAGAAAATTTTTCATTTGAAGTATTAGATACACTAGAACCAAAAGATGACCCTGCATATAAATACGACGATGATCTTAAAACATTGGAAGATTTATGGATTGAAAAACTTAAATCTTTTGGTGAAAAAGGATACAACAAAATAAAAAAGTAGTTTATTTCAATGCAGATGTTATCACGTTCATTAATGTATCAGGAAGAATACCAAAAACTAAAATTAACAAAGCAGTTATTACAACTGCAGTTAAACTGTACGGAGAAACATTAATCTTAAAATCTTCAGTTGCATCTTTGAAATACATATATACAACTACTCGTATATAGAAATAAACACTTATCACACTTGACAGCACACCAAGTATAGCAAGCCAGGTTAATTTACTTTGTATAGCTGCAATGAACACATAATATTTTCCGAAGAAGCCGGCAAGTGGAGGTATTCCTGCAAGTGCAAACATGAATAAAGCCATTGTGGCAGCAAGTACAGGACTCTTAGCATTTAATCCTGCAAAAGAATTTAAATCTGTTCTGGAATCGTTATCCCCTTCCACAATCGAAATTACGGTAAATGCCCCGATGTTCATAAATGCATAAGCAGCGAGATAAAAAATTATTCCCGCAACACTAAATACATTCCCGGCTGCAAGTCCGATTGCCATATAACCAGCATGAGCGATTGACGAGTAAGCCAGCATTCTTTTCAAATTATTTTGTGAGATCGCAACAATGCTTCCGAATAACATTGAAAGAGCTGAGATCGTTGCAAAGTATGGGCTGAAAACATTCGGTGCGTTAGAACTGAAAACCGCAGATAAAATAATTATCAACACACTGAATGCAGCAGCTTTTCCGGTTGTTGACATTAAAGAAGTTACTGTTGTTGCCGAACCTTGATACACATCCGGGACCCACATATGAAATGGAACAGTCGCAATTTTGAAACTGAACCCGATTAGGAAAAGAATCATCCCAAGAATAAAAATTATATTTGACGAATAACCGACAAAATTCTCTTCCAAGTTTTGGATGCTTGTTGTTCCGGTAGCTCCGTAGATCAATGCAATTCCGTAAACTATAAACCCGGTTGTAAAAGCACCGAGCAAAAAATATTTCAATGATGCTTCATTAGCAGAAAGTTTTTTGCGGTTAATTCCTGCAAGGACATAGAAACAAATAGACATTAACTCTAAACCCATAAAGATCATAATAATATCTTTTGCACCGGACATAACCATCATTCCAAGTACGGATGATTGAATCAAAATATAATACTCGCCGAAATACGTTCCGTATTTTTTTAGATAATCCATTGAAGAGAGAACAACAAGCGCGGCACCGATATTAAAAATAAAATTGAATATTGCCGGTTTGCCGCCGACTTCAATCATTCCGCCAAACAAAACAGAATTTTGATTTATGTTAAACACAGAATAAAACGCAGTTGCAAAAAACACTGCAATTGAAAACCAAGGAAGTATTTGTTCGCTCTTCTTTGTAGAAATTTCTATTATAACCGATAATACAATCCCAATCCCAATTATTATTTGAGGCATCAGTAAAAAATATTCGTAATTATTTTGTGGCATAATTTTATGTTTTTTAGCCCCGATCTTTAGATCGGGGTTTATTTTAGACCACCCCCTTTTATTCCCCCTCCTTACTAAGGAGGGGGACATGGGGGAAGTTATTTTTTATTCCCCGTACTAAAGCGCGGGGCTATTCGAAAATTATTTCAAAAGATTTCCGGTAAACGTTCCAACTTGCTGAAGTATTGATTGCGTTGATACCTCAGTAAGTTTTAAGAACGTACTTGGATAAACACCAATCCAGACTATAAAAACTAAAATCGGAACCATCATAATCATTTCTCTTAAATTCATATCAGTCAATTCATGTTTTAACTCTTCATTTTTTACTTCACCAAATACAACACGCTGGTACATCCATAACAAATAAACTGCAGCAAATATTACTCCGCTTGCAGCAAAAATTGTAAACCACCAACTGTTCAGAACAGATGATTTAAACGAACCGATCAAAATCAAAAATTCACCGATGAATCCGTTCAATCCTGGTAAACCAATTGACGATAACATAGCAATCATCAATACAGTTGAATAAAGCGGAACGAGTCTTGCAATTCCTCCATAAAAAGAAATTTCACGGTGATGAGTTCTTTCGTAAAGAACACCAACCAAAAGGAATAACGCCCCGGTAGATAATCCGTGGTTAACCATTTGTATCACAGCACCTTGTACGGATTCCACAGTCATTGCAAAAATTCCGAGCACAACAAAACCAAGATGGGAAACTGAAGAATAAGCTACTAACTTTTTCATATCGGTCTGCACCATGGAAACAAGCGCACCGTAAATAATTCCAATTACTGCCAGTATGGAAATGATTGGTGCAAATTGAACTGACGATTGCGGAAATAATGGAAGACAGAATCTAACTAATCCGTAAGTTCCCATCTTCAACAAAACTCCGGCAAGAATAACCGAACCTGCGGTTGGAGCTTCAACGTGTGCATCCGGTAACCAAGTATGAAGAGGAAACAGAGGAACTTTAATCGCAAAGCTTAAAAAGAAAGCGCCAAACATCCATGATTGAATATCGTGAGGGATTGTTGGTCCGACTTTATAAAGTTCTATTAAGTTTGTTGTGAAATGGCCGACTAAACTTGAAGCATAAACTGCCAGCCAGATAATTGCAACAAGCATCAGAAGACTGCCGAACATGGTGAAAATAAAAAATTTAACTGCTGCATATATTCTTCTTTCCCCGCCCCAAATGCCTATGATGAAGTACATCGGAATCAGCATAGCTTCCCAGAAAATATAGAACAGGAAAATATCGAGCGAAATAAATACCCCGAGCATTCCAACTTCAAGAAAGAGCATTGAGAATGTAAACATCCTCACATTTTTTTCAATTGCCTTCCATGTCGAAAGAAGTGTAAGCGGAGTTAAAAATGTTGTAAGAAGAACAAGAAGTAAAGAAATTCCATCAACACCAACACGATAGCTGATGTTCAAACTTTTTATCCAGATCACTTGATGAATAAATTGGAATTGCGAATTTGTTTGATCAAAACCAAAATAAACAACTAATGATATTACAAATGCGATAAGAGAAATACCTAAACCAAACCAACGGATAAGCTGCTTCTGTTCCTGCTTGAAAAAAAGAACAAGCACACTTCCGATAATCGGAGTAAGAAGTAAGTATGCTAAGAGTAAGTTTTGTTCCATAATATCTAAATTTTTCTTTGCGCCCTTTGCGAAATCCTTTGCGGTCTTTGCGTTAAAGCTTTTAACCGCAGAGAGCGCAAAGAAGGCGCAGAGCTTACAAACTAAGTATTAACCACAAAAGAACTAAAGCAATTCCAGCCATCATAATTACGGCATAAGATTGCGCAACTCCGGTTTGAATTTTTCTAATTACGCCAGAGCCTTTTTCCACCAACAAAGCTACGCCGTTTACAATTCCGTCAATAAATTTTACATCAAATATTTTCCATAAAAACTTTTCACTTCCCTTTTGAATCGGCTGAACAACCGCCGTTTCATAAACTTCATCAACAAAATATTTATTAAGAAGTAGGTTGTAAAAACCTTTGAACCTGTTGGAAACATTTTCTGCAATTTGAGGATTCTTTCTATAAACGTGAAGCGCAAAGAATATCGCACCTAACACTGCAGCAACAGAAACAGTCATCAACAAAATTTCTTCTAAATGAGTATGCTCACCATACAATGCCAATTTATTCATTGCGGGTGCGTAGATTGGTTCAAGCCATCCTTCAAATAAATTTCCGTGTTCTCCAAAGAAAACTTTTGGCAGACCAATATATCCACCGATTATAGAAAGCACGGCTAGGATCATCAACGGAACTGTCATCAATGCCGGTGATTCATGCGGATGGACATTATGATGATCGAATCTTTCTTTACCGTAGAATGTAAGTGAAACTAATCTAAACATATAAAACGCAGTTAGCATGGCAGTGATAGCACCAACCAGCCAGAATACAAACCCGCCTGCCGGCGAGGCAGGTCCGCCATTAGCATAAGCGCTCCACAAAATTTCATCTTTACTGAAGAATCCGGACAAGCCGGGCACACCAGAGATTGCAAGTGTTGCAATAAAAAAAGTTAAAAAAGTTTTCGGCATATATTTTTTTAGTCCGCCGTATTTCTGAATGTTCTGCTCATCATGCATTCCGTGAATAACAGATCCGGCACCAAGAAATAAAAGTGCTTTGAAAAATGCATGTGTCATCACATGGAAGATCGAAGCTGAAAAAGCACCAACACCAGCGGCAAGAAACATATATCCTAATTGACTTACTGTTGAGTAAGCCAATACTTTTTTAATATCGTTCTGAACTAAACCGATAGTTGCCGCCATTAACGCAGTGAGAAGTCCAACTACTGCAACAACCGTCATAATAGCCGGAGCTGAAACAAAGATTATTGATGCACGCGAAACCATATAAACACCGGCAGTAACCATTGTAGCTGCATGTATAAGCGCTGAAACCGGAGTAGGACCCGCCATTGCATCGGGCAGCCAAACAAATAAAGGAATTTGTGCGGACTTACCTGTAGCTCCGATAAATAAAAATAGTGCGATCAATCCAAATGTAGATTCAGCAACCGGGAATGTTGCGGCTCTTGCAAAAACTTCTTTGAAGTTGAGTGAATCAAAAGTCATGAAGATTAAAAACATTCCAAGTAGAAATCCGAAATCTCCGATCCTGTTAACCACAAAAGCTTTCTTTGCAGCTTGAGAAGTTGTTCCCTTTTCAAATTTTCTATCATACCAAAAACCGATTAACAAATATGAACAAAGACCAACACCTTCCCATCCAAGAAAAAGAACAACAAAATTATCGCCTAAGACCAAATTCATCATTGCAAAGATGAAAAGATTTAGATATGAAAAGAATCTCCAGAACCCTTTATCTCCATGCATGTAGCCAATTGAGTAAACATGGATTAGAAATCCAACTCCGGTTACGATGAGAGACATTGTAAGAGAAAGTTGATCAACCAGGTAAGCAAATTTTATTTGAAGTCCGCCGACATTTAACCAAGAAAATAAATTAACAGTATTGGATCTTTCTTCAACAGGCAATCCAAGAGTTTGGATAAAAGCACCAAGAACAATTAAAAAAGAAACACCAATGGTTCCGCTTCCAATCAGGCCAATAACTTTCTCGTTCTTAATTTTTCTACCGAACAATCCGTTAATCAAAAACCCCAGTAACGGCAGCAGTGTAGTTAGATATATAAGATTTATCATTACCATTTGAAAATATTTATCTCGTCAATGTTAACTGTCTTTTTATTTCTAAAGATGGCAATAATAATTGCCAGACCAACCGCCGCTTCCGCTGCTGCAACTGTCATAACAAAAAATACAAAAACTTGTCCGATGGAATTTCCAAGGTAAGATGAAAAAGTTACAAGAGTAAGATTTGCAGAATTCAACATTAGTTCGATACACATAAATACAACTATAGCATTTCTTCTGATGAGCACTCCCGCAACGCCTACGCAAAACATAAATGCGCTAAGAATCAGATAATATTCCATTGGTATTGATGACATTACTTTCTCTCCATGTCATTCTGAGGAGTGTAACGACGAAGAATCTCTAATCCATTTGTTTAGAGATTCTTCCCCCGATTTACATCGGGGTCAGAATGATAATTATTCAAATTTCTTTTTTGCTAAAACTAAAGCTCCAACAGTAGCGGCAAGAAGTAAAAATCCCGCAACTTCAAATGGAATTATATAATTAGTATAAAGTTGTTGACCTATTGCCTGGATTGTCCCGGCTTTAACACTTGCAGCTTCATCGGGTGTTAAGGTTCGGGAAGGACTGCCGTGAAAAATTAAATAAGCAACTTGCACAAAAACAAAAAAACTGATTAGAATTGCAAAAAATTTAATAGCCCGTTTGTCTACAAACAATTTATGTTCTGTCTCAGTATTCAACAACATAAGGACAAAAAGGAATAGAACCATGATTGCACCGGCATAAACAATAACTTGAACAACTGCAATGAACTGAGCATTTAGAAGTAAGTACAAACCGGCGAGAGCAAAAAAATTAAGGACTAAAAATACAGCGCTTATTACGGCATGTTTTCGGGTGATCATCACAACGGATGATATTGCGGCAACTGTTGCAAGGACAATAAATAGAATTATCTGTACATTCATTCTTAAGGTGTATTCCTATAAATCATTCTTGGGAATGGAATTGCTTCGCGCAAATGCTCTAATCCGCAAATCCAGCTTACTGTTCTTTCAAGTCCGAGACCAAATCCCGCGTGAGGCACCGAGCCGAACCTTCTTAAATCCAAATACCATTCAAAAAAAGATTGCGGCAAATGGTGTTCTTTAATTCTTTCAAGTAGACAATCTAAATTATCTTCACGCTGGCTTCCGCCAATAATTTCTCCATATCCTTCAGGCGCAATTACATCAACTGCAAGAGCAACTTTAGGATTTTCAGGATCACGTTTCATGTAAAATGCTTTTACTTCGGATGGGTAACGATGAATCATTACCGGACGGTCAAATTCCTCACCGATCAAAGTTTCATCAGCACCGCCAAGATCATTTCCCCATTGGAAATCAACTCCCTTCTTTTTTAAAATCTCGACTGCATCAGTGTAGGAAATTCTCGGGAAAGGCCGTTTTATATTTTCCAGTTTTGTTGTATCGCGTTCAAGTTCTTTTAACTCTTCTTTCATCTCATAAAGAACTGTTTGTACGATATATTCTAAAAATTCTTCGGCAAGATCCATATCATCATCAAGATCGTAGAAAGCCATTTCCGGTTCAACCATCCAGAACTCTGTTAAGTGTCTGCGTGTTTTGGATTTCTCAGCACGAAATGTAGGGCCAAAAGAATAAACTTTTCCGAGAGCCATTGCACCGCTCTCTTCGTAAAGTTGCCCGCTTTGTGTTAAGTATGCTTTGCCAAGATCAAAATATTCCATTTCAAAAAGTGTGGAGGTTCCTTCGCAAGCATTTGGAGTTATGATGGGAGGATCGAACAGAACAAATCCGCGTGAATCGAAAAAATCACGGATAGCTTTAACAACACGGGCACGAATTTTTAATATTGCGACTTGTTTTTTAGATCGAACCCAGAGATGACGGTTATCAATTAGAAATTCAATTCCATGTTCTTTTGGAGTGATTGGATATTCAAGGGCAATAGAAATTATCTTGATATCGGTCGCGTCAAGTTCGTATCCGCCAACAGATCGAGGTTCAACTTTAACTTTTCCCGTTACTTCAAATGAAGATTCTTGCGTAAGTTTATCTGCGCTTTCAAAAATTTCATCAGTAACATTTCCCTTGAATACAACACACTGAACATAACCACTACCGTCCCGCATAATTAAAAATTTGATTTTTCCGCTCGATCTCTTGTTATAAATCCATCCTTTTAAAGTAACTTCTTTGCCTACGTGGTCCTTTAAATCTTTAATATAAACTGAAGGTCTCATTTAAGTAATTTTTATTTGAAAATCGGTTTCAAATATAACTAAGAGGTTGTTAATAATGCAAAAGAGAGTAAAACTTAAATCGGGTATAAGATATTAACCATCTACTGTTTTTACTAACTTTATAAAATGCTGCAACGATGCTTTTCTACAATTGATATGATTATTCATTAATTATTTTTATATTCCATTGAAGAGAGGCGACCCTAAATGAGCAAAAGAAAAATATTTGTTGACAAATTTTTCTTAATCCTTTCAACTTATCAATCAACACCAAGATAAATTGATGAATGTCCGCAGTTTTGTTAGAGAAAATATTAAAGCTCTGATGAGCAATATACGGCGGCTATTTATCATCTTTTATTTATTCCTCTTCTTTCAGATTCAAACTGCCGGCCAAAGTTTTCCTGTTCAGACTTACACATTAGAGAACGGACTTATTACCAACTATATCAACAGTGTTACACAAGACGAGCAAGGGCGAATGTGGTTTGCTACAGAATATGGTGTTTCCGTTTATGATAGTTATACTTGGAAAAACTACAGCGATCGAGATGGATTACCGCGCAATGAATATTTCCTGATAAAAGCTGACAGCAATAATAATATTATTGCTGTCCCGTATTGGAGTGGTACACGCATAGCCATATTTAAAAATAATGAATGGACTTTGATGGATGAAATCCCTCAATTAAATACTATATACACAAACTTTACATCTTTCGACTTCATTTATGAGAACAATAAACAAATTTTATATTTCGGTACTAATGAAGGTGTGTTTTTATATAAAGATAAAAAGTGGAGCCGCATTTCTCAAAACGAAGGATTGATAGATGATAGAGTAAATACCGTAAAAAGTTTTCAAAACAAGTTGTATGTCTGCACTGAAAACGGTTTATCTGTTATCCATGACGGTAAAATTGACAATAGTTTGAATTCTGTAATAAATATCACTTCAAAAAAAATAAAATCTATAGAGTTCGAATCAGTTAATAACAGTTCGGCACCTATTATTTGGCTTTTAGGAAATAAATGGATCGGTAAAATTCAAAATCAAGAATTCAATTTAGTCACTCCCAATAATAAAATGATAACCGAATTCCCTACTCAAAGGTTAAGACATATCTGCTTCCTTTATGATAAGATAGATAGAATTTATTACGGGAATGAAGTTGAAATGTTTTACCTGGAAAAATCAACAGGGAAAGTAATAACGATTAATCAAGACAATAAATTCACAACTTCCGGAAGTTCCGCTATTTTTATTGATCGTGAATCAAATCTTTGGTTTACGAGTTATCGCGGGATTGATAAAGTTAGTAATTTCTGTTTCCAAAATTTCTTCAAAGAAAACGGATTATTAGAAAATGAAGTCGCTTCAGCAATCGAGGTTAGGCCTGGGTATTATATTTTTGGACATAACCATGGCATTACCATTCTAAAAGAAGGTAAATTTTCTATAATTACTTTAACCCGCCCTTCCGATAAAAATTATTCCGTTTCCAGAATTATGGACCTTTGTAAGGATCGAATGGGAAATATCTGGATTGCAGGTTCAGAACTCGGCGTTGGTAAAATGAGTGGCTCAAGAGAAATAAATTGGATGCGGTATAAAACGGCGGTTCAAATCAACTCGGTTATAACCGATATACATGGAACACTGTGGGTCGGTTCTGACATAGGTTTGTTTAAGATTTCCGAAGATCATTCGGATCTTATTTTAATTAATAACAAAGAATTTCTTAACATTCGAAAAATATTTAGCGATGCAGATGGGACAATTTATGGAGCGTGTGTAGATGGTTTGGCAATTTATAAAAAAGGTACGTTCACAAAATTATCTGTCAGTAAACTACAATTTGGAAATAGTATTTATGCTGTTCAAAATTATACGGGTAATAAAAAATTTCTCGGGACTTCCAACGGTTTATACATACTTGAGAATGGTTTCATAAAAAAATTCCGCGGGAATAATTTCACTATTGATAAAAAAGTATTTTTTATTTCAAATGACGGGAACAACAATTATTGGTTCGGGACAAATGATGGAATTATTAAATGGGATGGGAAAACAGCAAGAAGATTTAGTCTTGAAGACGGACTTGCCGGAAGAGAGACAAATCGTTCAGCATATATTTTAGATTCATTTGGAAAAGTTTGGGTTGGAACAGATCGCGGACTATCATGTTACCTTCCCCAATACGATATCCCGATTAAACCTCCGGTAATAAAATCTCTTGAAGTAGAGGACTCAAAAGGTGTTGTACATGATTTAGCTAAATCATTTGAAACAAGTCAAAGTGAAAATTCTTTCATTTTTCAGTTTAGGGCAATCTCATTCATAAATGAAAAATTTATTCAATATAAAGTTAAGCTGGAAGGCCTTGATAGTATATGGACGGAAATAGGAACTAATAATTATATCAGATACACAAACCTCAACCCCGGCAATTATAAGTTTCTTGTACAGGCCAAAAATTTAGGTGGTGATTGGGGTTTAGCAAGCGCTTCGAATACAATCATCATACTTAATCCATTTTATAAACGCTGGTGGTTTATTTTAATCTTTGTTGGAGTTATTGGCGTAATATTATACATGATCCAAAATTATATTTCTGAAGTAAAATACACTCATAAACTAGAAAAGGAAGTCTTACTTAGAACCGCTGCTCTTAAGAAATCGGAGGAAGATCTGTTACAGCTGAATGCTATGAAAGACAAATTCTTTTCGATTGTAGCACATGATCTAAAATCACCATTCCAAGGACTGCTGGGGATTTCTAATGTACTTGCTGAAGATCATAGCAGACTCAGCGACGACGAAGTAAAAAATATTTCGTTTAACATATATAAAACTACCAAAAACTTGTACACATTGATTGAGCAACTCTTAGGATGGGCGCAACTTCAAACGAAAAGAATGGAATGCAATATAGAGAAGTTGGTACTGCAATCAGTTGTCATTGATGTTTTCAATCTTATTTCTGAAAACGCCGAAGAAAAATCTATCGAAGTGCAAAATAGAATTACCGATGACGTTATTGTTTCTGCAGATGTAAGAATGCTGAACTCAATTCTTACCAATCTGATTTCCAATGCAATTAAATTTACAAGCAAGGGCGGAAAGATTTCGATTTCTAGTACATATAGAAATAACTTAGTAGAAATTTGTGTCAATGATACAGGCGTAGGTATTGATAAAGAAAAGATAGATAAACTTTTTAAAATTGATCAAAGTTTTACAAGTAAAGGAACGGAAGGGGAAATTGGTACCGGCCTGGGTTTGATTCTTTGCCGCGAAATGATCAATAAACTTGGCGGCGATATATGGGCCACTAGCGAAAAAGGAAAGGGTTCTTCTTTCTATTTTACTCTGCCAAGAGTTGAACAATAATTTAATGACGCCATTAAGCAGTAACTTTCTTTACAACTATTTTTTTTGAGAATACTTCTTCGAACAAACCCTTACGTCTTTCTAAATTCCACAATTCAATTTCCGGAACAATTCCGTTTTGGCATTTCAAGATCAGATCAACCGAGTTCTTATTAATCTTAGCTTTAATTGATTTTACTAACTGATTATGAGTACGGTCGAAAGCATCAACAACTCTTAACATTGCAGAAAGTTTTTTAACTACTTCTTGTGTAGAAAGTGACAGCAAATTAAAATCCTCGTGGCGGGATTTTGGATGGCTCTTTCGATGATAACGCGCTGTGTGAGCAATAATACTAATTTCGTTTTCGTTAAAGCCAAGTAGCTCACTATTCTTTATAATATAAAAACTATGCTGATGATGATTTGTATGCGAGATGTGATAACCTATATCATGAAGCATTGCCGCTGCATATAGATATTCTTTACAATCATCTTCAAGTTTGTGCAAATTTTTTAATTGATCAAAGAAATCAACTGAAAGTTTTGCAATATGGCTGCAATGATTATGATCGTATCTGCAAGACTCGGCTAAATGTCTTACGCTTTCATTTCTGATATCTGACAAATTAGGCATTGAAGAATCAGTGTGAAGTTTTTGAAGTGAATCAATAATAATTCCTTCTCTTAATGCATAACCGGAAATGGTCAGGCTATGAAGATCAAGTAATTCAAAAATTGTTGAAAGAATAATTATTCCGGCAGGCACAATATCCGCTCTCTTTTCATCTAATCCCGGGATTTTTTTCCTTTTCTCTACAGTTTTTCTGCTGAGTATTTCATTTTTTACTTTTTCTAATTCCTTTCGTGTGAATTCAAAATTATTAAGTATTGTACCCGGAGTCGAATTCCCTTTTCTCATCGCTTGAATAACTAAGCCTGTTGACATAATTGTTCCCGATGAACCGACGCATATACTGAATCCTAATCTATTAATAATTGATACGGCTTGAACTAATTCTACTTCAACCCATTTTTTACATTCTTTAATCCTGGAATCCGTTACAACATAATCCGCGAAAAATTTTTCAGTTAATCTGACGGCTCCGATCTTCAAACTGATTGAAAAATTTGTATTCCCTTTATGGCCAATTAAAAATTCTGTACTGCCTCCGCCGATATCAATTACTAAAGCTTTTTTATTATAGATCGGGACTGCTTTCATAGTACCCAAATAAATTAGTCGCGCTTCTTCGTAGCCGCTGATTACCTCGATCTCGATTCCGGTTTCTTTCAACACCTTTTGAATAAATTCGTTTTTATTATATGCTTCCCGGACTGCACTTGTTGCAACAACTCTTATTATTGCACTATGAGAATCGGCAATACCTTTAAATCTTTTCAGAGTTGCGATTGCTCTTCCAAAAACCTCCGGTTTTATAAATTTAATATTCCCGCTGCTGCCTTCACCAAGACGTATTACTTCTCTTTCCCTATCAATAATTTCAAAACCGCCGCCCTCTTTTGTTTTCACAACAATTAAGTGGAAAGAGTTCGTGCCTACATCAATTGCAGCTAAAGTTTGATTAATGTTTTTCATTCTTCAGCTTTTCTATTAAATAATTGAATAGACCAAAAACATCATCAACAGTTACATCAGATACAAATTCAGATTTACGAAGAAAATATTTTGTGGGACCAACGGGCGCCCAGTTAAACGGATTTGTAGGACCAAAAATTGAAATTTGCGGAGTTACTGTTGCGCCTGCTACATGCATTACTCCGGTATCATTTGTTATAAAAATATCACTTTGTGAAATCAGTGCAGCAAGCTGTGGAATGCTTTTATTCAAAAAGTATCCGCTTTCTTTACAACAGTGTTCTTTCATAAAATCCAATTCATTTTTATCAGCATCACTGCCGGTAAAGTAGATTCTAACATTCATCTTCGTTTTAATTCTTTCAATCAACTCGGCAAATTTCTCCAGCGGCCATCTATTTTGTTGTTTACCGGCCCCGATGTGGAAACCGATTAGCGGACAATCTTCCCGGGGCAATAACGATCCGATAAATTCATTAGCTGTTTTAATATCTGCATCATCATAAATTACACTGGTACTAAAATTTTTTGTTCTAATTCCGAACGGTCTTACAATATCTAAAATGAAATCGGAAACATGCGCATCCGGGCATTTGCGCCAATCCAGTTTTATTCTTTGATTAAACACAAATGCAAGATTATTTTTATCCCCGTTTAATTCTTTGGGACCAATTTTAATTTTTGCTTTCGATAATCCGGTTAGGATACAGCTTGTTAATGAAACCGCAACCGTTACGGGTACTATTACAGCATCCCAATCGCGGCGGAGAAGTTTTTTCAAACGATAAGCATAGTTCGGCAGTAAGAGTTTATTATTCTTAAAAATGAAGATCTCATCAATAAATTTGTTTTTTTCTACGGCATAATAATTTTGAGGGCTGGCAATCAAAGTTATACTGGAATCGGGATAAGTCTCTTTGATTGCGCGGAACAAAGAAACGCTCGCTAACAGATCACCAAACTGATTATGCTGACGGATTACTAAAATATTTTTTGGGTGTCCCAAAAATCTGTCGGAAGATTCCGTGGCAGATAAGAATTTTTTCAGAAAATTAATTACAGTTTTTCTTAAATGATCTTTGAGGGACATCAAGACTTATCTTTTGGGTTTTCAGATTTAGTGGAATCTAATTCTTCAAAATGTGCTTCGATCACATCTTCTTTATCAATTTTATATTTCGAAGAAGTTGTGTTTACATTTTTCTTTGGAGGATTATTCCTGTTTGGAGCTAAAAAGTTCATAACATTTTTAATTGTTCTAATAGCTAAATAGAAAAGCAGCGACCATAGAATTAACCTTAATAAACTCATCATCTAACCTTTGGCTTCGGGATTAAAATATTCGATGAAGCCCCTATCATCTCTAAAAATCTGTTCGTAAAGTTCTTCAAAATCTTCATCTCTGTTTACAAAATCTATTTCAGAAGTGTTAACAATTAATAACGGTGTATTATTGTACTTGAAAAAGAAATTATTATAAGCTTCCGAAAGTTCGCTTAAATATGCCCGGGTAAGATTCCGTTCAATTTGTCTTCCGCGCGTTTTAACATTCGTTGTTAATCTATCAATGCTTGATTGCAGAAATATTACCAAATCAGGTTGAGGAATATCTCTTTCCAAAAGCGGGAAAATACTTTCGTATAATTTTATTTCTTCGCCGGAAAGATTCATGTATGCAAATATTCTGTCTTTCTCAAATATGTAATCGGAGACAATATACTTGGAGAAAAGATCCTGCTGATTTAATTGCTGCTGTTGTTTGTAACGGTTAATCAAAAAAAACATTTGTGTTTGAAAAGCAAAACGCTTCCGGTCGTCATAAAATTTTTCAAGGAATGGATTCTCTTCGAACTGCTCAAGAATTAGATTTGCACCAAGCTTCTCACACAATTTCTGTGCGAGCGATGTTTTGCCTGCGCCGATTACACCTTCAATCGCTATGTATCTGATCTCCGACAAATTATACTAAACTACCATCAAGTTTTTGAATAATATGTTTATCTAAAGATGTAAGATTAATTTCATTCAACTTTTTATTTAACAAAGGATGTTCGAAATCTCCGGCGATTTCAATCAAAGGGACAAGTACAAAATCCCTGTTCATAATATCTTCATGCGGTACCGTTAATATTTCGCTCTTATAAATTAAGTTATTATAGAAAAGAATATCAACATCAATTTCTCTTGGCGTCCAGCGTATTTCCGAATCTACTCTCCCTGCTTTCTTTTCAACATTTTTTAGAAAATAATAAAGTGTTTCAATTTTGTACTTTGTTTCTATTAAAATTACGGCATTATAAAAATTGTCCTGATTTATATTTCCATAAGGTTTTGTCTCGTATACTGATGAAGATTTGGCCAATCTGCAATTCGTATCTTGACCGATTAATTTTACGGCACTTACTAAATAATCAAATCTGTCTCCTTTATTGGAACCGAGACCAAGGTAAACATTACTTTCCATTTTCTTTGATCACTTCAGCTTCAACACAATCCAGAACACCGCCGACAGGAACACTATGTTTACGGACTCGAACAGCAATTTTTTTAATTTCAGAATATCTTTTTAAAAGAGAATCGGCAATAACTGTTGCAAGAGTTTCAATCAAATAATATTTTTTTTCGTGAACGAGCTGGTTGATAAACTTATACACATCGGTATAGTTGATTGTAAGTTTAAGATTATCTTTTTCTGCAGCAGAAGTAAAGTCCGTATAAATATCAACATCAGCTTCAAACTTTCCGCCCATATTTTGTTCTTCTTGATGAGCGCCGTGATAAGCGTAGAACGATGCGTTTTTTATTCTGATAATGTTAATCATTTGGCAAATTTCTTTTAGTTAGATAGTAGTTCATTAACCCTTTAAAGTTAGCAAATAATATTCCGATTAGCACTAAGGCACTGCCTGCCAATGTTTGTAGGGAAAAATTTTCCCTGAGAATCAACCAGCCAAGAATTACCGCAGTAATTGGTGTTATGAAAGAAGATAGCGACAACAGCACCACATTCATTCTTTTTAACAACCAATAATAAGTTGTAAATGTAACTACCGTACCGAAAAAAGCTAAAAATATTATGGAGGAAAAAGCATTAAAATCAAAATTCCAGCCGGATGAATTTTCGAATAGTAAAGAAATTATGATCAATACAATCCCGGCAAAAAGAAGCGGAATGAAATTCATTGAAAGTGGGTTTAGATTCTGTCCATATTTCTTAATTGTTACTCCAATTCCGGCCTGCATTGATGAACTTATCAGCACGGCAATAATACCAAAGAGCTGTTGCGATAGATTTAGAGATAAATTTTCAGAAAAGATAACAACTATTCCGCTGAATCCTAAAATTGATCCGAACAATTGATTAAAAGTTATCCGTTCATGCTTTAGTGCAATCCAGGAATAAAGAATTACAAAGAAAGGCATAACGGCAAAAACTATTGAAGCCAGACCGGATGGAATAAATTGCTCTGCCCAATAAACCAAACCGAATGGAATTACAAATGAAAAGAAACAAAGTATCAAATAAAGTTTTATCGAAAGAGAATCTGTCTGAAGTTCAATCTTTTTCATTTTCATTAATGAAAGAACAAAAATTGAAGCTAATAAAAAACGAAGTCCCGCTGATATTAATGGTGTGAGCGATCCAAGACCAAGACGAATTGCAAGCCATGTTGAACCCCAGATCAAACAAATTAAAATGTAACCCGCAGCTATTTTATATTTTTCCGTTATCACTTGTTTCCTTTCATTGCAATAACACCAAGAGCGCGTCCGGAATTCTTTCCGTCCCTTCTATACGATTGCAGATATTTTTCTTCATAACTGCATAAAGATGAAATTTCAATATTGGATTCTTGAATGCCGAAACCGGTAAGTACTTCTTTATTTATTCCAGTTATATCAAGATGAAATTTATTATCAATCTTTTTTAGATATGTGCGGTGAAAATGTTTTGCAACTTCATTGCCGACTTCATAATTCTTTTGGCAAATTGACGGACCTATATAAACAAACAGATCGTTTGTAGAGCAATTGAATTGTTCCAAAAGAATTAAAATTGTTTTTCTTAATATTTGTTTTTCCGTTCCGCGCCAGCCGGAATGAGCTGCCGCTATGATCTCGTTTTTTCTATCATAAATAAAAATCGGTGTACAATCTGCAGTTGATATTGCAAGACCGATTCCCTTTTGGGAAGTGATCATCGCATCGCTCTCGCCAACAAGTCCCGGTTTACTAACTATCGTAACAATATCGGAATGAATTTGTTTCTGAATTGCAATTTGTTCTGTTGTTAATCCCAACTCATTATAAAAAGCTTCACGGTTTGTCCGGACAGTTTCCAGATCATCACCAACTGTGAGCGACATATTAAAATAGAACGGCTCAGTGCGGTTCAATCCAACCTTAGTACTTAAGCCAAAAATAATTTCCGGAAACTTTTGAAAGAGTGAGCTTTTAATGATTTGCATTTTTTAATTTAATTGACCTCCCCCATATCCCCCTCCTTAACTAAGGAGGGGGAACTAAAGGGGGTGGTAAGGGGCTAAATTACTTTTAGTGATTCATCAAGATCGAGCAAAATATCTTCCGTATTTTCAAGACCGATTGCAAGACGGACACCGCCCGGATCAATTCCGCGTTCGGCTAATTTTTCCGGCGGAACTACAGAGTGTGTCATCGAGGCCGGATGTTCTATTAATGTGCGTGTATGTCCAAGTGAAACAGCAAGAGTCATTGTGTAAGCATTATCGGCAACATAATCCATAAATTTTCTTCCGTTCTCTTTACTCTCGGCAGGAGAATCTCCTTTCAGAACAAAATATAACATACTGCCTGGCGCAAAGTTGCCGTTGAAATCTATCATCTGTTTTTTTGCAATTTCATAATTCTTAGAACTTGGTAAACCGGGATAATTTACGAACTCAACCTTTGGATGTGCGTTTAGAAACTCGGCAATTCTCATTGCAGATTTAATTTGATGACGCTGGCGGAGTGCTAGCGTAGGTAAACCATAAGTAAGAATTGCCCAGGCACTCTTTGTATTGAGCACCGCACCAAAATCTTTTCTGTAAAGCAGAATTAGATCACGGTATTTTTTCTTTCCGATCACAACTCCGCCCATATCGGTTCCAAATCCGCCGATTCCTTTTGTAAGTGAATGAACTGTAAAATCAGCACCTAATTCTATTGGCCTCTGGCAGAAAGGTGTTGCAAAAGTATTATCAACAACAATTTTTATCTGATCTTCTTCACTGCGGGTTTTATTGATATCTCTAATAACATCTGCTATTGCACGAACATCAATTATTTCAATGTTTGGATTTGCAGGAGTTTCAAAATAAATTACTTTTGTTTTCCCGGTAACGTTATCAAGAATATTTTTAGGTTGAGTGAGATCAATCGGTGTTACTTTAATGTTGTATTTAGGATACCAATTATTGAAAAGAGAAATTGTACAACCGTACAAAGTTGTGTGAGTAATAATTTCATCACCGGTTTTTGTTAGAACACCAAGTATGGCAGAAATTGCGCCCATACCGGTTGCAAAACTAACGGCAGTTTCACCCTTTTCAACATAAGCTAAATTTTCTTCAAGCATATCTTTATTTGGTTCACCGAGACGGTCATAGATAAAGATCGGCGCATTATCGCCAAGCTGTTCTGTATTTGCAAATTGAATAAATCCTTGCGCACCGCGTTCAACGGAATCTAAACGGAAAGTCGTTGAAGATGAAATTGGTGCAGTAACATGATGTGAGTAGTCCCAGCTGTCGCTAACATTCTTACCATAAATTAGATGCGTATCCATTGAATATTTCGAATCGTCAACTTGATTTTTCTTTTTTGTCTTAGTTTCGTTCGGCATAGTACCTCCATATTTCTAAACCAAAATTACGGAAATAACGGATGGGAATAAAATTGGTTGAAAAAAATAAGAATGAAGAAATAAGCAATAAGAAGATTGCAGTTTGTCATTGCGAACAGAGGCGAAGCCTATGTGAAGCAATCTGTCTGTTTTGAGATTGCTTCACCCATACTCCGTATGGATTCGCAATGACAATGTCTGAGTGGGCGTCACGGTCCTACCGTGACAGCAGAGAGGAAGAACTTTTACTTCAGAACAACAATTGTTGCTCTCTAATTTTATTTGCCTCTTGACTAAACCTGTCCCGCGCTTTTTGCGGGATCCTTTTTAAGCGGTTAGGCTTTATTTCTCTCTTTTTGTCGTCGAGTAATTTAATTTTTCAATTAAGGTTCGTATTTGTTACGTCACTGAAATGGTTTTTATAATTTCGATTCTTGGTACTGAAATTCTTCGACAACATTTTCTTTGTTAAACGTTATAGTTAATATTTTTGTAATTTTCTCACTTGTAGTAACGAAATAAGCTGTAAGTTGGGAATACTCGTACTTCCATTGCGTTTTGCCATCAGTATTGACGCCTTTGCTAGATGGTTCACCAAGTAAATCTAAAATTTGAGCTTGGGTAGTTTTGCCTTTTTCAATTTTACTAATTTGTGTTTCGTCGAATTGTGTACCGCGACTAGTTGTACAAGCACTAAATAAAACTATGATGATGGATATAAAATAAAAAAACAAAAATACCGATGAACCGAGTTTCCTTTTCATAACATTACTCCTAACTTTAATTTGGCAACGCTTTATTAAATTAAAATCAGACATTGGTGCATCGCCTTTAAGCCAAATGCCTAACGGTGTGGTTTTTAAGCCGCCGCCTATAATTTACCCGTCGTAGTTTCAATTTATTGAAACGAAGACGGGCAGCAATGCAACTTTTCAAAGAGCACAATTTTGGAACAACTTTTATTTTGTTCTTCCAAATTTTATTTGCCTATTAACTTAATCCTTTTTTAAGCGGTTATAAAGCGCTTTGCAATAAAAGTTAAACATCAGAAGATGATTCTACTTTAACTGCACTTGTTTTCTTATCTTGATTATAAAACAATCCTTGAATAACAGCTGAAGCAATAAATAGCAATAATGCAAACCAAAAACCAAACCCGTATTCAATTGTAATCATCCCTTGTCCTTGTGTAATTATATCGTTGTCAAGTTTATTTTTTAAAAGGAATAAAAATACTGCACCGGCAATAGAAATAATAATACTGAATAAATTGACGTTCTTAATTTTTGTAAGACTAATAACTAATCCAATAATTGAAGCTATCAAAGCAAATATAGCTAAGGGCTCCGCTTCAATTTTCTTTGTCTGACCGCCACCAAACATATTCTGTTGTTCATATTGTGTGCCAGTAACCATTTGAAAACCAGTCAAACTCATTACTTTTTGACCACTACACGATAGATTGAAAAATGGTAAAAGAAAACAGAAAATAATGAGAGCATATAAAGCAGGAGAAAACTTCTTTGCTTGTTCCATACCTTCACCTCATATAAATTGAAGAAAGATCATCTATTTTAGTCACTTATAGAATAGCTTTATAACTGCGTGTTTCATTGCGTCAAGGACGGAAGTCCTGACGCTACGGAAATATTTTGATGACGATTTTTATAGAGATGTATACTATTAACATACATCTCTTTTCAAAACATCATAAAACTCCCCATGAACAGTGGTTACAATTGCATGAACATTTGTTAATTCTCTGGCAACTATTATTAATTACAACACCATCTTTGACTTGAAAATAATGATTGTCAAAAAATCCCATGTCGATTTCTTTCTCAACAAATTCTAACTTTTCTTTTGGTTTTTTTTGATATTCATCAAAAACGTCGTGTGTTTGGGGAACTAATTGTTTGGGCATATTGAACCTCCTTATTGTTAAGTCTGTTATTTAAAATACTTAATCCGATTAGTCTTATCGAATCGCAGTCCATTTTTTCCGTCAATCGTCTATCTGGACAATCACCAGCACAATGATATTTACAAAAACAATTTTTGCATTCTGTATAGTTTGAAACGACCATTTTTTTAAGTTGGTCAAGCTTGTTTTCATAAAAGTGAAGAGTATTTGATTGAAAATCATATTTGCCAAATATAAATTCATCTGGCACATCATCACGATTACACGCAGTTATATCACCATCAATATTTACAGTCCAATTTGGTATTCCGACATTAGAGCAAAAAACAGGTCGAATAATATCATATTCGGTGGAAGCGGAATTTAATATGGTAATAGGTTTATCTTTTGAATATTTGATAAGGTCAATTAATCTATTCGCAAATTCTTTTTTATTTGGAGGTAATACATTGGTGCAATTGTTTGCACGACCTAATTGATTTAAATGTTCCAAACCTAGTGACTTAGAAGGAAAGTTTTCAGCAAAAAAATCAATAATAGATTCTAAATATGGAAGACTATAATCAGAAACTGTCGCACGGAAGGCAAATGACAAATTACTTTTGTAAAAATATTTAGCTGTTTCAAAAACCTTGGAGTAAGAACCTTGTCCGTTTTTGGTTGGTCTATGAAGGTTGTGAATGTGCGCTGGTCCATCAAAAGAAAGTGAGATATGAGAGAACTCTTTCGTAATAATTTTTCTAATAATTTCACCGTAGAAACCATTTGTTGACATAGAAAATTGACACTGAATATTCTTTCTTTTAGCTAGTTCTTTTGCTTTTTCAAGTGCATATTCAAGAATTTTATAATTATATGTAGGTTCGCCACCTCCATCAAAACTGATTCTAACCACTTTAGTAGGTTTGATATATTCAAAATACTTATTCAAAATTGCATCTATCATCTCAGTCGACATAGTTTTTTGTTTATGGTCATCTCCGGCAGAAGCATGACAATAAACGCACCTTAAACTACAGTTATCAGTAATCGACAATGATAATTCTGGGTTTGTTTGGTGTAACTCTTTAATAATGTTCTGCATATCTAGAAATGGTCTACTTTTTAGATTTTGGAAAAATTTTTCTTTTTGAGTTGAATTATAGTTTGATAATATCTTTTCACTGATATCTTTTTTTATAAGTGCTAGATAGCTTCGTAATGGAGCATATAATATTATTTTAGAATCATCTTCCATATAATCAATAGTAAACAACTCTTCATTTTCTATTAACATTATATTCCTCCATAAAATAAATTAACCGATTCTTACACAAAACTTGAGCAACCTAACTATTAATTAACACGCCAGTAAATTTCAACACGTGGAATGTTTTCTATAAACTAGAAAGTTTACTTTCAAATTTTAATGTGTTGTTAATAAAAAACGAGTAAAAGGAAATCTATTTTCTTTGTTCAAATTTCAAAACAAAGTACCCCGTGTTAAAGAAAAGATTTTTGGTACAAGTTCAACTTAGCTTAAAAGAAAATTTATGTCAATACTTATCATAGTTTGCAGTGTCACGGAATGGTCCGTGACACCAACTGTTAATGATACGTGACGCCAACCCACAAAGCCCGGACGTCACGGTCCTACCGTGACGAAGAAACTATAATTCTATCCCTGCAATTTCAGTATCAACTGTAAGAACGGAATGATCATCATTAATATAATTCCGTGCGCTTGAATATTTATAGTCTTCCGGGTTTTCAACAATTCCCGCTTTCACCGGATTATTGTGAATATACTTTATCTTTGTCCACAACATTTTTTGATTCCGTATTACCTCATCATCAAATCTCTTCATCCAGAATTTCCTTTCCTGATCAGGATATTGTCCCGCTTCAATTTCAAAAATCTCTTTATACGAATTGTTGTGCTTTAAGTATTCCATAATATCCCACGCAGAACGCTTTTTAATATCCCTCATAATTTCAGAGACCGTTCCTAATTTGGGTTGTACTTCAACTATCCAATGGAAATGTGATGGCATTATAACGTAAGAAAGAATTGAAAAATCATATTTAGTTTGATAATATTTAATATTATCAATAAGTAAGTCACAAACTTTTATATCCGAGAAGACATTAAGAAACCTGACTACGGTAGTAGTAACAAAGAAAAAATTCTCATCGGTTAAATATGTTCTTCCTCTACGCCCCATATAGTTTAAAGCTTAAAGTGTCACGGAACGGTCCGTGACACCAACTGTTAATGGTCCGTGACTTCCGAGAATAAATTGAATTGTCATTGCGAGTACGAACGAAGTGAGTGCGAAGCAATCAAAAAAAATTATAGATTGCTTCTCCCGACAAGTCGGGATCGCAATGACAGTGTGTGAAAAATTATTTCAATGCTTGCTCAATATCAGCAATCAAATCTTCCGCATCTTCAATGCCAACGGAAAAGCGAAGAAGACCTTCTGTAATACCTAACTTATCTCTCTCTTCTTTAGGAACGGAAGCGTGAGTCATTGATGCCGGATGGCAAAGTAAACTTTCTACTCCGCCAAGACTTTCTGCAAGTGTAATTACTTTTAATTTACTTATGATTTTTTTTGCATTATCAAGACTTCCGAAATCCACAGAGATCATTCCGCCGAATCCGCTCATCTGCTTTTTTGCAAGTTCATGTTGAGGATGAGATTTCAATCCGGGATAAATAACTTTTTTAATAGAAGATTTAGTTGAAAGATATTCCGCAATTTGAATTGCGTTTGCATTATGCTGTTTCATTCTAACCGCTAAAGTTTTAGTAGCGCGGAGTGTAAGCCAGCAATCAAACGGAGAAGGAACTGCACCTACCGCATTTTGCAAATACCTCAGCCGCTCGTGAATTTTTTCATCGCTTGTAATCAACATTCCGCCTACAACATCGCAATGCCCGTTTAGATATTTTGTTGTGCTGTGAAGAACTACATCTGCACCAAGTTCCAACGGCTTTTGAAAATACGGAGTCATAAATGTGTTATCAACAACACAAATAAGATTTTGATCTTTGCAAATTTTTGCAACTGCTTGAATATCTGTAAGACTCAGCATCGGGTTAGTCGGCGTTTCAATGTAAACTATTTTTGTATTCTTCTTAATTGCATTCTCAATATTTTTTACATTGCTTGTATCAACCCAAGAAAAATCCAGTCCGTAATTTTTAAATATCAATTCCATTATACGGTAAGTGCCTCCGTAAACATTATCGGATACAACTAAGTGATCGCCGGATTTTACTAATCCAAGAACTGCTTGAATAGAAGCGAGTCCCGATGCAAAAGCAATTCCGTACTTCCCTTTTTCAAGAGTTGCAATATTTTTTTCGAGAGCTTGCCGTGTTAAATTATGCGTGCGTCCGTATTCGTAACCTTTATTAATACCGAGAGCCTCTTGAGCATACGTTGATGTTTGATAAATCGGGGTTGTAATTGCACCGGTTGTAGGATCGGGAATTTGTCCCGCGTGGATTGCATCTGTTGAAAATCCCATTTTAATCTCTATATTAGTTTTAAGTTATGAATTATTAATAATTAGAAAATATATTAAAGAGTTTTTTTCCGTCTTCCGTTTCACTTTTCACCTTTGACCTTTCACGTTTTATCATTCATAATCAATCAAATCGTAACGTGTAATAATATCTGTTATTCTTCCGAAATCAGAAACCAAAACCGCATGAGCATCTTTTAATGCGCGCCTTACTTCATTTATACTTGATTTCGCATCTATAACTAGAAAACTTTCTTCCATTACGTCTTTAACTTCTTTATCCAAAATATTCTTGTCATCTAATATTCTCGAAAAAAGTCTGCTCTCACGGAGACTTCCAACCGGACGTAATAATTCATTCAGTACCGGTATGTAAGAAAATCCCTTTTCATTCATAATTTTTACAGCGTCGCGGACAAGAATAGTATCATGGACATAAATTATATCTTCATTCCCTTTTTTCTTTTTTGAATATGAAATATCCCGCAGAGTTTTAATTTCCGCATCGAGCATTCTATTATCCTTCAGCCATTCAACATTATGCCCTTTTGATAAATAACGTTCGCCGGTATCACACACTATAAAAACGATAACATCATTTTCGGATAATTCTTTTGCTGTTTCCAAAGCAACATGAACAATAGTTCCCGTACTTCCTCCGCAAAAAATTCCTTCTTCTTTCGTCAGCCGTCTCGCAGCGGCAAATGATTCTTTATCACTTATGTTTATGATTTTATCAATGTACTGGAAGTGAACATTTTCCGGAAGACAATCTTGACCAATGCCTTCAACTAGATATGGAGTTCCTTTGATGATCTCACCCGTTTCTTTGTAATGTTTGAATATTGAACCAAGCGGGTCGGCCCCAATCACTTTAATGTTTGGATTTTTTTCTTTGAGAAATTTTCCGGTACCGCTTATTGTTCCGCCGGTGCCGATATTGGAAACAAAGTGTGTGATCTTCCCTTCTGTCTGATCCCAAATTTCCGGTCCGGTAGTTCTATAGTGCATTTCCGGATTTGAAGGATTAGAATACTGATAAGCGAAGAAAGCTCCGGTCTCTTTAGAAATTCTTTTTGCTACATTCACATAATAATCCGGGTGATCGGGTTCGTATGTGTTGGGTACAACTATTACTTCGGAACCGAATGCTTTTAGATAATTAATTTTTTCAGAACTAACTTTTTCCGTGCAAACAAAGATGCACTTATAATCTTTTACAGCCGCTGTTAACGCAAGACCTATTCCTGTATTACCGCTTGTTGCTTCAACAATACAACCGCCCGGTTTTAATAATCCGCGCTTCTCGGCATCAATAATCATATTGTAACCAATACGGTCTTTAACACTTCCACCGGGATTTGCAGATTCGAGTTTAGCAAAGATCTGAGGTTTAAGACCTTTATTTATTTTGGATAGTCTTATTAGCGGAGTGTTACCGATTAAATCAAGAATTGAATTTTTATATTTCATTAAATAATTCTTTCGTATTTCTATACTTTAAAAACTGCTTACAAAAAATTACAAACTATTATTTCGATGGGATTAAAATTAATTCGCTCTGCGGTGTTTGCATATATTCCGCGCCGTCTTTGGTTATAACCGCCATCTCTTCAACAGAAATTGTTTTAGTATTGCCGTCGGAAAGTTTCCATGAAAAAAATCCATCGTAAGCAAAAGTTTGGCCTTCTCTGAGTATTCGCGCACTGCTTCCAACCGGTTTATCGCTTCTTGCTGCACCGGAAAGTGACGGACCTGCATCGTGAGCCCAATAACCAACCGGATGACCAGTGCCCCACATTACAGAAAGTGAACCGGTTTCCTTCATCCAATCTCGTTGAACCTTATCTGCATCCCAGCCGGTTACGCCGGGCTTCATAGCGGCAAGAACTTTGCGGTGTCCTTGTATCGAATTTTCAAAATATTTCTTTATTTCCATTGGCGCTTCTGTCTCGCCGGGTTTTAATACATAAGCAAATCTCTGAATGTCCGTACCCCAAACATCAAATACTTTAATTCCAAAATCACATTGGATTACATCTCCGGGTTGAATAACTTTTTCGGTTGCGTTTGAATGTCCGCGGTCAATACCGGAATTTATATTTGGATTCTGATCAGGCTGCCAACCGTCGGTAACACCTAGTTCTTTCATTCTTTTTTTCAAGAATCTTGCCACATCAGAATCTTTGGTCTTACCGGGAATTACAGTTTTGTATGCTTCATACTGGAGTTGCGAGGTTATCTCTGCAGCTTTTTTCATTATTTCAATTTCTTGAGGAAGTTTTACAGATAACCATTCCATAACTAAATCTACAGAAGGCACAAAACAAGAAGTGTAATTTTCTCCAAGCTCCTCTTCCAACACTTTACGCTGAGTGAAAGATAGTCCATCGGCAATATTATAACCGGAAGAATTGATCGCTATCTTTTTCGGATCAGCTTTTTGTATTTGCTCTTTAATAACTTTCCAAATATTTGATCCCCGTTCAATAACGATTACCTCGTCGTGAAGTTTCATATCCTTAAGAGCAATTGCTTCTCCTTCGGGTGATATTGCGACCGATCTAATTTTATCTCCATTCAAGAAAAAAAGAAATGCTGCAGTACCTCCGGCATTTTCACCGCCGACGTGTAATGCAAGCGGATCATTATTATTTTCACGGCACACAACTAGCCATGAATCAACTCCAGCATTTTTCATCGCTTCAGGTAATAATTTTTGGATCCGTTCCTTTCTTATTTCCTGCCAAGGATTTTTTTCAGCGGGGAATGGATTTGATATTTGGGCAGAGATTATTATTGAAAGGAAAAAATATAAAACTGCAAATAACATTTTCGAATTCTTCATATTATCGTTCTTATAATTTCTTGTTAGAAATAAAATCATATTAAGTTATTTTTCTCCAGCCAGTCATCATTATAAATAGTTGAGAAATATTTATAACCGCTATCGCAGATAATTGTAATAATATTTGCTTCGCGGTCTAATTTTCTGGCAAGATGAACAGCCCCGCAAATATTTGCGCCGCTCGATCCGCCGGAAAGAATCCCTTCTTCGAATGCAAGTTTTTTTGTCCAGCCAATTGCTTTTTTATCATCTATCTGCATCATGTCGTCAAGTAGATCAAGCTGGGCAGTACCGATTAAAAACTCATCGCCCATTCCTTCAACCAAATAGCGCGTTGGTGTTATCATTTTTTTATTCTTGAACCAATCATAAAATACAGAGCCAACCGGATCAAGACCTATCAATTTTATATTCGGGTTCTTTTCTTTTAAGAACTTTCCGGCACCGCATAAAGTTCCGCCTGTACCAATTGCGGCAATAAAGTAGTCAATTTTGCCTTCCATCTGTTCCCATATCTCCGGTCCGGTCGTCATGTAATGAGATTCATTATTATCTAAATTATTATGCTGATCAATGTAATAAAGAGATGAATCTTGTTTAGCCAAATTAATTGCGTATTGATTATAAGAATCGGGATGTTCGGGCGGTAACTCTGCATCCACTTTTACAACATCAACACCGAGAACTTCCAACATCTTAATTTTTTCTTTGCTGGTTGTGTCACGGATTACAATTTTCAATTTGTAGCCTTTTTGCCGGCATACAATTGCAAGACCCATTGCGGTGTTACCTGAAGAGTTTTCTAAAATGGTATCACCGGGCTTTATCTTTCCATCTCTTTCGGCTTTTTCAATCATATACTTAGCAATCTTGTCTTTTATACTTCCGCCCGGATTCATAAACTCCAGCTTAGCCCATATAGTTGCTTTCAGTCCTTTGGAAATATTGCCAAGTTTCACTATCGGTGTTCTGCCGATTGCATCTATTATACTTTCGTAACGATTATTTCTCATTTTTTATTCATCAATTAATTAAAGAATATCCCCGTAAAAATTCTTCGACAGTCATTCGTTTTCTGTCTTCAGGTTGAAGTTCAAGGATTTGAAGTACACCGCTTTTCGTTTGGATAAAAATTTCTTTTTTGGTCTGCTTTAATGATAATTGATAATTGAGAATTGAGAATTGAGAATTAACATCATGATTTTCAATTTTCAATTTGCCATTCTCAATTGGTTTTGTTTTAAACACTTTATATGATTTTCCATTTAGATTGAAAAATGCACCGGGATAAGGCGAAAGTCCGCGCACAAGATTGTGAATTTCAAGCGCACTTTTATTCCAATTAATCTCACAAATTTCTTTTGTAATCTTTGGTGCTAACGATGCCGTTGAATCATTTTGTTTGGTGAGAGAATAATTACCGGAATCAATTAAAGTAATTGTTTTAAGAACTACTTCAGATCCCAGTTTCATCATTTTATCATGGAGCGAGCCAAAATCATCTTCGTCATTGATTGGAAGATTTTCTTGTAATATAATATTTCCGGTATCAATTTTATCTTCAAGAAAAAAAGTAGTTACTCCGGTTAGTTTATCTCCGTTAATCAATGCCCATTGTATTGGTGCAGCACCGCGGTATTTAGGAAGCAATGATCCGTGCAGGTTGAATGAGCCTTTAACCGGAATTGAATAAATTTCTTTGGGAAGAATACGAAAAGCTACAACAACGAATAAATCCGCTTTTAGCTCTTTAAGTGTCGAAATAAATTCCGGGTCTTTAAGTGAAACCGGGTTATAAACCGTTATTTTATTTTTCAAGGCAAATTCTTTAACCGGCGAATAAGTAACACGTCTTCCCCTGCCGCGTTCTTTATCAGGAACGGATACAACTGCAATTACTTGATGCTTGCTTTCTAATATTTTTTGAAGTGAAGGGATAGCAAATTCCGGTGTGCCCATAAAAACAATTTTCATTTTCAACTCATCAAAAAAATAAGATGGGAAATTTTCTGAACTGAATTAAATTTCTGTGATCGGGTAATCAATCTCTACTTCTCTTTTAATAATGTTAGATAAACCTTTTTGCAAATTCTTCTTAACATTTTCAGCTACGCGGTCAGGAATCATTTTGCCGATAAGATGATCATACTCGTGAAGAATTACTCTTGCAAGTAAATCATCGGCATCAGTTTCAATTATATTTTCATCCGAATCCATATAACGAACTTTAATTGATTCCGATCTCTCAACTTCGGCACGAATTGTCGGCAAACTTAAACAACCTTCTTCAATAATTACTTTCTCATCGGATTGTAATACAATTTCAGGATTAATCATTGCAACGGGCTTAAAATTATCATATCCTTCAGTACCGTTAAGATCTAAGACAAAGATAGAATCACGGTAACCGACTTGATTAGCAGCTAAGCCTATTCCGCGTGCATTGCGCATTGAATCGAACATATTTCTAATCTTATCAATAATCTCATCACTAACGGCATTAACTTTTTGTGCTTTTTGCCTGAGTATTTTATCACCATAAACTGTAATTGGTATAATAGACATGTTACCTTTCAATTTTACTGTTCAACTTTAATTGTATCTGCGTTTAGATCTTTGAACAAACTTACTTGAGTTGAATAGAAAAGCATTCTCACTAACAATCGAAAGATAATTAACATTTGCTGAAGAATAAAGATGATGGTAAGAAAATAGAATGGAGTTCTGGGAATAAATCTTCCTATTACATTATAGATAACAGCGCCAAATGCGCCGATAATTGCAACGACCAGGAAAAGAACAAATATTTTATTAAAATTATTTTTAAGAAATATGACTGCATGATAAATTTCTTTAAGTATTTGAGTCTTGTCTCTGACGGCCATCGAAATCTTTGAGTAATCTGAAATTATTGTTACAATTCCGATAAAGAAAATCATAAGAACATATCGAATGAATTTGCTAATGAAATCAAGGACAACATTTTCGGAGCTTTTTAATAGCAAGGTTATTAATTCTCCGGTGAAGTCATTAATCTTAAAAGCTGCAGCAAAAAATAAAAGTGAGATCAAAAGTACTTTAACAAATCTTGCAAAATACCTTACTCCTCCAAAGAAAAAATCTACCGTATGATTTTTATCAGGTATGTGGAATACCGAAATCAATCCGCCCAGAAAAAAAGTTTGTATCAAAGCATAAACCCCTACGGCAAAATAAATACCAAGCGGTAATTGATCGAGCTGGGTAGAATACAAATTTCTAAATTGAAGATACCAGAAGTAATCAAATGAATGAGCAAGATGCTCGCTCGTTAACGAATTTCCAAGATTATCCATTAATATATTAAAAACCGGTACTGCCAAGACTAATGCAGAAATTGCATTCATTGCCCACATTAATGCAACGAATTTAACATTGTGGAATACAGATCGTGCACCTTGAATTAATATCTGTTTAATACTGTCAATCATCCTATACTTCCAAGAACCATTAATGCATTTTGTATCCAGAAGAAAAATCTAATTGAAAGTGAAAGTGATGCCCAAACTCTATTAGTAACTGTAAATGAATTATTAGCAAAATTAATATCAAGTAAATTTTTTCTGTGCGGATCTACCTCGGCAGCAATAACTTCATTATTTGTTTTGAATTTCAAAATCTTCCATCGTTCTACCCCATCCCACTTTTGATAAAGAGTATCTTTATCGGTATAAAGAGCTACGTCATTTTTAAAAATACCGTCACTTAATCTTTCCACCAGAACTTCATATTCATTATTAAATATTTTTTTTATGGAAGTTACTTTATAATCGAATGTTTTTGGCGTTCTGTAAAATTCATCAAAGAACCAGTTCATGTCTCCGCCGCAATTACGTTGAACAATATTTATAAAATCGTTTCCCCGCGGATGTTTGTATTTATATTCATCGTAATATTCTTTTAATATTTTCATCATCTTATCGTGTCCGAGATATCTTTCCAAAGTGTGAAGGACTAATTCAGGTTTGTTGTAAGAATTTACTACATAAGAGAGCCGTGTTGGAAGTTTAAAAGATGTATCTGCAATGGAACCGATTGTCAAATTTTTATAATAGCTTGTAATACTTCGGGCAGCTTCGGGTACTTTCACATCAACGAGTGTATAGATAAGTGGTATTTCATTATAAGATAAAAAATTAAGTCCGAATACAGGAATATAAGTTGCGAACTTAAAAGTTTCTAAAATCTCAGGCTGATAGTAATACATTATTTTTGTAGAAATATATGAAGTGAATCCTTCATCAAGCCACGCTTCATAGACCTCATTGTTGGCAATCAATCCGTAAAAAAACTGATGCGAGAATTCGTGTGCGACTAAATATTCCGGTTGCCCGGCAGCCTGAGGTGCAAAAAGTTCGGCACCAACAGTGAATAATGTCGGGTATTCCATTCCGCCGGATGCGGAAGTTCTTGGAACATCAATCAAAGAAACATTTTGATAAGGATAAATCCCGATATTATTTTCAAAATACTCTAAACAATTTCTTACAGCTGTAAAATAGCGCTCAAAATATCTTTCTCTTTCCGGTTGAACATAGGCCTGAATTGTTATTGTTGAACCGTCCTTTCTAGTATAAATATTTTTGCGGTAAAGAATGTTATCCGAAGCAAGCCAAACAAAATCATGAACTCCTGATTGTACAAAATTATAAGTTGTGTTCTGGTTATCAGACGTTTTAGATTTTTCAACACCGGTAGCGGCAATTGTAAAATCTTTAGGTGTTTTTATTTTTACAGCGTAATCGCCAAAGTCAGAGTAAAAATTTAAATAGGGATGATACTGACTGCAAACCCATTTCCCGTTTTCAAAAACACCAACTTTAGGAAACCATTGAGAAACAAAAAAGAAATTTCTTCCTGCCGCATAGCCCATCCTTTTAACAGAGCGCGGAATCCTCATAGTGTATTCAAAATTTATTCTTACACTGTCACCAGGTTCAATAGTTTTATTTAATAAAACTTTTGCTACCGTACTATCATGCGGATTAGCGATTTCAGGTTGGAAGTAAATTAATTGCAATGATTCACCATTTACCATGAGTGATTTGATATCAATTTGAGTTTGAGCCTCTGGAGTAAGTGAATATGCCTTTGCGAAAAGAGTATTATTGCTTTTATAAGCGTTCGCATAAAGATGAAATTGAATCTCAGATGTTGAGAAGCTGGTTTTGTTAATCCAAATTATTTCTTCTTTAACTGAAATTGATTTGGATATCGGATAGAATTCTACTTCAAGATTATAGTTAGCAACACGATTCACTTTAACATATTCAGATTTAAGTAATCCATTTCGATATAACTCAGTTGAATTAGAAATATTTTTTTGAACGGTTCCAAAATCATAAACGGAAAAATATAGTAAGCCGGAGAGGATTAATAATAATATAAATGGGAATAATCTTTTCATCGTGACTTCAAATTAAACAGAAGGACTGTTTAATTCAATCGAAAGAAAGTTAAAAAAAAGTCCCGCGTTCACGGGACTCTCTTAAATTACTGACAACTGTTAACTGTTTACTTTATTTCAATTGTCTTCGGTTTCACTCTTTCATGTTTAGGAAGTTTTACATTTAGAATTCCATTTTCCAATTTTGCATCAATTTTTTGCTCATCAATGCTTTCGGAAATTTTGAATCTACGATAGAAGTTACCTATCTCGGTTTCCTTCAAAACATATTTGCGGTTAATAACTTCCTCAAAAGTTATCCTCCCCATAATAACCAGATGACCTTCTTCCAACTTGATCTTAACATTTTCTTTTGAAACTCCCGGCATTTGAGCAGTTAAGAAATAATCGTCCGCAGTTTCATATATATCAATTAATGGAGCCACCCATGCTTCTTTTTCAAGAGCTTCATCCCAAGTTTTGTTGGTTTTTACTTCTACTATTTCTTTGTTTTCAGTCATATTGACCTCCAATTTATTTTTGTTTAACAATTATTTTTTATCGTCATCTACAACTTCATAAGATGCATCTTGAACATCACGATCATCCTTTTTATCTGAAGCGGATTGCTGTTGAGAAGTCTGTTGTTGACCTTCAGCATGCGGTTCGCCTCCCGGTTGTCCGCCGGTTGGTCCTTGCTGCTGATACAATTTTTGTGCAATCTCATTCCAGACTTTTGTTAAGCCATCGGTTGCGGATTTTATTCTTTCAGTATCATTAGTAGCTAATGCATCTTCAACTTTTTTGATTTCACTTTCAAGCTGATTTTTTTGGTCCGGTGTGATCTTCTCTTTCATTTCTTCAATTTGTTTTTTGGTTTGGAAGACAAGATTATCAGCTTGATTTTTTACTTCGACTGCTTCTTTCTTCTTTTTATCTTCTGCCGCATGTTCTTTGGCGGTCTGTTTCATTTTTTCAACTTCATCTTTTGAAAGCCCGCTTGATGAAGTAATCCTAATACTTTGTTCTTTGTTGGTAGCTTTATCTTTAGCCGCAACATGTAGGATTCCGTTAGCATCAATATCGAATGTTACTTCAACTTGCGGAATTCCCCGGGGTGCAGGCGGAATACCATCAAGATGGAATTTACCAAGTGTTCTGTTATCAGCAGCCATCGGTCTTTCACCTTGAAGAATATGAATCTCTACTGACGGTTGGTTATCCGATGCTGTTGAAAAAACTTCACTCTTTTTTGTCGGAATTGTTGTATTCGCTTCAATTAGTTTTGTGAATACGCCTCCTAAAGTTTCAATACCAAGTGAAAGCGGAGTTACATCAAGTAAAAGAACATCTTTAACATCACCTGCAAGAACACCGCCTTGAATCGCTGCACCGATAGCAACTACTTCATCCGGGTTAACACCTTTATGGGGTTCTTTTTCAAAAAGTTTTTTTACGAGCTCTTGAACTTTTGGAACACGGGTTGATCCGCCGACTAAGATAACTTCATCTATTTGAGATGCAGTTACATTAGCATCTTTTATTGCGCGTTCGCATGGTCCAACCGTTCTTTGGATTAAATCATCAACTAATTGTTCAAACTTTGCACGGCTAATATTTAGGTTCAAATGTTTGGGCCCATCTTGTGTTGCTGTAATGAACGGAAGATTTACATCTGTCTGTATCGAAGATGAAAGTTCAATCTTAGCTTTTTCAGCTGCTTCTTTCAAACGTTGAAGAGCCATCGGATCTTTACGTAAATCTATTCCTTCCTGTTTTTGAAATTCATCGGCAAGGAAATCAATTAAACGCTGGTCAAAATCATCACCGCCAAGATGTGTATCACCGTTCGTTGATTTAACTTCAAATACACCTTCGCCTAATTGTAAAACCGAGATATCAAATGTACCGCCACCAAGATCATAAACAGCAACGATCTGGTCCTTATGCTTTTTATCTAGTCCATACGCAAGAGCTGCAGCAGTAGGCTCGTTAATAATTCTTTTAACATGAAGTCCTGCGATCTCGCCGGCATCTTTAGTTGCTTGACGCTGAGCATCATTAAAATACGCGGGTACAGTAATAACAGCTTCCGTTACCTCTTGCCCCAAATAATCTTCAGCGGTTTTTTTCATCTTCTGTAAAACCATTGCACTAATTTCAGGCGGAGAATATAATCTGTCGCCAATTTCAACACGAGCTGAACCATTATCACCCGCAACAACTTTGTAAGGTACCTCTTTGGCTTCTGTATCAACCTCTTCTCTTTTCCTTCCCATAAATCTTTTAATCGAGAAGATTGTGTTTTTCGGATTTGTAACTGCTTGTCTTTTTGCCGGTTGACCGATAACTCTTTCGCCTGCTTTTGTAAAAGCTACAACAGATGGAGTAGTTCTGCCTCCCTCTGAATTTGGAATAACAACCGGTTCATTTCCTTCCATCACCGCAACACAAGAATTAGTTGTGCCAAGGTCAATTCCTATAATCTTTCCCATTTACTTATTCTCCTTTTGAATTATAAAAGAGCTGAAGATATTACTTCAGCTCTATAACTTTTTCATTTCTTTTTCTTTGCTCAATTTTCTTTAACTGAATATTAAGCATACCTTCTTCAAACTTAGCTTCAACTTTTTCGGAATCTACCAAATCAGGAAGAGTAAAGCTTCTTTTGAACGAACCGTACATTCTTTCACTTCTAAAGTAGTTTTTTTCTTTTTTCTCAGATTCTTTTTTCTTTTCACCTTCAATTGTTAAAATATTATCTTGCAAAGTGATTTTAATTTCATCCTTTTTTACACCGGGAATTTCAGCGGTAACATTTATATTTTCTTTATCTTCGGATATATCAATTCTCGGGTAAAAGTTATCATTTAAATTGAATCCAAAGTTTGGGAAATCATCAAAGTATCTTTGAATTCTATCATGAAGAGTTTCTAACTCTCTGATGGGTTCAAATTTAATGAGCGTCATTTTGGCCTCCTGTTTTTATTATTTGACTTGAATAGTAATTACAATCAGAGTGCCAATGTAGTTTCAGCTTAACTTATTCAAAAATAATAACTTAATAACTATTACTCTTTAGTGTGAGTTAGGAATAATTGTCACGATTTTTAACATTTTATTACACACAATGACCATTTGTCATACTTTATGAAACAACTTCTTAGATTATTATGTAATAGGAGGATTTGTGTTTAACATTGAAGAATTCGACATCAAACTAGATACTGACTACATAGGAAGAAATTTTATTTATAGTGATGAAGTTGACTCTACAAATAATGTTCTTTTGTCTAATAAAGATTTTAATCAGAATGGTACTGTATTGTTAGCTGAATATCAAAGTAAAGGGCGCGGACGCAAAGATAGAGAATGGATTAGCAATAGCGGTCAAAACCTTACATTTTCAATTTTATTAAAAGGTGAAATAAAAGATCAAAAAATTAATTTAATAAATTTAAGCACGGCAGTTGCTGTTGCACAAGCAATTGAAAATCTTTTTCAGTTGGATGTTGAACTTAAATGGCCGAATGATGTTCTTATTCATAAAAAAAAGATCGCCGGAATTTTACTAGAATCAAGTTCTAAAGGAAATAAAATAAGCAGAGTTGCTGTTGGAATAGGAATAAATGTTAATCAGCCAAACTTTCCCGGTAAATTCGATATCGTTCCGACCTCAATTCGAAAAGAATTTCATTCATTAGTAAGCAGAGAAAAATTACTTAGCGAAGTATTAAACAATTTTGAAAAGTTAATTGATCAACTTGAACGATCCCAAAAGAAAATATTAAACCAATGGCGCAACAGATGTAAAATGATAGGCGAAAGAATAAAGATAGTGGAAGATGATAAAATTAGGACCGGAATTTTTGATGACATAGATGAACACGGATTTCTTCTGCTGAAGCAGGCTGATAAAATTGAGAAAATCCATTACGGCGATGTTAGTCTAAGATAATTGAAAGGAAGTAATGAAAGTATATTTTGATAATGCTGCTACAACACCTTTGCATCCAAAGGTTTTTGAAAAAATGAAACCATTCCTAACTGAGAATTTTGGGAATGCTTCGTCAATTCATTCATTCGGAAGAGAATCACGTGTAGCCGTTGAAGAATCCCGTGAACTAATTGCAAATTTTATAAATGCAAATCCCAGTGAAATTTATTTTACAAGCGGCGGAACCGAAGCAAATAATTTTATTGTATTTGGAATTGCACGATCTGAATTAGCTGAAAGCGGACGTGGCCATTTGATCACGTCGGAAGCCGAACATCATTCTGTTTATGATTCATTCTTAGAACTTTCTAAAAACGGTTTTTTTGTAAATTTCCTTGAAGTCGGAAAAAGTTCGGTAATAAGTAATGATTCGCTTGTGCAAAATATCAATTCAACTACATCATTGATTTCTTTGATGCATATCAATAACGAAACCGGTGCAGTTTCTCCGATTGAACAGTTTTCTTCACTATTAAAGCAAAAGAATATTTTCTTCCACACGGATTCGGTACAAAGTTTCGGCAAATATAAAATTGATGTAAAATCATCCGGTGTAGATTCTATAACTGCTTCAGCACATAAAATTAATGGACCCAAGGGAATTGGTTTTGCATATGTGAAAAGCGGTACCCCAATTTCACCAATTTTGTTCGGCGGTTCTCAGGAGAGAAACCGCAGAGGTGGTACGGAAAACGTAGCTGCAATTGTTGGTTTTGCTGAAGCTGTAAGAATAGCAAGTAATTCGATACAAGAAAGATTTAAGCATGTAACCGAATTGAAGCAAAGCTTTGTCAATGGAATTTATTCAATAGATAATAAGGGCATCGCAATAAATGGCGGTGAAAATACCTCTTCTTATATTTTAAGTATAACATTAAAATCAAATTATTATAGAAATGATCCTGAAGCAATGTTAATGTTTCTTGATATTAACGGAGTTGCAGTTTCTAATGGCGCTGCATGTACATCAGGGACATTAAAACCGTCGCACGTAATTCTTAGCACAGGTTATTCTGTTGAAGACGCAAAAGGAACAATTAGATTTTCTTTCGGTTGGCAGAATACTATTGAAGAAGTAGATTATGCTTTAGAAGTTTTAGAAAAGCTATCCAAGAAGTTTAAGAGATGAAATAATCTGTAACCTCGAAGGTTACTGCTTTGCAACCTTCGAGGTTACTACCCCTCACCAAACATCATAAACTACTTTATTTTTTTCATTAGTAATAAATTCTAAAAATTGTTCTTTCGTATCGAAAAAACTATACACTTCTTCGTTATCACATAATGTTACATTCCTTAAACCGAACAATTCTTTAGCATTCGAGAATTCCCATTCCTGCGAATATTTTACCAAACCATCTTTAACCGGATTTGACAAGATATACTTAAATATCCATTTGAAATATATTTCATCGTCACAATACTTGGACTTCGTTTTGCTTTCAAACAGGACCCCGCTTTTTTTGTATTTTTTGTTTATTGTTTTTGTATATGAATTTATAAGATGTGATAACATCAAACTGATTGGATATTCATTTGTGTTTTGTTTTAGAAACATATGAAAATGATTTGGCAGCAAACAATAACACAAAACTGTTATGTGAAATTTATTTTTGTACTCATTCAATTGTTTTAAGAAATAAAGGTAATCATTTGTATCAAAGAAAATTTTCTGCTTGTTTGCGCCACGGTTATAAATGTGATGGTAAGTGTCTTTGAAGAAGTTTCTTGGTTTGTTCATAATTAAAGTTAACACAACAAAAAATATTTTCGAATCACGGTAACCTCGAAGGTTACAAAGTAGTAACCTTCGAGGTTATTTAAAAAAATTTTAAGTTAGGTAATCTATCAATTGTGATAACTTTTCGCGTAATTGCTTTCTGTTAACTATAAAATCTAGAAAACCATTCTCGAGTAAAAATTCAGAGCGCTGGAATCCCGGGGGCAAATCTTTTCCAATCGTTTGTTTTATAACGCGCGGTCCGGCAAACCCAATCAATGCTTTCGGCTCAGCAATAATAACATCTCCC
>Ga0172370_10000259_pt1 | contig 80258 bp, 103 predicted proteins | sample LakKiv5m_FD_114538 | JGI IMG/M metagenome (GOLD analysis project Ga0172370, IMG submission 114538) | Freshwater microbial communities from Kabuno Bay, South-Kivu, Congo - kab_022012_11.5m | ecosystem: Environmental > Aquatic > Freshwater > Lake | place: Democratic Republic of the Congo... | reverse complement strand
TTTTTGAGAAACGGAGTCGAGGTCGACGAAACGCTAACAAAAAAATTAACACACGCAAAAACCTATGAATGGCGAATACGAAAAAGATTATGAGGAAAATGAGGAATCCTCCCATATGATGGGCTGCATGGGGTGGCCAAAAAAGTTCAAGAAAGAATTTATGATGGCCAAGATGAAGAAAAAGGAGAAAATTCTTGAAGCCAAGCTTGAATTTATCCGCGAAATGCGCCGCCTGGCCGAAAAGAAAGAGCCTGAAAGCGAAGAAATGGAGGAAAAGGGAGAATAGGCAGCCAAAAGACCGCCCTGCAAAAGGCGGTCTTTTCATAAGAACAATCCCTTTTAAAAGGGATTGTTTTGATTGGCATCTTTATTTGGCGGGCAATACAGGACGCACCAGAGAACCTTTTACAACACCTCACGTCCGGCTTCTTGGCGCATTGGGAGAGCAATTGTGTTCAGATTGAAAGAATGAGAGTTTTGATGAAAAAGCGATAAAACGATTTGAAATATCATTTTTATCGTTTTGATGCAATATTTTTATGTTCCTTATTTTTCAGTTCCGTGATGTACTCAGACAACCCTTGCCAATATGGGTTGATTCTTTTTTTCCTACGAGGATCGTCAATCCCTATTTCCTCCAATGTATAGCCCGATTTTCCATAGTTGCATGACCAGCAAGAAGTGACCAGGTTTTCCAAACTTGTTCGTCCTCCATGAATCCACGGCACAACATGATCGGCATTCGCGCGAAAGGCAAGCACAATACCGTGTCGTTCGCTGTTCGTCCCCGTCGCCCTGAAAAAATCCACCCCGACAAACTTTGAATAAGCGGCGAAAACTTCTTTCGGAATCACTTTCAAGCCGCAATATTGACAGGTATAATCATCCCTTTGAAAAACTTTTTTTTGATATTTGTCCGGAGAACGCAGCGGATCAAGAGGAATGTTTTTTCTCGCAGTTTCAATTTTCAATTCATTGTTGCGAAACATCCCGGACATTTGGCCGTGTTCACAGTACCAATCTCTCAACTCATCGCTCCTTATTTTTGACAGCAATCGGATTGATTTTCCTCTGTCTCCCGCCACGGCGGCCTTTACCGCATCGATGAACAGCGCCAATTCATTTTTGAACCATTCGGGAGGAACCAATGGAGATCTCTTGCTCCAAAGACTAGGATTGACATCCAACTCTGTGCAATATTGTTTTCCTCTACACATTCTTGTTGTAAGAAGTTGATTTATAATCTCTTGATATGAATCCTCAAGTTCCTTGAGGAAAAGAACTGGAGACATGCTCCATGAAACTCAAAAACAAATCGACCAAGCCCTTGAAATGTAATAATCGAATCAAAAAAATTATATTTTTTCTATTTTACCCATAATTTTATTCATATCCTGATCAGATATAAATCTTGCTCCATTTTGGAAAACAACATCTTTTACACAGCGAATTCGGTCTAAAAAATTACTGTCATTTTCAGAAAGATGCTTCTTGCAATCATCGCTCCATTTGCCAAGTAAGAGTCGCGCCGCAGAATAAAGGATTTCATTTAGGTCATCTGAAGAAAGAAATTGAATTTTTAACTTTATTTTTTTGTTCATTGCCGCGATTTCGTCTTTCGAAAGCGGCGACAAACCAATTTTACTCACTGAAAAGAAATGGGTTAACGAATTTCTCAACTCACGCAAATCCTTCGCGCAAATATTACGTGCTCTTTCCGAATTTTTTGCAACCCACTGATTATTTTTACACAGACAAAATTCATTCAAGAATTTATCCATTGCTTTATCAGAAGCATCTTTGAGTTCGTTCCGATCACTTGTCTTTTTCTCATATGCGGTATTCAGACAACGAAGCGTTTCTAGATGTGCGAAAAGAACAATGAACTCGCATCGGATTGGGCGCCCGAAATGAAATTTATCCGCAAGAGTTTCTGGATGCTCCGACAATGTAAATTTGAAATCTTCGGGGGGATTCAATTTCAAAACAAGGTCCAATATTTCAGAACACTGCTTTTTTAAAGCCAGCAATCGCTTATTATAACCCAAAAATTCCTTGACTTCCGATTCTATTTGAATTAGAAAATCAAAAATAATCCGGAGTTCCGGATGAATGTCGATTCTATTTCTGTTTTCGTCCATAACGAGAAAGGGATTATTTTCTTGCATATGGGAGAGAATAATATTTATCTTTTTGAATTAGCCGCGCCAATATAGCTGCAATAATCGCAATCCGGATGAGCTTTGGGAATTTTGTCGGAATTGAGGCATTTGTGAATATCTTTCAATGTTTTTTCGATCCACTTGTCACTGCCTTTGTATGAAATGAGCGTAATATCAAAATCAAGTCTGGCGTCGAAAGCTTTTCGATCTTTCTTTCCATTGCAATAGACAAAATATCCGGTGTCCGAAACTTTGTGCCCATTTTGACGCAAGAGCCATTGATAAACTTCCATTTGCCGTTTGTAGCCTTTGTGCCATTCTTCATTGAGTTCGGTGATTTCTTTGTCCTTCGAAGTGGCTTTGTAGTCGACGACAATATACTCGCCCTTGGAGCTTTCCCAAAGATCATCAATCGCGCCAAAGACCAGAAAATTGGTCGGCTCATGCAAGAATTGTATGCCGGTGAAATTGTGCCGCCATTTGTCGAGGTCGTCATGCGCAATCGGCCGCGCGTCGATGCCGTATTTCTCGATGAGCGGGTGTTTCGTGCCATTCGCGCGGTGAATATCGAATTCCTGCTTCAAGAGAGCGTCCACGGCGGAATTGAGCGCGAAAGGATAGCCTGGCGGCCGGCCCACGCCGATCTTTCGATCAAGATAGAAGCAGCGCGGACAATCCAAAAACAAATCGATCTTCGATCGGGATAGTTTAAACGGCTTTGAAAAATTTTCGCCGTATAATCCTCTTGTGCGTTGGGAGTTGTAATATTGAGACATAAAACTATTTACTAATTTTTTTAAATTGTTTCTTGAAAACTAAATTCTTCTGATTTACATTGCAGAGAAAGCTTATATGACCAGCAAGTTTCTTTAAATATGTGTTTTTATCAAAAGGATCATTGTGGTCTTTTAGAAAAGCTTTAACTCCAAATTTATTGCATAAATATAATTCCTTTCTAACTTTATTCCTTAAACTTTTTTCTGCATTTGGCTCCTGATTAATAATCAAGCCCGTACAGGTTTGCTTTTCCCTAAAATCAGTTACTCTTGCTTTTTTTGGATCATCATGTAAAGCAAAACCTTCCTGTTTAAATATTTTATAGAGTAATTTTTGAAATTTTTTAATTGGGTAATTTCCCGAAATAGTCAAATCATCGATCCAAAATGAATGCGCCAATCCAAATCTTTTCAATATTTTCTCAATTCGAAAATTAACGCTGTAAAGAACTAATCCGGAAACTTTTGGGCTCGTGGCAAATCCTTGTGGTAAAAAACCATCTGCTGAAGTAAATCGTGTCAACATTCGACAGACATTCGGCGCACATTTCTGATTTCTAAAGGATTTGTAAATAACTCTATAAATCACATTTGGAAAAAAGTTTTTAATGTCATAATTAGCCACATATTTTTTACCACAGTGCAGAGAGGCGTTAGTGACGATAGATCGGTCGGCTATTCCACCTTGAATATTTATTGGATAATCAATATAATTTAATAATTTGTTGATTTTTTTGTGAATTTTTTTGAGATTGTTATTTGCTTTATAAAAAATTCGCTCTTTCCCTTTTTTATCAGAACCCTTGAATGGCTTGTAGCAATTTTCAATATCTTTCATTACATTCATTAAAAAAGCCTCGGGGAGGCCTAATTGATATCCGAGTTCCTTTACGGTATTGATTTTAAGAAACTGCCGTTTTTTCATTTTTTCATTCCCAAAGCCTGTTTGGCAAATAGCTGCTGCGCTTCTTCCAACATTTTTTCAAGTTGCGAGGATATTTTTTTCTCTGCACCCGTCTTTCCTTTTGGCATGTCTATTTTTTCCCAAGCTAACAGAATAAAGGGAATATCCAAAAACTTTGCAATTTCTCGCAAAAAATTCAAGCTTGGATCTTTTTTATCATTTTCAATCAACGAGATATAATTCGTTGTAACTTTTGTCTTCTTTGCAAGATCTTCCTGACCGAGCTTTTTATTGATTCTGGCAATTTTTATCAATTGTCCGGCTGATAACATATATTTAAAGGAGTTAATGGGTAACGGAAAAGCCACTTGCTGACAATTTCTTTCAAAATTCCTGAAATTACGGCGAAGGTCTGCCTCACAAATTCCAAGCTGATTTTGTTATCCTTGAGTAAGGACAACATTTGCTTGTTAATTTGCATGGCTTCAGCAAGCAGGCCGAGAGCTTGTTTATCCTTGATCTTCAACTTCATAACTTTGGACGTTAATTTGTTGAAGGAGATTAACAATTTAATCACCTCATTTTTGGAATGAATATTGGCCATAGATTTATCATTACTAAATTATAAATTCGGTAACGATCCGGCACCTTATTCATCGCAAGCCAATCCTGACTCTCGGCTCATTGGCAACGAATTGGCCTGCGACTACTCAAAGTAGCAGAACCGTTAATAACCTAGAATGAAAAAAATCTAGATAGATTATGCCCAAACAAAATTGTATTATCCATAATACTGTTTCAGAAATTAATAGAAATTATTTGAATTATCAATTAAATCAATTAATCTGAAACATATTAAGATAATATATGCCGGGGACACATTGCCTTCTCCAAAGGAGAAGTAGGAAGCCGAAGCTTCCTTTCAAAAAAGGGCAAAGCCCGTGAAAGTCAAAGCTTGCTTTATATTCGGTGATATCTCTCTAATCCATTATCAATGAGCATTCGAGAACGAATCGCTCTCAAGGACATAATATCAAAAGTCTAAAATCTTGTCAAGCTTTTCTAACTATAAGTTATATTGAGATAATAAAAATGCCCAAAGAGGGCATTTTTCGAATAAAATTAGTTTGCTAAATTTTTAGTTTCTTCCACTCGCCCCAGTCTCCGCTCTCGCATTTTTCCCAGTTATAAACTTTTTCAGAATTGATGATCCATTCGCCGTTTTTTTCAATAACGACCCCGCCGAAAACTTTTTTGTTTTTCTGCTTTGCGAGATGTTTTTGTAAAGCTTCCGCTTTGGCTTTCGTTTTTGTCTTTCCGTCTCGGTCGCCGACATCCTTCACCTAAAAAATGCCAAGGTTTCCACTTTGCAGTTGAATAAGATAATCCGGATAGAAAGTGAAAATTTCGCCGCCGTATTCATAACGGACACCAAAATAATCTTGCCTGTTTTCTCCATTTTTCCACCACCAAACAATTTTTTCAGAATTATCATCAAGTAATTTTTCAAAATGTTTTTCCGGTTCGGAGCGATTTTTGGATAAATAGCAACTGTCGTACGCATATTTTTTCACTTTTTCCGGGTCATCCGTATGCTCATTGAAAAATAATTCTTTCGGCAATTCAAAGTCATAATATTTTTCGCTTTCTTTCACCTTCTCGCGAACCTCGCCTTCTTTCACCCCCTTGTATGCTTCAATAGCTTGAGAAAGTATTTTTTCGAAAATTTCCTTATTGCCATTGTGCAGAAATATTTTCTGAATGAGTACGACTTCTTCGACCCACTTCTGGGCGCCAAGATATTTTTCAAACCAGCAATAAATCGCAGTCTTCGCCGCCGGAATGGAACGTTTCACATTTTTGAATGATCCAAGATTATTTTTGATCGTTTGCTCAAATTTCGCCTGCAAATCATTTCCGGCAATGGTCAATCGCCTTATTGCTTCCGGCGTAATCTTGCCTTGCAACTCATCGAATGATTTCGAGTCGAGCTTCGTATCGGCAATGATTTCCTGCTCGTATCGCTTTATATCCAATGAGATACCTTTTTTCTCGACTTTTTTGATGCATTCATTAACAAGCGCATGATCTCCTTTAAGGGCAAAATATTCATTGGCTGATTTTTCAAATGTTGGCGTGAAGCTTGAAGTAATATCGCCGTAATCAACGCGCTGCTTATAATATGAAACCAGCTTTATTGATTTGTAATCTTCGATTCTATTGCTTTTGAGGTGTTTGATGATGTTCGGGTTGTATTCTTCCTTTTTCACCAAGATACTTTGGACATTGGTATAAATATAGCCGCGGTTCAAATTTTCGCTCGCGTAGTGTTTTTGCTCCGGCATACGCAGAATACGTCCGACTGTTTGAATTTCGAAAGTTTCGCTATGCGATTCTCGAAACTTCACAAGGATATGAGCACGCGGACAATCCCAACCGGTGTCAATCGCTTGTTTAAAGATTAGAAATTCAATTTCGTTGTCCGGTTCTGAAATCCAGTCAATCAATTCGGATTTTTGCTCTGCCAGCCAAATAGCCAGTTTTCCGTTTCCATTGCCATTCTTTCTCTCGACAATATTTCTTTTTCCGAGAAACGCTCGGACGGCTTCGATTTTATCTTTTCCGGCTTCGGCGGTTGGAATCTGGACAAGTACGAGCGGATTGATACTTGACCCTTCTTTTTCAAAAAGTTTCTTGAGCTCCAAGCGTTTTTGATAGGCCATCTCTAAAACAACTTCTTGAGAATCTTTTTCATCGTTTTCAATTTTATTTATTCCCTCGTTGATGACCAGTTCCTTCTTGATCATTCCCTCCTCAATAACCTCGGCCGGATTGACGCGTACAATCTCAAAAATATTTTGCGTAATGGTTGGCGTGGCGCTCATCTCCACAATCACATCGGCGTTGATTTCTTTTCGCAATTCATTGGTTCGTTCGGCTGTCGCTCCGATATGGCTTTCGTCAATAATCAAAATAATCTGGCGCTGTTCCCTAGTTTTCGCTAGCACTTCGCGGAAATTTATTTTCTCGCCGTCTTTCATCAAAACATTTTTCCAATCTCCGGATTCGCGATCTTTTGTCCGCAATTTTTCCCAGTTGGCAACCACAACCTCATTTCGGACAATTCTTTCGCGCCCGCCGTTGAATTCCTCCTCAATCAAAGAAACTCTCGGCGATCCGCCGAATATACGCTCCAAGCTGTGTTTGCTTTGCAGATGAAGATTGCCCTTGCCAATGCTAACCCAGACAAAACACAAATCGTCTTCCGGCATTTCTCGAATAAGTCCTTCAATAAATTTGGCGGTCATCACCGTTTTGCCGCTACCGGTCGGAGCCTGGAATATACAAACCTCGCCGACGCCCTCGCGTTTGAGAAGACCGCTAACTTTTGCAGTTAGTTCGTCAACAGCTTTTTCCTGATATTCTTTGAGATTAATATTCATAAATTTCTTCGTAGACATCCAGTATTTTTTGCGGTATTGGTTCGAGTTGCGTGTCTTTCCAGCCAGTGAAATCACTTTTGTCCAATCCAAGAGGATCAAGAGTGAAGCAATACAAAACTTTTTCTCCTTTCAACTTGTCCAGCTCTTTTTTGAGTTCCTTGAGACCTTTTCGTTCAATGGAATAATAGACCGCCAAAATGCGGCCGTTTTGTTCAAAAATCACATAGTCATTCGTTTTTCTTTTTTCATCGAAAATTCCTTCTCGAATACAAAGCATTTCGGTGCATTCCCGAGTGAGTTTCATTTTCATGTCGTCCTTATTGATTGTTTTTTTCACAAAACCTGTCCTGAAATATTTCAGATTCCCGCCAAGTCCTGCGATTTTTTCACCTTTTGAGTCTTTATAACCTTTAATAACTTTTTCTAGACGTGGATAAGTGACACGTCGACAAATGCCGTAATCTTGAATTTCCTTTTCGCTCAGCCCTTTTTCCCGAAGTCCCTTTTCGATACCATTGACTTCATTATTGGTGCACAAAATATACTGTCGATTTCCACCGTCTTCTTTATTCATTTCTAAAACAGCATGAGCGGTAGTTCCTGACCCCGCAAAGAAATCTAGGACGATTGCGTCTTTTTTGTTGCCGATAGTTATTTTTAATGAATCCAGCACGGCAAAGACAGATTTTGGAAAATCAAAAATTTTTGCTTCCCCGCAGATTTGTTCAAGCAGCTTAGTGCCATGAGTCGCCGCATCATATCGAGGATTATCCCAAACAGTCTTCGGCTTTATACCTGATTTAATGCGATCTTTGATTCTGACATTATATTTCCCGGATTTCTTTTTATCTATTTTAATATCTCCAATTTTAATCAAACCTTCTAATGATGGCTTAGTTTGTCGCCAAACGCGTTTATTTCCCTTTGTGTCTATTGGCCAAATCTCAACAGCTTTCGATATTTTTTTTGTGGAAATAATATTTTCTTTTTCACTAAAATAAATTGGATAATAAGAATTTGGTCGCTCTCCAGGAGTGGAAAAACCGCCAGTTCTGAGAAAATCTCGCCATTTATATCTGGATATATTATCTTCGAGCTTATATTCAGAAATTTGGTCACTATTCAAGGCAAACATTCCAATTTTGGCAAGTAAATAATTTTTCGCATAAACTAGATAATATTCATGACAAGTTGCAAAAAATTTGTCTGTCGTTCTGCCAGACTTTTTATTTAAAACCGTAATATTGGCAAGTCTATTCTCCTCGCCAAATATTTCGTCCATCAACATACCAAGTTGAAACATCTCATAATCGTCTATTGTCGCAATTATTATGCCCTCGTCTCCCAATAAGTTTTTAGCAAGACGCAATCTTTTATTCATAAATGAAAGCCACTTGCTATGTCTATATTCATCTTCTCTTTCAATATAGTCATTGTTATACTTCCATGTTCGATTTCCAGTGTTGTAAGGCGGATCAATATAAATAACATCAACCTTTCCTTGGTGTGTAAAATTCAAAACAGAAAGGGCATGATAGTTGTCACCCTCAATCAAAATATTGATTGGCTCTTCTGAATTCGTTTCGATTTCTTTGCCTTTGATCTCTTTCAAGATCGGCAGTGCATTTTCCGCATCTTTCTCGAACTGTTCCTTAACTTTTTCCTCATCCCAAATAAGCCCGTATTTTTTGCGAGTTTCAAGCTTATCAATAATTTTCAAGAGAGATTCTCTTGAAAAATCTTTATATTTGTCTTCGACGCTCCCTGTCATAGATAAAAGGATTTTTGTGTCTTTATGTTATCATTAAGTAAGCAACTATTCAAGAAAACCAAAATTTGGCAAAAATCAAACCAATAAAGAAAATAATCCAGCTTGTCACTCAATCAAATGAGCGTTTTTTGCTGCCGCGATTGCGATATTCAGAGACATTTCGAACAGCTCAAATGTTCAGCGGAGAAACAAACAGGAATCCGAAATTTCACGGGGATCTCTTTGATCGTCCGGCTCCCGTAACTGTCTATATTTTGCCGAATGGCGAGATACAGACGTTTCGCGGAACCGATGATAAAAGGGAAATACTCCATTTGCAACAGGTGAAACACCAAACGATAACAAAAGACCAAAAAAGCCACCACTGGAATTTTATTTTCCCAAAAAGCCTGTATCTCGATTTCATAAACAAAAAATCGCGCGACGATCTGGAAAAATTTGTGCTCGAATCCAACTTCTGCATTTTTCCATTTGAGAATGAGCAGAAATGGCTCTTGGAAAAATTTGAAGAAGCAAAAATCCCGCCCCCCTTTTTCGTCGCGAAACAGACAAAAGAACTTTCACACGACGCACTGACGAATAACATTGCACACAAAATATTTCAAGTGAATCTTGATTTTATTGAAAAGAAAAGACAAGAGCTTGAAGATATCGTTTATAAATATGCCGGAGGAACATTGCAATATCACAAAATTTTGTGGGTGAATCAAAACATGGAAAATGTTTCGGATATTCTTTTCAATGCGGACAGTTTTTCATTGGCCGAAATATTGGCAGGCGGTGAAAATATAAAAGACACGCGAACAGACGAAACAATCGTCGGTCTTGATGCGATTCAAAAAATGCCGATCGTTCCTGCCTACAGAGTCTATGGCCACTACGCTTTGTGCTGCCTCGAATTCTACCTCGACATATTGCGAAAAAATAAGATACTGATCTGCCAAAATTGCGGGCAATATAATCGAATAAAGAAAGGTGGAAATTTTGATCGTCAAACTTGTCTGAAAGAAGAAAACCCAATATGTTTCAATGAAATGACGGCAGAAAGACAAGATAAACACAGAAAAAAATAGAAAAGCCAAAAATGTAACGCCAAATATCACGCCAACCGGCGTGCTTTTTTGCGCAGAGATATACTCACTTATGTAAGCTGAAAATTTCCAATGAAGCACAAATTTTCATCAGATCTAATCCTTAAATGCAAACAACTGGTTAAAAAGCGAGCTGACGTTGAAATTTCCGATGGTGAAGCCGAACTGTATCTCAATCAACTGGCACGCCTCGGCGAGCTCGTCGTCAAAGTGTTCAAAACAGAGAACGAAGCACGGGAATTGGCCAATTCAAATAAATAAATTACTAATAATGAAAAAATGGAAACCATCAAAGACAAAATTGCAAGTGCGATGTCGAAAGCCCTGAAAAATGCACCGGTGAGCGAAAAGTGTCCGCTTATTCCAAATGAGAAATGGAATTGCCGGCCGTATGACAAGGGCAATGAGCCGTGGTGCAACAATATTTCCGGCTATACGAATTGCTCCCGCTATCTTAAGTGGTTCTATTGGCTGATCACGAAGGCAATCGCGAAAGAGCTTGGCAAAAGCGAGCCCAAAAGAGAAAAAGAACCAAAAAGAGAAATGTAGGTATTGTATTGTATACCTACTATACCTTTCCGCTCCGTTGTATGTATTTTATTGTATACCTACTATACCGATCTGGCATAGAGTAGTTATGCAAAAAATAAAATGAATTGAAAAATCTCCATATCGCGCGACAATCGCGACAGGGTTGAAACAGCAAAAAGTCCCTTCAAAATAACCCATTCAAGGACTAAACAAGGTTGAATTGAATACTGCCCGACAAAATATGCGTGCGATGCAAGGAAAGCGTGGCAGTTGACCCCCCGGCGCGCCCCCGCCGAATGGCGGGGCTGGATTGCCGAAAGCGGAGGGCGACAGCCCGACGATTGCGGCAAGACAGAAAGAAGCGCGCCCAGCAGCCGTGAGCAAAAGCCCCCAGCGGGGGTTGGGGGGATGTCGGAAAAGAATGAAGCGGGAATGTCGCACAATTTCGCGTTTTGCGTACACAGCCACTTTTCTTGGCGGTGAAGACGAAAGCTTGCAGACAAACCGCCTAGAAATAGTGAGCTGTGTCGCAACAACGTCAAAATTGTGCGAGGGTTGTCGGCAACAATCCTTCCAGTGAAAAATGACGTTGCCGACAATCCCCTTGCGTTCCCGCTCTTCCGCTTCCGACTTTCCAAAAGGAAGTTTGAAACCTTTGGTTTCATTACAAGGGATTGCAGCGCCCGGAATACTTGCCACGAAGACGGAAACTTGAAGCGCTGCTTTCCGAAATACGAAAGGAGCGAGGGAATTTTCTCTCAAATCAGATTGGGCATTCAAGAAGAAAATAGATTTTGAAAGTCAGAATTGTTGTTTGGCTGTCTGTGGAGTTTTCAATTTCAATGATTGAAAAATCTACAGTCTGCCAAACACACCTTGGAAGCAATCATTTCAAAATCTATTTTCTTCTTGGTTGCTTTCCTTGATGTCCTGATTTGAGAGAAAATTCCCGAGCGGTTTCTCTGCAATGAGGAGGGGCGGGCGGAAAGAATGAGTTTTGTGTCAAAGCGTAGTCTTGAGCAAAAACCACCTATACCGACCGCCCCTCCGGACTATACAAAAAAATGTGCGTATTCAAAACATGATAAATATGGTATTATACAAGTGGACACAGTTCAATATTCAGAAGCTAGGAGCGATGTTTTTGCATCGTTCCGGGAAATGGCGTCATTTGCTACAGCTTCTGAAAAGAACTGTGTCCAGGCAGGTGGCGCCTTTTGTGTTGCCACGAAAATTATATGGACTATCAAGATTTACTTCTGTCGGATTCACCGGCCAATTGGCCGTTGCTCTTGATGTTTTTCGGCACGATAATATTTTTGCTTTGGCTTGATCATGGAAAAGACAAAAACAAATAGGTGGCGCTATGTGATATACGCTCGAAAATCAACCGAGGGCGAAGATCGGCAAGCTCTTTCCATTCAATCTCAAATCAATGAGATGAAAAAGATTGCCGAATACGAAAAGATCAAAATAACAAAAATCTTGAAAGAATCGAAATCTGCCAAAGAACCCGGCCGGCCGATTTTCAACGAAATGGTGCAGATGTTTCAGAAAGGAAAAGCCGAAGGGATACTCTGCTGGAAAATCGACCGCCTCGCGCGAAATTCGCTCGATGAGGGCGTGATCAAGCATCTTCTCGAGCGGAATTTCATAAAAAGAATAAAAACGCATGACCGCGAATACAATCCCGATGACAACGCCATCATCGCGAGCGTCGAGTTCAGTATGGCCAATCAATATATCCGCGACTTGAGCAAGAACGTGAAGCGGGGCTATGCGGAAAAAGTCCGACGCGGCGAATATCCCGGCCCCTTGCCATTGGGATATACGCGAGACTACAAAACCAAACAAATCATTCTCGATCCGGAAAAATGGCACTATATCAAAACGGCTTTTCAACTCTATTCAACCGGACTCTATTCAATTGAGACGCTTGCCGAAAAACTATACAAGGACGGCCTGCGTTCAAAACACGGCACGATATACGGCGCTTCGCGACTTCAAGTCATGCTTCGCAATCCATTTTTCTTTGGCTGGTTCATGTGGAAAGAAGAGCTTCACAAAGGGACACATCCGGCAATCGTCTCGAAAGAACTTTTCGACAAGGTGCAGGAAATAATCGACCCGCGAAAACATTTGAAAGGTGAATTCAAGCGAGACTTCATCTTTCGCGGTTTCATGACCTGCGGCGAGTGCGGGCTCAAGATCACCGCCGAAGTGCAGAAAGGACATACCTATTATCACTGCACGAAATCACGGGGAATCCGAAATTGCTCGCAGAAATACATTCGCGAGGAAACGATTGAAAAAGAGATAAGCCGGGAACTTGGAAAATTGAATTTTGATGACGAAGTTTTGGAACTCGTGAAATCAGCCGCGAAAGAAAAAATGGGAATCGAACGCGACTATCAACTGAAAATCGCAAGCCAGCACCAAACTCTTCTTGAGAGAAACAAAGAACTGCAAAGCCGGCTGGTCGACAAATATTTGGACGGCTCTGTTTCCGAAGAAATATACAACCGCAAATTGGCCGAACTGCGAAACGAAGAAGCCAGCCTTGAAGAAAAGATTTCCGGCGCGAAAAGGAATTTCAGCGAAGTTTTTGAAAAGATCGAACAAGTCGCCAAATTTCAAAAACTGGCCAGGAAAATCTTTGACAAAGGCGGCGATGACGTGAAGAAAGAAATACTTTCAATTATATCTTCGAACCTTGAAATTCGGGACCGGAAAATATCGCATTTCAAGCTGAATGAGCCGTTTTCAATTCTGGCGGAAGCTTTCAAAGTTGAAAAAGCAGAAAGCTCCGAAAATGGCACCTTCGAACCGCTCGATTTTGCTTTTCACAAAACGAAAACAGCCCCTTGCGAGGCTGCAATCTTTTCCGAGCGGGGACGACGGGACTCGAACCCGCGACCTTCTGCGTGACAGGCAGACGCTCTAACCAGCTGAGCTACGCCCCCATTGTTTATTTATGTACCGGGGGAGAGACTCGAACTCTCGACCCCAGGCTTATGAGTCCTGTGCTCTAACCAACTGAGCTACCCCGGCATATATTTAATACTAGCCGATTCTCAAACAATGTCCAATAAAAAACTCGGCGCCGTTCCTGGGCCTTCCATATTTTTTGCGGACGTTTGTTGCGGGGGCGGGATTTGAACCCGCGACCTGGTGGTTATGAGCCACCCGAGCTACCGGACTGCTCTACCCCGCTATAAGACTATTACTCAATCTAGCAGATTTTTTTTGCTTTGTCAACCCGCGTTTTTCGTATGCAGCAGTTCTTCCGCTTTTTCGCTTCCGGGCGCGCCGAGGAATTCAGCGTATATTTTTTTGACGGCCGGGTTTTCATGCGATTTGCGGACAGGCATATTTTTGTCGCGGCCGATCACGGCTTCAATTCGCGCACGCCGCACGAATTTGTTCGTCGGCTGGGGCTGTCCGCCTCCCCCGATACATCCGCCTGGACAAGCCATCACTTCGACAAAATCATATTTGGCCTTTCCCGATTTTATATCTTCCAGCAATTTTCGCGCGTTTCCGATCCCATGGACGACAGTTTTTTGAAATTCAATTCCAGCCGTCCGCGATACGGCCTCCGCCACTCCCCCGCTTTGGGCAAACAAAATTCCCGCTCCGGTTGAAATTCCCAGTGTCGGGTCGAATTTCTTGTCCTCGAGATAGGCCGGGTTTATTTTTTTCTTGCGCAGCAGTCTCGCCAGCTCTCGTACCGTCAAAACCATATCGACATCCCCATTCATTTCTTTTCTCTGCGCCTCAAATTTTTTCGAAACGCAAGGCATCACAGACACGGAAAAAATCTGCGCCGGGTTTATTTTTTCTTTTTCCGCCCAATATGTTTTCACGAGCGCGCCGAGCATCTGTTGGGGAGACTTGCAGCTCGAAAGATTTGGAACAAATTCGGAAAAATATTTTTCGACAAAAAGAACCCAAGACGGACAGCAGCTGGTCAGAAGGGGCGCATTTTTTTTGCTTTTCAACCGTTCCGTCAGCTCTGCCGCTTCTTCAACAACTGTGAGATCCGCCGCGAGCGCCGTGTCAAAAACTTTGTCCGCCCCCAACTCTTTGAGCGCCGCAACCAATCTCCCCTCCCAAAAAGTTCCCGGCGCTTGGCCAAATTCTTCGGCAAACGTGAAACGCACAGACGGCGCGACCTGGACAACCACCATTTTTTTCTGGTCGGCGAGCGCCTTTTCGAATACGCCCGTGTCATCTTTTTCAACAATAGCCGCCGTCGGGCAAACCAGGCTGCACTGGCCGCAGAATATGCAATCCAGCGGTTCTTCAAAAGGTGTGCCGACATTTGTTCGCGAGCTGCGAAAGTTCACGCCGAGCGCTTCGACTGTCTGGATGTCCCGGCAAGCCCGCACGCAACGGCGGCATTCGATGCAATATTGGCTGTCGCGCGCCAAGCACGGATTTTTTCCGTCAGCCACCGTGTGCGACCAATTGTCTTTCAGGGCATCCAGCTCGTCCCCGCTTTTCAATTCTTTTCGGCGCGGCACAAATTTGAACTCGTCAATATTGTATTCCTGCGCCAGATTTTGCATTTCGCAATGCCCGTTCTTTTGGCACCCCGCACATTTCCCGGCATGATCCGCCCAAAGCAGCTCCAGATTGATTTTCCGGGCTTTGTTCACCCGCATCGTCTCGGTTGCAACTTCAAGCCCCTCGCAAACCATATGCTGACAGGAAGAAACCAGGCATTTCGACCGGTTCGTCTCAACCAGGCACATCCGGCAGACGCCCTCCGAGGGCAGCAAATCCGGATGCGCGCAAAGAGTCGGCATCTTGATCCCGTTTTGTTTGCAGACAGAGAGGACAGTCTCTCCCTCTTTGCAGTCGCATGATTTGTTGTTTATCTTGATGCGCATAGTCAATCAAAAATTTTGTCCGGGAACATCCTCACCGCGTCGCTCCACGCCGTCGCCGCAAATTTTCCCAGCGGGCAAAAAGCCGTGTTCGAAAGTGTCCACAAAATGTCTTCGATATTTTCCCTGTCCTTCTCGCGCAAGCCGCCATTCTTCAGCCTCTTTGCGATTTCCCAAAGACGAAATGTCCCTTCGCGGCACGGCACGCATTTTCCGCACGACTCGCGCTCGAAAAATCCCGCCCACGACAAAAGATGATCTTTTATATCGGCAGATTTGTCAACAACCAAAATCGAACCGGAACCCAATGGGTACTCGCAATCGCCATAGACCAGGGGCTGGTCAAGTTTCCCTGCCGGCACGAGACGTCCCGAGGCCCCCCCAATTTGCGCAAACCAGAACTCCTTTCCGGATTTCAGCCCGCCGCCATAGAGGGAATTGTATATCAATTCCTGCGCCGTGATTCCCAGCGGCGCTTCAAAAATCCCTTCATTTTTCACCGCACCGGAAAGGATGAACAGTTTCGCGCCGGGCGAGGTGGCCGAGCCGATTTGAGAAAAATTCTCCGCTCCCTGACGGATGATATACGGAATATTCGCCAGCGTTTCGGCGTTGTTCACAATTGTGGGTTTCGCAAAAAGACCGGCAACCGGCGGATAGGGCGGCTTGGGCCTCGGTTCGCCGCGACGCCCTTCGATGGATGAAAGAAGCGCGGTTTCTTCGCCGCAGATATACGCTCCCGCCCCTTCAAAAACTTCCGTTTCAATGTCGACTGCGCTCCCCAGAATTCCCCGTCCGATGAGTTCTTTTTCGCGAGCCTGGCCAATTGCGATTCGCAACGTTTCGGCTTGCTTTTGATAATGGCCGTTGATGTATATGATTGTTTTTTTCGCCCCGATTGCATACGCCCCAATCAACAGGCCCTCGAGAATCTGATGCGGATTTCGCTCGGCAATCGCCCGGTCCTTCCAGGTTCCCGGCTCGGACTCGTCGAGGTTGCAGATGAAATATTTTTCCTGGGATTTGGTCCGAGCCGCCGTCTCCCACTTTTCTCCTGTTGGAAAGCCCGCTCCGCCCCGCCCCCGCAAGCCGGATTTTTTCACTTCCCCGATGGCCTCGTCCGGCGACATTCCACGAACAACTTTTTGCAGAGCTTCATAACCTCTTTGTCTGATATAAGAGTTGATGTTCAACGGATCGATTTTATCCCAATTTCGAGTGATGATTTGCATTGCTTGAAAATCACAAATAATTTCGGATAACATCATCCACCATCTCCGGCCTCACTTTTTCAAAAACCTGTCCGTCAACTTCCACAACCGGTCCCCGGTCGCACAACCCGGCGCAGCTCGCAAGTTCGAGCTTGTAGCGCGGATGTGCGTCGTTTTCGAGCTTGACCCCGAGAAGCATCTCAATCTGCCTCACGACTTTCATTGATTTTTCCCCAAGGCACGGCCCGCCCGAGCAGACTTTGATGATTTTTTTTGAGTTTTTCTTTGTTTTCAGCGAACTATAGAAGCTGGCTGTCGAATATACCCGCGCCGGAGGCAAAGAAAAATACTTTGCGATTTTTTCGCACTCGGTTTTGCCGACAATTCCGTTTTCTTTTTGTATTTCTTTCAAAGCGGGCAACAAATTTTCCGGTTTCGGCTCGAATTGAAGAAGGATTTTTTGGACGGACATAGGGATATTTTAGCACATTGCGGGGAAATAAAAAACGCGGGAACAAGGACCAGCCCGGCTCCCGCGATATTTTTCAAAATTGCCTCACGCCCCCAACTCTTTCTTCGCCTTTGCCACCAGCTCCTCCAGCTTCCACTTCGATTTCACAAAATAGTACGACGGGCCGTTTTTCATCAGTTCATCGAGCGTTTTGTCGTCCGGATTGAGGTTGGTGAGAATGATCACCGGCACGGATTTCCCCCAGTCATCAGCCCGCAACTTTTCGAGCATTGCTTTTCCGTCCATCACCGGCATAAAAATATCAAGAATGATGAGATTTGGTTTTTTTTCCAGCGCCGTTTTGAGGCCCTCCGCGCCGTCTTTAGCCTCCAGAGTTTCAAAACCTTCCAGCGAAAACTTGTCCGAAAGAGCCTTGAGCATCGGCAGTTCGTCTTCAACGATGAGAATTATTTTTTTCATAATTTATACTTTAAGGCTTATATAAAATACTGTTCCTTTCCCCTCCTTTGACTCAAACCAGATTTTCCCGCCGGACTTTTTGACAATTGCCCGGACAACATAGAGGCCAAGCCCCGTCCCCTCTGTATCTTTCTTTCTCACATTATCAGCCCGGAAGAGTTTTGTAAATATCTTTCTCTGCTGCCCGGCCGGAATGCCCCAACCGCTGTCTGCAACCCTCACAAGAATATCCGAATCGCGTTTTTTTATTTCAACTGATATTTTTCCACCCGGAGAGTTGTATTTGACGGCATTGGAGATGAGATTTTGAAAAACGATTTTTGAAAGCTCCGGATCGGCTTTCACGGCAGGCAGGCTCCGGGAATATTTTCTTTCCACATGAAGGCGCTTCTGGCTCGTCTGGGGCAAAAACTCTTTCAGGGTATCCTCCATCATCCCGGTCAGATTCACCGGCTCAAGTTTGACCTTGAGTGTTCCCATGTCAATCCGCGAAGTGTTGAGCAAATCATCCACCAAATCAATCATCCGCTGGTTGCCGGCATATATTTCGCGCAAATAGTCCTCCTGTTTTTTGTTGAACGTGCCAAAGTCCTTTCCCAAAAGCATTTCGGCATACCACGCCACCGCCGTGAGGGGCGTGCGCAGCTGATGGGAAGCCAAGCCGACAAATTCCGTTTTGGCTTGTTCCAATTCCCGACTTCTGGCCAGGCTCGATTCCATTTTTCCCAATTCATCAAGCGACCGAAAAGCAAAAAAAATCAAATAGACGAAAACGGCTGCAATAATAAGCAGGTGCAACAAGGCTTCTAAGTTGAAGCTCAAAAAATTCGCCCGCCGTCCAAGAGCCACACAAATTTCGGCTGCCAATATGAAAATCAGAGTGGCGAAAAGCCGGCGCGCGGCGATGCCGGACAGGCTTTTGCTTGTGAAAATGCGCACAAAGCCGGTTTCCGGACAGGCCGAAAGAATACCCAAAAAAAATGCGACAAAAGCCACCGCCGTGTGCGCCGCCATGCCCTTGTATGGAGAAATGGTATAAAAACTGGAAATATTGTAGACAAACCCGGCCAGAGAAACAAGCGAGACCGCTCCGGCAAAAAGTATGGCCACCTGCCCTATTTTCACTCTTTCACTTTTTCGCCCGACAACGAAAAGCAGAGAGACACCCGCCATCAAAAAATTGAAGGCGCTTTGCGGCGACATTCTCACCGCGGCCTCTCCTTGCGCGCTTGCAAAAAGAAGGCGGTCAATGCCAAAATTTTTTCCGAGCAAATATTCGAGAAGCGTGATCAACCCGACAAGAGCGATAAGCAGTGAAAAAAAACGCAAAACGGCAATCAAATATTTTTTTTCCGCCGTCCGCGGGTCGGATGCCAAAAACAAAACAATTCCTCCGAGAAAAAATGAAAAAGCCGTATTGGGAGCGATGACCGGCAAGGTCGGAACAATCCTCTTGAAAATAACCACGTCAAATTGCCATCCGACAAGCGCACAAAAGCCAACCAAAAACACAAGAACTGCAAAAATTCTCGAAAAAAACCGCAGACGGGAAACAATTTTTGCGTTTGTTTTGGTTTTCACGGATTGCGGAATATCTCGATTTTTTTCTCAACCACCGCCTGCACCGCCTCGCGCGCTTCAGCCATCACGACACGCGGGTCGATGATATTGCATTTGTCATGCGTGAACTGGCACAGCACCGTATTGAAGGCCACCCGCAAGTCGGTGTCAACGTTGAAGCAGGCCACTCCCCGCTTCACCGCTTCCGAAACTTTGTGATTCACCCAGTCGCTGCCCCCGTGGACGACTAAAAACGTATCAGGCACAACCTTCTGTATCTCTTCGAGCCGCGCCCAATCCGGCTCCGCTTTCTCCCGGAAAAAGCCGTGCGCGTTTCCAATTGATACCGCCAGGGAATCAATGCCTGTTTCTTCGACAAGCCACTTCGCGTCAAGCGGATTTGTCATCAACTCTTCCCAGTTCGGATTCTGGCTTGTCTCCCCAAGATAAGGAACTGTTCCCAATTCGGCCTGGACACACACGTTTTTGGGATGGGCATAGTCAGCGACTCTTTTGGTAATGGCAATATTTTCCCGTAAGCTCAAATTCGCCGCGTCAATCATCACTGAATTGAGCCCCACCTCCACCGCCCGCATGACCGAATCAAAACTGCGGCCGTGGTCGAGATGAAACCCGACGGGAATTGACGCCGACTCGTGATCAATCACGGCCTTCACCACATCATATATCACCCCGTCTCCGCCGTAGTTGAGAGTTTTTTCCGTTATTTGGACAATGACAGGCGTATGTTTGGCAACCGCCGCCCGCACGACCGCCTGCGCCTCTTCCATATTGAAAACGTTGAACGCCCCGACGGCATAGCCGTTGCTCCTGGCCTCCTGGAGAATATTTTTGACGCTTGCCAGCATATTAAAATAATTTTAAATTTTTAATTTTTAATTTCTAATGAATTTTGAATAACAGAATGATTTAATGTTTTAAAATTAGGTCATTCGAATTTGATTCGAAATTCAGAATTCAAAATTCGATATTTTAACTTTCATCTATCATCTTCGCGATCTTCACAAGTTCATAAGGCGCCAGGCTTTCCCGCCCCACCAGCGCCCCGTCCATCGCCGGCGCAAGACAAACATCGCGAGTGCAACTTGACTTCACGGAACCGCCAAAGAGCAGACGCATCTTTTCCACAGCCTTCAACGAATACATTTCGGCCAGAATTTTTTTGATGATTATCTTCACTTCGAGTATTTCATCCGAAGTCGGAATTTTGTCCGTCCCAACCGCCCAAATCGGCTCATAGGCGATATTTACGTATTCCAGCTTCCCCGCCCCGACTCCCGCGAGCGTTCCCCCGAGCTGTTTTTTGAGAACCGCCGGCGTCTGATTTTTTTTGCGCTCTTCCGCGCTCTCGCCGATGCACAAAATCGCGTTCAAACCATCTTTGAGAATTGCTTTCAACTTCAAATTTATAATCTCTTCATTTTCGCCGAAATATTTGCGCCGCTCGCTGTGCCCGACAATCACGTATTGCGCACCCAGAGATTTCACCATTGGAGCAGAAATCTGGCCCGTGAACGCACCGTTTCTTTCCCAGAAAACATCCTGCACGCCGGCACGAACGTTCGGGAAATCACGATTGAGCAATTTTTGCAAAAACACCGCCGGCGGACAAACAACAATTTCCGTTTTTTCAAAATTTTTCCCCGCCAGCTCTTTTTCGAGCATATCCAAATAGCGGTCGAATTCAATCGCCGAGGCAGGGTTCATTTTCAGATTGCCTATAATTAATTTGTTCTTCATCAAAATTTATACCCAAATCGTCAAAATTGTCACAATCACTCCTGCCGTCATGCATCCCAAAACAATCAGTGGGATCGACTTGCGCAATTTGACATTGAAAATAAACGCCGCCAGCGGGCCCGTCCAGCCGCCAAGAAGCGGAATGGGCGTGGCTGTCAAGACAAAAACGGCGAATTCACCCCATCTCTCAAATTTTTTCGCTCCTCTTCGGCGAGTATGCTCAAACAGCCACTCGAAAAATCTGTGGAATATTTTGAAATGGGCTGACAAAAAATCGGCAATCGGCTGAAGGATCAAAACTATCAAAATCATCGGCACCAGATTCCCCAAAACCGACCAGACGTAGGCGGATGCGGCCGAGAGATGATAGACTTTTATCCCGATCGGTATCGCCGCCCGCAACTCTGAAATCGGAACCATCGCAATCAGGAATGTCGCGAGTTGGGGAGGGATGTTTGCAAATATGTGGGAATAATCAATATGTATCATATACTTTTTCGCAGTTCTTCCGCCGCCCTTTCCGGCTCTATCGTGGATATTTCAATGCCGGTCGAGAGTTCGAATCCCGCCCAGGTCGAGGTGTGCGGCAAAATCTCAATGTGCCAGTGATAATGCGGATAATCTTTTCCATCGCAGGGCGAGGTATGGATATAAAAATTGTAGGCCGGGTCTTCAAGGGTTTTCCAGATTGCGCCGATGGATTTTTGCAGAGCTTCTCCCAGATCAATCTTCTCTTCGTTGCTTATTCTTTCAAAGTACGGCGTATGCCGCTTCGGCACAACCCAGACTTCAAATGCGGCGCGCGACGAGAACGGACAGAAAGCGAGAAAATTGTCATTTTCGAAAATCAGCCTCTTTCTGTCCTTGATTTCCCATTCAGCAATCGCGCAGAAAACGCATTTGCGGTTGGTTTTGTGGTATGTCTCCGCGCCGTCGAGCTCCAGTTTGATTCCCGGCGAAATGACCGGGATGGCCATCAGCTGTGAATGCGGATGTTCGATTGAAGCTCCCGCCTCAATCCCGTGATTGTGAAAAATTTCAATATAGTTCACCGACCGCTTGTTCATAAGGTCAATGTAGCGGCTCTGGTATGCGTCAATGATTTCCGCCACTTCCACCGCGTCGAGTTGCGCAATCTGGCGCGTATGGTCGCGCGTGGCAATCACTTCGTGGTATCCCGCTCCGTCCATCCCGAAATGCGGCCCCTCTTCAAAATGCCTCAAGGCCTTTCCTCGCGAGAAAGCCGGATATTTGTTTGGAAAAACGCGCAAGCTCCAGTCGCCGTCCCCCCGGCGGTACAGCAGAACATCTTTTTCCTGCCCGGTTTCTTCCGGAAAACAAAACGGGCATTTTTTTTCAAGCGGCGCATAAGCCTGCCTTTTTTTTGCAAATTCTCCCGGACGCTTGCTCCGCCCGAGCGCAATCACAACCCAGTCACCAGTAATAATATCCTGGCGAAGCTGGGAAATTTTTTCAGTTTTATTTTTTTCTTTTTTTTCCTCCCGCATTTTTGCTTCAATACTTATACTGCCTCGAAATCATCCTCCACTTCACCTGAAACAATTCCGCGAGCGTCCGAAAATAGCCCCTCACTCCAACCAGGCTTTGGCCCGCATCCACCCAGACAACCGGCACTTCGTTGATTTTGTACCCCTTTTTCTTGGCCAGCATCAGCATTTCAAAATCTCCGCCCCAGCGATCCACCTTGAGTTGGGGAACAATATCCTCCACCGCCCGCGCGGAAAAAACCTTGAACCCGCATTGGGTATCGTCAATTCCTCGCAGCCCCATCATTGCCTTGATGAGGACGTTTCCCGCATCCCCCAAAAACTCTTTCCACTTCGGTTGGTGCTTGAGAATTTTGGCGGCTTTGAGATCCCGCGAACCGATGATAACATCTTCCTTTTTCTTCATCAGCGGCCAAAAATCTTCGAGATTCGTGATAGCCGTCGCCCCGTCGGCATCCGTGAGCAAACGATATTCGCCCTTGGCTTTCATATAGCCCTCGCGGACGGAATACCACTTGCCACGATTGATTTTGCGGTCAATGGCGACCAGATTTTTGATCATTCCGTCAAACTCATGGAAAACGTCAACCGTATTGTCTTTGGACCCGTCGCTCACTGCCACCACTTCATAGGGCACATTTTTTTGGTCGAAATATCTCGCGATATCGGTCAAGTTTTTCCGCAGTTCCTTCCCCTTCCTCCCGCCTTCGTTGTAGGCGGGAATGATCACCGAGATGTATGGTTTTGTTTTGCTTTCTGACATACTAAAAAACTCAAAATTTACGCTATTATTTTACCACATTATTTCTTTTTCTCCAACCACGATTGAAGAATTATTCTCGCCGCTTCCCGGTCGTCAAATCTCTTGATTTTTCTCGCCCCTTTTTCCTTGAGCCCCCTCTCGGCAAGCTGGGTTGAAAATATTTCGGATTGAAATTCAACGGGAATTTTCAATTTGGACTTCAACAACTCCCCGAATTTTTTCCCCTCACTCCCAACAATTATTTTCCCAATCCCTTCTTTCTCAGCAATTTCTTTTATTTCCTCAAATATTTTTTTGTCATTTCTCAAAACCCCATACCCAAAAGCGATTTTGGTCTCGGAATCGGCAATCGCCAACCCGATTTTCGCTTTCCCAAAATCTATCCCCAAAAAACGGCTTATATCTGCTTTTTTTGACGGGCTTATTGACATTTTAGCAACTTAAATTTTTGTCAAAACTTCACACCCAGCTTTCGTCACCGCCACCGTGTGTTCCCAATGCCCGTTGAGTCCCCCGTCCCGCGTCATATACGTCCAGCCGTCCGAAGCGAGCGTGATTTCAAACGTACCTTCGTTGATCATCGGCTCAAGCGCGAGCGTCATTCCTTCTTTCAAAATGATTTCCTTCATCCGCTTGTCGGCATAATTGAAAACCTGCGGCGGCTCGTGGACGGAGTGCCCGACCCCGTGCCCGACCAGATCACGGACGACTTCAAATTCGTTTTTGAGAGCCTGTTGTTCGACCGCCCGGGCATAATCATTGAGACTCACGCCGGGTTTTATTTTTTTTATTCCTGCCTCCAGGCATTCTTTGGCAACGCGCATAATTTTTTGGGCATTCGCCGGCAATTTTCCTACGCCGACCATAATCGTCGCGTCCGTGTGCATTTTTTTGTATTCCACCCCCAAGTCCAGCTTCACGATATCGCCCTCGAAAAGAATCTTGTTTTCTGTCGGCAGACCGTGGACGATTTCATCATTCACCGAAACGCAAAGCGCCGCCGGATAACCCTCGCCCGCCCCACCCGGCTTATAGCCCAAAAATGACGGCCGTCCGCCCTGCGCAAAAACAAGCTCGCGAGCGAGCCTGTCCAAATCAGCGGCGACGGTTCCCGGTTTCACCTCGGCGGATATTCTCTGCAAAACTCCCGCCAAAATCCGCCCGCCCTCGCGCATCGTTTGGATTTCTTCTTTTGACTTTATTGCAATCATAAATTATGATTTATCCAACCCATTCCAAAGGAGGCAAAGGATGGAATTTTGGACAATCTTCGCGGCGTTTCTGGTGTTTTTCGCAAAAAGCACCATTGTTCTTCTGAAAAAACTGGCTACAGGAAAACTTGATGCGCATTTCAGTGAAATGGATATTGAGATGCGGACACGCGCTTTTCCCATTTGTCTTGGTCTCGGCTGCGCCGTTTTCCCGATATTTTTCACTTTGCTGGCGTTTCGCTTTCTGAATGTCTGCTACGTTTTCGCCGTCGCCTTTTTCTTTTTGACCGCTTTCGCGATTTTCCATCTCCTCGCCGGCTGTTCCGACCTTCTGGCGAGCAAGCGCCCCGTCGCGGACAATGAATTGCGCCGCGCGTCCGCAAGGCGCGCCCGCCAACTGTTTCTTTTCATCTTCGGCCTGCTTTCCCTTGCGGCTTCCGCTGTCTCATCGTGGTTTTTTCTTCCCAGACTGCCGGCCTCTTTCTGAACGATCCCCAATGAAACTCATTGCGGGATCGTTTTCAATTTCTTCAAAATATTCTTGCTCACTTCTTCAATGCTGGGTGCGCCATCGATTTCGATGAGCAAGCCTTTCTCTTTATAAAAATCCATAATAGGAAGAGTTTCACCCTTAAACCAACCATATCTTTTCTTCGTAGCCTCAACTGTTTGATCCATTCTTTGAAATATTTCGCTTCCGCAAATGGGGCACTTGTCATTCTCACCTTGAATATCCTTTCCCATTATCAACACATGCTCGTTTTTTTTGCACGTCCAGCGATGAGAAATTCTCTTTACTGATTCTTCTTCTGGCAGATTTATATAGATTAATGCGTCAATCTTTCTGCCAAATCTCTGGACCTCTTTTTCAAAATATTCGAGTTGATCCCGTTTCCGGGGAACTCCGTCAAATACGATTCCCTGCTCCTGCGGAACATCCTGAATTTTCACACGCAAAACTTTTTCTAGGATATCAGCGTCAACGGGCATTCTCTGGACATTTATAATCTCGTGAATTTTTTTTCCGAGCGGCGTATCAAGCTTCGCAACCTCGCGAAGATATTTTCCCATATCCACGTGTTCCAAGTTATATTTTCTGGCCAGCATTTCTGCCTGCGTTCCCTTTCCCGATCCTGGAGGCCCCAGAACAATTATGTTCATAAATTTAGAATCCTTCGTAGTCGCGCATTATCATCTGCGATTCAATTTGCTTCATAATTTCGATCACAACCGCGACAACGATGAGAAGGCCCGTTCCGCCGATGGTGAGCGATTGGATATTGGTGAGTCCCTGGACGACGAACGGCAGAACGGCAATCGCCCCCAAGAACAGGGCGCCTGTGAGGGTGATGCGATTCAGGACGCGGGCAAGATATTCGGAGGTGTTCTGACCCGGCCGGATTCCCGGCACGAATCCTCCCTGCTTCTGGAGGTTTTCGGCAATCTGGTGGGGGTCAAAAGTGACCGCCGTATAAAAATATGTAAAGGCGACCACGAGAACAAAATAAATCGAACCATAGAAAAACTGGTTTTTGAAAAAATTGCTCACCGCAAGAGCGGCAGCCGCGACGGTCGGATTTGAGGCGTTCACGAAAAAATTGGCGATCATTCCCGGAAAAAGCATAATCGACATGGCAAAAATGATCGGGATGACTCCGGCCTGGTTGACACGCAAGGGCAAATGCGTCGAAGTTCCGCCATAAATCCGGTTGCCGCGCACGCGCTTGGCATACGACACGGGAATGTTGCGCTGGCCTTCAGTGACAAAGACCACCGCGCCGATCACCGCCACCGCAAAAATCAGATATCCGATGTAGGTGAAAAGTTTCGACGGGTCCCAGACCGCAAAAAGTCGCGAAAGCGATGTGGGAAGGCCGGCGACAATTCCGGCAAAGATGATGATTGAAACACCGTTTCCAATGTTTTTTTCCGTGATGAGCTCCCCCAGCCACATAAGAAATATCGTTCCGGCCGTGGCGGTGACGATGATCGTTGCCAGCTGAAACCCGGTGAGGCTTGTGAAAATTCCCTGCGACTGAAAAAGTTTTGTCATTCCGAACGTCTGCATCGCGGCCAGCGGCACCGTGATCCATCGGGTCCACATATTGAATTTTTGCCGTCCGGCTTCGCCCTCTTCTTTGTATATCTGCTCAAGGCGGGGAACAATCATCGTGAGGAGCTGCATTATGATCGAAGCGGTGATATATGGGCCGACCCCGAGCATCACAATCGAGATGTTGCGCAGGCCTCCGCCGGAAAAAAGGTTGAGAAGCCCGAAGAACTGGTTGTTTTCAAAAAACTGGCGCAGCTGGTCAACGTTCACGCCGGGAACGGGGACGTTCGCTGCGAGGCGAAAAACAACAAGAATCCCCAGGACAAAGAGGATCTTGCTGCGAAGTTCTTTTATTTTGAATACCTGCAAAAGTTTTTCCCACATATGCGCAAAGAAGAATATTGAAAATTGAAAATTATATAATCTTGCCTCCCTTGGCTTCAATCTTCTCCTTCGCGCTTTTGGAAACAAGACATTTCTCCACGTTTATCTTTTTCGTTATTTCCCCATCTCCCAAAATCTTCACCGGCGTTTTTATGTTATCAATCAATTTCCTCGCAAGCAAGGACTGTGGATTCACAACATCCCCTTCCACGAAATGTTTTTCAAGCTGCGCCAAATCAACCACCTGGTTTTTGGGTCGGTGCGATTTGAAGCCACGCATCTTCGGCAGATGTTCAATGAGCGTTGAACGGCCACCTTCAAAAATCGGGTTCACGCTCGCGCCGGAACGGGATTTTTGGCCCTTCATTCCCCTGCCGGAATAGGTGCCTTTTTTGCCACCGCGGCCGACACGCTGTTTCTTTTTGACAGATTTTACTTTAAGTTGATGAACTTGCATAAAATTACTTTTCTCTGCCACTCAACATCTTAACTTGTTCCAGCGCCGCCAGCGTCGCCCGAGCCACGCTCAACTTGTTCGCCGACCCCATTGATTTGGAAACAATGTCGCGAATCCCTGCAAGCTCAACAACCGCCCGCACCGCGCCGCCGGCAACGATTCCCCGTCCGGCCTTGGCGGGCTTGAGCATGACACGCGCACTGGCGACTTTCGCTTCCGCCGGACAAGCTATCGTGCTGTTGAAACGCTTCACTTGAATCAAATCTTTTCTGGCCGCGTTTGTCGCTTTGCGGACTGCCTCGCTCACATCGGCTCCTTTTGCCACACCCACGCCGACTTTCCCGTTCCGGTTTCCGATCACCACCGTCGCCCGAAACCGAAAACGCCGTCCGCCCTTCACAACACGGGTAACGCGCGCCAAATCAAGCAACTTTTGGTCGTATTCCGGCTTTTCTTTTCTTGTTTGAAATTTTCTCCTGGCCATATGATGAAATTCTGAATTTCGAATTTTGAATTTTGAATCAATGTTTGAATTTTTTAATGTTTCAAACATTCGGTCATTCAAAATTCATTCGAAATTCGAAATTAAAAATTCAAAATTAAAATCTAAGTCCCGCTTTTCGCGCTCCATCCGCCAAAGCCTTGACTTTTCCGTGATACTTATAACCTCGCTTATCAAACACAACCTCTTTGATTTTCTTTGCAACAGCCAGTTTGGCAATCTCTTCCCCGATTTTTCCCGCCGTTTCGATGTTATTCTTTGCACCTTTTATCTTGCGGCTGTCCGCGGAAAATATAATTTTCCCGCTCTCGTCATCAACGATTTGGGCATAAATATGATTCAAACTGCGAAACACACAAAGCCTCGGCCGATCTTTTGTGCCGACTATTTTTGATCTTACTCGCCTTATTCTTTTTTTTCTCGAAATACTTTTTCTCATAAATATTGATCACTGATCGTTGTTTGTTGATCACTGTTATTTCTCCGCTCCCGCGGCTTTCTTCCCCGCCTTTCTCCTCACAATTTCACCGACATAGCGAAAGCCTTTCCCCTTGTATGGCTCGACTTTCTTGAGAGCCCTCACTGAAGCGGCAAATTGCCCGACTTTCTGCTTGTCAATTCCCGAAATCGTGAGGATATTTTTTTCAATTTTCGCTTCAAGCCCTTCCGGAATTTCCACCTCGACCGGATGCGAAAAGCCCAGCGCCATATTCAGTTTTTTCCCCTGAACCGCCATCCGAAAGCCCACACCTTGAAGCTCCAGCTGTTTTTCGAATCCTTTTGTTGTCCCCTCGATCATATTGGCAACCAAAACGTGCGTGAGCCCCCAAAGGGCCTTGGTGAGCTTGGTGATTTTTTTCACGGAAACACGGATTTCTTTCCCTTCGATTTTCACCTCGACATCCCGATGGGCGGAAAAATCAAGCGACCCTTTCGGCCCCTTGACGGAAATTGTTTGCCCGGTGATTTTCACTTCGACGCCATCGGGAATTGTAATCGGTTTTTTGCCTATTCGACTCATATATTTTTCACCATACTTCACAAATAATTTCTCCTCCCACTCCGGCCTTTTTGGCCTCTTCGTTCGTCATCAATCCTTTTGATGTCGAGACAACCGAGAAGCCAAAACCGCTTTTCAGAATTGGCAGCTTTCTCTTTCCGGTGTATATTCTCTGGCCCTCACGGCTCACCCGGCGCAATCCCTGAATATACGGGATTCTTTTTCCTTTTTCATCCCGGATATATTTCAGCCCGATTCGAACCTTCTTGCGGCCCTCGGCATCAACTTCTTCGATTTTTCCAACAAAATTTTTCTTATTGAAAATACCGGCTATTCCGAATTTCAGTTTCGAAAACGGAACAAAAACCTCCGCGTGTCCGGCAAGGCCTGCGTTCCTTATTCTTGTCAACATATCGCTAATGGGATCTGTCATATCTTTTTGGCTAACAATAATTTACCAACTGGATTTTCTCACGCCTGGAATTTGCCCTTCGCTCGCCAACTCCCGAAAACAAATCCGGCATATTTCAAAATCGCGCATATAGCCGTGTTTTCTTCCGCAACGCCAACAGCGCCGCACAATACGGGTGGAAAATTTCGGCTTTCGTTTTGCCCTTGCTTCAGTTGATGTCTTGGCCATGATTATTCGCTCTTAATTGGAAAACCCAGCAACTTGAACAACTCTATTCCCTGTTCCTTATTCCTTGCGGTAGTAGTCACGTTCACCTGAAATCCAAAAATTGTCTTCGCCTGCTCCGGAACAATTTCGGGAAACACGATATGCTCTTTGACCGCCAAATTCAGATTCCCGTGCTGGTCGACATTTTTCGGATCGATTCCGCGAAAATCCCGAACGCGCGGAAGGGCTGCTGCGACAAGCCGCTCCAAGAAATGCCACATTCTTTCCCCCCGAAGCGTCACCGCAACTCCCACTTCCTGCCCCTGCCTGATTTTGAAGCCGGAAATTGATTTTTTGGATTTGGCAAAAACCGGTTTTTGGGAGCTGATTGCTTTCACGCCTTCCACAATTTCATCGACTGCGTCTTTTTCTTTGAGGTATTTGCCGATACCGCTCGCCACGGACACTTTCAAAATTTTTGGAACCGCCATCGGGTTCGCAAAACCGAACTTCTTCTGAAGTTCTCCCTTCACGGACTTTTCATATTTTTCCTTGAGAAAACTGGACATATCAGATTTCGCTTCCACATTTTTTACATATCCTGAACTTGTTTTTTTCAACTGTCTTGAATCCCACCCGGCTTGCTTTTGAACATTTCGGGCATACGAGCATCAGGCTTGAAACGTCAACCGCCGCTGGAACGGAAACCCGCTGGCCTTTTTCGCCCTGTTTCTTCGGCCGGACATGTTTTTTCACAAGATTCAACCCCTCAATTATCGCTTTTCCGGTTTTCGGAAGAACACGCGAAACTTTTCCGGTCTTTCCCCGATCTTTTCCAGATAACATCTTTATATTGTCGCCTTTTCTTATTTTCATATGCTTTTACCAGACTTCCGGCGCCAGTGACACTATTTTCATAAATCCCCTTTCCCGAATTTCTCTCGCAATCGGCCCGAATATGCGCGTTCCCTTCGGATCTTTTCCCTCCACTATCACCGCCGCGTTTTCGTCAAACCGGATATACGAGCCGTCTTTCCTCCGAAAAGGTTTTTTCTGCCGCACAATCACCGCTCTCACCACGGTCTTTTTCTTGATTGCCGCGCGCGGTTCGGCGGATTTCACCGAAGCGACAATGATATCCCCGAGCTGCGCGTATCTCCGGCGTGTCCCGCCAAGCACCTTGAAACATTCGATGGTTTTCGCCCCGGTGTTGTCGGCAACTTTCAGTTTTGTCTCCGCTTGAATCATATCAATAAATTATTTCCCACTTTTTCCCCTTGCTCATCGGCTTCACTTCAACAATCTTCACTTTGTCCCCAATCTTGCTCCTGTTTTCCGGATCGTGAACCTTGTATCTCTTCGTTGACAAATATCTTTTCAGATATTTCGGATGCGCCTTGAAAGTGTCCACCGCCACCACGGCGGTTTTCGACATTTTGTCGCTCACGACCACGCCTTTCAAAAATTTCTTTGATTTGTTGTTATCTGATTTATGCATACTCATAAATTATATTTTCTTTGTCTTCAAAATGGTCAAAATTTTTGCAATATCTTTCTTTATCTTCCTGATTTCCCGATGATTTTTCACTTGCTTTGCCGAAATGTCAAACCGCAATTTGGCCGACTTGTTGCGCAATTCAACCAGATCCTTCTTCAGCTCATTTTCACTTTTCTCTCGAATTTCTTTGGCTTTCATAGATTTATCTTTCTTCGATCCTCGTCTTCACATTGAGTTTAGCTGCCGCCAGTTTCATTGCTTGCTTCGCCGTTGCCAACGCCACTCCATCCATCTCAAACATAATTCTCCCTGGCTTCACCACCGCCACAAAATGGTCAACCGACCCCTTGCCCTTGCCCATCGGAGTTTCAGCCCCCTTTTTGGTCATGGGCTTGTCCGGAAATATCCGAATCCATATTTTTCCTCCGCGCTGCACATAGCGGGTCATTGCCCGCCGAGCCGCCTCGATCTGCCGGGCCGAAACAAGGCCGGTCTCCAAAGATTTGAGCCCGACGCTTCCAAAACTCACTTCCGTCCCGCGCTTGGCGTTGCCGGTTATTTTCCCGCCCCGCTGTTGCTTTCTGTGTTTTACTTTCTTTGGCATCAACATAATATTTCAAAACTATTCAAACTTCTCTCCCCTATTCACCCAAACCTTCACCCCGATCACTCCAAAGGTTGTCCTTGCAACGGCTTTTGCAAAATCAATGTCGGCCCGCAGGGTGTGAAGAGGCAAATTTCCCTTGGCCTGCCACTCCCGCCGGGACATATCCGCCCCCCCCAACCTTCCGGAGATTTCAACTTTGATTCCCTGAATTTTCTTGTTTTCCATCATTCGTTCAATCGTTGTTTTGAGGACTCTCCGAAACGGAATTCTTTTTTCAAGCTGTTCGGCAACATTTTGGGCAATGATCATTGCACTCTCTTCCATATTCTTGATTTCCTCAACGTCAATATTGAGAGCCAGTTTTTTCTGCTTGAAAAATCTTTCTTTGATCAACTTCTTGATGTCTTCCACGCCCGTTCCCCCGCGTCCGATAATGATTCCCGGCCGGGCGGTTTTGATAATGACCCTCACTGAACCGGCGGGCCTTTCAATCTCAACGTTCCCGATTGCAGCATTTTTCAAGCGGCCAAAAACCAGTTTCCGGATTTCAACATCTTCTTTGAGCTGTTTCGTATAATCTTTCCTTTTCGAAAACCATCGCGATTTCCAATCGCTTGTGATTCCGATTCTCATTCCTTGTGGATTGACTTTCTGCCCCATAAAATTACATTGATTTCCTTCGAAATACTCTTTTCAAAAAACCCTTTGACTCGGCTGTTTTCTTCTTTTCATCGACAAATTCTTTTTCTTCTCTTTCTTTGATTTCTTCCTTCTTTTCCTCTTTCAATTCTTCTTTGCCGATTTTTTCTTCGATATCCGCTTTTTTCACATCCTTGATTTCCTGTTTCTCCACTTTCTTTCTTCTCTTTCCTTTTTCCTTTTCTTCGAGGATTATTTCGATACTTGATGTCCGCTTCAAAAGCAAACTGGCTCGGCCATGGGCTCTCGGCAGCCAGCGTTTGAGCTTCGGACCTTCATTCACCACCACATCGACGATATACAGATTGTCTTTGTCAAGTCCAAAATTGTTTTCGGCATTGGCTACGGCGCTCGCCAGCAGCTTTTCAAAATGAGGAGCAGAACCCTTCACCAGAAATTTGAGTTGGTTTTGGGCGGTTGCGGCATCCAATCCCTTGAGCAGGTTCGCCACGAGACGCACTTTTCTTGGGGATTTTCGCAGATTTTTCAGTTTCGCCGATACTTGCATATGGTTTATTTGCTTGTTTCAGTCGACTTGACCGCTTTTGCGACTTCCGCCTCTTTGGCTTTCGCTGCCGCTTCCTGTTCTTTCTGAATCTTTCCTCCATGCCGAATGAATTTGCGCGTCGGTGAAAATTCCCCGAGCTTGTGCCCGACCATCTCTTCAGTCACAAACACGGAGATAAAATCTCTTCCATTGTGCACTCCGAAAGTGAATCCCACCATTTCCGGAACAATCGTTGATGAACGCGCCCAGGTTTTGATGATTGATTTGTCGCCCGGCTTTTTGTCCGAGAGTTTTTTCAGCAATCTCTGTTCCACGAACGGTCCTTTTTTCAGGCTTCTTGACATATTATTTCTTCTTTCTTCGCTTAACGATAAATTTGTTGCTATACTTGTGCTTTTTTCTTGTCTTCTTTCCCAGAGCAGGTTTGCCCCACGGGGTCTTCGGATGTTTGAGGCCGATTCCCTGCCGCCCTTCGCCGCCTCCATGCGGATGGTCAATCGGATTCATCACCGTTCCCCGAACTGTGGGACGGATTCCCCGCCAGCGCGAGCGCCCCGCTTTTCCGATCACGACCGTATTGTGCAGATAGTTGCTCACTTGCCCGACCGTCGCAAAGCAATCCGCGCTCACTTTCCTCACTTCACCGGAAGCCAGTTTCAACTGGGAGATTCCCGCCTCAATTGACATCGGAACAACCGACGATCCTGCGGATCTGGCAAACTGCGCTCCTTTTCCGGGAAACATCTCCACGAGCGAAACAGCCGTCCCGACCGGAATATTTTTGAGCGGCAAGCGATTGCCGGATCTCACTGTTGCCTTTTCGCCGGCAACAACCTTGCTCCCTTCCTTCATTCCCTTAACTGCGACAACATATCTCTTTTCCCCATCTCCGTATTTCAGAAGCGCAATCAGCGCGCTGCGGTTCGGATCCCTTTCGATTCTTTCAACGACTGCCGGGACTCCGATTTTATCCATTTTGAAATCAATCATCCGGAAAAGCCGTTTGTGCCCGCCTCCCTTGTACCGAACGGAAATCTTTCCGTGCGAACGGCCTTTTTTTCTTTTCAAAAAACGCGTCAAGCTTTTCTCCGGCTCGGCGAACTTTTTCTCCAGCTTATTCACCGACATATTCCTGCGTCCGGGACTGGTTTTCTTGTATACTTTGACTGGCATAATTTTATACTCCGGGAGCGGCTGTTATCGTATCTCCCTCTCTCAATGTCACAATTGCTTTCTTGAATCCTTTCTTCCAGCCGACCGTCCGCCCCTGAATTCTTTTTTTCGCGGGAATCCTGACTGTGTTCACACGGACCACCTGCACACCATAATATCCCTCGACCGCTTCTTTTATCTGAAATTTTCCGGCGTTTTTCACAACTTTGAAAATATATTTGTTTTCGGCCGCAAGCTGCGTTGATTTTTCTGAAATCAGATTTTCAAACAAAATCTTGTGGGCGATATTTTCGTCTTTTTTCGCCACTTTTCGGGCCTTGACTTCTTTCTTTGATTTCACAACTTTTTCAGCCTTTGCGATTTTCTCTTTTTTCGCTTCTGGCTTCTTCGCAGGCTTAACGGCTTCCGGTTTTTCCTCCGATTTCTCGACTTCCTCTTTTTTACCAATCAATTTATCTAAAATACTCATTTTAGCTTTTCTTATGTTTGCTCTCCAAAACCTTCACGCCCTCTTCGCTCAAAATCAAATTCTTGTGGTTCAAAACGTCAAACACATTCAGATTTTTGGCGTCAATGTTTGAAGCCTTTGCCAAATTGCGGCTGGCCCGCTTGGCAACAGCCTCTTTTTCGGAAAACCCGACCAAAATACTGCCCTTGATTTTCAAATTTTTGATGGCTTCATTCATCAGTTTGGTTTTCGCTTCTTTGATCGCCAGACTGTCAACAAAAAATATTTCCAAGTCTCGCGCCTTCCCGCTCAAAGCCACAGCCAGCGCTTTTTGCCCCATCTTTTTCGGAACGTCTTTCTTGAAATTTCTGTCTTTGCTCGGCCCGAACGTCACCCCTCCCTTTCGCCAAACCGGCGTCCGGACTGACCCGACCCGCGCCCTTCCGGTTCCTTTTTGCCGCCAAGGCTTGATTCCCGATCCGGCCCGCTCGGCTCGATCCTTCGTATGCGCCACAACCTTGCGGCGATTGGCATACTGGGAAACATAGACCTGGTGCAAAAGCGCATCGTTTTTTTTCACGCCGAAAATATGCGCGGACAATTCGATATCCTTGATCTTCTCGCCTTTCAGGTTGTATACGGGAAACTTGATCATTTCGCTTAGCAACTAATTTCAACAATCCGTCCCTTCACTCCCGGCACCGCCCCGCGCAATATCAAAATATTGTTTTTTTTGTCAATTTCAACGATCTGAAGGTTGCGGACGCTTGAGCGCACGCCGCCCATCCGGCCGGCCATTTTCTTTCCCTTGATGACATGCTCCGGAAAAGTCGCGCCGATTGAACCCGGCGCACGCAAATCGTGCTTGTGTCCGTGCGTTTTGGGCGAACCCTTGAACCCGTGCCGCTTCACCACACCTTGAAAACCTTTCGCCTTCGTGATTCCCGAAACCTTCACTTTGTCCCCGACTTCAAACTGATCAATCTTCATCTCATCACCGACTTTCAGTTCACCAATACCCGCCCCAAATTCCTTAATTTTAAAATAATCCTTAACTTTTAATTTTTCGTTTTTAACCTTTAATTTCTTCAATCCTATCTGCACCGCCTCATATTTATCCCTGTCAGCATTTCTGATCTGCGTAATCGTGTTCGGCAAACATTCAACCAGCGTCACATTCAGCGCGCCCCGTTTCTCGTCATATATCGTACTCATTCCCAATTTTCGGCCTAAAATAAATTTCATACTCTTTTTCTAACAAAAAACTGGCCTTAAACCAGCTAAAACCCAAATGGATTTTTCGGCTAGCTTAGTATCCCGACCCGCAAGGCGTCGGGACTTGAACTAGATGATATCTAAAACTACATCTTTATCTCCACATCCACTCCTGCCGGCAAGTCAAGATTCGTGAGGCTGTCAATCGTCTTCGGGGTCGGGCTGAAAATATCAATCAGCCGCTTGTGAATCCGCATCTCGTATTGGTCGCGCGCATCTTTGTGGACAAACGTTGATTTGTTCACGGTATACTTGCGAATCTGGGTCGGCAAAGGCACCGGGCCGGCAATTTCGGCACCGGTCCGCTCGGCCGTCTCCACGATCTGCTTGGCCGAGCGATCAATCACTTTGTGATCGTAGGCCTTGATCTTGATCCGAATTCGAGGTTTCGCCTCTTCTTGTTTCGGTTCGGCTTTCTTGGTTGCCATCTGAAACTATATTGTAAAAAATATTACTTCGTAATCTTTGTCGCCACTCCCGCGCCGACCGTCTTTCCGCCTTCGCGAATGGCAAAGCGCATTCCTTCTTCCATTGCCACCGGCATCATCAGCTTCACGCCCAAATTCACCGTGTCTCCCGGCATGACCATTTCCGTCCCTTCGGGCAAAGTCACATCACCCGTCACGTCGGTCGTGCGGATATAGAACTGCGGCTTGTATCCCTTGAAGAACGGAGTGTGGCGTCCGCCTTCCTCTTTGGTCAAAATATAAACTTCGGCGTCAAATTCCGTGTGCGGAGTGATTGAGCCGGGCTTGGCAAGCACCTGTCCTCTTTCAACATCATCCTTCTTCGTTCCGCGAAGCAGAACTCCGGCGTTGTCTCCGGCCTGTCCCTTGTCAAGAGTCTTGTTGAACATTTCGATTCCCGTGACGATTGTTTTCGAGGTCGGGCGAAGCCCCACGATTTCCACTTCCTCGTTCACATTCACGGTTCCCCTTTCAATTCGTCCCGTCACGACCGTTCCGCGACCTTCGATTGAGAAAATATCCTCAATTGGCATCAAATACGGCTTGTCGACATCGCGCACCGGCTCCGGAATTTTTTCGTCAAGGGCGGCAATGAGATCCAAAACGGGTTTCGCCGCTTCGTCGTCCTTGTTTTTCGATTCAAGGGCCTTGAGAGCCGAACCACGAATGACAGACGCGTTTTCGCCGTCGAATTCATATTTCGTCAAAAGTTCGCGCACTTCCGCTTCCACCAAATCAACCAGTTCCGGGTCATCCACCATATCAACCTTGTTTAAGAAAACGACGATCGCCGGCACGCCCACCTGGCGGGCGAGCAGAATGTGCTCACGAGTCTGGGGCATCGGACCGTCCGTGGCGGAAACGACCAAAATGGCTCCGTCCATCTGGGCGGCTCCGGTGATCATATTTTTGATGTAGTCGGCGTGTCCCGGGCAGTCCACGTGGGCATAGTGGCGCTTTTCCGACTCGTATTCGCAGTGAGTGGTCGCAATCGTGATTCCGCGCTCCTTTTCCTCGGGCGCTTTGTCAATCTCGTCAACGCCTTTGGGCTTGGCTTGTCCGAGAAAACTCAAGACATGCAAAATCGCCGCGGTCAAAGTGGTTTTGCCGTGGTCGACGTGTCCGATGGTTCCAACGTTCACATGCGGCTTGGTTCGTGAAAATACTTCTGCTGCCATTTTTTTCAACTTTCCGAACTCGCCCAAATCACAACCTCGAATTTGTGCAAATTCGTTTTTGTTAGAGTTTATTAAATTGTTCTTATTATCTTTACGAAACTAGTATAAACTATCTTTTATTTTTTGGCAAGGATCCTGTGGATAATCTTGCACATATTGAAAATTAGCACGAGGATTTTGGATTGTCAAGAGTTTTTGAAAAATTGAAAAAGGCCACGGAATCCGCGGCCTTTTTGTCTTTTTTACTGGGAAAATTAGCGATTAGCAGCTGACACGGCGGCAATATGATTCTCGAGAGCGCCCTGTTCAACGTAAGGAAAATTCTTCTTGAAATCTTTTTGCAGCCGTTGCAACTCCTTTTCCAGCTCTTGGCACTTTTTTGCCAGTTTTTCTCCGGCCTCCACCCGCAGCTTATTGATGGCTTTCTGCTTGGCTATTATTTGCCGATAAGCAGCTTCGGGATTGATATTTACTTCTCTGGCTAGCTTTTTTTCGCGATGCTTCTCGATCATATCCTCAATTAGCCTAAGCAAGATCGCGAAGCAAAGAGCAAGCGCAAATCCCCAGCCGACGATTTCCATGGTCACACGCACTTCGTTGGGAATCATCGATAGTGCCGAATTAAATGCCGCATCAAGTGATTTCAACATATAGCCCCCTTAAAAATTTTATATTTTTAATGAATAGCTGATTTCAGCCCCAGCGGGTCAGTTTAGCATATTTTGGAAAGTATGTCAAACGAGATTTTGGGCGCAAACAAAAAAGGCCTTGTAAAAGGCATTTTTAAGACATCTTCCGAAAGCTCAACTTTCGGAATCAATAAGAAGCTTTTCTTGTCTCTCGTCGTACTTTTGTTGCCTGAAATGTTGTATATGTTCGTTTGCAAACTTCTCATATTTATCTGATTTTCTGAAGTTTTCCATGAGCAAATCTTTCTTCAGCATATCCTTGAAATCATCGCGGATACCCAAATAATCCCCATAGCTGCACCAATGGTAGTTTTTCGCCTTTGCAACCCCGTGAATCTCGCTATTGCAATTTACATAAGCGGACAAATAAAAAAGCAACGAATTGCTGTTTATGTGCGTCGATTTGAACCTTCCTTGAAAAAGTGAACCGCTTCTGTCTTGCTTTTCATTGAAATATTTCGTGTAGCTGGTCCCCAGACGGTGCATAAATTTTTCGATTCCTTTCTCGCCTCTCTGTCTCAACAACATATGATAATGATTCGGATTCAAACAAAAAGCAACGATTTCCACTAAGCTATTTCGATCTTTCAAATATTTTTCCTTGAATTCCAAAAGTTGAGCTTTCGGAACGCATTTTCTAAAATCTCTCCAGCGATCCATTAGACCGTTTTGCTCCGTATTTAATAAGTCCATCGAAACGCAAAAACGGCGAAAGTCTTTTTCGTCCACAAAAATTTTTCTTTTATCGACTCCGCGATTGAAGATATGATAATACTCTCCCTCCGCAAGCTTATCTTTTCTCATTAGTTGAAATTATAGCAAAGTTATTCCGAATGTTCAACTTTCGGAATTAAAATTATTTTTCAAAAAAATCCCCTTATTATGGGGAATAAACTAATTCCGAAAGTTGAGCTTTCGGAAAGATTAGACATATTCGATATCTTCCAGTTCTTCGATTTCATCCAACATCGAATCATCTTCGGCGTCGGCAGTTTGTTTCTCACGCCACAGGGCAATGTCCGAATTGATTTTTTCAATGAGTTCCTCTTCGGTGAGAGCTTGAACGGATTTACGGTCGAGCACAGCTGATTTATACTCGTCGAAATTCATTACGATATACTTCGGCCGGCCGCCTTCGACGATGATGTAGCGCCCGCCTGACAAATCAATGATTTCTTTGAGCTCGTTGGATATCATAAATTTATTTTTTTCCTTCTTTGATTTCTTCCGCCACATTCCGCGGCACTTCTTCGTAGTGGTCAAATTCCATCGAGTAGTTCGCACGGCCCTGGGACATCGAGCGCAGCTGCGTCGCATAGCCGAACATCGAGGCCAGCGGCACCGTCGCCTTGATGACCTTCACCCGGGCATTGCCTTCGCCGCGGTCTTCCATTTCCTGAATCTGTCCGCGCTTGGCGTTGATGTCGCCGACCACATCACCCATAAAGTTTTCCGGCGTCGTTACCTCGACTTTCATGATCGGCTCGAGAATCACTGGATTCGCCCGCTTCACCGCTTCCTGTACCGCGAGAGATCCGGCAATTTTGAACGCCGCTTCCGAAGAGTCAACATCATGGAACGACCCGTCATAGACGGCCACGACTATATCCACCAGCGGATAGCCGGCCACCACCCCGCGGTCGAGAGCTTCTTTGGCTCCCTTCTCAATCGGCGGGATGAATTCCTGCGGGATGACACCGCCTTTGATTTCATTGGCAAATTCAAAGCCGCCGCCGGGTTCGAGCGGCTCGACGCGCAGCCAGCAGTGTCCGTATTGCCCCCGTCCGCCCGACTGGCGAATATATTTTCCTTCCGCTTCGGCCGTCTGCTTGATCGTCTCGCGATAGGCCACCTGCGGCCGTCCGACGTTGGCTTCCACTTTGAATTCGCGTTTCATCCGGTCAACAATGATGTCCAGGTGCAGCTCCCCCATTCCGGAAATGATCGTCTGCCCCGTCTCCTCGTCTGTGCGCACCTGAAAAGTCGGATCCTCTTCGGCCAGTTTTTTGAGGGCGAGACCCATTTTTTCCTGGTCAGCCTTGGTTTTCGGCTCGATGGCAATTGAGATGACCGGCTCGGGAAACGTGATTGACTCCAAAACAACGGGTTTTTCCGGATCGCAAAGCGTGTCGCCCGTGGTTGTGTATTTCATTCCGACCAGCGCTCCGATTCCGCCTGAATAAATTTCCTGCATTTCTTCGCGATGGTTGGCATGCATCTGGAGAATCCGTCCGATCCGCTCCTTCTCGCCCTTGGTGGAATTGAGAACATAAGATCCGGCTTTTACCGTTCCGGAATAGACGCGAAAAAATGTCAGCTGGCCGACGAACGGGTCGGTCGCCACCTTGAAGGCGAGAGCGGCGAATTTTTCATTGTCGTCGGCGACTATCTCGATTTCCTCGTTTGTTTTCGGGTCGATTGCTTTGGCCGGAGGAATATCAACCGGCGACGGCAGATAATCAACCACTCCGTCGAGAACCGGCTGGACGCCCTTGTTGCGAAGAGCCGTGCCCGTGTAGACCGGAAACAATTTCACGTTTATCACGGCTGACCTCAAGGCTTTCTTCAACTCTTCTATTGAAATTTCCTCCCCGCTCAAAAATTTTTCCGTGAGCGCATCATCCGTTTCCGAAATTTTTTCCACCATTTTTTCACGCCAGGCCTTGGTTTTTTCCGCGAGCTCCGCCGGAATTTCATCTTCAACAACTTTTTCGCCTTTTTCGCCCTCGAAATACACTGCTTTCATTTTCATCAAATCCACCACGCCCTTGAAGTCGGCCCGTTCGCCAATTGGAATTTGAACCGCCACTGCCCGGGGATTGAGGCGGTTCACGATCGAGTTGAAAGAAAATTCAAAATCCGCCCCTTCCTTGTCGATTTTGTTGATGAAGCAAAGGCGCGGGACGTTGTACTTGTCCGCTTGGCGCCAGACTGTTTCCGACTGCGGCTCGACTCCTTCTTTTCCGTCAAAAACCACCACGCCTCCGTCGAGCACGCGCAAACTGCGCTCCACTTCGACCGTGAAATCCACGTGCCCGGGCGTGTCAATGATGTTTATCTGCGAGTCCTGCCAAAAGCAGGTTGTCGCGGCCGAGGTGATCGTGATGCCGCGCTCTTTTTCCTGCTCCATCCAGTCCATCGTCGCTTCGCCTTCGTGCACCTCTCCGATCTTGTGCGAAATTCCGGTATAAAACAAAATACGCTCGGTAGTAGTGGTCTTGCCGGCGTCAATGTGGGCGATGATCCCGATATTTCGGTATTTTTCAATTGGGTATTGTCTGGCCATAAATTATGCGAAGTGAGCGAACGCCTTGTTCGCTTCCGCCATTCGATGCGTGTCTTCCCGCTTTTTCATCGCCGCGCCTTGCTTTTGGGCGGCATCCAAAAATTCGTCAGCCAATTTTTCGGCCATTTTTTTCCCTTTTTTGGCCCGGACGGCTGAGATTATCCATCGCATCGCCAAAGTCGCCCGCCGGTCGCCGGACACCTGGACCGGAACCTGATAGTTGGCTCCGCCGATGCGGCGTGATTTGAGCTCCACCAACGGCGAGACGTTCTTGATAGCCTGCTCAAAAACGTTCAAGCCGCCTTTCTTGGTGCGTTCGTGAATAATATCGAAAGAATCTTTGACAACTTTTTCAGCGATGCTGCGCTTTCCTCCCTGCATCAAATGGCCGACAAAACGGCCGACCAAAAGACTCCCATAATTGGGATCAATTTTCCAGGTTTTTTTGTATACGCGTTTTCTTCGTGGCACAGGAAATAATTAAAATTTTTTAATTTAGGCTTAGGCGGCTTTTGGCCGCTTCGCTCCGTATTTGGAGCGGCCTCTTTTTCTCTCGCCCACTCCAGCCGCATCAAGCACTCCCCGCACTATATGATAGCGCACGCCCGGCAGGTCCGGCACGCGCCCGCCGCGAAGCATCACAATTGAGTGTTCCTGCAAATTGTGGCCGATTCCGGGAATATACGCCGTCACTTCCATTCCGTTTGAGAGCCGCACGCGGGCAATCTTGCGCAGAGCCGAGTTCGGCTTTTTGGGCGTTGTTGTTGAAACTTTCACGCAAACTCCGCGCTTGAAAGGACTCTCGGTCTCAACCGGCCGGTTTTTGAGCGTGTTGAAAATTCGTCCCATCGCCGGGGATTTCGATTTTCTTCCCGCCGTCTTGCGGGGTCTTTTTTTGAGCTGGTTTATCGTAGGCACTTCTTTTCCAAAATCAAAACGAGCGCTAGAGAACTAGCAAGGTAAATGATACAGTATGATCCATGCTGTGTCAACAACTAATTTCGAATTTCCAATTTTGAATTTTGAATGAATGTCTCAATTTTTGAATGTTTGAAACATTCGATCATTCAAAATTGATTCGAAATTCAGAATTCAAAATTCGAAATTTCCGTCATATTCCAATCACTATTCTGAAAAAAATCAGCTCTATCAGGCGAATCAGCGCAAATATCGGCCCCGACAGCAAAATAATGATTGGTATTATAAATATCAGCCCGTACTGCTCAAGATATATTTTCGTCTCCTCGCGAATCGGCAGAACCGCGAACAACAGTTTCGACCCGTCGAGCGGCGGAATGGGAATGAGATTGAAAAAGGCGAGCAGGATGTTGATATAGATTATGACAATGAAGACAATGGCGATTGCGCTCAAGCCCGATCCGAGAAGCGTTCCCCCGAGAAAGATGCGCCCCGCGAGCATTGCGGCATCGGCCGCCGGGATCAGCCCCGTCGAGACAAACACCCGCAAAAATATTCCAAACACCAGCGCAATGAGAATATTCGAAAGAGGACCCGCCGCGCCGACGACCGCCGGCCCGTATTTCTGGTCACGTAGGTTGTAGGGATTGTATGGCACGGGCTTGGCCGCCGCGAAAAAAAAGCGCCCGCCCGAAAGCAGCAGCAGGAAAGCCGGCATGAGAAAAGAGCCCCAAGGATCAAGATGCTTCAGGGGATTGAGCGTGAGCCGTCCCGCGTACTTGGCCGTCGGGTCGCCAAGCCAAAAAGCCGCGAGGCCGTGAGAGACCTCGTGCACGACCGCGGACATCAGAAGGACGATGATGAGCAAAATCAAATCAGGCATACATTATTATTACAATCCTTGCCAATATTTCTTTTCCATGGTAGCCTTTAATTTGTAATTTAGCAATATACTTTTATGTCACGAGTCTGCCAAATCTGCGGACGGGGTCCGAAATCCGCCCAAAGCCGATCGCATTCCAACATCGCCACCAAAAGAGTCCTCGCCATCAATCTGCAAACTAAAAAAGTGGATGGCAAGCGACTGAAAATCTGTTCTAAGTGCTTGAAGACAAAGAGCAAAGAAAAATAGCCCCCAAAGGCTATTTTTTCTAAGGCGCGACCTTGAAAGCAATCTAGCCAATTTTTCTTTTGTTTGAAATATCTTTATCTACCAAGACTTTTCCAAGACTTAGTCTTGGAAAAGCAGAAGGCTAAAACCAAAGAAAAATAATCCGCCTTGGGCGGACTATTTTTTTATCTTCCCAATTTTCGCCAAGGTCGAACCTTAGCAAGAGCTGAGCTTCACGGTGTGGTGCCGGGCGATATCACAAAGACAGCCGTCAGTTTGTCTGTTTGGTAAACAAGCTCTTTGGAGGAAACTTCGATGGAGTCCCCGACTTTCAGGCTGTCCAGATTGTTGGCAAAAAATTTGGTTTTGTCGTCAACCGTCACTGTGTAGGTTTTTTTGTATGTCGGGGCAGGTGTTGACGCGTCCCTCGGCTCTTTCATCTTTTCCCAATTCGGCATGACGGCTTCGACCGTCAGAGTGTTCCCGGAAATGCCTGTGATTTTTCCTTGAATGGAATTGACTGTGGTCTCGGAGATTTTTTTGTCCCTGTCTATTTGAGAGGCATTCACTTTTCCGGTTGCCGCCGCGCCATTCGCTTTTTTGAGCTGGTTTATGGTTTTTTGCTGGCTAAAGAGTATAGCTGCCAATGCAACAATCAAAATCACAACAACAACATTGAAAATATTTTGATAATTTTTTTCCATATTTCTTGATATTATGAATTATCATTCATTGAAGCTAGGTGTTTTGCAAATGAAATGCGGAGTATTATACTGCCATACAATCAGAACACCAATCAGCTCCTGACGTCGCATCTCCTACTGACGTGCAACATGTTGAACTGCCCCATATTTGTCCAGTACAGGTAGTGTGATTCAGGTCGCTAAGACTCGAGTGATTAGGACATTGATACATCGGCGTTGTCGTACCACCTCCCCCTCCTCCGCCACCGCTGCTGCCTCCGGTCGGCCAAACAGTTCGGCAATCCCCTCTTATGCACAGCTGGTCCGCGTTCAACGTCCCAGGTCCCTTATTCCCACCCGTAGTCGCGCTTCCCATTAATAGCCCTCCCTCCCTAGTCTGCGGCTGGCTTCCCGTATTTATCGGAGCCCCCACATTTCCACTGGGAGGAAAACTGGTCGGCTCCGTCCAGGCGCGAACAAATTGGAGCGCGAGACCGAGGGCGATGCCAATGATGATGACCGATAGCCAATGAGAGATGTTTTGTCTATTTTTTTTCATAATTATATTTTAAAAATTATACTAGGCAGAATCTCGAGCGAATTTTATCTTTGTTTCTTATTATAAATAGCGAGGAGAAGAACGATGATTATCGCCAGAGCTCCCAGAACGTAGAATGTTGTCATTATGTTATTTTTCATAATATTTAAGCCTAATCTTTGATTAGCGAAACGCTTGAATACCACGCCAAAACGGAAAAAAGCAAGCCAAAGAAGGCAATAGAAAAATCCAATTTTCCTGTCATCAGCGGACCTATGAACATTGAAGCAAAGATAACTTGACCGATATCCCGCAAAATTTCTGAATATACTTTTGCCTTTGCCGTTAGATTTTGCATGGTGTCCCTCTTTTCCTTTGTGTTACGCGTTATGAATTACACGTTGTATATTATTATGACCAACTTATAAGCCTCTTTCCACGCATTCAAATCAGTAAACGACCTTATTTTGCCCTCCTTCATACATACAAAATACAGAATACGATATACAAAATACAAACTACGGGTTCGTCTCAATCCAGCCGCAGGTTTTTCTGCCCCTTGCAGTGCAGTCAGTACTGATTGGATCCACACAGGAGCCGGTGCAGGTCCAACTGACTACATACCCGTCTTCGTTCACAAACGAACTCGGCGTTCCGCTTGCGCAAGGCGAAGATGTATTTCCGGTGCAAAAATTCACATTATCACCGCACTTGGGAACAACCGGCGTATCTGGTTCAGCATGACAATTCATTGGCTCTCCGCCATTTTGACCCGAACAAGTCCAATCCCATGTTCCCGTTACAGAGGGAGGATTGCTGGAATCATAATCGGCGCACAATTGATCATTGGTCATAGTTGTGGGATTTGATTCCCCGGGGCAAATGCGATCGCTATTCGGAGGAGTTTGGCAAAGGCCGTCTATTGGCATCGGGAGCTCCGCTTTCGAAAAATCAATCCAACCGAAACCACTTGCCATATTTTCGCCCGTTCCGGACTCTTCTCCATTCCATCCGTAGCCGGAAAATTTTCCGCTCGAATCTATTTTCACACCATAATTATTTGCATCGAGGTTGCTATAATTGCTTCCATCGGCTGCCAGTTTTATCCTTCCTCCCCAGCCGCCGGCGCTGGCAGGATTGTTCTTGATCGCCACAATCCATGCATCTCCGGACAATCTTTTCTCTCCGTCTACGGTTGTGACATTCACTCCACTGAAATTTATCCAGCCAATGTTTTCACTCCAGGCATAAGTGTTTGTCCCGGAAATAATGCCACCGCCGGAAGGGATCTCGACTCCGTATTCACTTCTGGCCGCATCTGTAGCAGTTCCACTCATGCGAATTTCTCCAACCCCTGTTTCATTGCCGTCCCCGCAAATTGAAGAGGTGCCCGAACAACGTTCATCGTATATTCCACCAATATTTTTGTCCTCACTTCCTCCCCACAGCCATCCCGTCACATTGCTGGCCGCTTGGATCTTCACCACGCTTGCGGCAGCGAAGGCCAAAACAAAAAGAGCCAAAGTGAAAACGAACCTTTGCCCCTTTGCGAAGAATTTTGACATTCTCATATTTTTGTATTAATTTTGTCTCTTGCAAATATTATACAATACCCCCAAAATACGCGCAATGGCTGTCAACCCCTTTCGGAAAATGGAAAAATGAGATAAAATTAAAGTGTAAAATCTCTCCATGAAAAAAATACTATCAATTTCAGCATTGGCACTATTAATCTCTTCTCCGATTGCCCATGCCGTCTGTCCCGTCTGCACGGTCGCGGTCGGGGCGGGATTGGGGCTGGCAGAATGGCTTGGAATTGACGACTCCATTTCCGGGCTCTGGATCGGCGCGCTGATCGTTTCAATGTCCCTCTGGACAATCAATTGGCTCAACAAGAAAGAAATCCGCTTCAAGGGCCGAAAAATTTTGATTTTTGCCGCCTATTATGCAATCGTGGTTCTTCCGTTGTGGTTCAAAGGAAAAATAGGCCACCCGCTCAACACTCTCTGCGGAATTGACAAGTTGCTGTTCGGCATAATTCTGGGAAGTGTCGTTTTTTCTGCGGCTGCAATTCTTCATCTTTATCTTTTCAAAAAAAACGGCGGGAAATCATATTTCAAAGGCCAAAAGATTGCCTTGCCTGTGTCATTTCTCATCATCGCCAGTATAATTTTGTATTATTCTTGCCAATTAAGCTAAATTTATGTCCGAAGACAAACTTCAAAAAATAAACGACCTCATCGAAAAGGTTGATGCCATGAAGAAAGCCGACAAGATGGACTTGAGCTCCGACCAGGATTTGTCCATCGCCATTATGAACCTGGTCTCGATTGAAGAACATTTCTTTTTCACGGGTGCCAAAACCGGGAAGCCGGAATATTACGATATGCTGCAGGAAGTGCGCGCCATGCGGGGCGAACTGCTGCGAAAGATTATCAAAGAATACGAAGGCGAAGTCTGGTGCATTTCGAAACACTTGCTCGCCGCTTCGATGCGCCTCATGGAAGTCGGGACGAAACAACACAAGGCGGGCAACAAAAAAGAGGCCGAGGAACTTTTCGAAAAAGCCTATGACTGCTATTCCCTTTTCTGGGGGCTGAATATGAAGCTTGTTGCGACCGACGACATAAAAAAAATCGACGAGGTAGCCGTCAACGTTCACGATACGAAAAAATCAGGTTTTCTTGGAAAATTGGGAGAACTCGTCCGAAAAGCCGTGGACTGCTGTTTGGAGTAGTCTTTACGAACTACGAAAATTTACGAAAATACGAAACCTATGGCAAAAACAAGGAGGGATCTGATTTACAGAGACGAATGCTATAAAATAATGGGATTGATATTTGATGTTTTCCATGATTTCGGTTATGGACATAAAGAAAAATTTTATCAAAAAGCTATTGCGCATATATTCAAACAAAACAAAATTGATTTTAAGGAGCAAGCTAGAGCAAAAGTGATTTTTAGGGGAAAAGAAATTGGTTTGTATATTCTTGATTTTTTGATAGACGGAAAAATTGCAATAGAATTAAAACAGAAAAACTTTTTCTCGCCGCAAGATATCAAGCAACTATACTCATACTTAAGGGCGACCGGCCTGAAATTAGGATTACTTGTACAATTTACCTCGAAAGGAGTTCAATACAAAAGAATTGTAAACTTAAAATAAAGTTCGTAATTTCGTAAATTTTCGTAGTTCGTAAAGATCTTACGTTCTCGCTTTTTTAAACCGTCGATTAACCACTTCCCAATTGGCAAGCTTCATCACGACTTCAATATAATCCCCTTTTTTCGTGCCATAATCCGCGAGATAGGCGTGCTCAAACGCGTCAACCACGAGCAACGGGCAACAAGCCGCAAGATGTTCCGCGTCTTCATCTTTGCGTGTCAGTCTCCACCTAGTCGCCTGACCTTTCTTTCGCTTCGTGGACTTCTCCTTTCTTTTCCCAAGGGCGGATTTCCCGCGCCCAAAAGACATTCTCCTGTTTTTCTTCACCGATAACTTTCACTCGCTCCCCGATTTTCATTCTCAAAGGTTCATATTCAAGCGTGTCGTCGCTTTCCTCAACTTGCCACAAAACTCCGTTGAAATCTTTCAAATCAAAACTTTCAGCCCCTGCAACCCCCACGATTTGCCCTCCAAGAAGACCCATCGCCGGCTGGCTCCAGATGTCTTTCCGGGCATCACAACAAACAAGCTTTTCATAGAAGGGCACGTTGGCTGCAATCGTGCTTTCGATTTTTTCACCGGCCCCGAGCATATGCAAGAACGTCCCGAGAAGCAAGCTTCCGACGATGCTTAGGGCAACTGCCAAATATGTTTCATGCCGATAGCCGGTGCGCGTGTATTTGAAATTGTGATAGGCAACCAGGACAAACACCGCCAGCACGACAAACCAGACGTACGGGATGGAAACAAGGATATGCCCGGCCAGAGTCGTGTGCAGATATTTGTACAGATCCCAATCATTTGTGAAAAAAATATGGAGTATCACGCAAAAAGCCAGCGCACCAAGCAAGAGTGAAACCAGGAAAAAAAGCCAGATGAAATAGTCTTCCAGCAGAAACTGCCAGCGCGGACGGGGATGGATTTTTTCTTCTTTTATTTTCCGCAAAACCTTGTCGCCGAGATTTTCCATAAATTTTCACTAAAATTTAATGCCCTCCGTTTCGATAATCTTTTTGAATTGCTTCTTGGCCCGGTTCACAAGTGTTGCCACTGTCCCCAGCGGCTTTTGCAGAATATCCGAAATTTCTTTGTAGTCCTTCTCCTCCAAAAATTTCAAAACCAGCACTTCACGGTATTTGGGATCCATTTCGCTGATGACTCTTCTCACTTCCTCTGCGTTGAATTTTCTTTCCGTGTCATCCGCCAGATCCTCGTCTGCGGCAATCAGATTCGAGAAATCTTCAAAAGCTTCGATTTTTAGTACTTGCGGACGCTTTTGCGTCTTTCGCCAATGGCTTATGACGTGGTTGTGGGCAATCCGGTATATCCACGAGGAAAATTTGAGGCCCGGCTTGAAATTGTTGAGATTCCGATAGACTTTGACGAAAATTTCCTGCAAAAAATCTTCCGATTCCTCGCGGGTCACCGCCGTTATGCGCATAATATAGCGCCATATCTTTTGGGAATACCGGTCCACCAGGCATGAAAAAAAATCCTGATTCTCAAGCGTCAGGGCAACAAGCTCTTCATCGGTTTTCCCGTCACATTTCTCTTTTTCAATCATACAGTCCTCACTTTTTTCAAAATACCATATCCCCGGCAATGTTTCAATATTCCAAGATAAGATTGCAGGCTTTGATCGAAAGATTTTTCCGAAATCAACTCCTCCCGCAGCAAAAATTTTTTCTCCCGGATTTTTCGCAATATTCTCTTTTTGGTTTTTGTCCGCAATACCCGATGATGCGGCAGAACGACGTACCCGAGAAAATCAAACCCCTGCCGATATTTACGAAGAATAATTTTGTCCGGATGCAGATCGAGTTTCAGTTTTTCTTTGATGAATCGCCCGATTGGAAAAATTATGTTCTCCAAATGCCTTTTATTTTCCCCTAAAATTATAAAATCGTCGCAATAGCGCAGATAATATTTTTCTTTCAGTTTGTGTTTCACAAACTGGTCAAGCTCGTTGAGATAGATATTCGCAAACAACTGGCTCGTCACATTTCCCAGCGACAAACCAATTCTCTCGACCTCCTCCCCTGCCCGAGGGGAGGTGTCCGCCGTCGAGGCGGACGGAGGGGTGGGAGCGCTTGAGGAATAACTCCCGATTATCCTCTCAATCAACCAAATCGCATCTTCATCCTCAATTTTTCTTTTGATGAAATCCAACAAGATGTCCTGATCAACCGAGTCGAAAAATTTTCTGACATCGCATTTCAAGGCAAAAATATTCCGCGAATTGTTCCGGCTCAATTTCCGGCAGAATTTTTCAAGCTGCGCCACCGCCCGGTGCGTGCCCTTTCCAACACGGCAGGAATATGAATCGAAAATGAAACTTTTGTCAAAAATAGGATAAAGAATCCGGAAAACGGCGTGATGCAGAACCCGGTCTCGCACATTCGCCTTGTGGATTCTTCGCAATTTTGGATCACAGACGTTAAATGAGATATAATTCGAATGCCGCCAGGTTTTGCCGGCAAGCTCGCGATACAATTGGAACAAATTCTCTTCCAGATTCATCTTGAATTCCAGAACATCAATCTTTTTCATTTTCCCGTGACTGAATTCCCGCCACGCCGAAAACAAATTTTCAAGAGAAACAATCTCTTCAAAAATTTTTAACTCTTCATTTTTAATTTTGAACTTATGAATCCCCCCCCCCGACGGAGTCAGCAATAATAACGTCGTTCATAAAAACATCCGGCCCAAATTATTCACCGAGTTGGAAAAGTTGTATTCTGATTGTTATGATCGAGTGAGAGCTTTTCCGAAACTGGATAAAAATCTTTTCGGAAAAGAGATCCTGCGACATCTCAACGAAACGCACAAATATTCTTTGGTTTCCGTCTACAATAATTCTTACTTGCCGCTGGCCAGCGCCAATTTCGATTTGTTCAAAAAATCCTTGCGGATAGCTGTGGAGAAAAAGCTGATTTCGACCGGCTGGTACGGAGCGCATCTGGAAATCATCGTTTCCATCGGAAAAGAAATCGGCAGCTGGCTGAAGCGAACAAAAGGCCCGAAGTGCTAGAGGGCGAGACGCCCCCGGCTGCTGCCGCAGGACCAACCGGCGCCGTCAGAATAGAGGACGAGCCCATCGCCACCCGAGCTAGCGTCGGCAACCGAACACTGTGGATTGACACCTACATGCGCAACTACATCCCTTCTCCATTCCCAAGTACCGGGAGCAAGCCAAGACTTATTTTTGGCGAAAAGCTGGCCAGCCAGGATAATCCCCTCCGCATGGGAAATAACCCTGACTTTCTTGGTAATCGCCGATATATAGGAATGGTCACCCAACTCCACAACTTCGCCGTCCTTGTTGACGGTTTTTTGGTTACGAGGGATATCTTCGGCGTTGTTAGTGAAGATCAAATCGACCGCACCGGCCTGAACCGTTGGAACCAAACCCCTCTTCACAATTATACGCATTTCCTCCGCTGCCCAATCTTTCCTGAAGGACTCGGCGTCGAATTCATCCGGCTCGACCGGATTGCTTCTTTGTAGAAGTTCCCTAAGCGTGAGATTGGTCCATCGGCCGGTTCCGGTCTCCGCCCAGATTTTGAAGCCGTCGCTCTTAAGCGGTTTCAGAATCCGCTCGAATAAAAATTCGGCCTCGGTCATCTGCGTCTCCGCCCCGGATAAATATTCCGGAACCATCTTGATCAGGGCGTAGTTTAGGCAACCGACCTCCAATCCTACTTTGATGGCTGTCAGCCGAGCTGGATCGACGGAGATCTTTTTGCGGTCGATGCGGAAATCAGGCCCAAAAAACTTTTGGTAAAACTTTTCCTGATCCGTGATCTGTCCCATCAAACCGCCCGGCAGCTTCGAATCCAGTTCGTTCTTCTTGAGCCAGATCAGAAGCTTCTTTAAATTGAGGTTTTTTGCCGGTTTTGGAGGACCTGCCAGACTAGCTATCTCCGCGTTAGGCAGATTGAGATACCATTCGAATTGATCAATCGTCCGCTGACCATCTCGCAACTTTTGCAGGTGGTCGATTTGCAGACCAGCCAATTTGGCCGCTTCTGCGCCGATGATGTTTTTCATCGTTTTCTCCTTCTTTTGAGATTTTCAAAGAGCCGAAGGTCTCCTGCCGGCCGCTCGTGCAACCAGCTTTATATTATACACTCAAAACAAAAATTTGTCCAGTTTTCGGGACAAATTTGCTTTATACAAAGGTTTTTCAGGCTGTTTTGAATTTCTTCCGCGCGAGGCCGACTTTTTCTTCCACTTTCTCCACGCGAAATTTGAGTTCATTGTGGATGATCACGTCAACTTTCTTGTTCAGGTCGGCCTTGATATCTTCCTGACCCTTTTCTAGCGCATCCAAACGAGTATTCACACCGTCAAATCTTTCACTCATTTCATTGAAGCCCTTGTCCACCATTAAAGCAAGATCATCAATCTCCTTGTTTGTATATTTTCTGGTCTCTTTTGCGCTCTTCTCGATCAAAACAGCCAAATCGTCAATTGTTATTTTTTTATTTTTAACTCTTTTCTCCATAGCATTTGAATTTTATAGCACACAAGAATTTCCGTCAATGCTCATAGATCCAATTCGTTCACTTTTTCCCAATTGTTTTCATCCAGCACCACCATTTTGTTTTCTCCGATCACATAGAGATAGTTGTCGACATAAACCGCCCGTTTGGCCTGGATGTCGGAAACGGCACGCGCGAGTTTCAAATTGTCATCCGCATATGAGAAAACATAGCCGCCTTGCGAACCGGGCAGAAAAAATATTTCGTGTTTTGCGTCCTCGAGAAACGCGTGGTGAGTTTCAGAAATCTCCGACCAGTATTCGTCAAGATTGTACTTTGAAATTTCAGCCGGATTGGCCGGGTCGCTCACGTCAAAAAGTGAAATCTTCACTTTTCCGCTTTCCTCACCGACTCCCAAAATCCTGTTTTTTGCAACCGGATGGAGATACGATGAATATCCCGGGATCTTGAGTTCGCCTGTTTCTTTCGGATTCATTGGATCGGAGAGATCCAGAACATAGAAAGGATCCGTTTGCCTGAAAGTGACAACATAGCCCTTGTCTTCGATGAACCGCACGCCGAAAATCCGCTCGCCCCGCCCCAAATCAACCACTGAGCCTTCTTTTTTGAGCCCATCGCCGAGGATATACACGTCATTCGCCGTATCGCTTGAGCGGGCGGGCGTGAGTCCAAATCCCCAACTCAAGAAATTTTCTCCAATTGTTGTCGCCACGCGCAAATCGCTTTTGTATTCATCGAGCGAAAACTGGTTGAGCAATTTTCCCGGAACGCTTCCGGTCGAATCAATACTCAAGTCATTCATTCTCATCTTCACTATTGCGGTGCTGTCGAGCGCGCGGCGGTGGCGCGCAAGATAGTCCGTCACCCGATTCGCCATTTCGTTCTGCAGTTTGAGGCGGTCGTCATTTGAAAGCGAGTTTTGAAAACGGGCAACGAGCTCCCAAATTTCCGCCATCTTGGCGGAGCTTGAAATGTCATAGCCCTCAAGATTTTTGAGCTTCTCAACCAGCCACTCCGGCGCCAAATCTTTGTTTTCACTCAAAAATGAGTTGAGAATTTTCACCGCGTCGCCGGGATTATAGTACGTGAGATAAAGAGCGCCGGGGGACATATACACAACTGAAGAAACAGGATCAGATGAGCCGACAAAGGAGGCATTTTTTTCGACTGCGCCATTGGCCGGATTGACAATCAGCGCCGCATAGATTGTGTCAGCCGGCACAATTGTTGTCGGGTGGTATATCTGGGTGCATTCGAGAGAAAATTCCGATCCGTTCACCGAAAAAGGCTTCATGGGGCAGAAATTGTCCCGCGCGAATTCGGTTTTCGTGACCAAATATATTTTTCCGCCTGCGAGCCTCGCACCGGCAACTTGTGTTGATTTTTTCAGCTCAATGTTCCAGACTTCTCGGGGCTTCGCCGGGTCGGATACATTATAGGCCACAATCTTTCCCGAATTCTGACCCCACAGGAAATTTCCGGAAGGAATCACAATCAAAGTTTTTTCAACAAGCAGCAAATTTCCGCCCTTTTCGATTTTCGAATCGAGGCCAAGCTCTTCCGGGGGATATGCCTTGATTGATTTTGTGCCGCCCGCGTTTTCCGGCTGGGGCGGAATGAGACAACCGGATTGCCCCTCCGCACAGACAGCCTGTTCCTGCACAAGAGGAAAAATATCCGGCTGTTCGGAAGCAAAAAATATTTCTTTCCCGTCCGTTTTCACCGCGTCCGGCTCATCGATTCCCGCCACCTGGACGTTGGTTTCCGAAACACGGCTCGAACCGGCGGCCAAATCGGCAGCCGGCATCGCCTTCTGGACATCACCCGCCTGTGTCTCCATCAATCCCGGGCCTCCGGCGCCTCCTCTCCCGCCGGCATACCCAATCCCGCTTAGCGGGATTGATTTTTCAAAATAATCCAGAAGCTCCTGGCTGCTTGTGAATTTTTTTATCTCCGCGATTTTTTCATTGGGCTTGGCTGTTCCCGCTTCGGGAAATTTCGACGGAAACGGCTTCTGGGATTTCACAAAAACGAAAATCACAGCCAGCACAAAAATCGCCGCCGCCACGACCCAAAAAAGTTTGGGGTTCGTCCGTGAAATATTCTCCGCCATATGTTTTGCGCCACAATTTGCAATTTCATTATACCACAGAAAAAAATACAGACAATTCAAAAAAACTGGGGTCTGCCGGTTTGGCAAACCCCGAAAGGCGGAATCAGGAGTGCGGAGGCCCATGTTTTATGGCTTCTCTTCTCCTCCAGGCATCGAGCAAATCCTTTCTGCGCGGCCGGGTGAGTATTTTAACAACCCGTTTTTCTCTTTTGCCTGATTCATATCTGACCTTGAATACGACCTCGCCCAATTCCTCTTCGGCGCAGCACATCGCTCGCGATCTCCTTTGGAAACAGGATTTTCCCTGTTTATTAAGATCCCATTAGGAGCCTCTGCAAGATATTACGAGCTGAAAATACAAAGACTTTCACCTGCAAAAATCAGCCTCGCCGGTTGAACGCCACGACCGCCGCGGAGATCATCACGATGATTGTTGATTTTCCGGCGCCGTTGGGACCCAAAAATCCGAAAATATCCCCTTTCGCCACCGAAAAAGAAATCCCGTCCACTGCCGTGACGTGATCGAATTTCTTGGAAAGTTTTTCGACTTCAATTACGTTCATAAAAAATTCGGGCCGCCGGGAATCGAACCCGGCCTACAAGACCCCCAGCCTTGCGTACTACCGATATACTACGGCCCGACGGCTATTTTTGTTGCCTTGCGAGATCAGCCACTTCTTTCGCATGCCGTTTCTCCATCTCCTCGATCTCCTTCTTCAATCTCGTATTTTCCTCTTCTATTTTCTCCGCTTGTTCCGCCATCGATCTGAATTCCCGCAACGCACTTTCCATTCTTTGGGTTTGGCTGCTTATGATCTTCACCGCCTCGCCCAATCCATTCGCGGAAGTTTCAGCTCTGTATTTCAACTCGCCCATATTTTTTTCCTAATAATTATAAATAAAAATTATCACGGAAAAAGGAAAAAGGAAAGTGCCCAAAAAACAAAAACTCCGGCTTTTTGCCGGAATTGAGGGTTTTATCGTTTTGGATATTTTTTAGTTGGTTATTTTGTGAAACGCTCTCGCCAGCGAAAAAGACACGGCTCCAAAAAAGAGCGCTCCGAACAGCAGAAACAGGGCCAAGTTGCTCGCAAGAATCATTTTCATAACCAATGACCAGCTTACAAAATTTGCGGAAGTCCGTCAAGTCGAGTTATCCACAAATGAAAAAGCCGGCCTCGTCCTCCGTTGAGACCGGCTATCCAGACGTTGGACGCTGACTTTCAACCCGCAAAACCTCTCTGCAGCATTTTTCCCGCACGGCATCAAGACATGCTCCCGAATGATTGTGCCAGCACTGAATGAAGGGGTCGCATTTTCTCTTGATAAGCGCTTTTTGAGCGTCTTCGCTCAATTTGCAGCCAAGCGGGTACTGAAAACCATCCCAATTTATTTCTTCGCCCATCTCAACCCTCCTCCTTGTTGATCATTGTTCACTGATCATTGTCAAGCACTTCATATTTCATCACAACAGAATTTTCGTTCAGCTTCTCGACGCTCAACAATTTCAAATCCTGGTTGAAATCTCCATTGAAAACTCCCAGTCCGTCGCCAAAGATTTTCGGCTCGATGGTGAGCCAAATCTCATTGATCAGCCTCTTTTGCAAAAATTGCGTGTTCAATCCCGCGCCCCCGCCCAGAATCGCAGATTTGTATCCCATCGTTTCAAGTTCTTCCAGAACTTTTTCCGGCTCGCCCGAAACCCATTTCACTCCTTCTGTCTCCGGTGGATTTTTTTCGAGCGCAAAAACCACATTCAGGCGATCGGGAAGCGGTTTGGGAAAAGTATAGAAAGTTTTTTCTCCCATCAGCACCACTCCATGCTCTTTCGTCACTTCGACAAACATTTTCTTATCTTCTTTCGAGGTCCAATCCGGAAAATGATCGCTTGATTTGGCAATCTTCCCGTCCGCCGTCACCGCCATCATGAGAATGATTTTCATAGTTCCAAAAGATTCACCAGCTGCTTCACCAGCGCGATTGCAACCGGAGGCGCAAGGAGGCTATAGACTTTCACGCCCTCATCATCCGTCACCACAAAAGGCCGCTCGAGCGTTTTCGCCTTGCCGCTTGCCTCGTCGTATTCATAATAGTACTCCGGCGTGATTTCATAATCGTCCACGTATTCCTTGGCTTTCTCCACCGGCACGGCGTTGCGGATCAAGCCCTTCTTGATTCCGTGAAGCGAAAATATTTTGGCAATCAACTGGTCATCGAGTTCAAGCCGCTCGCGGATGGATTCAATCCCCATCTCGTCACCTTCTTTCCCAAACATCCTCGAGCGCTCGTGTTCGGGATTGTCGCAGATGAGAAAGAATTGCTTTTCTTCCTTTTCATACTCGACTTCCTTGGTCGTGAAGAGTTTCAAATTGCGCGGCGTGTGGCAGATTGGACACACCCGCCTCCATTTCATCCGCTCGTCAATCACCGCCTCGGGAATGTCAATCGCGATGAAAAGATCCGGGTCTTCACGATAGTCAACCAGCTGCTTGAAAAACAAAGAGTATGAAACCTGGTCGAGATTGCGCGGGAATCCGTCAATGAAAATTATTTTCTTCCCGGTTTTGTCAATCTCACACTTCACCATCGCCAAAATGAATTCATTCGGGAGAAGCGATTTTTGGTCGCGTCCCAAAAGCGCGTCGATCGCCTGCTCGGGCGTGAGAGGACCGCGATAGTTTTGGTCAAGATATTCAAGCAGTTCCTTTTTCTTTTCGGGATCTTCCATCGAAGCATGCAAATCACGCACGATGTCGCCAACCGAAAGATGGGCGATTTTGTCGCGGCCGAAAATTTCCGCCATCAGCTTGGTATATGTTCCCTTTCCGGCGTTCTTTTTGCCGAGCAGATATACGATGAAAGTTTTGCCCTCATCAATATATTTTTTCAGTTTTTCGATATCCGGCCCGGCTTTGGCCAGAAAATAATCACGCCGTTGGTCGATATCCGACAAATCAAATTTTTTGTTGAGCCCTTCCGCCTTCGTCCTGAAAAGCGGAAATTCTGTTTCATACTTCATTTTGTTCTGTGGATTAAAGTTTATAAAAAAATCAGCGTCCCCGCTAACAAGTTTATATTAGCAAAGAAAATATTTTTGGGCAAATCCGGAAATGAAAAAACCGGCTTTCCGAAAGAATCTCGGAAAGCCGGCCGCGCGCTATAGCCACCGCGAGCCATTGCATCGCGGGCGGTTGCGCCAAGAGCAACCGTGGAGAAAGGCGACAAGTCCACGGTATAACACTACCCAGGCGACTACCGCCAACAGGACATACATCCACGCCTCCCAGCCTGACACTGCAGCGGGATTCCACTGCGCCATCGGCCATTTGTCCGGCGGGGTTAGTGCCTGCTCAATCGGTGAGGCAACCACCGCCATGATCGGCAGACGAAAATCCTGTCGCGACCGCAACTTTTGCCGCAAATACACGACAGCGGCCTCCAGAGCCACCACTACACTAACGCTGCCAACTGTCATCAATAAGAAATTAAGCGGCCTTATTGGCAAACTGAGAGAGAAATCAATCCCGCCACCACTGAGAACAAGAAAAATTCCCAAGAATATTCCCACCAATATCCTTTTCATCTTCTTTCACCCCCAAAAGTTTTTTCAAGTACAAATTTTTGCAAACCGGGCGACCCGTATTCGCAATTGTCTATTTTACACCAAAAAAACACCAAAGTCAATGGGCGTGAAACATATCCCTTTTAAGGGCTTAAGCAAGCTATTTTTATTTGTTACTCAAGTTCGGCTTTATTTTTAAGGCTTAGCCTTAAAAATGGTCTGCCCCCTTTTCGTCATCTCGAATTTCAGTTCGCTATATTCCATTGAAAGATCCGGATTGACAGTGATCCCAACCCCCAATCCTTCCGTTGTTTCTTTTTGAAAATACTGGTCAAAGACGAAATTGCCGAGAGAATAGTATATTTTTTTGCCTTTATAGTCCTCGCTCATTTGGATGACATGCGGATGGCCGCCGACAATGAGATCCGCGCCCGCGTCTATGAATCTATACGCTTCGGCTCTGATTTTCTGCCCGGGATTCCCGGTTTCGTATTCCGTTCCCCAATGCGGAAAGACTATGACAAGATCCGTTTTGCTCCGGATATTTTCAATGTCGCCGACTGCTTTTTCAAAACTGCCCGCAGCCGAATAATTGAAATTCACAAACCCGATCTTTGTGCTCCCGATTTTCCTGATTATGAATTCCCGACCGCCGTTTCCCGTGTCTCCAAAATATCCCACTCCCGCTCGAGCCAGGTATTTTTTTGTTTCGGCCAATCCCTCTTCGCCCTGGTTCAATATATGATTGTTCCCGACATCAACAAGCTTGACATTGTTTTTCACAAGAGCAGCGGCTGTTGCCGGCTCGAAAGTAAAGACCAAATTTTTCTTCTCGTCCATTGCCGTCCCGACGCTGACTGACTCTTTGTCCGTGATCGGCCCTTCAAGGTTGCCGACGACAAGATCATATCCGGAAAGTTTTTCTTTTAATGGCTCAAGAGCGTGATTATAATCGCCTTTTCCATATATTTTTACCGCTTCTCTGATATACCGATCAAACATCATATCCCCGACAAAGAGGATATTGATTTGCTTTTTGTTTTGGATATCAATCGCCTGCTTTGGAACAATATTATTGTTTTCAGTCAGGCTGGCATTTTTCGCGCAACCGGAAAAAACCAGCGCCGTCAGAGATATAAAAACAATTTTTAGTTTTGCGTTGTGGCCTTGCATTTTTCGTTTTTAGTTTTACATTCAAACCTAATATCTCCCATTTCATCCGTCCGCAAGATTTCAATGCTTCGCCTGCGAAGGGCGGCGAGCACCGCTTCGGTCGGATGGCCGTAGGAATTGTTCGCACCAACGGAAATAACAGCCGTCTCGGGACTTGCCGCGTCGAGAAACGCTTCACTTGAAGAATATTTCGAACCATGATGGGCAATCTTGAGAAAATCGACATCAATATTTTCCTCACTCGCCAGAATTTCTTTTTCGGCGGGGGATTCGATATCGCCCGTGAAAAGGAAAGAATTGTCACCATAATCCAGCCGCGCGACAACAGACTGGTTGTTTGCGTCTCCCGCGAGCGGATCAACAGGCTCATCGGGAGAAATGATTTTCATCTTTGCGCCGTCAAAAGCCACCTCATCGCCCCGAGTCGCTTCGAGCGTTTCAATTTTATCGTATTCACGAATATCTTTCCATTCTTTGAAAACCGCCGTATCTTTTTCCGCGGCAGTGGTGATAACTTTTCCGATTCGATAGTTCCGCGCTACATCAATGAGACCCCCGATATGGTCCCGATCCGGATGCGTCGCAATCACGATTTCGATTTCGCGGTCAAAGTAGGGAAGATACTTTCCCAATTCCGCGAGTTCCGTTTTCCCGCTCGACCCGCCATCGATCAAAATTTGTTTGGTTCCCTTCTGGATCAGAATCGAATCCCCCTGCCCGACGTCGAGAAAAATCACCCGCAGAGGCTTGCTCTCCGTGAAAATCCGGTACGAGAAAAAAAGAAAAAGCGCCAGGAGCACGACAGAAAAAATTATATAAATTTTATCCCTCATTGGCGGCCAAATATTGTTTATTTTTTGTATTATAGAAGATCAAAATAGCTCCGAGAATTATATAATAAACCACGATGTGCTTCCAGCCGAAGTTTTTGATCTCAATGGACGACCAGGAAATATTCGCGAGCCACTGGACAATGGCCAATTCGGCCTTGAGCAGGGCATACGGGATAAAGCCGATCAGCTTCCCAAGCGGAACAAAAACAAAGCCCGCTATCCCCGCCACAAATCCCCCGAGCATTATGTAGGGTATGGCCGGCAGGATCAGCAAATTGGCCAAAGGCGAGATCACAGAAAGTTTTTCAAAATTGGCCAAAATGACCGGCAAAACGAAAAATTGCGCGGCCAGCGTCATCAAGATTGTTTCTTTGAGGATGTTCTGCTCCCCCGCGAAAAAATTTTTTTCGAAGAGGGGATAGAGCCAAATGATTCCCAAGGTTGCCAAAAATGACAGTTGAAATCCGGCGTCATAGCGCAGCAGCAAAGGATTGATCGCGAGCATCGCCGCCGCCGCGAAAAGAATTGCGTTTTGGGAATTGGCCAGTCTCCCCTCTTTCATCGCCCAGATGACGAGACTTCCCATTATCCCCGCTCTCACGGCCGAACTTGGCGCGCCGGTCATAAGGACAAACAAAACTATTCCAATCAAAGCAAAAGAAAAAACTTGCCCTCTCCAAAGACCAAACCAAATTCCGAGCCACATCAAAAACGCCGCCACGATCGTCACGTTGTATCCGGAAACTGCGACCGTGTGCGTCGTCCCTGTCCGTTGGAAAGCATCTGACAAATCTTTCGTCATTCTTTTGCTCCCTCCCAGCAGCAATCCCTTGAGATACGCCCCCTCCGGATCGGGAAAAATCTGGGAAAGTTTTTCCTCGAATTTATTTTTTACTGCAAGAGTAAAAGAATATATGCTATTTTTTCTAATACTACCAAGTATTAGAATATCTGCCTTATCGCAAATCCGATAAATCCCGTCTTTGGCGAGATACATTTGGTAGTCGAAATTTTCGGAATAATTCTGGGGTTCTTCGAGAACACAATTCACTTTCAACTCATCTCCATATTTATAGCCTGGATAAATATCTGCGTTGATTTGTATTTTTTTTCCAATCCAGTTATCTAGATAACTGGATAATTTTCTGTCTGTTATTTTTACTATTATTTTTTGGTATTTTTCATCGGCTTCCGGTTCTTTGGTTACTGTCCCAACAAACTCTGCCGGTCCTAACTTTTCATTGGCTAGATTATTTTTCGCGCTTTCGAGCGAAATATTCGTCCGCCACACGCCCAAGGACAAAAACAAAATAGCCGCGCTGGCGACGATGATTTTTTGGTTTTTATAATTTATTATGAATATAACAATTCCCGCGGCGACTAAAATAAGAAGAAAATATTTTTCAATCCGGAAAAATGACGCCAAAAAAATGCCAATTAAAAAACAAAGGGATAAAACAAAAAATATCTTGGATTTGGTCACAAATTCATTATATCAAAAAAAGCGGGCAAAAACCCGCTTTTCCTTTGAATTCCTGAAGCTCGACTTTAGTAACCCATCATTGAAGTTAGTAACAGCTAATATGATACTTTGCTTCAGAAATATTTATCCTATTTGCAGCACATGACTGGAATTGGTTGCTCACAATTATGGGCGCCTGGACCATTTGTCAAGTCCCACCCTTTCCATTGCGAACCATGAACTTCCATAGGTGTACCAATTTCCCATCCATTACAATCAGTGGTATGTCCAGACTCAAAAAAACCGCCATTATACCATCCCTTTAATACCTCTGATAAAGAGGAGACGGAATGCAACTGATAATAGCGCGTAAGTTCTGTCAAATCACAGACATGGAAGCCCCTGCAATCATGATCCTGTATCCACTCGTACATCTTTTGATAACCATCCAGTGAATACGGTCCCGAGGGACCACTGCTGAATTTTCCAGTATGGGATTCATTCGTAAGCTTGACTTCGCTAGGCACATACCATCCTCCGCCTCCTGGTCCCCAGGCCACTTGAGCCGTATCTGTGCCTCCTGGATCAACAACAGGATCGTGAAGAGTAACTCTTTTGACTTGCAAAACATAGCCAGCCTGCGGCTGATTGCCTGGGTCGCCTAAATTCAACAAGGAAGTTATCAATCCGCCCACGCCGAGCATTCCGCTTTTGTTTTGGGGCAAAATTCCCGTATTTATCGGCGCGCCAACATTTCCACCGGGGGGAGCTTCGATTGGCTCCGTCCAAGCGCGGACAAATTGGAGGGAGATGCCAAGAATAAGCCCGACCATGACCACTCCCGACCACCATACGGCGTTTTCGAAGACTTTTTTGAGTTTGTTTCTCATAGTATTTTATCTTAATTTTTTTGTTATCTTCTCATTTGTTCCAGTTTTTTGAATTCTTTTTGGATCTGCTCCTGGGTGGGCGGGGTTGCGTTGGATTCCTTTCTTTGTTTTTCAAGTTCCGCGAATTCTTTTTGAATTGCTTCGGGAGCGGGAGTCTCGGAATCCTTTCTCATAGCTTCAAGTTTTTTGAATTCTTCCTGGATTTTTTGCTGCTCAGATGTCGCGGGAAGACTAGCGGTCGGGGTTTGGATTGTTTTGTTTTTGTAAATCAGCGGAGCGGCGACAATCACCAAAACCGCCAGAAAAAGAGCGGCGGTTCCGAAAATGATTATATATTTTTTTGTTTTTGGCGGTTCGTAGAGCATTTTGTTTTTGGGAAGAATCTGACTGGTTTTATTATAGCACAGAAAAAAAAGGGGGGCAAGAGAGGTTATCCACATTTGTCTTTTTTTTGCTGAGATTCGACCTTAACGAAGCTAAGTCTGATTGAAATCCACGGGTAAATTTCAATTATACAATAGAGCATTGTTTCAAGATAAATTTTTTCAATTTTGCCATTTTCTGTTCGTTGACGCCCAACTCCTCAATTCGAGAAGTATTTTTGACAAGCGCTACCAAATCTTTGCGCAGCTCATCCATGTCAAATTTCTTGATTTGAACCAAATATTTTTTCCAGTCGAATTCCGGGAGAAAAATCAGGCTGAAGATATCCAGTTCGTCTTTCCTGCCTTTGGCGCTTCCCTTTCGATTTTTCCAAGCGAAAAGTTTCAGCAAAAACAGAATTTCCAGTTCGGGTACGACAAATCCTTCGCGCACGATTGATTTTTTCTGAATAACTTCCGCGTCAATTCCCAGTTCCGAATAATGCGGAAGATAGATATCAATATCAAATTCTCCGGTTTTTATTTCGTATTTTTTCAGCCGGTCGTTTTTGAAAACCTCGTTTTTCCCCCTCATTTTAGCCAGTTCCGGATAATCTATGATAATATCAATATCCTTGGATTTGAGCGCTCGGGTATAAAGATATACCGCCCAGCCACCAATGAGAATGAATTTGTAGCCCCGTTTCAGATCCTGAAGAAACTCATAGCTCTTTTCAGTAACAAGGCTGTGATAAAACTGCATATAATTTTTTAGACGATTATTTTCTTCTTGAGAGCCTCCAAAAAATCTTTGGCAAACCAGTCTTTGAGATTCCAGATATCAGCGAAGGTTTGGACATCGGGAGCCACCGCGCCGAATTTTTTGAGCTCCGGATCGGCTTTCAGCGCGAACAGATTGGCGTATCCTTTCTTTTTTGGGAAACGTTTTCTCATTTCTTCGAGCATCTTGGAATCGGCGTAAACATAAACTTTGTCATAGTCAGCCGGTGCGTCTTTGTACTTTCGCGCGTAGGCGCTGTAGGCTCCAAAAATCGCTCCATCCGGCATCATCCCCTCAATTTCTTTTGGTCCGGAGGAAAAATGCGTTTTATATATCGTTTCACGGTTCACATTTCTTTGAGTTGCCCAAAGATACAAAAATTTTTCCGTGTCGCGGACATTGAAATTTTTTCCCGTCACTTCGATCGCTCCCGACTCGCGCGGGATTTTGAGCGCGTTGAAAACCGTGCTGGTGGACACGCCAAAGCGCTCCGCCAGTTCTTTTTGGGTGAATTCGAATTGTTTCTTTTCCGCGGCTTGAAACAGAATTTCCCGCCACAGAATTTCTTTTTTGGTCATTGTTATAAAATAAGTCTTATATAAGCTATATTTCTTATTTTATTTCGATTTTGTTATTTGAAATATAGCTTTATTTCTATGATATTCGAAAATTAATCGCCTGTCAAGGCAACCTATCAAAAAGCGGGTCAAAACCCGCTTTTCAGTAGATTCCTGAAATTTAGCTTTAGAAAATTTTAGTGAGCCGTTGGAACCTTGCATTTATAATATGCAATACTATGTGGCCAAGGTTCATGACCCCAAGGATCTGCATCATAAGTCAAAATTTTCTCTCCCCCTGCACATTCACAGGTTCCTTTATAGTTGTTGCAAACAGCGGGATATTCAGCTGACGCTATAGTCCCAGCCGCATCATTGTACACAGTAGATTCATCGAAACAAAAAGGATTTGGCTGTCCTTCTTGACAAAAGGTGCAATTATTCATTCCATTTTCTTGACAAAATCCTTCTATTACATATCCATCACTTATTCCCTCACCCGGCTTTTGCCACTCTACTGTTCCGTCATAAATACCGCTACCAGGAGGATTCTCTTTGGCCATCAGGGCATATCCCGCCTGCGGAGTTCCAGAAACAACGCCCGACGGCACTTGCAATCCACCATACATCTTAAGAAGGCCAACAATTCCAAGAGCGCCTTGCTTCAATTGTTCGATGGGACTCGTATTCACCGGCGCACCAACATTTCCACCGGGAGGAGCCGCAGTCGGTTCGGTCCAGGCACGGACGAACTGGAGGGAGATTCCAAGAACGAGACCAACCATGATGACTCCAGACCACCAAACAGCGTTTTCGAAAAATTTTTTCATATCATTAAATTTAACGTTTATTTTACTATTTTATTTCTTAATTCATCTAATTTTTTCGATTGCTGGTTTATTTCTTCTTGGGAATAATTTTTTGCACCTATGTTTTCTTTTATCTGATCAAGCTTTTGACTTTCTTTCTGGATTTTTTCCTGTTTCAATTTTTCCTGGATGACGGCATTGTCTGCCGGAGTTTGAGTTGCTTTGTTTTTTTGGAATATGGAAAATATGAAAAAAAGCAAAACAACCAAAACCACAGCTCCGGCTCCGATGATGATATATTGTTTTGTTTTCGGCGGCTCGTAGAGCATTTTGTTTGGGGAAGAATTTGGCTGGTTTTATTATAGCACAAAAAAAAAGGGGGAGACAGAAAGTTATCCACAGACCGGGAATATTTATTTGGCTTGAATATCGATTATTTTTTCCCTTGTCGACTTTCCGCCAACGATATCAATAGAGCCTTTCGAGACATGGAAATAATCCGCCAGTATTTTTATCACGGCTTCATTCGCCTTTCCTTTTTCCGGAACAGCCGTCACGCGGACTTTGTATTCCTGGCCGGAAATTTTTTCGACTTCATTCTTTCCCGAACGCGGAAAAACTTTCACATAAATTCTCATTTTATCTTTTGGACAACCTTGTAAACTTTTTGCGTACGCAAGAAATTTACAAGATTTTTTTGAATGGCATAAGGATAGGATCAATTTATTTTTTCTTTGATTTCCTGTTTCAGTTTGTCGTCAATCTGATCCGGAAGAATGTCGCCCGGCGGATTGTGGATGGTCGCCTCATGATATACGAACCCGGAAACTTTTTTGACAACCCGCTTCAAAAAATCTTTTTCCGGTTTGCGAATCGTGAGGGAAAATGGAGAGAGCGAAACGGAAAAGATTCCGCCAAGCCAGGCGACCGCAACAGCAAAAATTGCAACGAAGAGAAGAATTTTTTTGAACATATCTTTATCTTATCTCTATTTTCCCAAAATACTTTTTTATTTTATTTTTTATTTTCCCCAAATCCAGTTTTTTGCCTTTGATTTTTTTCACAAGCTTTGGATCCAGTATTTTCCCCTTGTCCTCAAAAGCCTGCAAGGCATATTTTTTTGATCCCTTGAGCCACTCGCCGATTTTCACAAAGTTTTCTTCGCTGTGCAGTCCCGGCACAACCGTTGTGCGAAATTCATAGTCAACACCGCTGTTCCTGATCAAATCCACGCTCAACTTGATACGCTCAATGTCCGTTTTTGAATTTGTCAACTTGCCATAATTCTCCAAACTGCTCTTGACGTCCATCGCCACAAAATCCAACAGCTTTTTCTGAAATAATTCCCGCAAAACATCCGGTCGCGTCCCGTTTGTGTCAAGCTTCACTTTATACCCCAAACTTTTTATTTTCCGGACAAATTCCACAATATCCGGTTGAATCGTCGGCTCGCCCCCTGTGATACAAACCCCTTCAAGCTTTCCCTCGCGCTCACCCAAAAACTTAAAAAAATCATCCTCCAAATAATTCGAAATTTCGATCCCGCTGTGGCGGGACGAAATTAGTTCGGGGTTGTGGCAAAACGGGCAACGGAAATTGCAGCCCACGGTGAAAACCGTCGCAGCAATATGGCCGGGATAATCAATCAGGGTGAGTTTTTGCAAGCCTCCAATGATCATGTCACCACAAACTCTTTCCTGTCCCCGAATTCCGTGGCTTTGCCCGCATTCCACTGTTGGACGGGACGGATGTAGCCGACAATGCGCGAATAGACTTCGCATTTCTGTTCAACGACACATTTTGGACAGAGCTCATGCTCGCCAACGAGATAGCCGTGCGAAGGGCAGATGCTGAACGTCGGAGAAAGAGTGAAGTATGGAAGAGAATATTTGGCCGAAATTGTTTTCACCAGCTTCTTGGTCGTCTCAATATCCTGAATCCGCTCGCCCAAAAATCCATGAAGCACCGTCCCGCCGGTATACTTTGTCTGAAGCGGCTCCTGCAAATCAAGTGCCTCAAAAAAATCTTCGGTGTGTCCGACCGGCAGTTGGGTCGAATTTGTATAATATGGCTCAACGTCTTTGCTTTTACCCACAGCGCCGTTCGCAAAGATCATGTCGGGATATTTCTCGCGATCGATGCGAGCAAATCTATACGTGATTCCTTCGCCGGGAGTCGCTTCAAGATTATACAAATTGTCAGTTTCTTTCTGATATTTCACCATTTTCTCGCGCATATGATTGAGAACTTCTTCCGTGAACTTTATGCCTTTAGGCGACGCTGTTGTCTCTTTCATAAAATTCATAAGTGCTTCGTTCATCCCAATCACGCCTATGGTCGAGAAGTGATTTGACCAATAGCTTCCTCTTCGCTTATATAGAGCGTCCAGATAAAATTTCGCATACGGATACAGGCCCTTGCTGGTAAAGTTTTCGACAATTTTTCTTTTTGTTTCAAGGCTCTCTTTGGCAAGATCCATCAATTTGTCCAGCTGGTCATAGAAATCTTTTTTATTTTTTGCAAGATAGCCAATACGGGCCAAATTGATTGTGACGACTCCGACCGAGCCCGTAAGCGGGTTTGCGCCGAACAAACCGCCGCCACGCGAGTACAATTCCCTATTGTCAAGACGTAGCCGGCAGCACATTGAACGGGCATCTTCCACACTCATATCCGAGTTCACAAAATTAGCAAAATAGGGAATGCCGTATTTGGCCGTCATTTCCCATATAGGAGCAAGATTTTGGTCGCTCCAATCAAACTCTTTCGTGATATTGTATGTTGGAATCGGAAAAGTGAAAACCCTTCCGTTTGCATCGCCCTCTCCCATCACTTCAGCGAAAGCTTTGTTCACTAAATTCATTTCTTCTTGAAAATCACCGTACTTTTCGTTTTTCACTTCCCCGCCGATAATCACCGATTCCTCGGCAAGATTTTTTGGCGGAACCAGATCCATCGTGATGTTCGTGAACGGCGTTTGAAAACCGACGCGCGTCGGAACATTCACATTAAAAACGAATTCCTGCATTGCCTGTTTCACCTCCTTAAAAGTCAATCCATCGTATCGAACGAAGGGTGCGAGCAGCGTGTCAAAATTCGAAAAAGCCTGCGCACCGGCTACTTCCCCTTGCAAGGTATAAAAGAAATTTACCATTTGCCCCAGCGCGGTTCGCAAATGCTTCGGAGGTTTGCAAGCGATTTTTCCGGCCACACCCGTGAAACCGCGCCTCAAGAGATCCTGGAGATCCCAGCCGCAACAATAGGCCGCAATCAAACCGAGATCATGAATGTGAAAGTCTCCTTCATCATGAGCATCACGAATGGCTTTTGAATAGACCCGATTGGTCCAGTATTTCGCGCTGACGATCGAAGAAATATAATTGTTGAGTCCCTGGAGTGAATAGCTCATATTCGCATTTTCTTTGACCATCCAGTCGATTTCTTTCACATATTTGTCCACGAGATCAACCGCTTCTTTGAGCGACTCTTCCGACTCGCGGATTTTTCGGTGCTGTTCGCGGTACAGTATGTAGGCTTTGGCCGTTTCCTCAAAATCAAGGATCATCAGCACCCGTTCGACAAGATCCTGAATTTCCTCGATTTCCGGCACGTTGCCCTTTTGCCAGTTTTTGTTGAGGAGCCGCACAACTTTGTCCGAAACTCTTTGCGCGTCTTTTGGAGCCCCCTCGCCCGTTTCAGCATATGCCTTCATCACCGCATGTGTGATTTTTTCTTGCTCAAATTTCACGACCCGCCCGTCGCGCTTCACAATCCGCGTGATCTTGTTGCGAAAACCGCCTTCTCCCCTTTTGACCACCTTTTGGCCGCGTTTGACTGCGATCATATTTTTGTTTTCACCCCCGTTTATTAGAATTATGATTTTTTATTCCTGATTCTGCGTCAATTTCTCCGCTTCCTTCACGAATGTTTCGGCGCTGCCGAACCCCTTGTAGACCGAGGCGAACCGCAAATATGCCACGTCATCCAGCTCCTTGAGTTTCTCGAGAACCAGATTTCCGATTGTCTTTGCCGGCACCTCGCAATCTTTGTCCATCTGCAGCTTGTATTCTATTTCGTCAATTGCCTCTTCAATTTTTTTGTCCTCAATCGGCCTTTTTTCAAGAGCTTTCCGCATTCCCCGCTCAAGCTTCTCCCGTTTATATTCTTCTTTGCGTCCGTCTTTCTTCACAACAACAAAATTCAAAAGCTCCAGCTGTTCATAGGTGCTGAACCTTCTTTGGCACTTCAGGCATTCGCGGCGGCGACGGATGGTCTTTCCGTCGGACGATTCGCGCGAATCGATTACTTTTGTATCATTTTGGAAACAGAATGGACAAACCATAGAAAGCGAGAATTAAGAAGGGATATCCGCGAGGACCCCTTTTCATACTATATGTAGTGGTTCTGGCTATTATTCTACCACAAGCAAAAAGCCCGTCAAGAGGGCTTTTTTGCGGCAATATTTGAAGTTATCCACAGGCTATTTTTTCATCTTTCGTCGGATAAAGGCCGGAATTTCAAGCTCTTCGTCCTCATCTTCGCCAATGGTTGTGGTTTTTGATTCAAAGCTGATTTGCCTCTTCGGTTTCGGAGCCACTTTTTCTTCGACAATGAATTTGGGCTTTTCTTCAGCCATCATCGAAGACGCCGGCGACAGGGACCGTTCTTCAAAAATGGAATCCGCTTCCGAAAGCGAGGAAGTTGAATGAGCTGAAATGGAAGGCACCTCGTTCACCAATTCCGAGTCAAAACCGGCCGCGACAACTGTAATGGTGAGGTCGCCCTTCTTCGCCGATTCATCGACTGATGCGCCGAAGATAACTTTGGCGTTCGGGTCGATGCTTTCAGTGATCACGTTGGCTGCTTCGTTGATTTCAAGCATCGTCATGTCCGTTCCGCCGCTCACGTTGAAAAGAATGCCTTTTGCACCGTCAATCGAGAATTCAAGCAACGGACTGTTGATGGCAAGCTTGGCGGCTTCCGCGGCCCGGTTTTCGCCGGCAGCCGTTCCAATTCCCATCAAGGCCGAGCCGGAATCCTGAAGAATAGCCTTCACGTCTGCAAAGTCAACATTGACAATGCCCGGTTTCGAAATCAAATCCGAAATGCCCTGCACGCCCTGCCGAAGCACATCGTCCACGACCCGGAAAGCATTGATAAGAGTGGTTTTCCGGTCAATTATCTGAAGCAGGCGGTCGTTGGAAATTGTGATCAGCGCGTCAACCCTTTCTTTCAGATTTTCGAGGCCTTCCGCGGCAATTGCCTTTCTTTGGGCGCCCTCAAAACTGAAGGGTCTTGTGACGACGGCAATGGTCAGCGCTCCGGCTTCTTTGGCAACTTCGGCCACAATCGGCGCCCCGCCCGTTCCGGTTCCACCACCCATTCCACAGGTGACAAAAACCATATCAGCCCCTTTCAGGATTTCAGCGATTTCATCCCGGTTTTCTTCGGCAGCCTGGCGCCCGATTTCCGGATTCATCCCGGAACCGAGTCCTTTGGTCAGGTTTTTTCCAATGTGTATTTTTTCCCCCGCTTTTGAATGATGGAGGTCTTGAGCATCAGTGTTCACCGCCACGAACTCAACTCCGCGAAGCTTGTGATCGATCATCCGACTGATGGCATTTCCTCCCGAACCCCCCACTCCAACGACTTTTATTCGGGCAAAAGTTTCTATGTCTGGTTTTACTTCGGCCATATTTTTGCGTAAATGCTGTTAATTATCAGTAAATAAATCTAGCATAATGCCTTGAAATATGTCAAGAAACAACAAAAAACTCAAAACTTAAAGCTAAAAGCGCAAAACCACAGCGTAAAATTCAAAACTGATAATTTTTAGCTTTTAGTTTTGGTTTTGAGCTTTGCGTTTTGAGCTTTGCGCCAGGAAGTTTTTGCCCTACGGCAAAAACTTCCGGAACCAGCCCTTCATTTTCTCCACCGTCTTTCCCATATTCGGGATACTTTCAAGGCCCGGCAATTTCATGCCCGAAGTCCGTGATCCTCCGCCCGCTTCCTCCAGCCCCCAGAGCGCCAGTCCGACAGCCGCCACAAATCCCGGCTCGTCCACTTTGTCAACAATGCCACCGAGGTCCGTCGGAAATCCGGTTTGGGCCGGGAGACGCAGAATTTTTTTGGCAACATCCACCGCGCCGGGAAGTTTCGCCCCTCCGCCAACAAGAATCGCTCCAGCCGGGAGCATGCCCGACCGGTTGGTTTTTCGAAGCTCCTTGTCAACCAGCGTGAAAATCTCTTCAAGCCGGGCTTCAACTATCTCCGCAATATGATGGCGCGAAACCTCGCCTTCCTCCTGAGGGTCAATTTCCGCCAGATTGATTTGTTCTTTTTTGCTTATTTCGTCCGGCAGGGCCGAAGCATAATTGATTTTCACTTTTTCGGCAACATCAATCGACGTCCGAAGTCCAATGGCAATGTCATTCGTGATATGCCCCCCGCCGATCGGCACAACTCCCATCTGAACCAACTCCCCTTCTTCAAAAACGACAAAGTTCGTGGTTCCGCCCCCCACGTCAACGAGAACCGCTCCCAATTCCTTTTGTCGTTTGCTGAGCGCCGTCTTGGCCGCCGCCAGCCCGCCGAAAACAAGATCGTCTATTTCCACTCCCGCCTGATAGACACATTTCGAAAGATTTTTGATGAAAGGTGTTGAACCAAGGACCAAAAGTGAACTCACTTCGAGGCGAATGCCATTCATCCCGATGGGATCCTTCACATTCTTTTGGTCGTCAACCGAATAGCTGCGCGGAATGACATGCAGAATTTCCGTGTTCGAAGGCAGGGAGATGGTTTCCGCCGCGCTCAAAACACGTGCGATGTCATCGCTTGTGATTTCCCCGTCCGCCTTCCCCGTCGCCACCACTCCCTGGCTTTCCTGAGAGGTGATGTGATTTCCTCCGATGCTTGCTACCGCCCGGGAAACGGGAATGCCGGAAGTCCTCTCGGCATTTCCACAAGCGGTCGAAATTGATTTGATTGTTTCTTCCACATCGGCTACGACTCCTCTTCTCATTCCGAAGCACGGAGCCACGCCCACACCCATCACGCGCGGATTCTCTTCCTCTTCAAATTTTTGGAGAATCACCACCCGGACATTCGAGGAGCCGACGTCAAGTCCGATGGATATATTGCCCTTCGACATATTGGCTTAATTATATCAAATAAACTATATACTAGGCAAAAAAGAGTTCTTTCACATACGGCCAGAAGATTGTGATCCCAATCACCACCGCCCCGACAGATGAAAGGAGGACAGCCGCCGCCATGATGTCTTTCACCAGCTGGGCATAGGGATGCACGCGCGGTTTCAGAATATCCACCATTCTTTCGAATATCGTGTTGATGAGCTCAATCACAAGCACCGCAAAAATCACGATAAAGAGCGCAATTTTTTCGAGCGTCCGCGTCGGGAAAAGAAACATCAGGATCACAACCAGAATTCCGGCCAGAATTTCAATCTGAAAGTTCTGCTCGTTTCTCAAAGCGTATTTCAACCCCCGGAATGCATACCTGAAACTTTTGAACAGTTTGCTAAAGTTTTCCACAAATTTTGTCTTGCAATTGATACATTCTGGCGCTATGCCGCCACCCCAACACATGCAGAACCCCGTGGCTCAAAACAAACACAAACTCACATGAAAATTCCACTTCGTTTTTGCGAGCATTTTTTGCAATTACGTCGGGGCAAAGCACTAGTTCCCCCTCTATTGCTTTTCTTTTCTTATTATACCCCAAATCGAAATTGAACGAAAGCACGTCTGTGGATTTGTTTTTCTTCTTGCATTTTCTGTTTATTTTCCGCATTTCCGGCTCGCTCACAAAAACAATCGAGAGTTCAAGCAATTTGAAATCCGCCCCGCTCAATTTCGCGGTTTTCCTCACGATTTTTTTCACAAACTCCGGATCAATCCGCTTTTTGGTGAGATTGTTGATTTCAATGGCGGTTTTCATTGTTTTTATAATATCCACAACTCCAAGAAAAAGCAAAAACCCGTCCCGCTAGCGGGACGGGTTTTTGCAAAGTTCTTTTTTATCCCAACTCTTCATCCACCATCCGCTTCACCGCGTCGCCGTCGGCCTGGCCTTTGAGTTCTTTCATCACTTCGCCCATCAGCCGGCCGAAACCGGATTTGTCAGCGATGCCGAGTTCTTCTTTCTTCGCTTTCACAATCTCCCTTATTTTTTCCTCGCCGACTTGCTGCGGCAAATAATTTTCCAGAATCGCCAGTTCTGCTTTTTCTTTTTCAACCAGATCAGCTCGATTGCCTTTCTCATATTCGGCAATTGAATCTTTCCTTTGTTTTGCCTGGCGGCGAACGACGGCGATGATGTCTTCGTCTTTCAGATATTCCTCGCCTTTGAGCTTCTGCTCGATTTGATAGTTTTTGATGGCCGAAATCAAAAAGCGCAAAACTCCGGCCTTTTCCTTCTCACCGGATTTGAGCGCGGATTTGAGCTCGGCTTCGATGGTTTGATGTAGCATATTTTATTCGTCGCTAATTTTTTTCTTTATCCTTTTGAGCGCTTCTTCATCGAATTTTCCGATTTTTTTCAGCTTGTCCACTTCCTTCTTCACTTTCGCGCGATACTGCGCCGACTCGCGGACTTGCCGGCGGCTTTTTGGCTTGGCATAAAACCGTCCTCTGCGGGCTGAAAGCAAAACTCCGCTCTGGTGCACGCGGCGGGAAAAACGCCGGATCAGGCTTTCCGATGTTTCGCGGTCTTTCTTTTTTACTTCGATCATTGGAATACCTCCCTTCTATATTGGATGAATATTTTCGCTTAATCTCGCTCCCCCGATCAGATGCAAATGTATATGTTCCACTTCCTGCCCGCCGTGTTCGCCCACCCGAAACAGCAGCTTATACCCTGCGCCAGAAATTTTCAGGTCCTCGGCGATTTTTTTGGCCGTCACGACCAATTTTCCCATCAGCAATGTGTCTTCTTCTGAAACATTTGCAATGCTCGCAATATGTTTTTTGGGAATCACGAGAATATGCACCGGGGCAATAGGTGCCTGGTCTTTGAACGCAACAACATCGTCGTCTTCAAATACGATATCGGCCGGAATTTCTTTTCTCGCGATTTTGCAGAAAACACAATCTGTCATAAATTTACTTTTTTAGTCTCTTCTTCACCTCATCCACAATTTTTGCCGCGTTCACCACTTCCTGCATGCCACTTGCCATTTCTTTCACAATCACCGTCCCGTCAATGGCTTCTTTCTGGCCAAGTATCAGGGTGAGCTCAACCCCCAGCCTGTCGGCAATCTTGAGCTGCGACTTCAAGCTTCCCCGCCCGAAACTTTCGGCCACCACGATCCCCGCCCGTTCAAGCCCCTCAAACATCCGCAAACTTTTTCGTTTGGCAAATGTCCCGAGCTGCGCCAAAAATACTTTCGGCTTCGGAGACTGCCAGGACTTGGCGCCCATTTTTTTCATTTCCGCCGCAATTCTGTCCAATCCCAACGCAAAACCGACCGCCGGCGTGTCTTCGCCGCCAAGCAATTTCACAAGCCCGTCGTACCTTCCGCCGCCGCCGAGGGCGTTTTTCTTCCCCGTCCCGGCAGGATCAGTTGGGCCGGCAAAAAGCTCAAAAACGGTTTTGGTATAATAATCGAGCCCGCGAACAAGATTGGGGTCAATTTCAAATGGAATTTCAAGCTCGTCAAGATATTCCAGAAGATCTTTGAAATGCGCCCGGCACTCTTCGCAAAGATGGTCAACCGATTGGGGCGCGTTCTGAGCAACTTGAACACACTTGTCCTCTTTGCAGTCAAGAATCCGCAAGGGATTCGCCTCGAGCCGGCGCTTGCAGTCGATGCAAAGCTTCTGGCGCTTTGACTCAAAATAGCTTGTGAGAAGATTGCGGTATGATTTTCGGCAGCCTGGACAGCCGATTGAGTTGAGATGCACCGTCACGTTGCGGATTCCGAGCTGGCTCACAATCCGCCAGGCCATTTGAATCATCTGCGCATCGACAATCGCATCCTGTTCGCCGAAGGCTTCGCACCCGAACTGAAAAAATTCGCGAAATCGCCCCTCTTGCGGACGGTCATAGCGATAGCAGGAGCCGATGTAATAAAGTTTCACCGGCTTTGGTTCAACCTGCATCCCGTTCTGGATATATGCGCGGGCGATGCCGGCCGTGAATTCGGGACGCAAGGAAACTTTTTCCCCGCCTTTGGTGGTGAAAGAATACATTTCTTTTTCGACAATGTCCGAAGTCGGACCGATGCTGCGGTTGAAAATATTTGTGAATTCCACAAGAGGAGTGTCTATCCGGCGATAGCCAAAATCCGCCGCCGCCTTTTCGGAAACTTTTCTCACCTGCTGCCAATACGGCTGGTCGGCCGGCAGAACGTCGCGCATACCTCTGGGTGGTTGCAACAACAACTCTTCCTGCAATTGGACAGGTTTGGCTTTCTTTTTTATGACTTTTCTGGTTGATTTCTTGCGAGGAGACATATAATTTTGAATTTTTAATTTCGAATTTCGAATCAATCTTGAATTACTTAATTTTGAATGTTTAAAGCATTAGGTCATTCGAGTTTCATTCAAAATTCAAAATTGGAAATTCAAAATTTTAGAAAAGCGAAGCTTTTCCCAATGGCCAAGCCCGGAGCACCACTTTCCCCATCACATCCTCTGACGGAACCGGCCCCCACGAGCGCGAATCGGAAGAATATCCGCGGTTGTCACCCATCACAAAATATTCATCACCGAGTTTCAGGCTCACCTCGCCTGCCGTCTCGACCGAGGGCGAAAGATATTTGCTTTCATCGAGAACAAACCCGTCCGGATTTTCGGAATTGAAAATTTTCACCTCGCCGTTCGAGATTTCGATTTTCTCTCCGGGAAGCCCGATTATTCTTTTGATATAAAAAATTTTCGGATTTTTTGGATAGCGGAACACAACCACATCGCCGCGCTGAAATTCCTTGAACGGCTTCACGGTATAGAAATTGCCGAGCGCGGTCGTTTTGTAGCCGAGTTCATTCACAATGAGGTATTCCTTGTCCTCGAAATTCGGCTCCATCGACGCACCCTGCACAAAAAACGGCTGGATCAAAAAAACCCGGATCGGGACAATGATCACCACCACCCAGAAAACCATCTTCACAATTTCCCAGATCGCGCCGGAAAGCCCGTATTCTTCGGGCTGATTTTCAATTTTTTCGTCGTTTTCAGCCATAAGTCTTTTGGAATAATAGCAGAAATTTCCCCGTTTGACAAGAGGAGAAATTAGGCATGTATAAGGGCAAATTTGGTTATGAGCCAAAATTAATATATACTGGACTCATGCAGCAAAATGATTTTCAGGCAAGGAAAAAGTCCCGGTTTTGGATGTGGGGCGCCGTGGCGGTGATTTTTGCCGTTGTTTTTTTTGCCTCAATTGCAATCGCCTACAAATTCTATTCCACCAGCAAGAAGGTCATCGACAACGGGCAGAATACTTCATTTGTTCAAAGCCTCAAGGATATTGCGTCGTCTGACCGAAAATCTTTGCGGGGTGAAGAAAACGGACGGATAAATATCCTGCTCGTCGGCCATGCGGGAAAAAACTGGCCCGGTGCCAATCTCACCGATTCGATCATTGTTGCAAGCGTGAATCCAAAAACTTGGCAAACAGCGTTGCTTTCAATTCCAAGGGATTTGTATGTGAATATTCCGGGCACAAAATCATACACAAAAATCAACGCTCTCTATGCCCGTTCCGAAGAGACAGACACTTCGGGGAAGACAGGCATCAACGACCTCAAAGAAACTATTTCCGAAATAACCGGCCAGCCCATCGACTATTATATTGCCCTCGATTTTGAGGGATTCAAGCAAATCATTGACGAATTAGGAGGCATCAAAGTCCAGGTTCCCAAAGACTTGCATGACGAGCGCTATCCGGGTCAAAACTATTCCTATGAAACATTTGACTTGAAACAGGGTCTTCAAACTCTTGACGGAGACATTGCCCTCAAATTCGCCCGCACCCGCCATGATTCGGACGGCGACTTCGGAAGGGCGTACCGCCAGCAGCAAATTTTGGAAGCCGCGCGGACAAAGGCTTTTTCGATTGGAACTATTCTCAATGTCCCGCGCCTCAACGAACTTCTCGATACGCTTGGAGAACATTTGCGGACGGACATAAAACTTGATGAGCTGAATTCTTTTTTGGACCTTGTCGGAAAAATTGACACGCACACCACAATCAACAAGGTTTTGGACGCGGGCCATCCTGACAGCGTGATGGCTGTTTCACATGTGTATCTGGGAGGTGTCCGGGCGTTCACTCTGATCCCCCGCACAGGAGACTATGACGAAATTCAGGACATCGCCAAAAATATTTTTGACCTCGATTTGATTGCCCGCAAGCAACAAGAAGTCGCCCGTGAGGACGCTTCCGTCGCAATTGTGAACCAAAGCGGAGTGAAAGGCTTCGACAGCAAACTAAATACCCTTCTCAAAAAATTCGGCTATTCCGTCGAGGCCTCATCTCGACAACAAATTTCAACCGCAAGCAACACAATTATTTATGATTTGACTTCCGGCCTCAAGCCTTTCTCCCTTGAGGATCTCTCCAAAAAATTCTCGGCGCAAATCGCAACCGGTAGAGACTTGCCATGGCAAGTCTCTACGGGAACGGATTTTGTACTCGTTGCCGGTTCGAATCTCACTGTGAGACTCAACTATGAAGAAAATTCCGTCTCCGACCTCGAAAACGGCTACGACCAGCAGTCGATTGACGAGAAGGGATATATTGACTTGTTGAAGAAGGGAAGCAGTGCTAAATTCTAGATATATGAAAACCATCCTTCTGGCCGGGCTGGGAAATCCCGGGAAAAAATACGCGCGCACCCGCCACAACGCCGGGTTCCTGTTCGCGGACTATTTTTTCGAAAAATTTCGGGACAAATTTTGTTTTTCCGACTGGAAAATGGACAAGAAATTGAAATCGGAAATTAGCGTCGGGAAATGCACTAGCAAAAAAATAATTCTCTCAAAACCCCAGACTTTTATGAATCTTTCGGGAGAAGCAGTCGCGGCGGCGAAAAAATATTATAAAGTGAAACTTGAAAATCTCATTGTCGTTCACGATGATATTGATCTCGCGCTCGGAAAATACAAAATTTCTTCCGGCTCTCGCGCCGCCGGACACAATGGTGTGCAGAACATAATTGATATGCTTGGCACGAAAGATTTCGCACGGATCAGAATTGGGATTGACAATCGCGGGGAAAAGAAGATAGAAACCGAAAAATATGTGCTGGGAAAATTTACAGCGCCAGAAACAAAAAAAATATCAGAATTAATCTCTGATATTTCTAGCGAACTCATAAAAAAATTATCTTAATTTTCAATTTCCAAACGTTTGAAAATTTAATCATTGAAAATTCATTGCAAATTGGAAATTGATAATTGAAAATTTTAGATCTTTCTCCTCGCCGCCTGCACTCGCTCTGTCTCTTTCAACAATTTTTTGCGCAATCGCACGCTCTGCGGCGTAATCTCGAGATATTCATCGTCGGCCATGATTTCAAATCCGCGCTCAATGGTGAGTTTCGTATGCGGCGTGAGATGAATGGCTTCATCCGCGCCGGCCGCGCGCATATTGGTGAGATTTTTTCCTTTGATGGGATTCACCGCCAAATCCCGCCCCTTGGCCACGTTCCCGATCACCATGCCTTCAAAGACTTCCGTGTTCGCACCGATATACAAAACCCCGCGATCCTGCAAGTTTGCGAGCGAAAAAGCGAGAGCCTTTCCTGCGGCCATCGAGACCATCGAACCCGTGTCGCGCTTTGAAATTTCTCCGGCCCATGGCCGAAATTCCAAAAATCGGCTCGCCAAAATTCCTTCGCCGCGCGTTTCAATCATGAACTGATTGCGGTATCCCAAAATGCCGCGGGTCGGAATTTCAAAAACCATTCGCACCTGGCTGCCTTCCTGTTTCATATCGCTCATAATCCCCTTTCGTTTTCCAAGCGTTTCAATGATCGTTCCCGAATATTGCTCGGGAACATCAACCGTCGCCTCTTCGAATGGCTCCAATTTCTGACCATTTTCTTCTTTGATGATAACTTGCGGCTGCGACACTTGAAGTTCATAGCCTTCGCGGCGCATATTTTCGATGAGAATGGCAATGTGCAACTCTCCGCGCCCGCTCACCTTGTAAAAGTCTCCGCCAGCTGGCGAATTGCTAAAGTCCACTTTGAGCCCCACATTCACCTCGAGTTCTTTTTCGAGCCGTTTTTTGATTTGCTTCGTTGTCACGAATTTTCCTTCGCGCCCGGCAAAAGGTGAATCGTTCACCAAAAAATTCAACGTAATCGTCGGCTCGTCAATTTTGATCGCCGGCAATGGTTCCTGATCGCTCGACGCGCAAATCGTCTCGCCAATGTCGATATCCGGAATTCCCGCGATCATCACGATGTCTCCGCCGACAGCTTCTGCGATTTCTTTTTTTTGCAATCCCTCGAATGTGAACATTTTGATTATTTTTCCCTTCCTTTCCTCGCCCGTGGGCTTTTTTACAACTACTTCCCCGTTCTTGATCGTCCCTTCATATATTCTTCCGATAGCGAGGCGTCCGAGAAAATTGTCGTAGCCGAGGCTAAAGGGCTGCATACGGAACGGTAGATCGGGGTTTGAGGCTGCCGCCGGCACTTTTTCAAGAATCGTATCAAGCAGCGGCGCCAAGTCTTTCGATTCATCGTCGAGCCCCCTTTTGGCAATTCCGTCGCGGCCGATGGCATAGACGGTCGTGAAATCAAGCTGTTCGTCCGTTGCGCCAAGATCGAGAAACAATTCAAAGACTTGTTCCTGCGCAATTTCGGGATGAGCCGCCGGCTTGTCGATTTTGTTGATGACAACAATCGGTTTCAAGCCAAGCTCAAGAGATTTTTTGAGCACAAATCTGGTTTGGGGCATCGGACCTTCTTGCGCGTCCACGACCAAAAGAACGGAATCGATCGAACGCAATACCCGCTCCACCTCGCTCCCGAAATCGGCGTGTCCGGGCGTGTCCACGATATTTATTTTCGTTCCTTTCCAGAATATCGAGGCGTTTTTGGAATAGATTGTGATGCCGCGCTCTTTTTCGAGCGCGTCACTGTCCATCGTCGCGTTTTCTTCAGCCACTGCGCCGGTCTGGCGCATGATGGCATCGGTGATGGTCGTCTTCCCGTGATCAACGTGCGCGATGATAGCGATGTTTCGAATTTCCATAATTTGTGAAAAAGAAAATCCCGCAGTCGGGATTTCTCTCGGTCTCAAAAAATAATAACAGAAAAAAATCTCCGCGTCAATAAAATGTACTGGTCCATATGATATTCTCCACCTAGGCTTCAAAATCCAATGGAGGGAAAGTATAGTGGAAGGCATATGACAATATATGGACATATCCTTCCTGGCACAGCTCGTTTGGCAAAC